>Ga0307515_10002388_pt1 | contig 40946 bp, 4 predicted proteins | sample 17_EM_MG_FD_194513 | JGI IMG/M metagenome (GOLD analysis project Ga0307515, IMG submission 194513) | Populus trichocarpa ectomycorrhiza microbial communities from riparian zone in the Pacific Northwest, United States - 17_EM | ecosystem: Host-associated > Plants > Roots > Unclassified | place... | reverse complement strand
TCGACTCAATTACAGATTCAACTGAGCCACGGTAGTAGCCGCCACTAATTACAAAATGGGCGACACTAAAAGGCGCACAGATGGAACAGATTATGATGTGGACCTCATTTGCAACCGAACGATCCCTAAGGCACTTCTGTTTATAACGGGAGGCGGTAAATAGAAGCTTAAGGTTGTTTTAATTAATAGTTACCTTATATAGCTTTATCTAGGATTATCTAAGGATTACTAAGTAACCTAGGGTGGTAATAAAAAGTTTAATTAATTCTTTATAGTTTAGGTATTAGAGTTTTAGGAATACTACGTAAGTAATACGGCCTAAAATGATGTGTTTACTATTAAATCCAAATACGTTAATATGCCGGTTAAGGGGGGTTAGGGTAAAACCATTATCTTATATAAAGATCTTGTTAATAAATCCTATGCCGCTAGCTCCTATATTAATTAAGATTTAAGTATTAGCCTATTAACTATTCTGCTAAAGACGGCAGTTAATAGTTATGCTATAGTCCTAAGAGTTAGAGTTTATAACGTTAAATACGTTTAACGAGATCTTATAGCAGAGCCGTCCTAGAGAGCGACTTAGCTCTAAGACCTTCCTTTTAGAAGTAATTAGGGTAGGGTTCTTATAGGACGTTAGTTATAGCTTTATTCTTATAAATAGTGCTTACTAGATATAGGGCTAGAACTAGGTAGAGATTAGGGATAGTAACTAGAAGATTAATGCGGTAAATAGCTATTAGGGATAGAGTAGTAGTTAAAGAGGTAAAAGCTACTTTTATATTTAAAGCAGAGGCCTAGCTTAATGCGTCGTTCTTATTTAAAGGACCCTAGTAGGGCGTACCCTAGAGTTCTAGTGTTAATATCTATAGCGTTAGGGTGCTTAGGCTAAGATAATAACTTAGTAGATATTTATAGAGTTGTTATATTATATTAAGGAACGGGCTTTAGTATTAGGCGTAGTATATTATTATACTATTTATTAATAATATTTACGTCGGCATTAAGGGCTCCTAGTAGGTCTACGCCTTTTAGGAAGGTTTTTAGTTTAGGACTTAGGGATTTAATAAGGCTGTTAATTAGTACGGAGTCGTTCCAGCCTATTTCCTTTGCGTGATAGTTAAATTTAAAAAAAGTATACTAGGAAACTTTCCGTTCCTTAAGTTATATAGTTTATTTTTCTTTAAGTAGTAGTTTAGCGGTTTAGGTTACTATATATAGCTTTAAGAAGTATAACTAGGCTTTATGCTAAGTTTAGCTAAAGAGGTTTAATAAGGCTAGCTATATCTCCTCCTAGTTAACTTAGGGCGTAATAAAGTCGGTTAGCTTTAGTTAGGTAACGGTTAGTATTACTAGTTAGCTTATTTTTAAGCTAGCTTAGAAATAATTAGAGCTCTTATTATTTATTAGTAAATACTAGGGGATCTAGTAGTCGTTTAGATTGTTTTAGTGTAGTAGTTAGCTTAGGGTAGGTAACTACTATGGGTTCGGGGCTTGCGTTCCGCGTATTTATCTCTAGAGATAGTGTTTAGTCTTAAGGTCCTAGTGTGGGCATTTTAAGGGCATGGACTTCTTCTTAAAGGTCCTTAATTAATTACTAGTATTATACTTCTTATTTAGCTTATTATTAATTTAAAGTAGCTTAGTTCTATTTAAGGGTGTTTATAAAAGACTTCTATATCCCTACTAATTATTTTTAAAGTGCGGATATAATACTGGCGGCCGTTATAGGGGCTTTAGGTTTATTCTGTATATTAATAGTAGTATAGGTAGTTAACGTAACGTAGTATTACAGAGTAAGTATAAGCGACAATAATATATAGCAAGGTAGATATTATTAAGCTATATATATAGGCTATATAAGGAGATTAAGACGTTATATAAGGAGAAATAGTAGAAAAATGGGAAGAAAGGGCATATATTGTTAACTTAGTTGCTTAGTTAATATATATATAGGGTAGAATAGGGTTTAGGTCGTAGTCCTAATAAAACTTAGTAGAATTTGGTAGAACTGGCAGAATATAGCAGAATGCTATAGATTGCCGTTAGATTGCCATCAGATTGCTATTAAATTGCTATTTCGCGGTTAGTCTTTAATTACTAAGTTAGTAGAAATAGGTGGACGTATATAAAGTATTACGGGTGTGTCCCATAACAATATTATTATTAAGGTATTCTTTTAATATACTATTAATTCGCTTTTAGAACGTTGCTAGTATATTTATAAGCCTAAATTATATAACTAATAGTTTATATAGTTCTTCTTTTAACCTAAAGGCTACTTTTTATTTATTACCTTTCTTAATTCTAATCTAATAGTACGCCTATCTTAGATTAATTTTTATAAAGATTTGCATATTACCTGTCCTATTTTAGATTTTACTAATTAAGGGTAAAGGATACTTATCCTTTCTAATAATGCTATTTAACTATTTATAGTTAATATATAGCCTAAGTTTTCTATTCTTCTTTAGTATAAATAGTACTAGATATCTTACTAATAACTATAATAGTCTAATATACCCCTTTTATAGGTATTTTTAGATAAACTTTTTAAGCGCTCTTAACTCTTCTTTAGTCAACTTATAGATTAGAAAAAACTTTAGACTTATTTTTAGGTTTAACTCTATTTTATAGTTCTAAGCTATATACTAGCGTCTATATATTGCTTAGCAGTATCCACCTTAGCAACGCATAATGCTAAGACCATTTACGATATTCGCGAATATTAAACGCAGTTACTACGTGGCTAATTCGCTTTCAATATCGCCAAACTTATTAATATTTATTATTTACTTATTATTTATTCGTCTAAGAATTATTTTATAACGCTATTACTGCTTATAACTAATTAGGATATTTATACGCGTGTATAATCCCAATAAGTAGGCCTACCTAGACGACCTACCTTAACTATACCATTGTCTACAACCGCTACACCCTCCTCTATTAGTCCTATAATGCCGTCCAAAGCTAATATACGCGCCACTACTATAGAAGAGCATAAAATTACTAGAGAGTAAAGGGAATAAGCCTATAATAAAAGGGAGATCTAGAAGTATAAGGAAGAGCGTAAAGCCCGCCTAGTGGAGGAGGCTTACTAGTATAAATGCTACTTAGCTTAAATGGCTTAATTATAGTTAAGCTTAGCCGCTTCGGCCTTATAAGCTACCGTAATAGCTGCTTTAGCTAATGTCCTTAGTAAGCCTCTCCCTCCTAGCATAAAGTCGCTTAAACTTCGCCTTCTTAACGTTATAAAAAGGGATTACCTAGATATTTTTAAGAGCAGAACTATAGGTATATAAGAGTCTTTAAGCTCCTAGAGCATCTAGGTATTAGGGCTTATTTAGCTATCTTACCTAGAGGGTTATATTATCGCAATCTCTCGCTATTAGAGGGACCTTCCTACCTTTACGCGACGGTTTTCTATAAGGTATCCGTGGAGTTTCTATTTAGATTATCGCGAGATTTTAAGGGAGGATAATAGTTAGAAATAAACGATATAAACAAATAATCTAGTCCTTAAAGCCGACCACCCTTTTAAAAAAAAGTAGGAAGGATTTAAATATAAGGGGACTTTATAGATAGAGGGCTATAAGGATACAATTAGAATAGGATAGATTAGTAAGAGAGACAAATCCGTAAGGAGGTAAGGCCTTTAGGATTGTGGAGACTATATACTATAGGCACGTACTTTTAGTATATAACCGGCTACTATTTAAGGGGCGTTTAGGGGTTGTCTTAGGGGCAACCCAAGGTGTCCGTAATAATATCCCTTACATAAAAGCCGATATTATTACCCTATCCCTACTAGTATATAGTAGACTAAATTATAATAGATAGAGGCTAAAAGGGCATAAGAGCCTTAATTACTAACCTTTAGTTATATAGAGAATAGCTAGTATACTATATAGGGTCACTAACTTATCTAGATTAAAGTAAGATAAAGTAAACTCCTTTCTTATAGAAGAGGTAGCCGGATTTAATATAGTTCTAGGTATACCTTAGTTATCTAAATAGGACCTAGTTTTAAGCTTTATATAGAAGACTCTATAGCTCTAATATTACGGACCTTATATCGGCAGTAGTGCGACTGCTAAAAATAGATATAAATAGGTTAGTTAAGATAGTATAGGAGGTGCTAAAACCGATTAAGCTATGGGATAAGGGGTAGCCGAGTTATATAGCCAGTTACGTTATAAGTTTAGAACGTAGAAACGTAGAGATATAAGAATGTAATATACCGACGTACTAACGTACTAACGTACTAAACCCTTTACTATAAAGAGTTATATATTTAAGGACACACAGTCTTTATAAATAGTTCCTCTTCTTTGTAGTAAATCTTAGAATATAATTAGAGTTAATCTGTTAGGCAACTACTCCACTAGTTATTATTACGTTATTAACTTCTTATTTACCTATATACCTAGCCCATTAATAAGTCTACCATAGTTTCTACTATAAGGCTTCGTTATATATTTACTACTAAGGTTATAATATTAATAAAGTTAAATAATATGCCACTAAAAGCAGTAGCTATAACGGCGTTAACGGCAGCGACTACCTTAGGATTAGGTAACAATACTAGTATAATAAATACTAACTCTTAGCTAGTTACCGTTGGACAGCTATAGGAAATGGTTAATTAATTAATAGACAATAATAGGATACTTAAAGAAAGGATTAATAGAATCGGAGTAGCTAAGGTTAAGTTACCCTTAATTAAGCGATTCTTAGAGGAGAAGTTAAAGCTTAAGGGATTGCTTATATAAATGCACTTTAAGGTTATATAGGAAGGAGTTAAACTAGGAATGCCTATAAATTAAGTTGCTTACACAGGATTATTCTTAATAGGAAGAGTACTTAAATAGTTTAAGCCTTACCTTATAGAGGTATAAGAGTATAGTATAACGACTACTAACTAGGAGGTACGGTATATATTCTTAAGTTAGAGCGGGTTTATAAAATGCTTAATATAGATATTTAAAGACTTAGAGGTAACTACTATAGCGGAATAAAAGCTTTAAAACCTAGTATAGATGACTTTAGTAATTAAGTACACGATATAGTTTTAAATATTAGTAATATAAGTTAAATACAACAATATGGCGCTTATAGTATAGTATAAATAGGGACTTCAGGTAAAGATCTAGGATGTAATTATTCTAATAAAGGATGCGGATACTTTTAGGGATTTAATTAATTAAGTAATTAAGATTAATAATAGGATCTACTGAAGAGAGCAGACTAAGAAGGGTTAGGATAGAGTTCTATAGTTATATAAGGCGCAGGGTATACAACGATAAAGTTAAAGTTAGAAACTATAGTATGGCGCAGAGTTAATAGACCTAAGTAGTACTAAAGAAAACCGGAAATAGAATAAACGACTATAGAAACCTAAAGGATAAGGATTAAGTAATTAAAGGTTTAAGGAGTAGAGGCTAAACTAGGGATCTTAGTAGTAGAAGACGTTTAGGCGGACTCTATAGTAAGAAAAATGGTTTAAAGAAGGAGCTTATATAAATTACGGGAAAGAAGATTATTATATTAAAGATTATAAGAGTGGTTAGAGTTACTACGTAGTAAAAGGAATAAGACTAAGAAGTAAGAAGACTTTAAGGATCTACTTGCAAGGTAAAAACTAAAAGAAAATATAAAGGAATTTAGGTAGAGAATCCTTATATGGCAAGAATAGAAACTAAACCGGAAATCTAGTATATTAAGTCGTATAAGGGATAAAGCGCTGGTATAAAGAATTACTAATAGGCCTAGAGTAGGCACGCTAAGAGCTAAGTGGCTTACTAAACTAGAAGATAAGGAGGATTTAGGAATTCTAATTAGGTTTAAGGAACGGCATATAAAGGGCTGTTACGATATAGTAATAAGAAGATACTTCCTTATAGACAAGCTGTATACACTTTAATAGCTATATAAAAAGTAGTATAGATAGCAACACAATAATAAGTAGGAAGATTTCTATATATAGTTAGATAAACGAGTTATTTAGGACTACCTAATTACTAAGAAGGTTATAACTTACATTAATGGAGCCTTAATTATAATATTAAAGGATTTAAAGGAATAATTAGAGGACTAAAGAAGTGAGAGGTATATCTTAGTACCTACAAACAAAGTTATAACGTTTAGATTAATACGACAAAGGTTTAAACTTAATGATAAAAATATGTTAAGAATTAACCTAAAGCACCCGGCGTATTATATATTAGTATAGATTGTATATAGGGATAATATATACGAAATGCATAAAAACCTAAAATAAAAAAAAGAATTAGAAGTACCTTATAAGGATATATTAGGCGCTAGATAAGCAATAGTATAAAAATACTAAGTATATATATAGCTAGCATCTAGTAAAAGTCTAGAAGTTAGGAGACTTAATACTTTAACTAAAAATATTCTTTACGGAAGAATACTTAGATAGATAATAGTAGTGGAAATACCTAAAGAATATGTATTAATAGTATATAAAAGATAAAAAGCGAACTAGGCATTAGCTAAAAAGTAAGCTAAGTATATAAAGATTAAGCAGCTAATAGTTAGGAAAAGTAAAGGCCTATAAAACTAAAGGGAGCTAGTAGTAAAGCCTTAGACCCTTAAAGGAATTTAAGGACAACACCTAAATTTATAAGTTAATTAGTAAGATTAGCAGTTTAAAATACTAATAGATAGTAGAGTAATGCGGAACTATATCTTTTTAGCAGTAGTTAAAAGAATAGAATTACCTTACAGATAGAAGGAATAACTTTACCTATTAGTTATAATTTTAGGAGATCTAATAGCTTATAGAGGAGGCATTATTAACCTTAAAATAGGACCTATTTAAATAACCATTAAAGGGAGACAAATTAAGATATCTTTTAATATCCTACTATTAGGACGGGATAAGGTAGTATTAAGTATGCCTTAGTTACAGGAATATAATCTAAAAATTAATTAGATTATAGATTAGGTCAATATTAGGAATACTTAATAACGCAAGATATAATAGTAGACTAAGTTAGTATAGTACTAAGTTAAAGTAATATATAAGGAGACTAAGCAAGGCTTAAGTTATATACTAAAGAGATACTATAAGTATAGTAAGAAACTATAAAGCCTAGAAAGTAAAAAGCTAGTAGATTATATAGTATAAAACTATAAAATAGAGTTAGAACTAGGAATAAGTCTAAGGTTCTTTCTAACCTATAAGCTTACTTAAGAGGAGTTAAGAGCACTTAAAGATTTTATCTAAGAAAACTTATAAAAGGAATATATTAGACCATTATAGTTATTAGCGGGATATCTAGTATTGTTCGTACTAAAAAAGAATAAAAAACTTAGGCTATGTATTAACTATAGACAGTTAAATAGCATTACTTAAAAGGATAGGTATCCTTTACTCTTAATTAATAAAATTTAGGATTAGATAGGTAATACGCAAATATTTATAAAGATAGATCTAAGATAGGCGTACTATTAGATTAGAATTAAAGAAGGTAATAAATAAAAGGTAGCTTTTAGGTTAAAGAAAGGACTATATAAGCTATTAGTAATGCAATTTGGATTAATAAATACACTAGCAACGTTTTAGAAATGAATTAATAGTATATTAGAAGAACACCTTAATAAGGTTGTTATAGTATACCTTAATAATAATATTATCTACTTAATAACTAAGGAAGAATACGGGGAATACGTTAAATGGGTTTTAAAGAGACTATAAGAAGAATAGATACTAGTAGTAATTAAGAAATACGATTTCTTTATAAGGAAGACTAATTTTATTAAATTTTATTATTAAACTAGGTTATATTAGTATGGACCTAAAGAAGATTAAAGCTATAGTAAGTTAGTAAGAACTAGAGAATATAATATAGTTAAGGTTATTTTTAGGATTTTGCAACTACTATAGAAGGTTTATAGCATAGTAGTTAAAGAATATTAAACTATTTACTAGGCTTATAGAGAAAGAGGAACTATAGGTATAGGGAGATAAATAAAAAAAGTTATTTAGAGAACTTAAGGAGTTATTTACCTAGGAGCTAATCCTTAAATTTATTAACTAGGACTAAATATAGTTATAGAAATAAACGTATTAAACTTTATACTAGGGGTATATTTGCTATAAAAGTATAGAAATATATAGCATCTAGTAGCATACTATAGTTGGAAAATAACACTACTAAAGTTAAACTATAATATCTATAATAAGGAGTTATTAGGTATAATTACAGTACTTAAAGAATAGAGAGTATTCTTATAAGGCGTAGAGAAATTATTTATAGTTAAGACGGATTATAAAAACTTAATAGGGTTCCTAATAATAAAAGAACTTAATTAGAGATAGGTTAGATAGGTAAAGATACTTATAGAATACTATTTTAAGATTTAATATACTAAAGGAACTAAAAATATAAAAGTAGACGCGTTTAGTAAAAAGGCTAAATTATAAAACAATAAGAAACTATTAGGAGTAATACTACGTAGAGGTAAGGATAGATTAATTAGATATAATTACCTTAAAGTAGTAGCAACTTAAGTAAATAACAAACTAGAAAGAGTCTATAAGACACTAAAGAGCTTTTAGGTATAAAGAATTCTAAAAGCATAGCTAGAAGATCTATAGATAAATATATATAAAAATTAAGAAGCGAAATATATTCTAAAGAGTATAGTAGATATTACGGACGCTTTAAGTACGATGTTACAACTACTTGGAGAAGAGACGGAAGAAGCTAGTTGGTTAATTTAGGTATGGTTTAGGATAGAACCGGTAGAGCTATATAATAAGGAATAGTAACCGAGGTTATATAATATACTACGTATTAAACAAGAGGAATAAGAGGGACTTACGTACCTTATATATAAGATATATATCACGTATAAGAAGGATTTTATAGGAGTACGGTTATATATTTAAGGACCCTTAGTCCCTACCTAGATAGTTCCTTCCTTATAGTAATTCTTAGAATACAATTAGAGTTAATCTATTAGGCAACTACTCCACTAGTTATTATTACGTTGTTAACTTTAACTTGCTTTACCTATATACCTAGCCCAATAACGAGCCTATTGTAGTTCTTGCTATAAGGTTCTGTTATATAATTACTACCTAGTTATAGTAATAAGTATAGAAAGTTAAACAATATACCACCAAAAGTAGCTACCATAACGCCATTAACGGCAGCAACTACTTTAAGATTAGATAACAATACTAGTATAGTAAATACTAACTTATAGTAACTAGTGACGGTTAGACAGTTATAAAAAATAGTTAATCAGTTAATAGCTAATAATGCAGTATTAAAAGAAAGACTTAACGGGATAGGAGTAGTAAAGATTAAGCTACTATTAATTAAGAGATTCTTAGGAGAGAGATTAAAGCTTAAAGGATTTCTTATATAGATGCATTTTAAGGTCTCGTAAGAAGAAGTAAAACTACCGATACCTATAGACTAAATAGCTTACGTAGGACTATTCTTATTAGGAAAAGCACTTAAGTGGTTTAAACCTTATCTTATAGAGATATAGGCAAATAGAATAACAACCACTAACTAAGATATACGATTTATATTCTTAAGTTAGAAAGAATTTGCAAAGCGACTTATACAGATATTTAGAGATCTAGAAGAAATAACTATAGCGGAAAGAAAACTCTAAAACCTTATATAACGAACTTTAGTAATTAAGTATATAATATAGTTCTAGACACTAGCAATATAAGTAGAGTAGAATAATAAGGCACTTATAGTATAGTATAAATAAGGACTTAAGGTAAAAGTCTAGAATATAATTATCTTAATAGAAGATACGGACACCCTAAGGGAGTTAATAGATTAGGTAATTAAGATTAATAATCGGATCTACTAAAGGGAATAGGCTAAGAGAGGCTAGGATAGAGTTCTATAGTTATATAGGGCGTAAAGTACGTAATAATAAAAGCTAAGTTAAAAACTATAGTATGGCGCAGAGCTAATGGACCTAAGTAATACTAAAGAAATTAAGAAGGGAAATAAATAACTATAGAAACCTAGGGGATAAGAATTAAGTAATTAGAGGTCTAAGGAGCAGAGGCTAAACTAGGGATCTTAATAGTAGAAGACGTTTAGGCAAACTCCATAGTAAGAAAAATAGTTTAAAGAAGGAGCTTATATAAATTACGGAAAATAGGGTTACTATATTAGAGACTATAGAAGTAGGCAAAGTTACTATATAGTAAAAGGTATAAGACTAGTAGACGATATATATATATAGAGGGATGATAATATACTGCAAGGAACAAAAGAATATTTAATTAAAAGTTTTGCGTTTTATTATAATAACATATACCAAATTTATAAGGACGCTAAGTATAGCGTAAGCTATTAGCTATAAGAGCTAGCACCTATAGGATGTAGAGGAACCAATAAACCAGTTTACAGATCGGATATTAAGGACGATAAATTTAATATAGGCGAAATATTCCATAATAACGAGGCGATAAGAGCAGCTTACTAGGAGTAAATAGACCTCTAAAATATTATACTAGAGGTAGAGGATAATTCCACTATAAAATAGGGAATATTAGTAGAGATTAAAACCCCACTAGATATAATATCTATCGCTTTATAAGATATAAGAGAAGTAGAATAGTAAACTACTTTAGCACTTAATAAAGGCAAAGGGCTAAAGGCTTAAGATTTTCATAATAAGATACAAAATAACTAAGATTCTTAAGATAAGATAAAGTAAGCCTAAGGACTTATAATAGACGATAACCAATAAAGTAAAGCAATAGCTTAGTTTAGTAATATACGAATAAGCTTAGGACGAAGTTTCCTAAAGGTATAAGACTCTTAAGACAAGATAAGTAAGATTTAAGACTCTTAAGACGAGATAAGAATACTAAGTAAGCCTAGTTAAACTAAGGCTAAAGCAAGGCTTAAGATAGCAACAAGCTTAGGATTAAGAATTTAAAAGGGTTAAGAATTTAGAGTAAGAATTAAAACACCTATAAGTAAGAAGTAAGGAGCTTCCTTATAGATTAGAGAATCTGCGGTATAAATAGTAATTAGACTAGGAGACAAATATATAAACCTAGAGGATTTACTAGTAAAATACGGTGTTTAGACTAAAGATTAAAATATTAATACTAAGATTAAAAAGTATAAAGATTTTAAGGATCTAAGCGTAAGACGCAAACTAAAAGAAACTATAAAAGAGTTTAGGTAAAGAATTATCGCATAGTAAGAATAAAAATTAGATAAAAGATCTAGTATATTAGGACGTATAAAGGATAGAGTACTAGTATAAAGAATTACTAATAGGCCTAGGGTAGGTATACTAAGAGCTAAGTGGCTTACCAAACTAGAATAAGAAGAGAATTTAGGGATTCTAATTAGGTTTAAAGAACAATATATAAAGGGCTATTATAACGCAGTAATAAGAAGATACTTCCTTACGGATAAGCCGTATATACTTTAGTAGCTATACTAAAAGTGGTATAGATAAAAACATAACGATAAGTAGGAGGATTTCTATATATAGTTGGATGAAAAAGTTATTTAAGACTACTTAATTATAGAAAAGGCTATAATATATATTAAAGGAGCCTTAATTATAATGTTAAAAGATCTAGAGGAACGTTTAGAGGACTAGAGGAGTAAGAAGCGTATCTTAGTACCTATAAATAAAGTTATAATATTTAGATTAGCATAACAGAGGTTTAAACTTAAAGATAAAAATAAGTTAAAAGTTAACCTAAAGCACCTAGTATACTATACGCTATTATAGATTATATACGTAGACGATATATGCAAGATGCATAAGAATCTAAAGGAAAAGAATTGGAAATACTCTATAAGGATATACTAAATAACAGACGAGTAATAGTATAGGAATGCCAAATATATGCATAGATAGCATCTAGCAGAGGTTTAAGAGGAAGAAAGTTTAGTACTTTAATTAGAAAGATTCCTTATAGAAGAATACTTAGATAGATAATAGTAGTAGAAATGCCTAGAGAATACGTGTCTATAGTATATTAAAGACAAAAAGCGAACTAGGTACTAGCTAAAGAGTAAGCTAAATATAATAGGATTAAGCAGCTAATAGTTAGGAAAAGTAAAGGCCTATAGGACCGGAGAGAGCTAGTAGTAGAGCCTTAGACCCTTAAAGGAATTTAAGGACAACATCTAAATTTATAAGTTAAATAGCAAGATTAACAGTTTAACGCGCTAATAGATAGTGGAGTAACGCGGAACTATATCTTATTAATAGTAGTTAAAAGAATAGGATTACCTTATAAATAGAAGGAGCAATTTTACCTATTAGTGATAATTTTAGGAGATCTAATAGCCTACGGAGGAGGGATTATTAACCTTAAAATAGGACCTATTTAGTTAACTATTAAAGGTAAATAAATTAAGATATCTTTTAATATATTACTATTAGGGAATAATAAGGTAGTACTAGAAATACCTTAGTTACAGGAATACAATCTAAGGATTAATTAGATTATAGGTTAGATTAATATTAAAGATACTTAACGCCGTAAGATATAATAATAAGCCAAATTAGTATAGTACTAAGTCGGAGTAATATACGAAGAGACTAAGTAAGGCTTAAGTTATATACTAAAGAGATACTATAAGTATAGTAAGAAACTATAGTTACTAAAAAGTAAAAAGCTATTAGAGTATATAGTATAGGATTATAAGATAGAATTAGAACTAGGAATAAGTTTAAGGTTCTTTTTAATCTATAAGCTTACCGAAGAAAAAGGCAGAGTATTAAAAGAGTTTATCTAGGAGAACTTATAAAAGGGATATATTAAACTATTATAGTCATTAGCAGGATATCCAGTATTATTTATACTAAAAAAGAATAGTAAACTAAGGCTATGTATTAACTATAGATAGTTAAACAGCATTACTAGAAAGGATAGGTATCCTTTACCCTTAATTAGCGAAATCTAAGATAGGATAGGTAACGCGCAAATCTTTATAAAGATAGATCTAAGATAGGCGTACTATTAGATTAGAATTAAGGAAGGTAATAAATAAAAGGCAGCCTTTAGGTTAAAGAAAGGACTATATAAACTATTAGTTATACAATTTAGGCTTATAAACGCACTAATAATGTTCTAAAAGCATATTAATAATATATTAGGAAAATACTTAGATAAGTTTATTATAGTATACCTTAATAATATTATTATTTACTTAATAACTAAGGAAGAATACGGGGAATATATTAAATGGGTCTTAAGGAGACTATAAGAGGAATAGATGCTAGTAGTAATTAAAAAATATAAGTTCTTTACTAGAAAGACCGATTTTATTAAATTTATTATTAAACTAGGCCAATTTAGCATAGATTTAAAAAAGATTAAGGCTATAGTAAATTAGTAAGAACTAAAGAACGTTATATAATTAAGATTATTTCTAGGGTTTTATAATTATTATAGAAGGTTTATAGCGCAGTAGTTAAAGGGTATTAAACTATTTATATAATTAATAAAGAAAGAAGAACTATAGGCACAGGGAGAGGAATAAAGAGAACTCTTTAGGAAAGTTAAAGAGTTATTTACCTAGGAGCCAGTTTTTAAGATCTATTAACTAGAATTAGAGACGGTTATAAAGACAAATATATTAGATTATATATTAGGGGCGTACTTTATATAGAAATATTAAGACGGATAGCACCTAGTAGTATACTATAGTTGGAAGATAACACTACTAGAGTTAAACTATAATATCTATAATAAGGAGTTACTAGGTATAGTTATAGTATTAAAGAAATAAAAAGTATTCTTATAAGGTATAGAGAAACTATTTATAGTTAAGACGGATTATAAAAACCTAATAGGATTCCTAATAATAAAGGAACTTAACTAAAGATAGGTTAAATAGGCGGAGATGCTTATAGAATACTATTTTAAGATTTAGTATACTAAGGGTATAGATAATATATAAGTAGATGCTCTAAGTTATAAGGCTAAACTATAAAACAATAAGAAGCTATTAGGGGCTTTACTATAAAAAGATATAGACGGATTAATTAGGTACAATTATCTAAAAATTGCAGCAACTTAGGAAAGTAAGGAACTAGATAAAGTCTATAAGATACTAAAAAGCTTTTAGGTATAAAGAATTCTAAAAGCACAGCTAGAAGATCTATAGATAAATATATATAAAAACTAGGAAGTAAAGTATATCCTAAGAAGTATAGCAGAGCAGTTTATAGAGGACTTCTATAAGGGACTAACTTAAGGATATAATAGAGCTACGGGCTTAGTATTAAGACTTTAAGAGGAGTATATTATTAACGGAATCTAAAGGATAGCTAGAAAGGTTACTAGAGAGTATCTAGATTACTAAAGAAATAAACTAATAAGGTATAAGCTATATAGAGGGCTATAACCTATTAAAATACTAAAGAGACTATAGGAGGTTATATTATAGGACTTTATTATTAAGTTACTAAAATTAAGAGATCCTATTACCGGATAGAATTATAACGCAATCTTAGTAATAGTAGATAAGCTTATAAAGTGGGGATACTTTATAGTATGTATAAAAGAAATCTTAGCGGAAGATATCGCTAGAATTTATATTAAAGAAGTATTTGTAAGATATAGAGCACTAAGTAAAATTATATTAGATAGAGATTTAAGATTTATAGCAGTATTCTAGGAGGTATTCTTAGCGGAGTAAGGAGTTTAAGTAGTAACTTCTACCATATATTATCCATAGATAAACAGTTAAATAGAAAGATTAAATTAGACGCTAGAATAATATCTAAGGCACTATATTAATTACGTATAGAATAATTAGGTATTATTATTACTAGTTATATAGTTTATATATAATATAATACCTTAAGAAGGAATAGGCATATTACTATTTAAGGCAAATTATGGATATAAGCTAAGAATATCGTTATTACTATAATAAGCGAAGAAAATAAGTAGCATAGCTAAAGAAAGGATAAAGACGTTAATAAATCTTTATATAGACCTTATAGAATTAATAAAGAAAGTATAAAAGAGAATAAAAAAGTACTATAATGCTAAGAGATCTAAGGGACCAGATCTTAAGGAGGGAGATAAAGTATAGCTACTATACAAAAATTTTAAGAGTTAACGACTAAGTAAGAAGTTAGACTATGTTAAACTAGGACCTTTTAAAATTATATAGAGGGTTTTACCGGTTATATTTAAGTTAAACCTACTAGCTAAGATAAAGATCTACCCTATATAGCATATTATAATACTAGAGCTAGTATATAGGAATATTAGGCTACTAATCTATAAAGAAGATATATATAGAGAATAAGAGGAAGATAAATAGTAAGTTTTAGGAGTTATTAGTTATAAGGATATTAATAATAAAATATAGTATAAGGTTAAGTAGATAGGCTATAATAAGACTATCTAGAAACTATTATAGAATTTAAAAAATGCTATAGGAAAGGTATAAAAGTATTAAAAAAAACGGGTTAGGTAATATTAAGAAGGAGCTAAAGATAAAAGGATTAGTTAAAGGTAATAGATAAGCTAGATTATCTAAGGGATCTACTACTAGCGTATAAGCTATTTCCACCTCTTCTTAATTGAAATCCTTTTTAGCCTTCTTAGCCTTAAATTTAAATAAACCTTACTCTACTAAGCAAAGCTCTTTTAAGCGTACCTTTTTATAGACCTTTATTAGATGGCTTAAGTAAGTATAGGTATCTAGTTAAGCTTTTAGAGCCTAAGACGCCTTATTAAAATGACGCTAAACTTTAGCAAAGGCCTTAGCTAGCTTACTCTTTAGTTTTTTAGCTGCTACTAACACACGTAACCTTAAAGGAGATTAAATAGGAAATAAGACGGTTATAAAGAATAATAAGACGTATATACTTAGCGTTAGAGATAGATTAAATATTTTAGGACAATTATATATTTGCTCGTGTATACTTAGTATAGAAAGAAGGTTAGCGACTAAATAGAGACGCGATTATAATATATACTAGCTTCTTCTCCATATAATAAGAATAGGATAGTATAACTTTACTAAGCAATAAAATTAACGTTACTAGCTAGTTATAATAATTAGACATAGAGGATCTAATAGAAGGCATTAGGAATAATAAAGGTTATTAAATTAAAGACGGGAATGCCATACCTCTAATAGACGACTTAGAGATAGGAGATATCTTTAAGGACGAAGATAAAAATAAAGGGGATAGTGTTATAGACCTTATATTAGTAGTAGTATAACTACTAAAAATAGATATAAATGGGTTAGTTAAGATAGTATTGGAGGTACTAGAACTAATTAAGCTATAAAATAAGGGGTAGCTAAGTTATATGGCTAGTTATGTTATAAGTTTAGAATGTAGGAATGTGGGAATATAGGAATGTAATATACTAACGTACTAACGTACTAAATCCTTTACTATAGAGAGGAGTTATATATTTAAGAACACACAGTCTCTATAAATAGTTCCTCTTCTTTGTAGTAAATCTTAGAATATAATTAGAGTTAATCTGTTAGGCAACTACTCTACTAGTTATTATTACGTTATTGACTTCTTGTTTACCTATATACTTAGCCCATTAATAAGTCTACCATAGTTTCTGCTATAAGGCTTCGTTATATCTAAAGGGCTAAAGAGAATAAGAAATACTAAAAGGTTATAATAAAAGGACTAAGATTTTTTATAGTAAGTCTATAACATATAGATATAGATCTTTTTATTATATATATAACCATTACTGCACTTAAAGGGCTAGTAGATACTCTGCTAAAAGCCTATAAGGACTATATAGATATATTTAATAAGAAAGAAGCTAGGTTATTACTAAACTACGGTCTATATAAGGTAATAATTAAGTTAATAAAATGCAAATAACTCCTATTTGGTCCACTATATAACCTTTTAAAAGCTAAACTAAAGGTTTTAAAGGAGTATCTAGATAAGAATTTGTAACGCGGGTGGATCTATAAGTTATAATCTCTTACTAGTACTTTAATCCTCTTTATTAAGAAGAAGGATAAAAGCTTATATCTCTATATAGACTATAGAGGGCTAAACGCAATTACTAAAAAGAATTGGTACCTACTCCCCCTAATTTAGAAATTCTTAGACTAGTTATATAGGGCATCCCGCTATACTAGATTAGATTTAAAAGATGCGTAATATTATATTAGAGTTGAAAGGGGCTATAAATAGAAAATAGCGTTTAGGATTAAATATGGGCTTTTTAAATATACTATAGTCCTATTTAGACTAAGTAATGCTTTTAGCACCTTTTATGGGTATATTAATAGCGCCCTGTTAAACCTATTACATATAACCTATATTATATACCTTAATAACATCCTAATTTTCTTTAAGAAGGAAGATAATTATAAGGCCTATATAAAGGAGGTCTTAGAGAAACTCTAAGCATATAAATTATATACTAAACTATTTAAATATAACTTCCATAAGAATAGTGTAAACTTTTTAGGGTTTATAGTAACCTAAAATGGCGTAATAATAGAGCCTAAACGGGTTTAAATTATTAAAAAATAGCCCGTACCTAAGAGTGTATAAGAGGTAAAAATCTTTATTAGATTCGCTAATTATTACCACCATTTTATTAAGGGCTTCTCCTATATTATAGCACCCTTAAATAAATAAACTAAATATAGTTGCGGTATAGCTAAAGGAGGCTAGAGATAGAGATAAGAAGAGTTAAAGGAACTTAAACTAGACCTAAAAGTGTTAGAGGCCTTTAAACTATTAAGTAGTTTAAATCAGCCCCCCTATTAATCTATTTTAGGCTAGGGATACCTATAAGAATTAAAACGGACACTTTAAGACTTATAATCCTAGGTATATTAAGCTAGCAAGCTCTAGGCCCTAATAGAAAGCTATAATAGTACCTAGTAATATTCTTTTTAAGAAAGTTAATTATAGTAGAACGTAATTATAATATATATAATACGGAGTTACTAGTAATAGTAGCTAGTTTTAAGCTCTAGAGATACTATTTAAAAAGGGCGCAATATTAGGTCAAATTGCTAACTAATTATACTAACCTATAGCCTTTTATAACTATTATAGAGGTAGGTAAGATAGGCTAAATAGCTAGCTATCTTTAATTTTTGTATTATGCACTAAAAAGGCGCAAGTAACCTAGCGAACGCCCTATTATAGTAACTAGATTATAAGGAGATAAACTAAATTATCCCTCTTATTAATAGGGAAGCAAATATAATTCTTTAAAGTTTTTAATTATAGCTTAATACGAGCTAATCTGATAGAGTAGGTAGCTAGCTATAAATAGGAGCAATTATAAGCCGATTAGGCCGTACTGGTGTAGGTAGTACGTAATACTAAGCGCCACGGACTAAACTGGCTAAGATAGTAGTAGAAGAGTCCAAAATAGCATATACCTTAAAAGACTTACTTTTAAAAGAGGTAAAGGAAGCCTTATCCACTAATTTAAGAGCTTAAAAGATTTAGGGATAATTAAATAAAGTAAACGAAAAGAAGGGCTAATAGGGCAGCTAGAGTTAGAGTAATTATACTATCCTAATCTGGCTAAAGGATTGGAAAGATAATAATAGTTTACTTCGCTATTAAGGAAGGCTATATATCCTAAGTGGGAGACTACGGCTTAAGGTAATATAGCGTTACTATAATAGCAAGCTAGTAGTGTAGTGAGGTAAAATGGGCTACTACTTAGTGCCTTGGCATTTTCCTGTATATATCGAGCCTTCGGCTTCTCTCCTTCTCTCTATCACGACCGGGGAATACATTCTTTCCTTTCTCCTTACTGACTGCTTTCCTACTGATTGATTACGACTGACGACCGACCGACTGACCGACCGACAGTTAGACAGACAGCATTGCGACTTCCTATCTAAGAGGGACCGCGTCTACCACCACAGTAGGATATTTTAATATAACAAAAACGTTAAAACTGGCCTAATATTAGTACTACTGGCCGGAAATAAGATAATACATTAAAGATTAAATCTAAAATTACTATACTTATAGCCGGATTAAGCTATTAAGATACTAACTATATAGGGTATTATACTCCCTACTAGTCCTAAGATGCCCCTAGAAAGATATTATACTTAATTTTATTACAAAACTACCTCTAAGCGAGTATATAGGTGTCCAATATAACGTAGTTCTAGTAGCAGTAGACTAATTTATAAAAATGGCCTATTACGTCCCTATAAGAGGGGACTTAAAGGCCTAAGGTCTAGCGAACCTACTTATAAAAAAGGTAATTAGACTATATAGAGTTCTATAGTCTATTATATTAAACTAAGAACTAATTCTAATTTTTAAATTTTAGCCTTTACTATACTTCTACTTAGGAATTAAGTAAAACTTATTTACTACGTTTTATCCTTAAATAGATAGGTAGATAAAAAGGCAAAATTAGGCTATAGAGTAGTATCTTAGGGCATTTTATAACTTAAATAGATAAACTAAGCTAGTCTCCTTACTATAGCAGAGTTTATTCCGCTAGTACTAGTAAAGGTCTACGCGGTACCTATAAGCCTCGCTATCTAAGGCCTGAAGGCTAAGTAGACAATAGAAGATATAATAAAGCAGAACTGTACTATAGCGGGGCTTATAGTAGAAAGGCTGGCGTGGAAAAGGCTAGGAAGAGTCCGAACGGGATAAAAGGTTAAATCGTTACTTATTATGGGTATATAGTCAGAAGAGTTAGCAAATGCGCTATTCAATTAAGGCCTCTTCCTAGGAGAAGACCACTACCTAGTTATAAGGTATAAGACAACGTTCCTAGTAACGCAGTGCTTTAAATGCTAAGGCTTTAACTATATAGCCAAGAGTTATAGGAGAGAAGCTAGATATAAACACTGCGCTAGGCAATATAATACTAGCGAATGTACAGGAGACTTACCTAAAAAGTGTATTAACTATAAAGCAGACTATGAGGTATAGAATGGGGCGTATAATATTAAGCGGACATAGTAGGAGAAGGCTGCAGCAATTAGGGCCTATACGCTAACACACTACATAGGCACCTATAAGGCACCTACAAGCGGATAGTAATCACAATTACAGTATAAGATCACTACTAAGGAGGCCTCACAACGAGCTAAGAAAAGGAAGCTAAAGGAGACAGTTACGTAAGAGAGCTCTATATAGGCAGAGGAAGCCCCCTAGAAGGTCGGCCGGCTATAGACTTTTAATTATTCTAAGAAGGAAATGGACTAGAGGACCCTCTAATTAACACTCTAAATAGCACTATATAGTAGTATATACGCCCTAATTTAAATCCCAGTAACCTAGGAGCCCCTACTAAATATAAAGTTTAATATAGAGGTGGAAGTAAAAGCCTAAATCCAGAGAGAGGTAACTAGAGGCTCTAAAACTGTGTCGTAAGGAAGTAAACGAACGCTAAAGGGCACCGACTTAGCTAACCCAGAGGCTAGTATAGATCTCTTATATTAGGACACCGGAAAATACTTATAATTATATAGTATAATACTAACAATAGTAAGAACGGCGTACTGCTCTACTTTTTATAAGAGGTGGAGTAGGCGGACCCTTAGCTAGATATACTAGCTATCTAGGAACTATAGCGGAGGGACTAAGGAAATATAATATATATTACAAAATCCTACTACTTAGTATACGCGGGAGTAGGTAATATAAGGGTCTGCTTTTATATAAATAAGGTTATTAATATAAATAAGTGGGCGCCTATACACCACTTAGCGGACGTATACATAATTAAGCTAGAGGGCTGCGAGAGGACTATCTAGATTTATAATATTTATAACCCCTAATAAACAAATAGCAGTGTCCGTATACTACTAGAGCTACTAAGGGCCGAAGGAGAACATATACTATTAGGTGATTTTAATCTATACTACCCCTTCTAGGGGGGTATAACAGTAATATACGCGAACAACGCGGTAGATAACCTTATCTGCGCTATAGAGGTAGCCGGCCTAAGCCTAGCTACTAAGGTAGGCATAAAGACATAGGTAAAGGGTATATTAAAAAGCACGCTAGACCTAGTATTTACCTCCCCCTAGATTACTAATAGACTACTATAGAGTTAAAGACAAGACCGCTGGTATATAGGGTTTAACTACTTTCCTATTATTATAGAGGTGGATATAAAGATACTAGAGGGGCCCCCCTTACCTAAAAGACCACTATAGAAGAAGGCCAATTAGAAGGTAGTATAGAGTAAGCTAGAGGGCCGACTCTAGCCCCTATATAGACTCCCGTGCAATATAAGAGATAAACTAAACGCGCTAGTAGAGGCTATATACTAGGCGATTAAGAATACTATAGTAAAAACAGTACCTAATGCGCGGCCCTTGCCGTAAGCCTCTAAAGTATGGTTAAAGAAATGCATAAAAGTGGTAAAGGAAACCTAATAGGCCTTTTAGGCGTAGAAGGTCTCTTAATTAGTACCTAACTAGATTAACTATAGAGTCGTATAAAATAAGAAGAAAAGGGTAATCTAATAAGAGGCTAATAAGCTATAAAGGAGAACCGTTAAAAAATTAATAAACAACCCTAAAGAGATATAGAGAATAGTAAAATGGGCGTATATAGCGGACGGGAAGCCGAAGGCCCTACTATAGTTTCCTCCTATTAGTAGACCAGGAGAGGAAACCCTACACTACAATAATAAGGAGAAGGCTACTATCCTTATAGAGTAGTTCTTCCCGCTGCCGGTAGAGGCGGACCTTAGTAATATACTAGGGTTTATATACCCGGAGCCGCGAATAGTAAAGGAAGTAGTTAAGGAGGAGGACATTATTACGGCCCTAAAGGGGCTTACCCCTAATAAGGCCCTAGGTCTAAAGAAGATTACTAATTAATTCCTTAAGATGTATAGAGAGCAGCTAGCCCCAGTACTAGCTAAACTCTTTAGCAGCTATATAGTAATTAGACATTACCTAAAACCGTTTAAAAACTCTATTATAGTAGTTCTCTAAAAATTATAAAAGCTATCCTATACTATAGCAAAGGCCTACCTACCGATCGCGCTACTTAACACTATTAGGAAGCTACTTAAGAGAATAGTAGCCAGCTAACTGTCTAAAATTACAGAGGAGATAGGTATGCTACCGGCTAGTTAAATAGGAGTAAGGCCGGGGTACTTAATATAAATAATACTAGAGCTACTAACCTAACAGGTATATATAGTGTGGAGGTATAACCTAAACCTAGTAGCCTTATTACTTAGCCTTAATATTTCCAGGGCCTTTAACTAAGTCTTTTATAAAAAAATAATCTATAATATAAAGGCCCAAGCTATACTCCACTAAATAGTACAGTTCATAAAGTCCTTCCTTAAGGATTGAATAATAAGGCTCTTAATTAGAGGATATATAGTATAAACAATATAAACAAACACCGGTATACCCTAAGGCTTAGCGCTGTTACTAATCCTATTCCTTTTTTTTACCTACATACTCCTACTAGAGCTATAAGGGGGAACTACTATATTATTTAAATTTATTAACGACTCTAATATACTGACGTATAGTAAAACTACGGAGGAAAACTATAGAACTATAGAAAGGGCGCATAAGGTATATACGGCGTAGGCACGCCGGTATAGGGTAGTATTTACCTCTAAAAAGTACCACCTTATCTATTTTATAAAGAGCTATAAGAAGTTTAATATAAAGGCTATAGCTAACATATATAGCTTTACGGAAGGCCTAGTTAGTAACCTACGTATATTAGGGGTATAGGTTAACTTAAAGCTTAAATAGGGACCGTACATTAATATTATTAAGATAAAGGCGATTACCTAAATAGCCGTACTAACCCGGCTTACGGCCTCTATACAGGGCGCCTCCTTTTAAAAGGCGCGGATAGTATACTCCGCCGTAGTCCGGCTGGTAATCTTATATAGATATAGTACCTAGTACTCGCCACTAGAGTAGATAAAGCCTAAGGAGATAAGTAAAACTAAGCTGTACTAGCTAGGTATAGTATAGAACCTATACCTCCGCACTATTATAGGGGCGTATAAATTAACACTAATAGTAGTACTAGAGCATAAGACGGGGCTTCCGCCGCTTTAGATATACCTTAAAAAGCTAGCTATAGCCTATACGGAGAGAACGCTAAAAGGACTAGCAAGAGAATATATTAAGAGGGAGTGTAATACTATACGGGCTATAATAGCCTACTAACTCCGGCCTAGAATAAAGCCACTAATACGGCCTACTAGATGGGATAAGCTTAAGAGGATAGCGGCCGCTATCTTAGGGATAGATATACGGCTAATAAACTTATCTAAAGCACAGTATAAGAGAAGTAGAAGGGCTAGGGTATAAGAGGCGTTTAAAGAGCAGTAGAAAAGGGAATAAGAAAAGTACTAAAGCACGCTTACCTACTATACAACGGCCTAGGCCGAGCTATAAAATAAGGAAGTCTTTAAACGCTATATAAGGCTTATAAAAGTAAAGAGCATAATTAATACGCTGCTTAGAACTAAGTATATAGGGCTTAATAGATACCTCCACTACTAAAAAGTATTAGGGTACCCAACTCTGGCCTACCTATGCGGCTATAGCCAACAATTAATAATATACGTAGTGGTGTTCTGCCCTAGGCACGCTACTGGCTAGGCGGAAATATATTACTATGCTAAAACATCCTTATATAAAGAGCTTCTAACTAAGCTAAAGGCTACTAAGGTAGTTATAGACTGGTTTATATAGATAAACCTCTTACTATACCTTTTAGTTGCTAGAGAGCTAGCTAGGGTAAAGAAAGAAAGCTAGGAAGTGCTTTAAGAGGCGGAGGATAAATACTATAGAGATAGTAGAATATAGCAGAATTTTATAGATAGTAACCTTGTAACGGAACCTTGTAGTAAAAACTACAATAGGCTCGTTATTAGGCTAGGTGTGTAGGTAAAGCAAGTTAAAGTTAATAACGTAATAATAACTAGTAAAGTGGTTGCCTAATAGATTAACTCTAATTATATTCTAAGAATTACTATAAGGAAGGAACTATCTAGGTAGGGACTAAGGGTTCTTAAATATACAACCGTACTCCTATAAAATCCTTCTTATACGTAATATACGTCTTATATATAAGGTATATAAATTCCTTTTGTTCCTCTTATTTAATATATAGCATATTATATAACCTTAGTTACTATTCCTCGTTATATAGCTCTACCGGTTCTATCCTAGACCGTACCTAAATTAACTAACTAGCTTCTTCTAACTTTTCCCTAAATAGTTATAATATTATACTTAAAGCGTCCGTAATACTATCTCCCTCCTCTTTATCTTTATCCTTAAAGATCCTAAATATCTCTAAGTTATTTACTAGAGGTATAATATCCGTCTAATTAATTTAGTTAATATTATTGCTTATTATACCTAAAGTAATTTCTTCTTTATACGCCCAACGTCGTGCTCGCACTATTGCTATAATATTATCTCTTAGTAAGATTATACTGTCTCCATATTCTCATTATTTAAAAGAGGGGTTAGTTTATATTGCGTTAGCGAACCCATCTTTATAACAACTGTCCTCTTACTTAGAGTATACTAAAGTAAATATTTATTTATCCTATAACGTTCGCTCTACCTCTAATACTAAATATACGCGGTCTATTACTTTTAATAGTTGTCTAGTTTCCTGGTTAATTTATCTTAGGGTTTTATATTTAATCTACTACTATGCGGCTAGATAGTAAACTATCTTAAGCCCTTATTAAGTTAAAACGTTCTCGGGATATAGAACAGAAGGCCTTAAATACTTGCATTGCGGCGTCTACTTATCTACTCCGCCTTAAGAAGGTGCGTAAGAAGGTTTATTTTAAGGAGTAGAAACTTATAGAATAAGGGTTATAGGAACTTAGTAATAAAAGAACGGATTCTTTTCTAATAGAGAAGGAAATAGATTTAAGTAGTTTAGCAACTACTCTTTTTAGGTCCCCCTTAGGTGACTTATTCTTTAGTAATCCTTCTTTATTAATGCTGCCTGACCTAATCTCTTCTAATACTCCTATACCTTTCCTATAGCGTTTTTTAAATTCTTTAATAGCTCCTAGGTAGTCTTAGTATAGCCTATTTACTTAACCTTATACTATATTTTATTATTAATGTTTTTATAACTAATGATCTTTAAAACTTACCATTTATCTTCCTCTTGTCCTCTATATATATCTACTTTATAGACTAGTAGCTTAATATTCCCGTATACTGGCTCTAGTATTATAATATGCTGTATAGGATAGATCTTTATTTTAGCTAGTAGGTTTAACTTAAACGTAACTAGTAAAATTCTTTATATAATTTTAAAAGGTCCTAGTTTAACATAGTTTAACTTCTTACTTAGTTATTAACTCTTAAAATTTTTATATAGTAGCTATACTTTATCTCCCTCCTTAAGATCTAGTCCCTTAGATCTCTTAGTATTATAGTACTTTTTTATTTTCTTTTATACTTTCTTTACTAATTCTATAAGGTCTATATAAAGATTTATTAACATCTTTATCCTTTCTTTAGCTATACTACTCGTTTTCTTTACTTATTATAGTAATAACGATATTCTTAGCTTATATCTATAATTTACCTTAAATAGTAATATGCCTATTTCTTTTTAAGGTGTTATATTATATATAAACTATATAACTAATAACAACAATACCTAATTATTCTATACGTAATTAATATAGTGCCTTAGGTACTATTCTAGCGTCTAATTTAATCTTTCTATTTAACCGTCTATCTGCGGATAATATATAGTAAAAGTTACTACTTAAACTCCTTGCTCCGCTAAGAATACTTCCTAAAATACTACTATAAATCTTAAATCTCTATCTAATATAATCTTACTTAGTGCTTTATATCTTATAAATACTTCTCTAATATAGATTCTAGTAATATCTTCCGCTAAAATTTCTTCTATATATACTATAAAGTATCCCCACTTTATAAGCTTATCTACTATTACTAAAATTATATTATAATCTTATCCGGTAATAGAATCTCTTAATTTTAGCAACTTAATAATAAAGTCCTATAATATAACCTCCTATAGTCTCTTTAGTATTTTAATAGGTTGTAGCCCTCTATATAGCTTATATCTTATTAGTTTATTCCTTTAGCAATCTAGATACTCTCTAGTAACCTTTTTAGCTATCCTCTAAATTCTATTAATAATATATTCTTCCTAGAGTCTTAACACTAAGCCTATAGCTCTATTATATCCTTAAGTTAGTCCCTTATAAAAGTCCTCTATAAACTACTTATTATGGAGTGAGTATAAGCAACGATAATATATAGCAAGATAGATATTATTAAGCTATGTATATGAACTGTGTGAGAAGTCAAGACGTTGCGTAAGGAGAGAAGGTAGGGAAACGGGAAGAAAGGGTATATCTTGTTAGCTTGGTTGCTTAGTTAACACGTACACAGAGTAGAATAGGATTTAGGTGGTGGTTCTGGCAGAACTTGGCAGGATTTGGTGGAACTTGGCGGAATATAGTAGAATATGGCAGATTGCCGTCAGATTGCCGTAAATTGCCGTTTTATAATTAGTCTTTAGTTGCTAAGTCGGTGGGAACAGGTGGATGTGTATAAGGTGTTACGGGGGTGTTCTATAATAGTACCCCCCCTTTAAACTTGAGCTTCTGCGAGATGGGGCTGTAGTAGTTCTAGATGGAGTTTATGAAAGTCTTTTGCGGCTTATATAAGTCCTACAGAGTTAACAGGTTCCCATAAGGGCTTAGTAAAGCCTTTCTATTTTGTGAGATATATATATTAACGTTTCCGTTTATTATACTTAATGTCATTAATTCTTTTAATAAAGTACTTATTCTTACCATCTACTTTAACTAGTGGGGAAAGGTCTTATATCTGTCTGGGCAGGGCGTCTAATGCGGGAGTAGTGGGGCGGAGGACTGACGTGTGGAATACGGGGTGGATTTTAACCGTATTAGGGAGCTTTAGTTGGTAGGCGTAGGAGGAGATAACCTTCTTAACCTTATAAGGGCCAGCGTTCTTCTAATTAAGCTTCTTAGCAGGTCGTTTTGTATTTAGATTTCTTATATCTAGCTAGACGAAGTTACTAATTTAGTAGGCTGGTGCTAGGGTTTGTTTCTTGCTGTGGCTTTATAGATAGATTAAGCCTATATTATTTTATTAGCAAGGAACTATTATAGTTCCTCTATCTTCTCTACGAATTCATTTACTTCTGCAACTTATAAGGCGTAATAAGCAGGGCAAGGAACATTACTAAAGGTTTCGAAACCCATTTATAGATGCTAGCCGTAGTTGGCTAGGAATGGGGAGACCTTTATAGTTTCCAAGACGGAATTATTTGCGGTAAACTTGGTGAATATAAGCTAGTTAATCCAGTTATCTTATAAGTACGATGTGTATATCCGAATGTACTATTCTATTATAGCGTTTATACATTCCGTTTAACTATCTATTTCTAGGTGGTATACTATAGATAACAGTGCTTTAATGCGGAGTCGGGTAGTTAGTTCTTTTTAAAATATAGAGATAAACTAGCTACTTTTATCGGAGATAATCGTTTTAGGGAGTCTATAGAGTTTCTATATATAATCTAGGAACAGTTAGGCGACGGTAGGTATTAATATATTAGGGTAGGCGATTAAGTGTCTTATCTTAGATAGTTAGTCTATAACTACTATAATATTTATACAGCCCTTACTTATAGGGAGGTTAACAATAAAGTTAATTAAGATATCCTTTTATCTTTAGTCTGGAACAGGTAGTGGCTTTAGAAGGCTGTTATATATCTTATGCGAAGCTTTAGCTTATCGGTAGACGTAATAGCTAGAGACGTACCTTCGTGTTATATTATGCATATTCGGCTAGTAGTACTCCCGTTAGAGTAGCTTTAGGGTTTTTTCTTAGCCTAGGTGGCCGGCTACTAGTAGGTCGTATATATGTTTAAGGAGCTTAAGCTTAAGTTTATCGTAATTAGGGATAACTAGACGGTTCTAGTAATATAAGCGGTTTCCGCGAGCTTTATATTTACTTAGAGAGATCTTCTTAGAGCGTCTAATGCTATCTTAAATTAGCTTAAGCGTCTCTTGGATAAACTCGTTATTTGGGTATTTATTAGTTATAATCTATTTAATTAATCAATCAGTTATTTTAAGGACTTATACTATAAGATCTTTAGTAGGAGGGTTAAATAGTTCGGGATAAAGTAGGGTCTGATTTTGGTAAGAACGTGCCTCTTTTAATACTGGCGCGTCTTATAAGCGTTAGGTTAGGGTATTAGGCTTCTAGCCTTAAATGCCTAGGCGGTACGTGATTGAGAATTGGAAACGAGATAGGTATTCTAACTAGCGGGCCTAACGGTGGCTTAGCTGTTTTGTGGTTATAAAGTACTATAGGTTCTTGTGATTGCTAAGGACCTTAATTAGGAATTTAGCGCCTTCTAGTTCGGGTTGCTATTGCTTAAAGTATCTAATAATAGCCAGTAATTCCTTGTCGTAGATCTTGTAGTTATATTTAGCTAGGCTTAGTCGTTTTAAGTAGTATGCTATAGGGTGCAATATTCCCTCTTTATTATATTAAGATAGGATGCCTTTAGTAATATAGTCGGATGAGTTAGCTTCTATAATACTTATTTGGTTTAGGTTGAAGTATTAAAGTATAGGCGTGGTAGTAAATATAACTTTTAGATAAATAAAGGCCTTCTTGCATTCCTTATTAAAGATAAAGGCTTTATCCTTTTAGGTTAGAGCTATAAGGGGTAAAACTAGGGTGGAGAAGTTGTCAATAAACTGTTAGTAGAAATTGGTAAATCTTATAAAGGCTCTTACGTCCTTAACGTTCTCGGGTTTTTACTAGTTTATAATTGCTTTAATTTTCTTTAGGTCTATTTATATGCCGTCTATAGAAATAAGAAGCCTAAGGTATAGAACTTCCGTCTTATGAAACTCGTATTTATCTATATTTAATTGTAGACTAGCTCTATATAGGGTTTATAGGATAAGGTTAACGTATTTCCGATATTCGGTTAGGTTATTACTATATATTAAGATGTTGTTAATATAAGCAGTATAGAAGATGTTTAGGTAGGGGCGTAGGGTGTTGTTTATATAATGTTAAAATAAGCTCAGAGCATTTACGAGGCTAAATAGCGTTACTAAGTATTTAAATAATTTATACTAAGTATAAAATGCGGTAAGCTATTTATCTCCCTTTACTATACGGAGGCGGTTAAATATAGAGATAATATTAAGCTTCGTATAGTAGCGAGCCTTGCTTAATTAGTTTAGTGTTTCCTATATTAACGGGATCGGGTATTAATTCTTAATGGTAACGGCGTTAAGAGCTCGGTAGTCTATATAGAAGCGCAGTCTGCTATCTGGTTTCTTAACGAAGATTACTAGTGCGGCTATAGGTAAAGAGCTTGCCCTGATAAATACTTTGCTTAGGTTTTTGTCTAGATACTTCTGTAGTACTTAGAGTTTGTTTTGGGATATCCCGTATAAGGGTCTAAATCTAGGCTGCTTTCCTTCTTCCAGTATAATCTTATGGTCGTACGATCGGTGTTCTGGTAGCTTGTCGGCTTCCTTCTATAAGAATACCTCTAGGCGGTTATGGTATTTCACTGGTACCTTTATAGCAGGGTTGGTGTGCTTCTTCGGTGCTAAGGCCTTCTCGATATCAGCTATAGTGACAGCGAAGATTGTATGTTTGGGTTTCTTGGCGAGTTGCGCTAGCGGGGTAGCTCTAATTATGTGGATATCTAGGGCGTTAAGCGGGCTCTGGTTGTCTGTAGTTTCTTATGTAGTTCCTTGCTTGATTTTGGGTTCGGTATTAGGTACGGAGTTAGTATTAGATTTGGGTTCGGGTTCTTTAAGTATGCTCTTTATAGTAGAGTACTAGTCCTTCTGGTATTTTTGTGTGGTAAGCTTAAGCTTTTATTTAGCGCGGGGTGGTGTAGTACTTAGGGTCTGTTCGTGGGGTTCGGTAGAATTTTTACGTTGGTGGAATTTAATGGAATTCCTGGGTTGGTGGAATCTGGTGGATTCCTTAGGCGCGGGGTGGACATTGGTGGAAATCTTAGGCTAATAGATTTTAGTAGATTTCCTAGATTTTAGTTTGGGGTTAGAGTGGCGAGTTATAAGGCACTTCTGCTTGTAATGGGGGGCGGTAAATAGAAGCCTAAGGTTGTTCTAATTAATGGTCACCTTATATAGCTTTATTTAGGGTTGTCTAAGGATTACTAGGTAACCTAGGGTGGTAATAAAAAGCCTAATTAGTTCTTTATAGTTCAGGTATTAGAGTCTTAGGTGTACTACGTAGGTAATTTAGCCTAAGACTATATATTTGCCATTAAATCCAAATACATTAATATGCCGGTTGAGGGGGGTTAGGGTAAAACTATTATCTTACGCGAAGATCTTATTAATAAATCCTATACCACTAGCTCCTGTATTAATTAGGACTTAAGCATTAGCCTATTAATTATTCTGCTAAAGATAATAGTTAACGGTTATGCTATAATCCTAAGAGTTAGAGTTCGTGACATTTAAAGCATTTAATGAGATCTTAAGGTAGAGCCGTCCTGGAGAGCGACTTAACTCTAGGACGTGCCTTTTGGTGGCGAGCGGGAAGGGGTTCCTATAGAGCGTTAGTTGTAGCTTCGCCCTTATAAGTAGTGCTTACTAGATATGGGGCTGGAACTAGGTAAAGATCGGAGACGGTAACCGGAAGATTGATATGGTGAACGGCTGTTAGTATTGGCCGTTTATAAATCGTTTTGGGATATAGGTAAGGGGACGAGATAGTATTTTAAGATGTAGTTCTTACTTCCGTATTTAAAGCAGAGGCCTAACTTAATACGTCTTTCTTATTTAGGGGACCCTAGTAGGGCGTACTTTAGGGTTCCAGTGTTAATATCTATGGCGTTGGGGTGTTTAGGCTAAGATAATAACTTAATAGACGTTTATGGGGTTGCCGTATTGTATTAGGAGGCGGGTTTTGGTATTAGGCGTAGTATATCGTTATACTATTTATTAATGACGTTTACGCAGGCATTAAGGGCTTCTAGTAGGTCTACACCTATTAAGGAGGTTTTTAATTTAGGGCTTAAGGATTTAATAAGGCTGTTAACTAGTATAGAGTCGTTCTAGCTAGTCTCCTTTACATAACAGTTGAATTCGGAGAAGTATATTAGGAAACTTTTTGTTCCTTAAGCTATATAGTTTATCTTTCTCTAAGTAGTAGCCTGGCGGTTTAGGTTACTATATATAGCTTTAAGAAGTACAACTAGGCTTTATACTGAGTTTGGTTAAAGGGGTTTAATAAGGTTAGCTACCTTTTCTCCTAGTTAACTTAGGGCGTAATATAGTCGGTTGGCTTTAGTTAGGTAACGGTTAGCGTTACTAGTTAGCTTATTCTTAAGCTGGCTTAGGAATAATTAGAGCTTTTAATATTTACTAGTAAATACTAGAGAGTTAGGTAGCCGTTTGGATTATTACGGTATAATAGTTGGTTTGGAGTAGATAGCTGCTATAGGTTTAGGGCTCGCGTTCCGCGTATTTATCTCTAGAGATAGTGTCCGGTCTTAAGGCCCTAACGTGGGCATCTTAAGTATACGGATTTCTTCTTGGAGGTCCTTAATTAATCGCTAGTATTATGCTTCTTATTTAGCTTATTATTAATTTAAAGTGGCTTAGTTTTATGCAAGGGCGTCTATAAAAGACTTCTGTATCTCTGCTAGTTGTTTTTAGAGTGTAGATATGATACCGGCGGCCGTTATAGGGGCTTTAGGGTTGTTCTGCATTTCGGAGGTAGTATATAAGGTTAATATAATGTAGTATTATAGAGTGAGTATAAGCGACGATAATATATAGCAAGATAGATATTATTAAGCTATATATATAAACTATATGAGAAGTTAAGACGTTATATAAGGAGAGAAGGTAGGGAAACGGGAAGAAAGGGTATATATTGTTAGCTTGGTTGCTTAGTTAATACATATATAGAGCAGAATAGGATTTAGGTAGTAGTCCTGGCAGAACTTAGTAGGATTTAGTGGAACTTGGCGGAATATGGTAGAATATGGCAGATTGCCGTTAGATTGCCGCAAATTGCCATCTCGTGGTCAGTCTCTAGTTGCTAAGTCGGTGGGAATAGGTAGACGTGTATAAGGTGTCACGGGGGTGTCCCGTAACACTACTCCACTATACTTCTTAGGATATACTTTACTTCTTAGTTTTTATATATATCCGTCTATAGATCTTTTAGCTATACTTTTAGAATCCTGTATATCTAAAAGCTTTTTAATATCTTATAGACTCTATTTAGTTCCTTACTTTCCTAAATTACTGTAATTTTTAAATAATTATACCTAATTAATCCGTCTGTGTTTTTTTATAGTAAAGCCCCTAATAGCTTCTTATTGTTTTATAGTTTAGCCTTATAACTTAAAGCATTTGCTTATGTATTATCTATACCCTTAGTATACTAAATCTTAAAATAGTATTTTGTAAGTATCTCCGCCCATCTAACCTATCTTTAGTTAAGTTCCTTTATTATTAGGAATTCTATTAGGTTCTTATAATCCGTCTTAACTATAAATAATTTCTTTATATCTTATAAGAATACTCTCTATTTCTTTAATACTGTAACTATACCTAGCAACTCCTTATTATAGATATTATAGTTTAACTTTAGTAGTATTATCTTCCAACTATAGTATACCACTAGGTGCCATCTATCTTAATATTTCTATATAAAGCACGCCCCTAGTATATAGTCTAATATATCTATCTCTATAACCGTCTTTAGTCCTAGTTAATAGATCTTAAAAACTAGCTCCTAGGTAAATAACTCTTTAACTTTTCTAAAGAGTTCTCTCTATTCCTCTCCTTATACCTATAGTTCTTCTTTCTTTATTAATCGCGTAAATAGTTTAATATCCTTTAACTACTACGCTATAAACCTTCTACAGTAATTATAAAACCCTAAAAACAATCTTAATTATATAACGTTCTCTAGTTCTTACCAATTTACTATAGCCTTAATCTTTTTTTAAATCTATACTAAGTTAGCCTAGTTTAATAATAAATTTAACAAAATCGGTCTTTCTAGTAAAGAACTTATATTTCTTAATTGCTACTAGTATCTATTCCTTTTATAATCTCCTTAAAACCCATTTAACGTATTCCCTATATTCTTCCTTAGTTATTAAGTAGATAATAATATTATTAAAGTATACTATAACAAACTTATCCAAGTATTCTCCTAATATATTATTAATACGCTTTTAGAATATTACTAGTGCGTTTATAAGCCTAAATTATATAACTAATAGTTTATATAGTTCTTCCTTTAACTTAAAGGCTGCCTTCTATTTATTGCCTTCCTTAATTCTAATCTAATAGTACGCCTATCTTAGATTTATCTTTATAAAGATTTACGCGTTACCTATCCTATCTTAAATTTCACTAATTAAAAGTAAAGGATACCTATCCTTTCTAGTAATGCTATTTAACTATCTATAGTTAATATACAGCCTTAATTTACCATTCTTTTTTAATATAAATAGTATTAGATATCCTACTAATAACTATAATGGTCTAATATATCCCTTTTGTAAGTTCTCTTAAACAAACTCTTTTAATACTTTACCTTCCTCTTTAGTAAGCTTATAGATTGGAAAGAACTTTAGACTTATTCCTAGTTTTAATTCTATCTTATAGTCCTATACTATATACTTTAACAGCTTTTCACTTTCTAGTAACTATAGTTTCTTACTATACTTATAGTATCTCTTTAGTATATAACTTAAGCCTTACTTAATCTCTTTATATATTGCTCTAACTTAGTACTATACTAATTTAGCTTATTATCGCATCTTATGGCGTTAAATATCCCTAATATTAACCTAACCTATAACCTAGTTAATCCTTAGGTTATATTTCTATAACTAAGGCATTCCTAATACTACCTTATTATTCCCTAATAGTAATATATTAAAAGATATCTTAATTTATCTACCTTTAATAGTTAACTAAATAGGTCTTATTTTAAGGTTAATAATTCCTCCTCTATAGGCTATTGGATCTCCTAAAATTATTACTAATAGGTAAGATTACTCCTTCTGTCTATAAGGTAGTCCTATTCTTTTAACTACTATTAATAAGATATAATTCCACGTTACTCTACTATCTCTTAGCGTTTTAAACTATTAATCTTACTATTTAACTTATAAATTTAGGTATCGTCCTTAAATTCCTTTAAGGGTTTAAGGCTCTACTACTAGCTCCCTTTAGTCCTATAAGCCTCTGCTTTTCCTAATTATTAGCTACTTAATCCTATTATACTTAGCTTACTCTTTAGCCAGTACCTAGTTCGCTTTTTATCTTTAATATACTATAAATACGTATTCTCTAGGTATTCCCACTACTATTATCCGTCTAAGTATTCTTCCGTAAGGAATCTTCCTAGTTAAAGTACTAAACTTCCTTTCTCTTAGGTTTCCGCTAGATGCCATCTATGTATATATTTAGTATTTTTATACTATTACTTATCTATTATCTAGTATATCCTTATAGGGTATTTCTAATTCTTTTCCTTTGGATTCTTATATATCTTATATATATCGTCCACGCATACAATCTATAATAGCGTATAGTATACTAGGTGCTTTAGGTTAACTCTTAACTTATCTTTATCTTTAAGTTTAAACCTCTATTATACTAATCTAAACATTATAACTTTATTTACGGGTACTAAGATACGCTTCTCGCTTCTTTAATCCTCTAAATATTTTTTTAGATCTTTTAATATTATAATTAAGGCTCCTTTAATATATATTATAGCCTTTTCTATAATTAGGTGGTCTTAGATAACTTTTTTATCTAACTATATATGGAAATCTTCCCACTTATTATTATGCCTTTACCTATACTACTTTTAGTACAGCTACTAGAGTATATATAGCTTATCCATAAGGAAGTATCTTCTTATTACTGCGTCGTAATAGCCCTTTATATGTCGTTTTTTAAACCTAGTTAGAATCCCTAGATCCTCTTCTTATTCTAGTTTAGTAAGCCACTTAGCTCTTAGTATACCTACCCTAGGCCTATTAGTAATTCTTTATACTAGTGCTCTATCCTTTATACGTCCTAATATACTAGATCTTTTATCTAGTTTCTATTCTTATTATGCGATAATTCTTTATCTAAACTCTTCTATAGTTTCTTTTAGTTTACGTCTTACGCTTAAATCCTTAAAGTCTTCGTACTTCTTAATCTTAGTATTAATATTTTAATCTTTAATCCAAACACCGTATTCTACTAGTAAATCCTCTAGGTCTATATATTTGTCTCCTAGTTTAATTGCTATTTATACCGCAGATTCTCTAATCTATAAGAAAGCTCCTTACTTCTTACTTATAGGTATTCTAATTCTTACTCCAAATTCCTAACCCTTTTAAATTCTTAATCCTAAGCTTATTGCTATCTTAAGCCTTACTTTAGCCTTAGTCCAACTAGGCTTACTTAGTATTCTTATTTTATCTTAAGAGTCTTAAATCTTACTTATTTCGTCTTAAGAGTCTTATACCTTTAGGAAACTTCGTCCTAAGCTTATTTATATATTACTAAACTAAGCTATTACTCTACTCTATTAGTTATCGTCCGTTATAGGTCCCTAAGCTTACCTTATCTTATCTTAAAAATCTTAGTTATCTTATATCTTATTATAAGAATCTTAAGCCTTTAGCCCTTTACCTTTATTAAGTACTAAAGTAATTCGCTATCCTACTTCTCTTACGTCTTGTGAAGTAATAGATATTATATCTAGTAGGGTCTTAATCCCTACTAATATTCCCTATTTTATAGTGGAATTATCCTCTACCTCTAGTATAATATCTTAAAGGTCTACTTACTCCTAGTAAGCTACTCTTAACGCCTTATTATTATGGAATGTTTTACCTATATCAAATTTATCGTCCTTAATATCCGGTCTATAAGCTAGTTTATTAGTTCCTCTATATCCTATAGGTGCTTACTTTTATAGCTAATAGCTTACGCCATACTTAGCGTCCTTATAAATTCGGTATACATTATTATAATAAAACGTAAAACTTTTAATTAAACATTCTTTTATTCCTTATAGTATATTATTATCCCTCTATACGTGTATATTATCTACTAGTTTTGTACCTTTTACTATATAGTAACTCTACCTACTCCTACAGTCTCTAATATAGTAACCCTATTTTCTATAATTTATATAAGCTCCTTCTCTAAACCATTTTTCTTGCTATAGAGTCCGCCTAAACGTCTTCTGCTATTAAAATCCCTAGTTTAGCCTCTGCTCCTTAGACCTCTAATTACTTAATCCTTATCCCCTAGGTTTCTATAATTATTTATTTCCCTTCTTAATTTCTTTAGTACTACTTAGGTCTATTAGCTCTGCGCTATACTATAGTTTTTAACTTAGCTTTTATTATTACGTACTCTACGCCTTATACAACTATAGAACTCTATCCTAGCCTCTCTTAGCCTATTCCCTTTAGTAGATTTAATTATTAATCTTAATCACCTAATCTATTAACTCCCTTAGGGTATCCGTATCTTCTATTAGAATAATTATATCCTAGACTTTAGCCTTAAGTCCTTATTTATACTATACTATAAGTGCCCTATTATTCTACTTTACTTATATTACTAGTATCTAGAACTATATTATATACTTAATTACTAAAGTTTATTATACAAGGTTCTGAAGTTTTTTTTTCTACTATAGTTGTTTCTTCCGGATCTCTAAACATCTGTATAAGTCACTCTATAAATCCTTCCTAACTTAAGAATATAAATCACATATCTTAGTTAGTGGTCGTTATTTTATTTACCTATATCTCCGTAAGATAAGGTTTAAACTACTTAAGTGCTTTTCCTAACAAGAATAGTCCTATGTAGGCTATTCGGTTTATGTCACGGAGTGAGTATAAGCGGCGATAATATGTAGCAAAGTAGATACTATTAAGCTATATATATAAACTATGTGATAAGGTTAAGATGTTGCGTAAGGAGAGAAGGCAGGGAAACGGGAAGAAAGGGTATATATCGTTAGCTTGGTTGCTTAGTTAATACGTATACAAAGCAGAATAGGATTTAGGTGGTGGTCCTGGCAGAACTTGGCAGGATTTAGTAGAACTTGGCGGAATATGGCAGAATATGGCAGATTGCCGTTAGATTGCCGCAAATTGCCGTCTTGTGGTTAGTCTTTAGTTGCTAAGTTAGTAGAAACAGGTGGATGTATATAAGGTGTTACGGGGGTATTCTATAATAGTACCCCCCCTTTAAACTTAAGCTTCTGCGAGATAGGGCTGTAGTAGTTTTGGATGGAGTTTGTGAAAGTCTTCTGCGGCTTATATAAGTCTTATAGAGTTAATAGGTTCCTATAAGGGCTTAGTAAAGCCTCTCTATTTCGTGAGATATATATATTAACGTTTCCGTTTGTTATACTTAATATTATTAATTCTTTTAATAAAGTACTCGTTCTTACTATCTACTTTAACTGGTGGGGGAGGGTCTTATATCTGTCCGGGTAGGGCGTTTAATATAGGAGTAGTGGGGTAGAGAACTGACGTGTGGAATACGGGGTGGATTTTAACCGTATTAGAGAGCTTTAGTTGGTAGGCGTAGGAGGAGATAACCTTCTTAACCTTATAAGGGCCAGCGTTCTTCTAATTAAGCTTCTTAGTAGGTTGTTTTGTGTTTAGATTTCTTATATCTAGCTAGACGAAGTTACTAATTTAGTAGGCTAGTGCTAGGGTTTATTTCTTATTTGCTGCGGCTTTATAGATAAATTAAGCCCATATTATTTTGTTAGTAAGGAACTATTGTAGTTCCTCCATCTCTTTTATAAATTCATTTACTTCCGTAACTTATAAGGCGTGACGAGTAGGGTGAGGAACATTACTAAAGGGTTTGAAACCCATTTGTAGATGCTAGCTATAGTTAGCTAGGAACGGGGAGACCTTTATAGTTTCCGAAACGGAATTATTTGCGGTAAACTTGGTAAATATAAGCTAGTTAATCCAGTTATCTTATAAGTATAACGTGTATATCCGAATATACTATTTTATTATAGCGTTTATATATTCCGTTTAACTATCCGTTTCTAGGTGGTATACTATAAATAATAGTGCTTTAATACGGAGTTAGGTAGTTAGTTTTTTCTAAAATATAGAGATAAACTGGCTGCCTCTATCGGAGATAATTGTTTTGGGGAGTCTGTGGAGTTTTTATATATAGTCTAAAAATAGTTAGGCGACGGTAGGTATTAATATGTTAGGGTAGGCGATTAAGTATCTTATCTTAGATAGTCGGTCTATAACTACTATAATATTTATGCAGCCCTTACTTATAGGGAGGTTAATAATAAAGTTAATTAAGATATCTTTCTATCTTTGGTCCGGAATAGGTAGTGGCTTTAGAAGGCCGTTATATATCTTATATGAAGCTTTAGCTCGTCAGCAGACGTGACAGCTAGAGATGTACCTTTGTGTTATATTATATATATTCGGCCAGTAGTACTCCCGTTAGAGTAGCTCTAGGGTTTTTCTTTAGCCTAGGTGGCCGGCTACTAGTAGGTCGTGTACGTGTTTAAGGAGCTTGAGCTTAAGTTTATTGTAATTAGGGATAACTAGATAGTTTTAGTAATATAAGCGGTTTCTATAAGCTTTATATTCACTTAAAGAGATCTTCTTAGAGCGTTTAACGCTATCTTAAATTAGCTTAAGCGTCTCTTGGATAAACTCGTTATTTGGGTATTCGTTAGTTATAATCTATTTAATTAATTAATTAGTTATTTTAAGGACTTATACTATAAGATCTTTAGTAGGAGGGTTAAATAGTTTGGGGCGAAGTAGGGTCTAATTTTAGTAAGAACGTGCCTCTTTTAGTGCTGGCGCGTCTTGCGAGCGTTAGGTTAGGGTATTAGGCTTCTAGCCTTAAACGCCTAGGCGGTATATAATTAAGAATTGGAAATAAGACAGGTATTCTAACTAGCGGGCCTAACGGTAGCTTAGCTATTTTATAGTCGTGAAGTACTATAGGTTCTTATAATTGCTAAGAACCTTAATTAGGAATTTAGCGCCTTCTAGTTTAGGTCGCTATTACTTAAAGTATTTAATAATAGCCAGTAGTTCCTTGTCGTAGATCTTATAGTTATATTTAGCTAGGCTTAGTTATTTTAAGTAGTATGCTATAGGGTGTAATACTCCCTCTTTATTATATTGAGATAGGATACCTTTAGTGATATAGTCGGATAAGTCAGCTTTTATAATACTTATTCGGTTTAGGTTAAAGTGTTAGAGTATAGGCGCGGTAGTAAATATAACCTTTAGATAAGCAAAGGCCTTCTTATATTCCTTGTTGAAGATAAAGGCTTTATCCTTTTAGGTTAGAGCTATAAGGGGTAAAACTAGGGCGGAGAAATTATTAATAAACCGTTAGTAGAAATTGGCAAATCCTATAAAGGCTCTTACGTCCTTAACGTTCTCGGGTTCTTGCCAGTTTATAATTACTTCGATTTTCTTTGGGTCTATTTATATGCCGTCTATAGAAATAAGAAGCCTAAGGTATAGGACTTCCGTCTTATAAAACTCGTATTTATCTACATCTAATTATAGGCTAGCTCCATGTAGGGCTTATAGGATAAAGTTAACGTATTTCCGATATTTAGTCAGGTTATTACTATATATTAAGATGTTGTCGATATAAGTAGTATAGAAGATGTCTAGGTAGGGGCGTAGGGTATTGTTTACGTAATGTTAAAACAAGCTTAGAGTATTTGCGAGGCCAAATGGCGTTACTAAGTATTTAAATAATCTATACTAAGTATAAAATGCGGTAAGCTATTTATCTCCCTTTACTATATAGAGGCGGTTAAATGCAGAGATAATATTAAGCTTTGTATAGTAGCGAGCCTTACTTAGTTGGTTTAGCGTCTCTTATATTAATGGGATCGGATATTAGTTTTTAATAGTAATGGTGTTAAGGGCTTAGTAATCTACGCAGAAGCGCAGACCGCCACTAGGTTTCTTAATGAAGATTACTAATACGGCTATAGGTGAAAAGCTTACTCTAATAAATCCTTTACTTAGGTTCTTGTCTAGATACTTTTGTAGCACTTAGAGTTTGTTTTGGGATATTCTGTATAGGGGTCTAAATCCGGGCTGCTTTCCTTCTTTAAGTACAATCTTATAGTTGTATGGTCGGTATTCTAGTAGCTTATTAGCTTTCTTTTATAAGAATGCGTCTAAGCGGTAATGGTACTCTGCTAGTACCTTTGTGATAGGGTTGGTGTGCTTCTTTGGTGCTAAGGCTTTCTTAATATCAGCTATCGTGATAGCGAAAATTGTATGTTTAGGCTTCTTAGTAAGCTGAGCTAGCGGAGTAGCTTTAATTATGCGGATATCTAGGGTGTTAAGCTCTCTTGGATTGTCTATAGTCTCTTATATAGTTTCTTGTTTAGGTTTAGGTTTAGTATTAGGTATAGAGTTGGTATTAGATTTAGGTTTAGGTTCTTTAAGTATTCTTTTTATTATAGGGTACTAGTTCTTCTGGTACTTTTGTATATTAAGCTTAAGCTTCTACTTAGTTTAGGGTGGTGTAGTAGTTGGGGTTAGTTTGTGGGGTTTGGTAGGATTTCTAGATCTTTAGTGGATATTAGTAGAAATCTTATGTTGGTAGAATTTGGTGGAATTCTTGGGTTAGTGGAATCTAGTGGATTTCTTAGGCGTGGGGTAGATATTAGTGGAAATCTTAGGCTAGTGGATTTTAGTGGATTTCCTAGGTTTTAGTTTAGGGTTAGGGTAATAAGTTATAAGGCACTTCTGCTTATAATGGGAGGCGGTAAATAGAAGCTTAAGGTTATTTTAGTTGATAGTTACCTTATATAGCTTTATCTAAG
>Ga0307515_10002387_pt1 | contig 40952 bp, 50 predicted proteins | sample 17_EM_MG_FD_194513 | JGI IMG/M metagenome (GOLD analysis project Ga0307515, IMG submission 194513) | Populus trichocarpa ectomycorrhiza microbial communities from riparian zone in the Pacific Northwest, United States - 17_EM | ecosystem: Host-associated > Plants > Roots > Unclassified | place... | reverse complement strand
GACTAGAATGAATGTCCAGACTTGGGCCGAAGGTATAGCCATGTTGTTGAGAGACGGAGGAGGACGAGGGTAAAGGAGAGAGGGACGTGGCCCTCGGAACCAGGTCCAACGTGAACTAAATAGCTGTTTGGATTGTTCAGGGGTTGGTTCCGCTTTCAATCGGACTCGGAAACAACCACTCAGGCCTCCACGATTAGGTGCTTCATTATCTTTCCTCATCACAAAGCGTTACCCCCCTTCCTTTTCTCAAGCAGACAAATCCGGGCTCAATTTTAGGGAAAAATCCGGTACCTCGAATCTTTCAGTCTTCGCGTTAGGCCGACTCGCGCGTAACTTACAGAATCAGTTTCCTGCAGCAATCAAAATTGCATACCTTCCGGTTGCGAGTCTTCCCTCCACGCCTTGGCCCTTGACTCGTGGGGCGATTGCACAGTAGAGCGCTGGGCTCTTTGGGAGGTAAGCTTCGCTTCGCCAGCATCCCCACCTATCGCAGTCCCAATGGCTAATGACGGAAGGGAAGATGAAGTGGAGGTTGCTGCGGTCCTTGAAATCGTGCGAACAGAAGAAAGACGCTCCCAACACTCCGCCGGCAAAGACCCACTCGCTGATTATCTGGGCGATCGTGGACTTGCCAGTGCCGGCGAGCCCGTTCAACCAGAAGACGGGAGACCTCTTGAAGTCCCTGGCCCATGACTCGATCTCGTTCAGGGTAGTCTCCCGTGTACCCCTGAGGCAGCCTTTGCGACCTCCGTGTTGATATCCGGCCCCATGAGCACGGCGACAGCTGTTCAGCACCGAAAGGTCCGCCATATGGCGCATGGATGAGTTTATTTTAAAGGGGAAGATGAAAGGACCGAACCAGCATCCTGGAAGCCACGATCAACATCAGACACGTCCTCGGAGCATAGAACCGACCACTCACAATCAGCCTGTAGTTCTGATCATACATCGCCCGCTGCTGGGTCATCTGTCAAAGCGTTCCAATTTTGGTGACAACGGCCGTATAAGCTTTGCGTTTATCCACCTGATAGTCGATGATGGCGTCCCGGATATCGTCCGCCATTGCGGACGCGGCCTGGATATTGTCTTCACATTCCTTGTAGTCCTGGGCATTGATGAGATTGTAGAGCGCATTCCCGCTATCCCTAATCAGCCTGAGAGCACTAGGAGAGAATTAACACAATGATGGGTTTAGGTTGATTCAGACCACCCACTCGAACAAGTCTGCCCGATGCTCGTGCTCAGTTTCATCCCAGAGTCCATCATTTTCGACCTCCTCTGAGCACAACCGATCCAGCCGCGCCATTACGGAGTCCAGCTTGTTTTTCACCGTTGGGGATTTCTGTGCGAGTGTCAGCGGACATCGTGACAAGCTCACTGGAATGCGTCACCTCCTGAAGTTTTAAAAGGGCATCGAAAGAAGACTTGACGAAAGGGAAGATCATCAGCGCAAAGGATGGAGACAGATCTGGGAATTCTTACAGTGAAGCGAGAAATATCGCTGTAGATCATTTGCTGTTGCGATAGCTGTCCTCCTGTGAGTCGTTTCATTGCGACAAAACAGCCCTCGCTCACTTGATAGTGGGTAATAGCATCACGGAGACGTTCGATGAGTCTCACAACCTCTCCGGAATCAGCCCTCTTATCTATGAACCGAGCCGCCGTTCAATTCAGGGGTCCCCTCTGAACTTGAGTCGATATCCAGCCTAGCCGCCGTGCCTTTTGCCAGCAATTCCTGTGATCGCTTCCCGATCTCTTCCAATGTACTACAAAGACCGTCGACAAGGGTAGTTGTGGCAAGCAATCGGCAAGCATACCTGGTCAACTCGTTGCGTCGCCTCGTCTCCTCAGGGTCTCCGTCGACAGTTGTCGTGATAATGGTTTGCTTAAACCTGCCCAACTGGAGCACAAGATCCTTGACTTTGGCCTCGACATCTTTGGATTGCTGCGGCCTCCCGTGTTAGTCGCGCACAACAGTGATCCACTCGACCAATACCTCAATATGCTTGATCAGCGCGTTCAACCCGCCGAGGGCAGACTTGAGGGGGGGAAGCCAATGAGCGGATTCCTTCGCGATGTCGAGGAGAACCTTTCCACCATCCGCGATCCTCTGCTTCTTTGCTAGGAGACTCCAAGTGATCAGCGAGCTGACCCCGCGGGGGTGCTGAATCCACTCACATCGGCTTCGATCTGGATTGCTCCCAGACGTTCCAGACGCCGTCCGCTTCTGTTTTCCAAACATATCTTTGCTTTCAGCCGATGGATGTAGATGTGAGAGCGATGGATGGTCGTCGCCTGCAAGAATTTGACGCGGGGGCCACGAGACCACTGGCAGGAGCAGTGGCGTCAATTCGGAGATCATTTCATTCCGGCTTGGGCGAAACTGGCGCAATGGTGCGGCTGAGGTGGTGTGGCCCACGGACGGGGGCGCGTACTGCATCTCGAATGGCAAGTTATCAATAATGAGGTCAAAGCAATAGGGCGGACGTTGCTCCCCTACCATCCCCTAGAGGCTGCCGGACGCGAAAGCTTTCTTAGCCACTGACACCATGGACGTAATCCACTGAATTCCCAAATAGCGTGGTCTAAGGACTGCAACCCCACCAACTTCAAGCCTAACAAGTGCTGGTCACCACTACACTCGAACATCCAACCCCATCGACCGACGCCACGAGAACCTCAGGCATTAGGGAACAAACGTTAACACGTGGTTAACCCTCTTGGAACGGATCCGGATAGAAACCGACCGCTCAAACGAGTTTTTCTCGTAGTAGGCACAAGTTGAAACTATGCACATGAGCACGAGGACAACATTGTGAATTATTTAGCATAAATGCAACACTCAACAGAGCCGCATCGTTACAATGACTTTAAGTTTTTGTACAAACCGAACAATATAATTACAGTGCACTGTTGGGAATGCCCCTAACCCCCCAGGCCACAGGATAATCGTTGCGGCGAGTACGGGGCGACCGTATCTCAGCAACAATCAACGGCTCATAAGGGAAGTAATCCAACCCCCCCTTTGCCTTCTCCACCTTCACAATGGACTCCAGCACTCGTGTGGCATCCTCTAGCTCTGTGACACAATCAACACCATCCACACAGAGCACCAGTCGAAATTTCCGTGCCATATACATCTCACGGAACATCTTGAATCGTCGTTGGTGATGTTGGACATTGGCGGCCCTCTCCACTGGATGCAGATACTTCACGAAAAAGGGCTTCGACCAATAATATACCATGCGGTCGACATCACTGTCCTCATAGACGATGACGACATCAAGTGGCAGAGGGGATGCAATGGTAGAGAGGACAGTGCTGAGGAAGCTTGGGGCAGTATCCGTGTCAACCATCGAATTTGCTGTGGTCTCGAGTGTCCGAAGGGACTTGTTCCGTGACAGATCAAAATTCCAGCGTACAGCCTGGTCATCCACTGAATTGTTGACTTGAGTTTGTTTCATTCTCCTCTCCATCCAAGAGGATCCTCACCATGTGGATCGGTTGAGTACAACCGCAACACCTCCAGGGTTTCTGCACATGCACCCAAAAGGAGCTGCGCACACTTCACCCTGAAGAGGTCCATGTAATGAAAACGAAGTCCACCAAAAAGAACAATCATATCCTCCATGAGTTTCTCCCTCGTGAAACATGTGAGTATCAACCGTCCTTGCAGCGGAGGTGTGGAGAGAGGAATGAGTTTTGCATCAGCTGTGCTCTCCTGTTCCTCCACTGGTTTTTGGTAGCAGATTTTGAGGTCTTGGAGGTTCGGGAACAGCCCGATAAAATATAAAATCTGTCGGCAAGACCCAGTGGGTCTCTTGAGGGCAAGGAACTGAAGTGTTGGTGCCAAGTGTCCGAAGCACTGATGAAGGTTTGGCATGAAACTTGATACTTGGAGGTAATCTATCCCAAGCTCCTGGAGATTTATGAGTGCGGAAAAATAACGCAGGGTGGATCTGCCAAGCTGTTTAGGAGTGAAGATAGAGTGTCTCAGGCGGATCCGGAATCGCTTGACAAGCGGAAGCAGACCAAGCTTGTATGATTCTCGGAGCGGCCTAGGCCACCGGTACTTCCCATTCTTCCGGTGCATAGGGTCGTCGTCGTCGGTCGTGAGGGAGTGGTGAAGATGAGGAACAGCGGCAATGTACCACGAGTAACAGGTCATGGAACATGTGAGGAGGGTCTGTATGTCATGAATGAAGTAGGAGATAATTGTGTCCACGAGCTCTTGCGGGAGCCTGGGGATTGCGGATCGACGTGAGGTAGACGTCTCTGGGTAACCTCTGCAAGACAACCGCTTGATTTTGGCATTGTCTCGGTGCCGATGCCGGTTAAAGCGCAATCCAAGCACTACCGATATCAGCGTTAGCGCGGCACAACAGTTGTGTAATCTGTGTGGCAATAAACGGCTTGTAGGTTCACCTTTCAGCAAGGACGTGAGTGCCTTCATCGTGGATGTGCTCAGGGATCGCGCGACGATCGGAGTCCGTCGAATCGAACGCACTTCACTCCATCCGGGCGAACTGGGATCACGTACAAGGAGAGACCGAGTAACAATTCGGGAGGGCTAAGGACGAACGCGAGCATGGGTGGTGAGGGCAGGCGGCATGAGAGAAACAGAAAATCACCCTCAAGCAGCTTCCCGTTCCATCTTCATCGTTTCCTCTCCTGAGCCTGATCGATGCATCCTTGGACACAAGTCTCTCTGCCGCGCTTTGCGGAGGAGCAGGTCGTTTCATGCAAGCAGAGGTTGGGGTTAGCGACGTAGGACTGAAACCGTCAGTCATGAAAACGTTTGGTCGCATGAGCGGGTGCGTCCCTGAATTCAACTAATTCGTGCTGAGTTTCGGCCTAACGGAAGATTTTGCCGTAGTTGCAGCGACAGGCTTGGCAGGGAACGAAAAAAAAATATTGTCCGCGTCCCCCTCTCGTTTCGGATTCCACGACTGGCGAGGGAGATTTCAAGGGACCAGAGCCTGGGTTGCATTATCCCTCCTCTTCAGCCTTCGCGCGTTCGATTTGTTCGGCAATTATCAAACGTTCGTGTTGTTCGTCTGACATCGTCGAGCATTCTTTCTTGAGTGCGGCCTCCTACAACAGAACAAGGGGTCAGCACAACGTGATCGTGAGTGGGCTCGGACTCTCGCAACCTCTAACTTGCTTCTCCAAAGCCCCCCGGCTGTTAATATTTAACAGCCGTTATCAATCCGAGTGACAGGCTACCCTTTCTCCGTCTCGTCCACCTGTACAACTCCGGTTCTACCCAAATGCTTCACGAATTTGGTCAACGTGACCCATCCCGTGGAAGTCATGTTGGCGGTGCTTGTCTTGGGTGAGCACCCTGCCGGGTTATGCGGTCACATTTGGACTTTGACCACCACCACTCCTCTCATGATCTCAACTCCCAAATACCTCACCGACAGGATCAGGTCCAAGGACTGCAATGGTGCCGTAAAATCTGCCGGAAACAATATCGGGACGATAACTGGTTCAAGTGTCATACTCAATTCGAATCCCTTCCAATACAGATGCTCGTCGTTGGGGTGCGCTGGCTGACACATCACAGATTCCCCTGGACAGCTCCAGCACGATTTTTATCCGGTTACCCTCACCGAGGTCCGTCCATCCCCCACTTCCCGACCCGATAATTCCTTACCCCATCAATAGGTTCACGAAACGGGTCAAGGCGAACACCGTGTGCCAAGGCTGAGCATCCTCAACTCCGGTTGTAGAGGTGCTTTCCCACTGTTTCCTGATCCGTTCCCGATAAATCCCGCGCGCCCTGCAGGACCCATCCTCGCCCCCCTCCCACCAACCCCCGACCCATTACTAGATGAGGATCCCTACACCATGACTGACCCCTGTGTTGTTCGTACGGCGACCTGGGTGGGATGTGATCGACAAACGATCACGATTAGGCATCTCACGAACGAGCCGCGTGAGACGGGATACTTTCATACAGTCGGGAGTGAAAGTGTGGCAGGCAGCGACGCTGGAGGGTACGATTCCAATAATGCCCTGCTCTAAGGGGGGAGATGCCATGACCGTGGTGCCCAGACACCCTCTACCCACCTTTACCCCTACGTCTGGGTTATACCAGGGTAGCGATGGATGGTCGGTATCCGATGGACAACTTTGCCTGGAATTCGGACGTGGGGTTTCCACACCTGTGGTATTTACCTCCGCCATGTAGGCGGCCCAACCTTCACGGGTGGATGGCTTTCATTCTGGCTCAATTCCTTGCTAGCCCTTGACGTTGCAGTGGGACCGGACACATCGGCTTCCACAGCGTCCGCTCGCTGCGAGTGGAGAACTACGTGCGCAACGGTTTTCCGTTTATCATTTCGCACCCGCAGCCGACTCTATTTGGTCCGTCTTGTTTCAGAAAGTCTCGACCGGAGCCATACACGATCTCACTGTCTGAGACTCTCCAGGAACGGATGCAAACGATGGGGATCTCATCTCGCAGGAAATATCGGACCCGGATCCATACAGCGGTCCGACTGACCTTGACTGCCCGAACAAGGACCTTCATTCAGAATTCTTTTCGCCGTAGTAATTACGTGTGTGACGTTTCCAGCTCTCCATTAGTTCACATCTCGACAACACAAAATATAGACCACGCCCACAGTTGGTGACGTTTTACAATATGCCATTCATGGGATAATACGGAAAAAGGAAGACCCAAAAGCCAAACTATAACATAACATTGACAGTAGCTCTTGGACCGAAGGAGTGCGCCCGTGCCCTCCGAACCGCTTTCAGCTCGTGGCTGGTCTGTGCGTCATTCTTCAGCCACCTACAAACTGCCGCTAGGAGCACTGCCGCCGGGACCAACGCTGCTGGGAGCACCGTCACCGAGGACGACGTCACCGGGAACGTCACCACCAGCAACACTAGTGGCGGCGGACTGTGACTTGTCGCCAAGGATCCCATTGAGAGCCTTCATCTCCACGGCCTGGACTTTATTAGATGCGTGAATTTTGTTGGACAGGAACGTCACGTACAGAAAGGAGTTCATTGACCTTCCCTACAAGCCCCCAAGCCGAGGCGGTTTCAGTATCCCGTTCTAACTTTGATTCCCAGGGCGTAGTAGGAAACCAACCATCCCTTTCCTGGACACGTCGCAGTCGGAAATTACAACTCAATCGTGTGTCAGCATATTGTAGATGTTCTGTATGCATGAGTTGAACATACAACGGAGTGAACATTTGGAGTTCTTTGATCTCATCTCGCACGTCTTCCACGAGAGGGTGGTTTTTATCGAGGAGTTGGACGAGCATAGGGAGTTCGTGTCGCTTGAACACCTCCATCCATGCTAGGGTGGTGGAAATTGGTCTAGACGAGTCCCGGTGGTGTTTAAGGTGAATGAGGAGGGAGAAGAATGCTGCGAGAGACCAGATGGCAACAATAACCAAGGTGGATACCCCGACCTCATATGAAAACGCAGCCATGTCGTTGAGAGAGGGACGTGGTGGTGGTTAAAGGAGAGAGAGACGTGGCCCCCGGAATCTGGTCCAACATGAACTAAATATCTATTTGGATCGTTCAGGGGGTTGGGTCCGCTTTTAATCGGACTCGGAAACTGGAACCAGAGACAGACCCGAGATGAAATCGACGCGCCTCAGGTCTCCACGATCAGCAGGTGCCTCCTCATCCTCTCCACGAAGTATTGTCCCTCCCTTCTGCTTTTCTCAAGCAGACCTGTCCTGGCTCAACTTCAAGGAAAAATTGCATACCTGCCGGTTGCGAGTCTTCCGTCCACGTATTGGCCCTTGACTTGTGGCGCGATTGTACAATAGAGCGGCGGGCTTTTTGGGAGGTAAGTTCGGTTCGCCAGCATCCCCACCTATCGCAGTCCCAATAGCTAATGACAGAACGGAATGGCACTACAGAACCCCATGACCTTAGCGCTTATCGACACGAAAAACCTTGTGTCGGGTTTTCCAACTCGACGAGGTCGATGTCCGCCTGACCACTAGGCTGGGACGGACCTCGAGCCCTTTTATGGGGGGACTGTATTTGGCGACGGCCAAATCTGATCCCTGATGTCCGTGAACAGGAATAGCGGGTGAGCGCAGACCACGACAAAAGAAGTCAGGCCGCAGCCTGACGAGACCTGCTTTCTCCAGCCGCGCCATTTACCTGGCAGCCAACGTTGCAAGTACGGACTCAAGTTTGATAAACGTTGTATCAGCCCTGATGGTGGGGATCCAGGAACAGCCTCTGCCTGCCAGGTAAGGTTGGCAACGGACCACCACAGAGTCATCGGACTCTCTGGGCACCTAGACATTCCGGTGTTTTATGTTCCTCTTCTGTTGCCTAGAGCGAGGCGATGTCATCCCAGCGTGACAGGCGAAGACTCGCCCACTTCCCTACTGGTGTACTCCGGATCGCTACGGCAGAATCAGCCGTTTCGATAGCATCTCAACAGAGTGAACGAAGAACACAACAAACCCGGACCGCCAATGAGGGAGGGAGGGGGTGCACGGGGCGAACGTAGAGCAGGTTCCATGGTATTGCTTCCGGGCCCTTGCTGGTGAAGGTCCGAGATGGTGGTCGGTGAAGGAGCCTGTCTGCTTACTGGATTATCGATGATACCCGGAGGGTCGGTGGATCAGAGCCACAGCGGTGGTGAGCGGGGGGTTATCCCACCGTAACTAGAGGTTACCGGTTTTGGGGTACGGGATCAGCGCTCAGCCACGACGATGACTCCAATCCATTCTTTTGAATTCCGTAACGCCTCCATTCTTACTCCCGGCGCCAAACGGCGGTCGCGGAATGCTGACCCCGGGTGTGCATGGGAGGAGTTCGATGCCGGATACGTTCGTTACAAAAGGGGCGTCACTATACCATTTGAATCCTGAAGTTGCACGGGCGGAACGTGAGGCAAAATGTTTTGAGGTGGAGTTCAATTCGATAACAAATCCGATAACATGCAGACAAATCTAGGAGACGGGGTAGGTAAAAAATACACCAAAGGATTTTGATAATACCACAAATAGTAACAGTGAGTCGGGTAGGAAGAGTGGTCTGAACGAAAACTGTTGACTAAAAACACAAAAATCCAAATTCGGACCCCATAGGGGCTTCGTGTACCGTAGCGCACCCAAGCATAGAGTACAGACAAAATTAGCGAATAGAGATGGCGGGGTTGGCGATGTTGGAGAGGACTGGGTATACGGATAAGCGAGAAGACGGTGACGCGAAGAACAGACGAACATCGAACAAGTGAGCCAAAGTTGGAAGAAAGATGGGAAAATAAGTTCTATACTACACCGCGAAGCCAGTAGAGAGATGGAGCCCGCAAAACCATGGCGATCCCTGAGAACCCATGGAGTACGGGGTGCGTTTGTTGAGGTGGTCTGGAACCACATACACATGACGACCAACGTTACCTCTTTGGAGGAGAAAATGGGGGAGCGAGGGGTCGTTCCCAACTCAGAGAAGTGTTAGTATACTGCAGGGGGTGGTGAGAAGGTGGAGTGGTGTCTATGAATCGGGTAGTTCCCCTAGTTAGTCATGAGGATGGCGTTCGCACCCCCATCACCACCGCTCGAGGTACCATCCCGGTCATCGTCCAGTCTTAACGAATAGAACATATGATTGGTGAGCACGGATCAAGAATCGCATGAAGGTCATCGGGACCACTCACAGGTAATTCCGCTCGATTTCGGAGAGAATAGACAGGAAATCCCCTAGGAGGTTTGTCAATGATCCACTTGTGGCGGAGCAAAGGGATGTAGGGCTTACAGAGATAACCATGAGCTCTGGCAGCGGAGGCGGGAGCCGTTTCCGCTTTTCGGACAGCTTCCAATAGAGTTGATGCCACAAAGCGCACCTTGTGAACCTAGATAGGGATCAGTAACCTAATTGGTCAGTGTTTTGTATGACGACTATAACATACCAACGAAGGTCCATTGGTGGCGATAGACTGGATTGGAATACTGTGCAGGATGTTCAATAGATCCCGAGCCACGACTTCCCGGTCTTCGTTTCTCTTCTCTTCGTCCGCGCTTCCTTGCAGTGACGCGATCAACTCGTCCCGGTATTGCTCGATAACGAATCGGACGAGTTGCTTTACGGGTGAGTCAGACGTATGTTTTTCGGTCATACGTGTGGAAGTGAGCCCATCATACCTGCGTCACATACAAATTGGCTTGCATAACCAAGAATGGGTTGAGAGCGTTTGTCCTTGGGGCATTGGGGTTATCAAAAAAGTCGCGAACTTCGTCAAAAGTGGCTTGCAAGCTAGGGCCGCCAGCCGCGCCACTAATTGTAGATCCAACGTGGAGCACAGGTTTCAAACGCAAACTTTCTGGAGTATGTGCTAAGGCCGCCATGATCCTCGAATGAAGGGCTTGGACTTCTTCGAGCCTCGCGGTTGCAAATTGACCCTGGGGTGGTGATCTCTTGTCCACTCGAATACGTACAAGAATCTCTCCGAGAAGTGCAAAGATGCGGGAGGTATAGTTGAGACCAGAAACGATGGCAGTTTTCCCATGTGGTTGGGGCAGATACGCGCCGGCGGTGATGCTGATTGAGATTGAACATCGAAGGCGGTTAAAAAAGAAGACGGGTGGTCAGCAGAACAATTCCGATGATACAGGAGAAATATGGGATATTTTTCGGGTGTGGGGTAGGTGCGGGGAAATTGAAACGGAGGAAACGGAGGCGAAAAACTCACTATTCATCGTCCAATTCCTTGGGAAAATGAACTGGTTACAATACGGAAATAGGCACCTCAGTAGGCATGGTAATGTTGGCATCAACTAGGCATACCAGTACAGTCCTCATCTCGAAGACAAATAGGACGCCCAAGTAGAATCGACTCGGACTTATCGGCTAGGCGGTGTGTTATCGTCAATGAATAGGTGGACCTAACGGGGTTACTGTCGAAGTATACCCACCTCCAAAAAGCAACCAGAATGCTCTCCTCCTGACTTCGCACTCGATGAGGTCAAGCCCCTCATAGGATGATTCTTCATGCATCCTCAGGGTGACAGCGATGTGACAGGCCTCTCCGAATGCAGCATGTTGCGTCGCATCGTGCCCTTCGCAGAAGTGATAGACGCAGTCACTGGATGGGGATTCGAGGGTATGAATGTTGGATGAACTTTCACATACAAGAACGTGAACGCTCACAAGTATCGAATAACAACGTGTGAGGAGGTTGGTGGGTCGTAGGACACTACGGTTATGTGCCTGCTCGCCTCATGGCAGGCCTGAGCCAACTTCCTGACCGCGTGCCGCTCCATTGGGATGTAGGATCGAGGGACTTGGGTCAATGTTGAAGCAATTGTTGACATGACGAGTGCAAAGAAGAGAGGGTCACGTTCCTCTCGCCTGGCATGAACGTCGGCCATAAAAGACGGTTTGTGCAAGCACGGCGTCAGAGGATACACGTAGTCGAAAAACAGCTTAAGGATCAGCATGACGGTTTCTCGTGGGGCCACGTCCTCCAAACAGTGAGGTCGATAGTAGTAGGAGAGTGGTGGGATTACTGAGGGGGGAGGCACTGGAAGAGTTTGGTGCTGCCTGTATGTCCAGTTATGGAGGGGGTAGGTGCTGAATTGATCGATGGTGGTTTGGAACGCCTGATCCTCAGTTTTTTGGGGACGGGTGAGTGAAGAAGTCGAGGCTGGGTTGACCTGGTAGATTGACTGGTGTTGATAGGGGGATTGGAATGTATCAGCAGCAATAGGGTATCGGGATGGCGGCAACGAGGAAGTGGAGATCGATGTGACTGGATTCAGCGAAGGGTTCAAGAATGTGGGGGAGTGCGATGGAACGCTGGGAGACAAAATGCTGCTCTGAGTGGTACCTGGTGAAATGCTCTTGGTCTGGATTGGAGACATTGTGAGTTCTTGGCTCTGCTGCGACTCGTGTTGCTGGGCAGCCGCAGAGGCAGCAGCAGCTTCTTGGAGACGCCGCAAATACCTGAGATCGAGCAAGCATCAGAAGGCGAGGAATACTGGGAAAAACGGGTATCGCCTACAAGTTCGGTGGACCTCGTTTCTTAGGTTGGTACTCGTAGGTACACGGGATGCCTAGTGCGATGCAGTGCCTGCAAGGTTGCTTGGGATCCTCGGGATTCTCGCGTGCGCATCGCACCTTGCGAGCCCTACAAGCATCGCAGCCTTGGGAATGCGTCAGATCTCCATTATCACGCTCTCCGGTCGCTGACGGGGGGTATTTGGGGGAAATGAATCATACTCTGGGATTGACGCCTATGTGCGTGGGAAAGGATGAGAGATAAGTCAGCAAAGGCGAATTCAAGGAAGGAGAAAAGGAAGGACATTGGTAAATCAGAGCGGGGTCGAGGATGCGGGGGTATCAGGGTCAGGAGCAAGAGAGATGGTGGAGAAGGAACAAGCAAGGGACGGCCGCTCGCAAGGTCTGAATTAGGGCTGGCGGAGAAATCTCGGCTCTACTTACTTTCTCTTGACCTTTGCAGAATCAGAAATATCCCTGTGAGAGGGGTCGTCGGATGGCGGAGTCGCGCTCTGCTTCTTTGAGTGAGCAATTCGCATGACAGAGAAGGACGAGGAGAGAGAGAGAGGGAGGGTGAGCAGCGGAGACGGGGCACCGGGCGACGGAAACCACGGAGCGAGTCGGTCTGGCAACACATTTTAAACTTTTGCCTGAAGAAAGTCAATGCGTGACATTGGTAAGAGTTATGTCACGCGTGACTCCGCCCCGGTCCGTCGCCCATTCCCGCGGGCAAACCATGCGACGAGTTGTATCAGGGATGTTTTACCAGCGTCTTCTCAGTTCAGTTGGCCACCTGCCATGCAGAATGCTACCCGGAAACCAGGCCCCAGGCTTCCAGAACGACTCTCCGGGATCCAGGAAATAAAACAACCATTGTCATTAAATAGAACAGTAATCTATGGTTCGCGTTCAGTCGCGGATAGTTTGCGCAACATTTTCCTCGCTTGGGGCGCCTCGAGCTGCTTCTCCTTCGCCGTCGTCACCAACTCGTAAAGCATCTTCCGGGATTTTACCTGACCTGGATCGTTCCACTGAGTCTTCGCACCCGAGTACTCGTCCCAGAACCTGAACGCCAATTCTGCATCACCCACCCACAAAGCCCGGTCAAGGCAGAACTTGGCGATCGACCACGTCCCCACAAAGACCTGCGTATCGAGAGTCCCAATCAAATGCCACGCCGTATCCAAATTCTGCTTGATCTGCTCGACACCCCCCTCCCCGCCGAACGTCAACTGCAACGAACCAACCCGCCTCTTCTTCCCCAGGGTAATCGTGTGACTTGTTAGTTGGGATTCGGGAGGAACGTCCGAAACGCTTGCCCGAATCAGGCTGGCGATTGTCCTGGACGTAAACTCGGAGGTCCCTCGTTCCTGCGCCCGCTTCACGAGATTGATCATCAATTCCGTGTCTCCCTTGAGATATGCGAGGTGGACCACCGTCCCCCACGTCACCGCATCAGGCGCCAGTCCACGTTGGTACATCCGGTCTATCATCCTGCTCGCCAGCCCCACGTTGTACTTCGCGACGCCTGACAAGACGACGTTCACATCGTGCATATCTGGAGAACGGGTCGCCTTGAACATTTGGAAGAGTGCAAACCCTTCTTCCGTCCTGTCCATCATGAAATATGCTCGGGCGAGTGCGTTGAGATCGTACTGGCTTGCAGCTTTGATGGGTGCTTTGGAGGCCCTGAACTTGTCGACAACCTCATTCGCGAAGGCCTTGGCCGCATTGGTGTCAAAAAGGGCCTTAGCGTCCTCCCCATCCATAACCCCCATCTCCACATCACCATCGTCATTCTCGTCGAGAATCTCCTCCGTATCTGGCGGTAAGGTAGATGAAGATCCGAAAATTTCCGGACCCTCGTCGACCGTCGCCTCCTTCGCCTCCAAGCCCTTACCCAGATGATAGAACAAGCTGACGAGCCTCATCATCGCACCCGCGTGACCGACGACACCCTGGGTCTCGTCATGGGAATAGCGCTTCCAGAGTTCCCTCCCAGCCTGAGCAAAACCTGCGTTTGCGAGTAATCGGATGAAATGGCCGCGATCATAGACAGGGATGTCGATATTCGAGTCAACGACCTCCTTGGCGAGACGTCGACAGAGGTGCACGTTTTTGCTCTCCTTGAGCATTGCCTCAAGGAGCCAAAGGAGAGGTGGGCCACGAGGGGCCGGATACTTGGTGCTCGTCGTGACTGAGGACTCGGGCGAGTCTTCCGAAGCGGGAGTCGGCGGGAGTTCGTAAGGAGATGAGGGTTGTGGAGTGGACTTGAAGATGGTGTAACGGGGTTCGACTGGAAGGAGGTTTCCGGAAGACGGGTCATCCGAGACCTCGAATGAAGGAGAAACCAACATCGGTTGTGCGGAAGTTGTAAAAGGTGTATATATCCTCCCGATGCTGAACAAAACTTCCGCCACATGGTGGAAGTCCAGTTGCCTCGCCACGGTGTAGAACTTCTGAATAACCCTATCCTCGATCTCGAATGCTCGGTGGTTCCGCCTAAGTGCAATTACGAAACCCATGATTCGGCGAAGGAGGAACCGTGGCCCAGCTGGAACCTGTTGTGTCGCCTTTCGTCGGACAGCGGCTGACATCCACACGTTATACTTTGGCGCGGGCGACATCGAGGCAGCCTGCTTGAGGAGGGCGTACAATGCCTCGTTCACTAGTGACTTCATCTGTCCGTCGAATACCGCAGGATCGTGTTCAGCAGCTAGAATCATCAACTCCAGTGCGCCGGTGTTCCACTCATAATCCAGGCAGGTCCTTGTCATCGCGAAGAGAACAACTGTTCTCGGATCCCCTTGGCCGATGTTTACTTGTGAGATCGCAGACGATGTGATCATCTTCTCTTGTACGAGTCTCTGGAAGAGGCGGAAAGCCTCTCTCTGAGACTCCGAGTTGATGTAAACTTGAACGAGGCGAAAGAGCGCCCAGACATGTCCTGTAGGAGCATTGTCGAGAGGTGCCGGGTCGCGCAGAGGGAAGGCGAGAAACAATTTCGGACCATCCCGGCGAGCTGTTGCGAAGAATGCATTCAACAACCCCCCACGGTTCAGGGCTTCGGGACACCTGCATGCGGCGACAGCTGCAAGGCGGAAAATCATGTCGCGAGGGAGCTTGAGAACGAAGTTTGATTTGTCCTGATAATACTCGCTGAACAGGTCGATCGAAAGATGGTCGAGGTTCTTTTGGAATGTTGCCTCGGCTTCAGATACGGCGGAGGGCCTAGGGTCCCAAGGTCGCAGAAGAGGATCGAACATGGGGTGTTTGGTGAATGCTCCCTCATCGATAGGGACGAGCCCTCGCAACACTCTCGCAACCATGGAGAATTGAGCCTTCGGAGAGTTCACGTACGCGTCCATGAGTTCTACTGGGAGATTATACAAGACGGATGGATCGCTGAGCTGGCATCCTGCTTTCGCGAGGAGAGTCCATCGGAGAACGGAAAGATTCGCAACCTGGACCCGATCCCACGTCCGGATGTAATCCCATTGTTCAATCGCGCGAACAGGGTCGAGGAAACCTTCTGCCCTGGCCCGCTGCCGACGAAATTTCTCGGTCTTGAGTCGTTTGACGTGGTCGACCCAGGGTAGCGACGCGTCGGAATCGGGGTCGTTGAAATCGGTCACGCTTGACTCTTCGACGCCTTCAGTGGTACTGGGAGGTTCTTGACTTGCGGCACAGCGAGGGCGAGGGATGAGAGGGTCTTTGGAATGGAGAGATATAGGTGGTGGGGGTTCCTCCTCCAATTCAGACCCCAGTAGGTCCACTTCCTCGGCTGGGAGGGGAGCATCGCGTGTTACAGGCGGTAAGGGTTTAAATGCTAGGGGAGAACGGATTGAACCAACGAGAGTGTTGATGTTAAACACGTTTCCGACCTCGCCGCACGGGACGGTTGCGGCATGATGTGATGAGGAAAAGTCGGAGAAAGGATGGGAGAAAGTTCGGGAGGTAAACCCTGCTCTTGAGGTGGAGCACGTCGAAATGGATGGTAAAACTGCCGGAAGAAGGGATTCGAGATGGTATGCTCGGAGGTATCGACAACGGCAGAACATGAGTCAACTGTTGGGAGAGACGGTCGTCAAAAATAACGGAACCGAGAGTGATTTTGGCACGCGTTACGCACCACATACCCACGCACCGTTGATGGTTTGCGAGGATTATTTTCGAGAGGGTTTTGCTCTCTTTCGGGACGGAGGTGGACCAGTAGAGGGGACGGAAAGATCGAGACTTTCGGAAAGTGCCGAGGAAGCTTTGTGTGTGCCGAAGAAACCTCTCTCCATGATCACTGGTTGAGGCAGTTCATCATGCATCATAGCTCACATACCTGGGGGCCGACGGTAACGGCAAGGAGTTGAATATGACATTCAGAGTCGTATTCAACACGCGCACGAACGAAACCACAGCATGACTTTCTTCATACAGAAGGACAAATGTGATTTCTGGTCAAGGAGTCATTAAGAACGCCTTATTGATACCTCTGAGGTACTGCGGCAGGGTAACGCCTGTGGGGTGTCAATCCCCTTCCGGGCTTGAAGTTTGAAGCTTGACCTCAAGAGGATGGTCAACGAAAGTCTGGCTGTTTGCCAAGAATTTCTCAGTTCGCCGCGCGCGGGCAGTCGTCAAACGTTAGTGGCCTTTCGCGTGCTCACGTTCTCGTCCAGAACCGCAGACCATCTCTAATTTTCTGGGTGTATTTGGGAACTCTGGAATAAAATTTCTCAAGAGATGGGTAATCATTCTTACCCGTCACCAGGCGCGTGACAGCGTGACGGGCCGGGTGTCGCTTAACCCTAAACTAGCACTAACTGCCGCTCTCCGGAGTACGTGTCATGGGTGCAGGCCAATCTCTACCGTCCCAGAACCAGCCACCCTCGAAGGCCCTGCACGTTTTGCGTGTAACCCCTTCTTCGCCCGCCTCCAAGACTGACATTGAACCTTTCTTCGATTTCGTCGTTGGCTTCCAAGGCGACACATTGACCAACAACCTCGATGCGGCCGAACTCGAAAAAATCGTAGAGTCTCACGAGGGGAAAACTCTCAACCTAGTGGTGTGGAATAGCAAGAACCAAGAAAGCAGAGGTACCCTTTTCGTTCATCTGTGATGTTCAATCCCTTGCCCTACCCCTCATGTTGACTTTGATTCGGTTTCACACACACCACCTATAGTCGTCCCAATTATTCCGTCCATGGCGTGGACCCAGTCAACAACTCCAACACATGAATCGGATATCAAACCCTCGCTGTTAGGCTTGAGCGTTCGCATGTGCGAACCCGAGTTCTCCTTGGAGAGCGTATGGCACGTTTTGGATGTTTTGGAAGGTAGTCCTGCTGAGAGTGCTGGTCTCGTCCCATATGGAGACTGGGTTATCGGCTGGTCCGGCGGAGTTCTCAGCGCTGAGGGTGATTTCTACGATGTTGTCGAGGCGGTGCGTACATTTCCTTTACCGCCCCAATGGCTCTCCTGATGCGGTACGCAGCACATCGAAAAGCCTTTACGGGTATATGTATACTCGTACGACTTTGAGTATGTTTGAGGAATACTGCGGGTGGCTTTGACTCAATTTTGTTTGCTCAGCACCATACGAGAGGTCGTACTCGTTCCTAACCGTCACTGGGGTGGCGAAGGTTTACTTGGATGCGTCTTTGGGTGATTTTACCTCCCATTTTCCCGTTTGCGACACCTAACATTGTCGATTCTCAGCTTCGGACTGTTACATCGGATACCACCTCCGCCCGAGGACCGAGAGCCAGGGATGACACCTCCAGAGTTGTACGAAGGCCCAGAGGACTTTGAGGAACAACAACTCTTTGTCCCTGCTGAGGTTCCCCAACCGGTACCCGTATCCGAGGATGATCACTACCAGGAGTGGAATCACGCCTTCCATCCCGTACACTCCGGTCACACCCACTACGACGAACATGGCGATCCTTTGAAACCTTCATTCTATGGGAATGGTGATCATGGTCATACCGTTCACATTCTTGATCATGATCATGACCATGATCACCATGACCACGATCCTGGCCACAATTACGAACACGAGGAATACGATTACGAAAGCAGCGAAAGCTCCTCGCCCCAGGTAACCGCCATGCCCTTCCGCCTCCCTTCCAACGCACCAACTTCGCACTCGAACTCCAACGTACATCTCGGCTTCGGAATCCCGCGAAGCATGACGCCAACTCAGGCCAGACCACTGTCCGGACTTAGGAACAGCAGTGGCGCATACACCAATGGTGATTCAAGGCCATAGTTTCCTATCATTCGATTCAACTCGTTCACTCAACGAACCTTTTTCTTCTCCCTCGCTGTTGTCGCCGCCATTCCGCCTCGGCTCACGTCACTCGATCTCTCTTTCCTGCGTTTTCACAACATCCCTGTGGTCATTTCTCTCTTCACAATTGCACGCTGTTTACCTTGATTCGGTGCGCGATTGACGTGTGACTGCGTAAACCCCGTATCGGATCCCGCCAACGCCATCTGACGCACACCATGCCACACGGTTCCTTGTGGATCACGAAATCGCGGATATATTGGTTGGGTTGGATGATAAAGGCATCGGACTGTCAGGGATACGTGGTTCCCCTGCCGCTTACGAACGGGCGAGGTTGAGCTACACAGATGACGTTTTCTATGAGGACGTGCACTCCGCAAGTTGGAACTCGGGTGGAGGAAAGGAGGAGGGGGATAAGAAGGGAGGTGGGGAGTGGGATGACGACGATTCCGGAAGCTTGACGAGCGTTGATTGAACCACTGGTGTGTGGGGTGTTTGTTTTTTTGGCCCCGCAGTTCATTAGAAGTCCAGTATTCCATACCGGTGGAAATGCACATGCCGCACTCTGCAGAACTGGTCGTTCTGCGATGAGTTGCACGTCCTATCCCTATTTCTTCTCAACTTCGCCTTGTCGCCCACTTTATTTTCGACGGAAATATTTTCTATTACACCTGCGTCTTCATCCTATTTCTGCTCGATACGTGTACATTGAACCCCGGATTGCTGTTCACTCATCGTCAGTACTCTCTGGCGTCGCCTCGCCTTGGAAAAAATCCTGCTTCCGTGAACCTAAGCTGTAGTTTCCATCGCTTTTCGCGGATTCACGATTATGGGGTCCTCGTCTTGGTTGTCGCACTACAGAGGACCTATCATACCCTGGCGGCTTTGATGAGAGGAAGCTGACCTCGCGACTGGCGACTAGGTTTCACGGTTGAATAAACCGAGAAGAAAAACTGTTTTGACGATCAAGTAATTTTGCGAGCCAGGAACGCAACCGCCTGGGCACATACAAAAGAAAGTGATTACCGTGTTGCCACGCCCTCGTCGATTCAGAGGTACATACGTATTTTGGGATCGTTGCGTAGGGGGTTTTCCACGCCGGCCGCATCGCGGCGTTGCTTCATACCGGCGCTCAGTCTGACGCTGTTAAAAGCCGGGAGTGATACAGACAATCATATCTTGGGTTTGACGCTGCTCTTACGGACAGGTTTTCTCCTTTGAGATCGCACCTAACAGTCAGCAGAAAACTCATATCAGGCTTTTCCCAAGAAGCCTCGAGCTCGAGTGAGCACACCCGATTCACCCTAGTTTCCAAGGTTCTGACGACCAGCGGCGAAGGCGCAGAGGGCAGGGGACTGTGTCGAGGTACTTTTGGACGTCGCGAAGGAATCGTCCGACTGGTTGTCTCCCCTGAAGTCGGCTCTTGGTGGTGTCAACGCGCTCATCAAACGTTACGAAGTCAAGTCATTCCATACCGCCCCTATCATCCGCTATTGACGGGTCTTCCTGGCAGTAAAAAGGTGTCAAGGAGAAGGCCGAGCAACTGGCCCCGTGGCTGAAGAAGCTGAAAGGTAACCTTGAGACCGCCGCGCACGGTGTTGATCCTAATGAGAAAAAGGTGCGCGCAGAAGCATCAGGAAATTGAACTCTCTAGGTACAAAGATTCCATCGTGCTCACTCCGGCCCCCGCACTAATCTCGCGTTTAGCTCCTTGGAGAAAGTTGAAAAGCTCACAGGCCATATCAGAGAAGAAAAAGACTGCAGGATTCCTTGACATGAGGAAAGGTTCCCAAGAGGTGGTCAACGTCGTTGAGGAATTCCGGAGCGCTGGATTGAGTATTTCGACAAGTCTCCCCGTCTTCTGGCTCGACGGGCTCGGCGAGACGGGAGTGTATGCGATGATCAGGATTTGTCTCGGTTTATCACTACGGTGAGGATAGAAGTGGGCGGTGACATATTCTGCTATGGCAATACTGGGATTTCGAGTACTACGTAACTCGGTCACGGCCGACGAGAGCGCTCCTCCGCTTCTGAACAAAGTGCTTGGATCACAGAGCCATCTAGTAGAGATCCAATCCCTTCATCTTGACCCACCTATCCACCCCTTGTTCTTGAAATGGGCAACGAAACGAGTACATTGGGCTGCTGTGGACTCTGCAGCGTTTTTGGGCAGCCGCACACCCTCGAGGCGAGGGATCTTCAATCAGTCGCAAAATACATGAAATCCGGCAATTGCAAGAATGTCTATGTCATGGTACGTTTTGATTTACCCGACAAACATTCGCGACGCTCATGGTTCGGTCGTACCTTCGCGGTTATTTCAATGTCGGCCCATATCTGGGCCACTATCTAGTTGGGAGCTGGTACGTTCGTGCACCCTCTCTCTCCGGGTCTGTTCTTCCTTGGGCACGAGAGGTTGACCGCCGTGTTTGTTTGTTTCTCGTCCCGGGTAATGAGATAAACAGGTGTAAGCACATCAGCTGGAATACCAGATTTTAGGTCCCCAGAGACGGGCACGTGTTCACACATTCTCTTCAACTTTGCACACGTTCTGACTCGCCGGCTGCGCGCGGTGTGTTCCACGGGGACACCAACAGGGTTATATGTAAGTGAGATAAGGTGTTCCACCCGGTACCTCCATTACAACGCTGAATATCAATTCCCCTATTCCTTTTATCGCTTGCCCTCTACCATTTATCACATTATCTACTCCATACAGGCAAACCTCGCCAAGCTAAAACTAGGCCGCCCAGAAGATGTCTTCGACATCCGTTTCTTCCAATCCAATCCTTACCCGTTCTATGCCCTCGCGAAGGAACTATACCCAGGCAGACACCGACCCACAGTCACGCATTCATTCGTCCGTTTATTGGAGACCAAAGGCCTTTTGGGGACCTGTTTCACGCAGAACATTGATACCCTTGAGAGAAGGGCAGGGATTTCGGAGGAGAAACTTGTGGAAGCCCATGGAAGCTTTGCATCGCAGAGTTGTATTGTTTGCAAGGCGCCTTTTGATGCCGCTGAGATTAGAAGGTTGATCCAGGAGGAAAGGATTCCTAGATGTAACATCGAGCGGTGCAGGGGATTGGTAAAGCCGGATATCGTGTTCTTCGGCGAGGCCGTGAGTGTGCTACTTCATTTCTTGCCTCCCCATTTTGTTTCGTGATATGTCTATATCCTCTTGCTTAACACGGGTCAGAACGCCTTCTCGTACTGACGTAAAATTTCTTACAGCTCCCTGTCGCATTTTATCGGAAAATGAGAAGTTTGGCCGAAGCCGACTTACTCTTCATCATTGGAACATCATTGCAAGTCGAGCCCTTCGCGTCGTTGACGACATCTGTCCCACGTTCATGCCCACGGGTGTTAATCAACCTAGAGGAGGTGGGGGATCTCGGGACTCGACGAGATGACGTTTCATTGTTGGGCAAGTGCGATGACGTTGTGAGAGAACTCGCAATGGAATTAGGATGGCTCGAGGAGCTCAACGCTGCTTGGGCCCAAACCCGTACCACTTTGGATAACACACTTCCTGTAGGAGATATCCAGGAGGACTTGGAGGGTCATGTCCCTGAAGTTGGAGAGACAGAGGAGGAGAGGTTGCAGCGAGAGGTCGATTGGCTGGCCGAGTCTGTGGATGACAAGCTCAAGGTCACAGGCATTTCAAAGAAACGCGCCGAAAAGGGAAGCCAAAGAGGGTGTCGTGAAGACAGTACGTTCCCCGAGTCCAGCGGAGACAGCAGGCATGGGGAATGTGCAAAAGGGCAGACTCTGAATTTGTGTACGTAACAAAGTAGGCGCTATGCACTCGGACGAATGTATTTCAATCATGTTGCTAAGCCAGGGGGCCTCCCTCATAACCGCGGCAGAGAAGTATGACTGGTATCTGGCTTTCTGGAAGCACCCCAAGTCGTGGGCAACAATATCCGCCAAAAAGGAATGGAGAGCGCTCCTGTGTTCTGCGGGTATGGGAGTTGGAATTCTAGAACACAGGTGCGTCCCTGAGGAACAGCTTGCTCTCCTCCTTCTTCACCCACTTCACCACCGCGTTCGCTGCTCCAATGACGGCGCTCTTGGGTAGGATTGGGGAGAGTGTAACGTAGAGTTCAAAAGGTTGAGTTATCTGATTGGAGGGGGTTAGTCAGTCCTCTGAGCGCTAGGGAAATGCACGTGCCCATCCAAGAACACCCTCCTTATCCGTCCTCAGGTACTGTAATTTCAGGGACTTTTCTTGTCCAGACTTTCCGTGCAAGGCGTCGTGTATGAGTTGGTATAGCGTAATCAATCTGCGCAAAGCCTCGAACGATCAGAACAGAGGTAAACTGATACGAACAATGGACATCACCTTCTTCGCTCTTGCAAATCCTGGTACGGCTCTTCGAACTCCGGACCAGTGACCTGGACGTGAGACCTACTCTTGTAGAGGAAATGTCTCAGCCCAGGGATCCCAAGTTCTGAGACAGAATACACGCTTTCCCCAGAGCGGATGGCGTTGGAGATAGCCTCAAGCGAGCCTTCCCTCTCTAACCGCTATAAAGAGAGGTGTTAGGTTTAATGAGGCGCAGCACGAAAGAGAAGGAAATCGAACCTGAATAACATTTTCGCCCCATGCCCGTATCACGTCAAATTCAGGCTCCCCACTTACACAAATCAAACTGATGCTCGTCATGGAAGGGGCTGGGGCTGGCAAACTACCTGCCCTACTCCTGCTCTCGCCATCTCGGTTCCCCGGTTCTAACCCATCTCCCGGCTCGGGAGTGGATGCTAACTGCTTGTCTTTGTCCTTATCTCCGCCCGCAGCGGCTGGTAACGAGCTACTCGTCGAAGCGGCAGTGACCGTGGATGTTGGTGGGACTGAGCTCAAATCTCCGTCTTGCCGTACGAAGTTCACGTATGCGTTGACAAATCCTGTCGAGTTGAACTTCGGCAGGCAGATAGGGAGCCACGATGCAGAGGCAGAGTTATTGTAGATGGAAGGTGCGTGGACAGTGTTCAGCAAAAGATGTAGATCTAGCACCGGGGGGTCTCAGCTGCGTTTATCGCCAAAAGGCAATAGGAATGGAGTACCTGAAGGGTGGATCGAATGTTTCTTCGGGCGAACGAGCGTGATGACTCGCCCCCCTGCGACTAGCACGATGTACAGCATGTCCTAAACCTCGACCGTGAGCCCCTATCAACCCGGATGGCCAAGATGCAAAGGGATACCTTCATCTTCGACACCGGGACAAGAACTTCGGCAGCTCTGGACCGAACCGACGGATCCAACTTGAGGAACTGCAGCGAGGATAGATTCATTGCCATGTCCCCTTCCAACCTCCGCAACAGCGTGTGCATAAATGGTTCCGCACCTGTTGGGTATTCGGAGGGGATCAGCAGAATAATCAACCCATCTACTGATTTTCCAACCTCCCAATAACCTGCGCAAGTCGAAATTCGTCCGTCGTTCAAACATCTTCTTGAGCTGCTGAGCTGTCACGACGCTGAGGATTTGAAGATGAAGGTAATCAAGGTGCAATCGCGTCTTCCTTAGTAGATCTCAGCTCCCAGGACCCTTCTCACGAGAAAACGAGTGTAAGGCCACTGACCACTGATTCGGGTTCTCCCCAGGAAGATACGCATACGTAATACAGCGGCTGTCTCAGCAGGAAAGTGATCCTACAAGACCCAGCATTGATCGAACGTAGCTTATCGTGGTCATCCAGGAACACGGATATGAGAGCTTGCATTATCCCAATAGAAGATGCAACTTCTACGGAGTCTTCATCCTGGAGAGTCGTGAATACCGGTTTACCTGCATCCGTAAGGACGAAATATTGTCGGGAGGGATACTCGTCCGCTACAGATGGTATAGTTCGTAAACAACCCGTGGCCTGGTGCGGAGATAAGAAGCCAACGAACGGACTGTTGCAGTCAACTCGCTCAATTCCGTCGACCTCCCTCTCTTCCTCGGCCGAATCCCGACATCTGTGAGAACCAGACCAATGAACCCCTTCAGCCAAGGAAGCGCGCACAGGGGGAAACCCCCCACATCCGGCCGCAACGTACCAGGAAGTGACTGCTTCTTGCTCAAAGTATTCCTCAACTTCGCCCTAAGGTTCTCTTTGCTTTCCTCGTCACCCGCAGGAGCGTCCATCTGGCCAACAGCGTTCTGTTGTTCTATGACGGTCTCCACGTCTGCTTCTGGCTCAGACACTAGGATCCGATCGCTCATGTCGACATTGTTCATCGATGATGACGAGGACGCAAGGACTTCCGTGTTATGTGCCAATGAGGAACCAGTGGTGGAGGCGACCGATGGTACACGGAGGTTGGATGTTGAGCGCGTCACCTTTAGGTGGCTTCTGCGGGGAGATGGGCCAGGGGAGGACATGATGATACGGAATTGAGAGGTTCTGATGCAGATCGTGATCGACAGGGTACTGAGGGCCCTAGGGAACGTGGGATTAGACAGAGAGATAAACTGTTTCCCTCATGTCCACGGTCAAAACCAGGCGAAGGTCATAGGCCATGATAATCGGCTGTGGTCCCCAGTGATCCCCATGTGTATCGGTTCTATTCGTACGCACGTTACCGGGTCTACCTTTCTAGCAAGCTTCCGCACCGTCACGGTACCGGCAGCGCGAGTTTCAGGTTGTTGTCACACCAGACCCGCCATCGCGTCCAACCTTTTGCAACCACTACCATGACGTTCTCCTGCTTCGTGCTGAGCAAAGGTTCCTCATCTTACGCCTACATCGAGGCGCACCAAATTGAAGGCGGTGCAACCGCGGGTGCCATAATCCATGCCACTCGGAAACTTGTCTCGAGGTATTACAAGTGGGAGTCGACGGACGCCATTGGGATCGAACTATACCAGGTACTGCTTAACCCAACGTTGCATCGCCAATTTTGAGCTTTCTTCGATGTTTCCACAGCCCATTAAACCTCTAGGGGTTACCGAGATAGCAAACCAAGCGGGTCTGGCAGAGAAACTTCCGGGGTCCGTAAGTGACGAGTATCTTGGAGTAGGGTGCCATCGTATCCTCCCCGAACACGTTATGGACATTCCCTCGCCGGAGTGCCTCATTGCTATTGGTGAGTTGGTTTCGATTTAAATAAAACCCTGTAAATGTTTATACCATCTGAATAGCTACTTTAACCGCCGAGTTTATCGCATTTGAGTACGCTGACAAGGACAAATCCGTTAAACAAGTTGCAGTGGATGAGGTGAACGGATTGCCAAACGAGATCACAGACTTGACGCAGAGAAGAGGGCGGGAGGCTACCGAGAAACGTTTGGAAGCTGAAGGACGGGAAATTCTTGCCATCGATGTGTATGAGGTATGATTTTTTTAGGAGGATCCTTTCTGATGAGCGCGACGAGTGACTGCAGCCCAGACTGGGTATACCCGCAAAGCTCTCAAGGAAGACCTACAGATAGTTTTCAGGAAACTCCTCACTCGGGCTGGGGGCAATAATCTCACCCCCTCCGGCAGAGGGTGCCTTGTTGTTGAGCTCAGTACACTATTTGGTCTGTTTTTATATCAACAGTCACTCACAGCGTTCCAGTTACAGCGACATCCCTCCGCTTTGAATATGCTGTATTCAGGAAAGAGGCAGGGCGGCATTGTACCCCGGTCAAAACTGGGACATCACAGGGGCTGCCCTATCAGACCCTGAAGGTTGTAGAGGACGAAGTCCGGCGTTCTATTGAGGTTCGGGACGAGTGGGATGCAGCGAAGATGAGTGCCCATATCTCCATATACGAGGTGCTGAACGTGCGTTTGTTCGTGAGAAGTATGGCTGACATCTGGCAGCCGAGAGACAGATCACGCTACAGGACGCCCCTGGACTTGTTAAGTTCACAGCTCACAGCAGAAAACCTTAGCAGTGATTTCGTGCGATCTTCCAGCGATACAGGATTGGACCAAGCCGCGCGTATTCTCCTGGTCATCCTCAGTGAGTCGATATGAATTCACATTCAATGGGGTTTGCTGACCCGGGTATAGCCACAAAGACACCAAGTCGTCCGTTAGAAACGATTCCGGAAGGAGCCAATGGCAGAAGTTAGTGGCGTTCATCCCTTTATTTTCCATCATTCTCACGCCGCACAAGGTCGGGATGCCATCGCCTCGCTCGCCCATCAACGCGAATCACCCCCTGCAGGGTCAAAGCTCTCCGCATTGTTGGTCACCCAGCGTGACGAGCGCGAGGATGCGGTTTACAATCACAGGCCTCACACCTTGACCGGCCCTCTGGTACAAATATACAACCCTGCATTCGTCACATTTATCCGAGAGATGTCTCACCCGTGCACTACCGTGGAATTTTCCGACGTAGAACTGGACAACGCACTGGATTTCATCGATGCTTCCCTCAGTTTTTACGAACACAGATTCGACCGGCGGACCAAGATACATGAACTGAAGGCATTGGGGTGTCTCGGTTTTTCGGAGATATTTCACGAGCCCAGGGTGATAAGGCACGATGGGACAACCACTGTCATTTGTCCCACCAGCGGACAGGAGGCGGTCGTCCGTATTGTTGAGATGAAGAACGAAATAGGAGAGGGCGGTTCTGACCCGATCGCGCAGGCCGAGTGCGGATTTGTGCTGATTTGTTCTTCGCAAAAGGTGACTCGCTTCCTGATCGCCCCGGCTTACACTCAACCCCCCCCCGTCCGCAGTACGAGCCATTCAAAAATGCTTCATGTTGTCCGATGTTCCTCGTCGGGGTCGCCGGTCCACATCTCACCGTCTCTGGTGCCGTCTTCACGGAAAGGTTTTTTTCGCAACGGTTCACGGACTACATCTACCTCGGACCACTCCCTACCTCCCACGGAAGATCCGCCCTAGACTATTCCATCCGTCGGGTGGCCCAGGTTCTTCGCGCACTAAACCGAGCCACCGACGAGCTCGCAGATTACTACTCAAGGCTCGAGTTCACGCACCCTCCCGCACCGAAACCACGTGGATCATTGGATCTTCCAAGCTCCCACTATCCTCCGGTCCCTTTGCACCCAATTTCCCCAGGTGTGGTACCCCCATCTTTCCAAGAGTACGTCGTGGGTGGCGAAACATACAAGGTGGACTATGGAGGTCGCCTCGCTCCCTCTTCCCCGTCCAGGGGCGGTGTTTAGGGGAACCATCATGCGCGGCGGGGACCACGTGAAGCACAACGTCGTCATCAAGTTTACCGCTACGTACTGCGCAAATTCACACCAGAAGCTTGCCGAGATGGGACGAGCTCCGCGTCTGTGGTTTTGTGAACACGTGGAGAGCGTCGGTATGTACGAGGTGGTCATGGATCACGAGGATGAGGTGCGCGACTACGCACGACCCGTGAACAAGGAATATGTCGAACAGCTACGGGCAGCCGTGAAGACGCTACATGACGAGAACTACGTGCATGGCGACATCCGGGAACCAAAAGTTCTTGTCACAACCGGTGGTTTGAAACTCATAGACTTCGATTGGTGTGGGAAGGCAGGTGCAGCTCGATACCCGGCGGACATATCTCTTGCCTCTAGTTTTGGGTGGCACGACGGAGTACGTCGTGGGGGCCTGATTGCAAAGGAGCACGACGAACACATGTTCAAGCTTTTGACTGGGCTCCCTAGTATGCGACGCAAGACCCCGACTCTCCGTGATAGTGTAAATGACCAAACACAATCATCCCATCATTGCAACCATCCGTTATATCAATGGACGATTGCTTGTAAGATTTGAACCATGTATCTCGGCACAAGCCCGGATCGACGGAGCCTGATCCTCCTCACGCGGAGTGTGAGGTGTGCACACGCATATAAACGAATCTCTAAGGACTGTTAAGGAAGGGCTCGTAGAGACTCCAACTGTTCTATCGGGCCGCGGGCAGCGCAAACCCCGGTAACTGGCACCCTTCTATGACGTTTGGTGGTATCTCTAGTCGTACGGATGGTCACCGAGTCAACATCACTTGGTTTTAAGAGCGTATTCTTTGTGCATTCGCGAAGATATCCAGGTGGACTGACAGATATACAACACATGTGTATGAAAAGTACTTACGTGGGGCCTGCTACAGTGCTTTGGGCGCAATCACAATTTTTATGATTTCGAACCCCTGGCGCGAGGGGCCGAAAATCACCAAAAACGCACCCAAATGGGCCCGTTCCACTTCACCTATATCAGTAGATAAAAAATACAAACAATTCCTCAACTAGAGAAGCGCCGACTGCGGTCGGCACGAACCTTGCTTGCACAAGGCTGAGTGATTGGGTGACTATCCGTAACGCTAGAGATATACATACCTGTTCCAGTAGGTGAGTCATTAGCCGAGGTTTACTCCCCAATTTCTGACGCACTCCGTACAGCGTAACCCGATGAAATCAAAAGTTCAAGTGTAGGGATGGCGCCAGCACCTTGCAGGCATGAGATAGGTGGGTTTACGAGCCTTCCCGGCCCCGGTAATTTGGAGGGTCGGCCAGTTTTCGAGCAAAACAGTGGAAGTGTCGTGATTCCAAATCTGTCATCAAACCCCCGCAACGGCTCGATTGTCTCCCATTCAGTGCTCCTCGACAGAGCAATATATATAATCGTCTTGTCTTCATGGCAGCATCTATGTGTCGCACAAGCACAAAATAAATAAAACAAGCACCCCCGACTCGCATAACCCCACATCGCCCGGGTTTGTGTGGAATTTCCACACGCGTTGAAAGCAGGCGTCCCATATACTCACTTACCGTTCAACCGTCGGACAATCATCGGATCAAGCGGCATTTTAGCGCCGGGAACAACAGGGCCAAACAAATGCAGAGATGTTACGATGTTTGTTCAGGCGGGATAATTTAGGGGGTGGAGAAACCTTGCAAGCAAGGTAGCTGTTGCACATTCAATGTAAGGGGTTTTTCACCCCCGGGTGCCTCGGGTGAGGGGGGAATCCTCCCGGTATCATTTGATGGGATGGGACACGCGGTGCGTGATGGGAAGGAATGGAATTTCTCACGATCGCGTCACCCGGCACCGGGGGCAATGGTTTATTTACCCGTTGAAGAAATGTCGAGTTTACGGTGAAGTTTGGATCAGTATCCAAATAAATAAAACGCGTGAAGAAACATTACGTAAAACCACACGTTGACCAATAAGAGCAGTTCCCGCCTATATTATCGTTGTAATTTCAAGAGGTTTCTATCCGCCTTTATCTTGAAAGAACTGATTCAAACTTCAACTTAAAATCACCATTTCTTTAGCGGAAAAACACCTCATTGCCCGCGGTGCGGGCGGACTCCGAGAGGAGTTTTACCCCAGCCCCCAACCAGGGCAGGGAGGAATCAGCATTGCCTTAAGAGCTCCCGCCATTTTTCTAACGCAACCAACAGCGCTGACTCACGGACGTTTGAACCGGCCACGCGAGCGGGATACCACCGTGTGGGGGAGTGGAACAGCGCATCAAAATAGACCTGACCCTGCTCGCCAACCGTATGCGACCCAAGTCGGCAAGCGATTCCGATCCCATTGGCAACCGCCAACTTGGTCAAAAAGGCCACCCATGTGAAAGGCTCAGGAATTGACTCGAGGAATCCCCACGAATTCCCTGCGCGCCCTTCTATTGTCCGCCTCCCACTCCACACTTCGCTCTCCGACGACGGTGACAATGTCGTTCTATAGGAACCCCTTCGTAGCATTCCTTGCTGCCAGTATCGTGGCAGTCGGTATCAAAGGATCCCCGGTCGAGCCCTCCACATCTCTGGGCACTGTTAGATTCTGTTCCGATTACGGGCTTAAGGGTAATTGTGATTCTTACCAAGTGCCCGCCGATAGCACTCCATGCAAAGACCTCGATGAATCTTTCAACAATGCCGCCTACTCTTTCGCATCTGACCCCGGGATGAATTGTGTCGGTTTCGAGTGAGTCAAAGATTCCCTTCTCTTCTATTGGTTGACAGATAATTTTTTTTATGTACTCTCCCTCGTTGCGACTGCGTTATAGAAACCCTGGCTGCCCAATTCTTCGGGGGGAACGTTCTATCAATTTAGGATCCCAAGTATACAACCTTTCCGACTTCGACTTTGGTGGCATCATTTCCTCGTTCAGATGTGTCTCGGACCGAGTTCTTGGCTGGGCTTCATTCTGTTACGATTATGAGCTCAAAGGTGGCTGTGCTCAGCACAGAATAGCCACCCAAGGTGCTCTGTGCCACAACCTCGGTGACAGTGACAACGACAAGTACTACTCTTTCAAATCTACCCCCGGGATGGAGTGTACCGCCTTCAAGTAAGTCAAAATTTCTCCTCTCGGTTTTCTGTTGTTTTACGGAGGTTTATTTATGTATTTCTCCTCGTTGCGGCTGTGTTGTAGTCACATCGGCTGCGGAAGTCGTCTGGATAATCCCGCTGTCGTTTTGAAGCCCCTAGAAAACAACCTTACCAATATTGGTTTTGGTGGCAAGATTTCCTCGTTCACCTGCATCTCGCACCCATCCGTAAGTCATGTCTCCTTCAGGCGCGAATGGTCTTACTCAACGACTTGCAGTAGCGGATTGTGTGTTCATCCCCAAAGAAGCGCTTCAAATACATAACCACTTTGCGTGCACATACGTTGTATCTGGCCATTTTCACGAGCGCACAACGGACGTATTTTTAATATCAAGTGATATCGACTGGGTGACTGTCCGTACAACTAGATATGTCTCCAAACGTCGTAAAAGGGTCCCGGTTGCCGAGATTCATGCTGCCCGCGACCCGACAGAGCAGTTGGGGGTCTCTGCAACCCTTCCTTAACAGTCCTCAGATATTCATTTATATGCGTGTGCATATGGTTCCAACCTTACGGTCAGTCACCCCGTGGCAGATCGTGAAATTGTGCTGATGAGGTCTGCATACTAATCGCTTAGTCCTACAAGCTAACAGAGGTGTCCAGAGTACTCATCTCTAACAATCGTCTCCCTGGGGTCCATAATCCATATTCTGGAACCTGATGTTCCCCATCGTCCCGACGAAATGTCCCTTATCATCCCTGGGCAGATTCTTCGATAGCCAAGCCTTGGCCACATTCACAGTCCTCGTCCCAACGTACTTGAACTCGTTCGTCGGCTTCTCGTACATGGTCAGGAACATGTGCGAGATATACCACAAGTGGATGATATCCTCAAACACGCAACTGACCCTCTCCAATCCTTCGTAGAGGGTTTCGGTGCAGTTTGAGTAACTGTCGATCCAGGTTTGTAACATCTTGCGGACGGTCGATGTGGACACGTCTTCCCCGAAGAGTATGATGCGATTGGGCCCAGGAAGGCCGTCGAACAGGCACCTGGTCTCGGCCTCAGTCTTGTGTCTCTGGTAAAGGCAGGATTCCAGTTCGACGACGATCGCAACCACCGTACACATCAGTTGCCAAACATTAAGCGGGAGAGGTGCACCCCAGTCTCTCTGAAGACCATGAAGTTTGTCGGCAATGGACGCTCCGACCAGGCGCTCCGTGAATTGACCATACTGGGAGTCGGAGGTGAGGGCGTCGAGCCAGGTTGCGGCGCTATCTGCGAACCAGACGGGGGTTTCAGCGGGGAGGGGAATGGGGAAGTAGGAGATGTGGAAAGCTGGGCGACCGCCGAAGTAAAGGACCTGGATGGCGTCGAAACAGTATAGCGTCCACAATAACCTATGACCGATGTCAATCTTTATGGCATAGCAACCGATAAACGGATCTAGCCTTTTTCTCGATTCGTACTCTGACCACCTTAACCACTCATTTTGTATTGCGCTGGTTGTCAGTGGAAAGGTCGCGAAGTGTTGCCAGGTGGTGACGTCGTTGATCAAATCCTTCCGGTAGATCATCTAGGTGAAGGTTAATGAGACCGTCATGTATGACGAGTACGACGAACAGACCTCCTTGATCGCCTCTCCGACTACAACCAATCGAGTGCACGGGACTTGTTTATCAGTTGGGAGTTGGAATACAGAATGGACGAGGAGGAACAGGTATGCAGCAAGCAGCTGCGCTTGATAGCGTGAATCAGGGGTGCTCCAACTCTATATGGCAATTAAAGGTGGCCCTGCGTATACTTGAAATCACTCACGATCTCACGGGTCAACACCGGTGTCATGTCTTCAATGACAAAGCGCAGGAGTTCCTGCGCTTCGCGGGACTTTACGTGAGATGCTCCGGCGGCCTGCATAGCCGTCAGGAGCAAAGGGGATTTCCCATCTTTCCGCCACGTGGAGTGCAAAACGGGGAGGTCTGTGGTATACACCTTCATAGCAATTTCAACTGGAACCGGGTGATGAGCTGAGATAAAATGGGGCGGATGAGAAACGTACAGTATCGCTCCAGTTCGTTAGCAGGTTGCTGTGCGCTCGCCGGTTCCAAGTAGACGGAGGGGGCCAGAATGTGTGCTGGATCAGATATTATGCCCAAGGGCGTTTTTTCCATTGACGCATACACCGGCGAGAACGCAGACGCAAAGTCAAGCGGACCGCATCCGGGAGGGACATTCCAGCCAAAGAATATGTCTTGGAGGTAGGGGGTACTGAGTTGATCGACAAATTGGCCAGTGTCGGTTGACCAGTTATGGATGTCGGTCGTCAAGCCTGGGGGAACGGCTAAGTGTACGTTGGAGGAGACACCAAGTGGGTAGCGGTCATCGAGACCCTTTTCTGCGGTGCGAGATTTGAGACCGGTAGGGACAAGGGCATCTGGGGTAAAGATGGAGGAAGTAGAAGGGGTGATCGCGAATTCCGTTTCTGGAATATTCGCCGGAGTTACTTGGACCGCAGTGATGGACTTGGTGTCGGTGAAAGTGCACTCTCTTTTCTTGGTGATACAACACGAGCAAGGTTGCTGCAGATCACATTTGCATTTGGCTAGGGCGCAGGGTGTGCAGGATTTCCGCCTGGATTTGGGTGATTTGATTTTACTGTTGCGGGTATGAGGTGAGCGGCGACGATCGCTGGTCTCGGGAAGTGGTTCGACGTACGGTTTGCCACATATTCGCAGGTGCTTCGTGAGGAGATCTCTCCGGGTGAATTGGAAGTGACATATCTGGTCGAGTTGGTAAGCACCGGTGGGGGGATTTGACGTCGACTACGTCGGTTCACCTGGCACTCGTGTTTTCTGGAGTCGGCATCTGGACAAATACAGTCGATTCCTTCGGAATACATATGAACGAACATAAAGGCTCACGGGTTAACAGGTGTCTCTTGAGGTGGTTGAGTCTGTGAGAGTTTGGAAGTGGTGGGTGGATCTATGTTAGCCACAGAAGGGAAGGGCCATCTGACCGAAGGGGGTACGTACCTGGTGAATTTCGCGGAGCACACATGGCATTCTTCGGTTCTTGGGATAGATGGTAAATTTCCAGAGTGCAGCCTTTTTTTAGAGGTGCTTCCGTCTTTGTTGAACTCGATTTCGACCATGGTGGGGACGAGAGAGAGGGATGGGGGCCGGGGCGTCTATGCGGGGCAGCGTTGGTTTCCCGTGTTTGTCATCACACCACACGAGCCGGCAGGATTGAAGCCTGTGAATGTCTGTCTCCCGAGTTCGACGCCGTCCGGTGGGGAGAACGCGCAGCCAGCCAATCGGAGAGCACGAGAGCTGAGTCGATGGGAGGCCAAGCATGGAAAGAGGACTCGACGGTGTCAGATCTCTGATAAGACTTATGTAGTAGGGTGTCATTTGGATACTCGTCAAGTTCGAGTCAAGTGTTTGATGTACAGTAACCGTCGGAGAACACGGCATTGGCGCTCGCCTACCCGGATGCATATAAGTATACACGCTAGCCGACTGACGGACCACCCTCCACCGGCCCACCTCGACGCGTTGCTAAGCATGCGTATACCACCCCCAGTCTCCCAGGATGGCTGGATGTTCTCAATCTACCAGTCCTCTCAGCTAGTTATCCAGGACTATTCCGCGCTTCAAATCCCATGGTAAGCTGGTTTCGCCCTCACACGCGATCGAACGGCCGATCTCACCTCGTGTTCAGCCTAGCCACTCTCAAGTCGGACACCCTTGTAATCCCAGCACTCCTCTCTGCCTCGTCCGCGTTTCTCCTGCTCGTTCACTTCTTCTCGACGCGCAAAATCGTCAAAAGGGTATTCGGGGTAGATGAGGAGGAACCCGAGCCAGCAGTCGAGGAAGCCCCACGGGGATGCATCGCCAAACTCCGCCACCACGCGAAGCACTACGGTGGTGTCACCATCTTCATCTACCGCATTCTCCGTCTCTTGGCTGTTCTCAATCTCGTCGGCCTCACGGTCACGGCCCTCGTATTGAGTGGCAAGGATGCCGAGCACACCGTTCACCATGATACCCAATTTTTGGGCTGGAGTCTGTTGGGAGCTTATGTGTGTATCCCATCATTTGCGGATCGCCAAAAGTCCTCATTATCTTATAGCTCTATGCATCCATCTTGGCTCTGGTTGCCGTATCGACACCCCCGAAAATCGCAAATGTTGCAAACACCCACCTCGTCTGGCTTTTGTTTGGTACTTGGGTTGTTTACGGCTATAGGGACATCTACCCTCTTGGAACCTTCACCCTTCAACCTCTCGACCTCCAGGAGGGTTGGCTCATGTGGACGAAGTTTGGAGTTCTTACCTTTGCCGCCACCATCGTCCCATCATTCATTCCAACTCAATATGTTCCATTCGATCCCAAGGTTTGTCCCCATATAATTGCTTAGTATCCAGCACCAAAATAACGCCGGCACATACAGAACCCAGCTACGGATATCAACCCTGAACAAACGGCCTCCTGGTTTTCGTTCGTTTTCTTCTTTTTCTTAGACAACATCATTTTCAAGGCGTCTCGTGTCCCACACCTGCCCGCCGAAGAATTCCCTCCCCTGGCTGACTACGATTGGGCATCTCACCTTGTCAAAAAGAGTTTCCCCGTGCGTTTTCATAAGCTGCATATGTGATACTTGCGATCCTAATCTCGATGATCTCAGTACTTGGATCCTCTTTCTGGGACCGTCAAGAGGCATATGTTCTTTGGTATCATGAAGGTCTTCCGTCGCGAGTACATTGCCATGTGTTTCCTCCTTGCATTGAAGGTCAGTGCTCTCTGAAGTATTGATGGAGTGTGACTGAAATCCATTCTCTAGACCGCATCCAATTTCCTCAGCCCGATCGCGATCAATCGCCTGCTCACATATCTGGGCGAAGGTGGTAAGGACGCCGCTGTCCGACCCTGGGTTTGGATTTTTCTTCTGTTCTTGAGTCCTTTGGTGGGATCTGTGGTCTTTCAGTGGTTAGTGCGCTACATAGAATCAACCCTGGATGGTTGAGCTCACTCCAACCCTCGTTCCAGCTACATCTTCATCACGGTTTGTCCCTTGTGAATACATCCGTTTTGAAACACCTGACAGGATGTATAGACTCGACTTCTTACCCAAACCCAAGGAATCATCACCCAGCTCGTGTTTGAACACGCCCTTCGTGTCCGAATGAAGTCAGACTCTGTTGAGTCTTCACCTGCAAGTCGCCCTCCGACCGAGCCTTCCACTCCCGACACCGCCTCCGTCGCTGAGAGCGCAACCGTGATCCACTCCGTCGAGGGGACGACTGAAACCGCCACCCCCACGCTCACCGCTCAGTCCTCCCCGTCCTCCACCGATGGAGACAGCATTAATAAGGCGAAGAAAGGTAAAGGCGAAGAAAAGGAAGAGAAGAAAGCGGAGAAGGGGTCCAACCTTGTCGGAAAGATCACAAATCTCGTCTCGACTGACCTAAACAACATCGTCGAAGGAAGGGATTTCCCCATGTTGCTCATCTCACTGCCCCTCCAGATCATTTTGTGCATTGTGTTCCTGTACAAAGTGCTCGGATGGAGTGCCATTGTTGGTATGGTGACGATGCTTTCTCTCTACCCCCTACCAGGATGGATCGCTTCCAAACTGCAGGACGTCCAGACAGAAAAGATGAAAGTCGTAAGTCACGCTTCTCCGTTCACCTCGCGCGACTCTGCCTCATTTCTGTTTCCCCGTAGACGGACGCGCGTGTTCAGGTTGTCACCGAGGTTATGAACGTCATTCGCATGATCAAGGTCTTCGGTTGGGAGAAACGGATCGATGAGAAGATCGCAGTCAAGCGTGAGGAAGAATTGGCTTACCAAAGGAAGAGAATTATCCTCGAGATCATCTCGAACGTTCTCAAGTGTGTACCGCCGAACTGGTTCTCGGTGATTGTGCTGACAATTTCGCAGTTTCTCTATCCCGGTCATCACCATGATCGTCTCCTTCGCTTGTTACGTGAGTCGCGTTGTGGTTTCGTCACTGGGCATGACATTTGACCTTGAAATTTACAGACGGTCATCATGAAAGAAGAGATGACCGCTGCTAAGGTCTTCTCTGCAATGTCCGGTAAACAGCGGTTGCCCCCAAAATTTTGCCGCTGAACTGACCCGTCCCTGCAGTTTTTGATATGCTGCGAAACCAGATGTGGATGACTTTCTATCACATCCCTATGATCATCCAAGCCAAGGTCTCTCTTGACCGAGTCAACAAATTCCTCCGCAAGGTCCGCGGTTTTATCCGCACATGCCACTGTTCCATTACTTAGGCACGACTTTTTAGACCGAGCTCCTCGATGCCTTCGACCCTGCCCATGCAGAGAACGCCATCGCTTCGAATGCGCCCAGCAACTCCTCGCTCATCGGTATTCGCAATTCCTCTTTCACCTGGTCGTCCGAGTCCACGGGAGCCACCACTCCCGGTTCCTCTCGTCGAAACTTTAACCTCCGGATCACGGACGAGGTGATCTTCAAGCAGGGCAAGATCAATTTGATCGTTGGACCCACCGGTTGCGGAAAGACTTCTCTTTTGATGGCGTTGCTTGGAGAACTACATTACGTCCCTTCCGGACCGGACTCATGGTTCAATCTTCCGAGGGAGGGCGGTGTGGCGTATGCTGCTCAGGAATCTTGGGTCCAAAACGAGACTATCCGCGATAACATCCTGTTTGGTTCGGAGTTTGACGAGGTTCGGTATCGCAAGGTCATCCATCAGTGCGGACTGGGCAAAGATTTGACATTGTTCGAAGCGGGGGACAAGACCGAGGTTGGAGAAAAGGGATTGACGCTGAGCGGAGGGCAAAAGGCGAGGGTGACGCTCGCCAGAGCTGTCTATTCCCAGGCCCAGGTTTTGATCTTGGATGATATCTTGGCTGCTTTGGATGTACACACGGCGAAGTGGATCGTTGAGAAGTGCCTGCGGGGTGACCTTGTCCGTGGGCGGACAGTTCTCTTGGTGGTCGGTGTCTGTACTCTGCTCCGGGATTCTTCTACTCAACATGACACTAGACCCACAATATTGCCTTGGCTGGACCTGTGGCGGACTTTGTCGTTTCCCTCGGACAAGATGGTCGGATCCTGAGTCAAGGGACACTCTCAGAGGCCCTCAAATCTAACAAGGCGCTTCTCAAGGGGGTCAAGGTCGAGGAAGCGGAAGTTGCCAAGGCTGATGAAGCCATTGCCGACGTTCTACCAGAGATCCCTGAGGGGAAGGGGGGCAAGCTGATCGCCAAGGAAGAGATTGCAGAGGGACACGTCAGTTGGTCTGCCAGTAAGCCCCCTTGATCTTTTGCACCCATATGATTAGGCTGAGTCATTGCGTTCCAGTCCGGATGTATATTGTTGGCATGGGTGGATCCTTGCCCGTGCTCTTCTGGATCGTTGTCCTTGGATGTTGGTCCGTGGAAGAAGTTACTCTTGTAGTTGTAGGTTCTTGCAGTCGCTATGCCCATACCTCAACATACCAATCTCCCACAGCAAACTTGGTTCTTAGGTTACTGGTCCTCCCAATACGAAATCCTTCCCTCGTGGCAGGTCGACTCGATTCGGTAAGTCCAGCCGTCAACGTTCTTCCTGTGGCTAAAACTGAAGCTTCTGGCTAGATACCTTCTTGGATACGCCGTGCTCCTCACGTTTGCGACGTTTGTTAGCTCGATTGCCACCTCGGTGTACATGTTTGGAGGGTTGAGGGCATCGAGGACCATTCACCGCCGACTGATCTCTTCGGTCCTGGGTACAACCCTGAGGTGGCTCGATTCCACTCCTGTTGCTCGTGTCATCGCACGGTGCACTCAGGATATGCAATCTAGTATGCCGAGCCCCCTGATTTTGCGTCGTGTGGAACTGGACTAACGGTGATTGCAGTTGACAGTACGATTCCGGACTATCTCAATGCCGTCCTCGTCATGGGTATAAGCATGCTCGCGAAATTCGTTGCCGTCGTTGTCTTTTCGCCCGTTTTCCTTTTGCCCGGTGTTGCCGCCTTCGTGATCGGAGCCGTGGTCGGACAGATCTACATCAAGGCTCAGCTCTCTGTCAAGCGTGAGATGAGCAACGCCCGTTCCCCCGTCTTGTCCCACTTCGGTGCCGCCATCGCTGGTATCGGTGCGTATATCCTGTTCACGTAGATGGTGAGTTTAGACTGATTGACCTTTGTAGTCTCTATTCGGGCTTACTCGGCCCAGGACTCGTTCAGACAAGAGTCTTTGCACCGCATCGACAAGGTCACACGCCCCTCTCGTGCCTTCTACAACTTGAACAGGTGGATCTCGATCCGTGTTGATGCCGTCGGGACTATCTTCTCCTCCGCTTTGGCGATTTATTTGGTGTACGGAACCGGTGCTATCCATAAACCTGGATCCGCTGCGAGCGTCGGTTTCTCGTTGAACATGGCTGTTGGATTTAGCAGTATGATCTTGTGGTGGGTCAGGTGCTTGAACGAGTTCGAAGTCAGCGGAAACAGGTGCGATTCATTGACCTCTCGCATTGAGAGGTGACTCTGATTCCAGGAACATCCAGCTTGGAGCGAATTCAGGAGTATAACAACGTCGAGCAGGAGCCCAAGCCGACACCCGAAGGCGTCCCTCCTGCCTATTGGCCCGCCAGCGGAGAACTCATTGTTGAGAACCTGTCTGCCAAGTACAGCGCTGACGGTTCTGAAGTCCTCCACGGTCTTAACTTCCACATCAAGTCTGGCGAACGTGTCGGTGTTGTCGGTCGGACTGGTAGCGGAAAGAGTTCGTTGACTCTGGCGCTGCTCCGATGCATCTTTACAGAGGGAAATGTTCTCTACGATGGTATTCCAACGAGCAAGATCAATCTGGACGCGTTGAGGACGAACATTACTATCATCCCACAGGTTCCGGAGTTGCTGAGTGACACACTCCGAGGGAATTTGGATCCGTTTGGTCATCACGACGACGCTACTCTCAACGATGCCCTTCGGTCCGCGGGCCTGTTCTCTGTACAGAACGAGGATGACGAAGGAAGGATCACGTTGGAGACCGCCGTATCGAGTGGGGGAGGAAACCTCTCCATTGGCCAACGTCAGATCTTGGCACTTGCAAGGGCTATCGTCCGTCGCAGCAAGCTTTTGATCTTGGACGAAGGTGAGTACCCAACTGGATGGTTTCCGATCCTAGATTCTGAGCTTATCAAATTTATTTGCAGCCACTTCGGCCATCGACTACGAGACAGACACGGTCATCCAGAATTCGCTTCGTACCAACCTCGGATCGGATGTGACGTTGTTCACGATCGCGCACAGGTTGCAGACCATCATGGATGCTGATAAAATCGTGAGCTGCACCGGTGTCGCCCTTTTGCCTACAGGATGTTGATTGATCGTTGCAGATGGTCCTCGATTCCGGAAACATCGTTGAGTTTGGAAAGCCCAGCGAGCTCCTCAATATCAAAGATGGCAAGCTCAAGGCGTTGGTAGACGAGAGCGGTGATGAAGAAACCCTTTACCAGATGACGCAGTAAAAGTGTGGTGGCGGTTTGCTTGATCAGTACGAATCTCACCTCGCATACCCTTTCGTGTTTTGTCTCTCGTGTGGTCTTGGATAGAATAGAGCAATGATTCCCGGGATGTTTGAATGCCGTTTGAAATGCGTGAAATTTGATCTCTACAACACGCGCACTCCACATCACACGACGGTCGAGTGAAAAACCTGGTATGACTCTGGGGAGTTCTCCTGGCTTCCCTGGGAGCGGGTAGTTGGTAGGTAGCGATGGTGGTGATGGGCAACATGACTGGGGTTTCGTGTGATCGATCAACATCGCGTCCACACCAGCCCGCGACCGTAAAAACGGCCACCTCGATGTAACTCTTTGGGGAGGCAGGGTGTTTGTAGGGCTTGAGGGAATTTCCTTTTTAGGCGTGAGTTGTAGGTCTTGTCCGTTCATGGACGGCTCGCACCAAACATATGTACAGCAGGTTGCAATTCGATAGACCGTTTCCTGCAGGATACAGCCCCAATAGGTTGTTTATATTTTGATGGTATTGGGGCCCGGCACCCCGGCATAGCGGCGTTGGCCAGCTCGTACATTGACATCAGCAGGCCGGCAACCTGGTTCTTCTACTCACTCTTCGGTCTACAGGGTCGTTGGCGACCCGTGGTTCGTGTCAGGGATATATCGTTGATTTTTGCTAGCGGCGCAACAGTGGGAATTAGTTACGGCATCTGTGTCATGCCGGGATGCCAAACCCCAATACCATCAAAATATAAACAGCCTATTGGGGCTGTATCCTACAGGAAACGGTCTATCGAATTGCAACCTGCTGTAAACAAAACCGATTGGGGAGGTTGCGGTTGAGAGAATTCAAAATCAGCCGTCACTCACGTGACATTTCTTATTTTCTGGATTGATCGGATCAGTAGCTCAAAGTGATCGAGAAAAGGTGGGAATGCACGTGACCGTGAAGCA
>Ga0307515_10002386_pt1 | contig 40952 bp, 34 predicted proteins | sample 17_EM_MG_FD_194513 | JGI IMG/M metagenome (GOLD analysis project Ga0307515, IMG submission 194513) | Populus trichocarpa ectomycorrhiza microbial communities from riparian zone in the Pacific Northwest, United States - 17_EM | ecosystem: Host-associated > Plants > Roots > Unclassified | place... | reverse complement strand
AGCCCGGGAAAGTACGCGGTTTTGGAAGATCGAAGTTCAAATCGGCACCAAACAAAATCGGCCGCTAGGCCGCGCCAATGCTTGTGAATCGGCGTGACGAGCCTCGTTTAACCGGACAGTAGTGATGAAACTTCGGTAACCATACCCATCACTTGACGCTGTACTTGAACTTGCCGTCCTTGCCTGCGCTGACCTTGATGCGCGCGATGGCCTGCCCCTCGGCCATGCGCGCCAGCACGCTCTCGGCGATCTCTGGCAGCAGCGTGCCGTTGAGGATGTGGTCGACCGCACGCGCGCCGGTATCGACTTCGGTGCACCGCGCCAGCACGGCGTCGACGAGCCCATCGTCGTAGTCGAAAGCCGCCTTGTGGTTGGTGGCGACTCGCGCCGCAATGCGGCCGAGCTTCAGGCGGATGATCTGCTCCAGCACGTTGTCGGAGATCGGGTAGTAAGGCACGACCTTCATGCGGCCGAGGAAGGCCGGCTTGAAAGCCTTGTAGAGCTGCGGCCGCAACTGGTCGGTGAGCGCGTCGGCATCGGGCAGCTCTTCGGCTGGCTTGTTGAGGCACAGCTGCATGATGGCCTGTGAGCCGACGTTGCTCGTGAGGATGATGAGGGCGTTGCGGAAGTCGATTTCGCGGCCCTCGGCGTCGTCCATCACGCCTTTGTCGAAGACCTGGAAGAACATTTCCAGCACGTCGGGGTGGGCCTTCTCCACTTCGTCGAGCAGCACCACGCTGTAGGGTCGGCGGCGCACGGCTTCGGTCAGCACGCCGCCTTCGCCGTATCCCACATACCCGGGCGGCGAGCCCTTGAGGCCGCTGACGGTGTGGGCCTCCTGGTATTCGCTCATGTTGATGGTGATCATGTTGCGCTCGCCGCCGTAGAGCACATCGGCCAGCGCCAGCGCGGTCTCGGTCTTGCCGACACCCGACGGGCCGACGAACATGAACACACCCTTGGGCTTGTTCGGGTCTTCCAGGTTGGCGCGTGCGGTGCGCACACGCTGGGCCACGGCTTCGAGCGCATGGTCTTGGCCGATGATGCGTTCCTGCAGCGTGGGCAGGAGGCCGAGCACGGTCTTGATCTCGTCCTTGACCATCTTGCCGAGCGGAATGCCCGTCCACGCGGCAACGATCTCGGCGACCACCGTGCCGTCGACCTGCATCGGCACCATCGGGCTTTCACCCTGCAAGGCGGCAAGTTCGGCCAGCTTGGCCTGCAGCGCGGCATGCTCGGGAGACGCGGGCACGGCCTTCGCCTTGCCGCTCTTGATTGCCTTGGGTTTGGCATCTGGCTCGGCGGGTGCCGCAGGCTTGCCTTCCAGTTCGGCACGCAGCCCGCGGATCTCGCCAACCAGCGCTTTCTCTTGCTCCCAGCGCGTCTTCAGTACGGTGGCCTTGTCGGTCAGTTGCTGCTGCTGCTCGGCCAACTCGGCCAGGCGCGCTGCGTGGTCTGCGCCAGCCGCGGCTTCGCGGTCGAGAGCCCCACGCTCGGCCGCCAAGCGGTCGAGATGGCGCTGGGTGTCTTCGATGATCGAAGGCGTGGCGCTCTGGCCCAGCGCCACCTTGGCGCAGGCGGTGTCGAGCACGCTGATGGCCTTGTCGGGCAGCTGGCGGCCGCTGATGTAGCGGGCCGACAAACGCACGGCTTCGGTGATGGCTTCATCGAACAGGCGCACGTTGAAGTGCTTTTCCATCAGCGGCGCCATGCCTCGCAGCATGGCCGCTGCCAGCGGCTCGCTCGGCTCTTCGACCTTCACCACCTGGAAGCGGCGGGCCAGTGCCGCATCTTTCTCGAAGTATTTCTTGTACTCGCTCCAGGTGGTGGCGGCCACGGTGCGCAGCTCACCGCGCGCCAGGGCCGGCTTCAATAGGTTGGCGGCATCGTTCTGGCCAGCCTGCCCGCCCGCGCCGATCATCGTGTGTGCTTCGTCGATGAACAGGATGATCGGGTGCGGGCTCTTCTTCACCTCATCGATCACGTTCTTCAAGCGGTTTTCGAATTCGCCTTTCACCGAGGCGCCTGCCTGCAACAACCCCATGTCGAGCGTGTGCAGCTCCACGCCTTGCAGCGGTGTTGGCACGTCGCCCTGGGCGATGCGCAACGCCAGCCCTTCGACGACTGCCGTCTTGCCCACACCGGCCTCGCCGGTCAGGATGGGGTTGTTCTGGCGGCGACGCATCAGGATGTCGATGCATTGCCGAATTTCAGGGTCACGGCCGATGACGGGGTCGACCTTGCCGTCACGAGCGCGCTGCGTGAGGTTGGTGGTGAACTGGTCGAGGGCCGGCGTCTTGCCGGGCGCGGCGGCTTGTTCGGCGGCCTCTTCATCGGTGCCCGGCGCGGGCGCATCGGCCGCGCTGACGGTTTCGGCGGCTTCCTGCGAACCTTGCGTGAGATCGGGCAACTTGTGCTTCAACTCGTCGAGCTTGAACTTCACAAAGAGCTTGGAGCCGCGATAGGCGAGCTGGCTCAGGCTCGGCTCGGTCAGCAAGGCAAGCAGCAGATGCGCACTGCGAATGCGGGTGGTGTGGGACTCCAGCGACGCAATCAGCCAGGCATGCTCAAGCAAGACCGGCAGATGTTGTGAGAACACCGGCGTGCGCGTGTTGCCGGTCTTGAAGCGGCCAATCTCGCTCTCGAGATCGCGCTGCAGCTCCGTGGTGGAGATGCCTGACTTCTTGCATAGCACCGCGAAGTCGCTTTGCGGGCTTTCGAGCAACGCAAGGAAAAGATGCTCCAGATCAACTTCGTAGTTGCCACGCGCCATGCACAAGTTGGCCGCCCGCTCGGCCGCACGGCGCGTGGTGTCGTTGAGCTTGGAGATGAGTGTCTTGAGGTTGTTGGACATGAACGTGATGGTGATGACAGCGATGGTTGTTGTTCGGATGGCTCACGCGGTGGCCGCGTGAATGTCGTAGCGCACGTCGCAGCGGTCTGCATGCTGCGGAAGCGTCTGGACATAGGTGTCCCAACCGAGCCGCCCCGCGAAAGGCGGACGGTTGGATTCGAGGGCACTGCTCTGCACAGCATCTGCGCGCAACGCAAGATTGATCTCGTACTCGAGGCTCACCCCGCTCAGCAGCGTGAGCATCTCGCGCAACGCCGTGGCACCCGGCGCGCCGGGCAGGAAGCGCTGGAACAACTTGTGCGTCAGCGGACCCAGGGTGACCTTCACTCGCAAGTCACGCTGCCACACTTTCTCGCCCGACAAGGCATTGCGGCCGAGCATGCCATTGCCCATACCGAGCGAAGTGCGCGCGCTCGGTGGCAAGGTGTACCAGCGACCGCAGAATTGCTCGATGCACACCGGTACCTGCAGATAGCGAGATAGCAGTCGCTGCAATTGTTGGGCTGACAAGGCCCGCTGCTGCAAGGCGCCCGCGAAGAACGCAAGGCTTTCGTCGTTGACGCCGCCCTCATTCGGCTTGAGGCGATCGTGCAAAGCGCTCTGGCCAACACCCGCGAGGGCCAGCACCATGGGCGCAAAGCGGCTCTTGCGATCAGTCTCGTACTGAAGGTGGAGTCGGCTTTTCTTCCAGGCCAAATAGAACAAGGCCACCGCGCGGTTGCTGAAGAGATCGAGAAAGCTGCGAGCGGCAAAATCCTTGCTGTACAGCTCGCGTTGGGCGATCTGTTCGGTGTAAGCGAAGGGCAAGGTGCCGGACATGCCGAGCAAGCCCATGAAGGCCGGCGTGATCTCAATGCGATCGATCAACGCGCGATCTTCTTCGATCTCCTCTGCAATTCTTTCGCGATAAACCACTCGAAGCGACTCGATCTCGCTCGCCGGAAACGACAAGGACGTGGAGTTCTGGAATAGCAGCGGCGACGAAAGCATCTCTCCGGTTGCAGTAGGCGTGTCGGCAGCCAACCAAAGTTCAAGCAGCCGCACCGCCTGAAAGAACCCAAAGCGTTGCGGGGAATCGAGCAACTGCTCGATCAAATCAACTGAGCGGAACCGTTGCGAGGCCGGCATTGGAACAATGTCTGTTGGGTGCGCGCAGAAATGACCGTCAGTTGGGCGAAGCTGTTGATGTGCACGTACAAGCCAAAAAAGCGATCCAACATCGCAGCAAACAGGCTAAGGCCTGTACCCACGTAGCTATCCTCATCAACCGACAGGCGTACTTCCGTACCGCGCACAAAGCTGGCGAATGGTTCCCCCGCAAGCCAAGCCGTCGCCGGCGTGAACTCGATGGCAACAATCCCATCAACTTGGCGGCGATTGGTCGCATCGCGAGGGAGGTCATAGAGGCGGAGCATCTCTTTCAATGCATCGACGCCGCGCCCACTCAACGACAGATGGTTCAAAGACAGATGCGAGATGAGGCGCCAAAGACTGCCGCGGCCGCGTTCAAAACGGTGACTTGAGGTCGGCTTGCGCAACAGCTTGATCGCGCGGGCGATGCCGCCGCCTTCGATGAACAGGTCACCGCCGGCATTACCGAAACTGAGCAGACTGGGTAGATTCCGGTTCGTGGCCGTGACGTGCAACGACAGCGTGTCTGTCTGCGGCTGCGCCGGGTCGAAATCAATGTCGACGATCGAAAGCTCCAGTTCATACCCGGGGCTGACCGCTGCCATGGCTTCATCGACCTGTGCATGCCAGTAGCGCCCCGGCGGCCCGTTACTTGGCACATTGCCTTCGCCGACCAAATCGTCGTGGTGAAGCGAAAAGAATGGTCGAAACTCGTCGATTGATTCGCCGCTCGGTGTTTGCTTCACACGAAATACTTTGTCGATAGAGTAAACCTCGTAGCCGAAAGCGCGGCGGGCATCCACGATGACCGGGTACTGCGTGGTGGCATGTGTGACGCGAATCGGATCAGCGTTTTGGCTGAATAGATTGACCACAGGTGTGCACCCAAGTACGAAGTTGCGCGCCGACAAACTCTCAAGCGAACGCGCCTGTTCTGAATCGGCCCGCATATCCGCAAGAATGAAATGCAGCGTGATGACTTGCGGGTTCGAGGCAGCGTCCATGCCCTCTGGGCCGGCCCCGGTTCGCATCGATGGCAACGATATGTCTACAAAATTGAACTTTTCAGGAAATGCGAAGTACTCTGTCAGCAGGCGATACGCAGGATGCGAGCGCTCGTCGTAGTCGATCAATGCCTCGTCATCTGCGAATCCAACTAATTCCGGGAGTTGCTTGTGCGGACCGGTCCACGGGCCGTGAGGCGTACCTTGCACCATCACGGCCACAACGCGATTGCACAAAGTCTCACGCAGAACGCTGATCTGAGAGGCCTCGCCATCAAGGTACATACGCAGCTTGTCCGGGAGGTTCACCCACGAGGCTTGAGCTGACGTCAATTCAAGCTGCAACGAAATTACCGAAGTGGCCGACGGTGGAAGGCGGGTACCTTCAGGCGCCATCACGGCATGTCGGTACGATGCAGAGCGCAACTTGATCGGTGCCAGCGAAACGTCGTATGCGGCGCGAAACTTGCACGCCACACCGCGGACGGGCCGCGAATTCAGTACCGTCCCGCGCTCGATCATGACGGGGCCGCTCATCTGACCGGCCACACCGCTAATGTCAAACTGCGCAATGGAGCAGGAGGGGAATGGCCGCAGATAGTGCGGATAAAGTACGTCGAGCAACGACTCTGTGATCAGCGGAAAGTCATCGTCCAGACGCTTGTGCACCCGCGCGGCCAAGAGCGCAAAAGATTGAATCAGGCGTTCGACGTGCGGATCCTCAGACACATCGGCGCCCAGCATCAGACGCCCGGCGATCTTCGGGTAGTCGGCTGCAAAGTGCTTGGCCGATCCACGCAAGCGAGACAGCTCTGCCTCGAAGTAGGGCAGCAGATCTCTCATGGTGCTACTTGGCGAGCGAGCCCACCAGGGCGCTGACGCAAGACTGAGTAGCGCTGAAGGCTGGGTTCAAAACGCGCATCGAAGCTGACCTGTTCGCCTACGTCCGAGACGCGCAAGACAGCGCGAATCGTGAAATTCAAGCGGTTGAAGGCATGCCCGTCCGCTTCGAGAGACACGCTCACTGAGCGCAAACGACCATCCTGTTGTTCGATGGAGTGCTGAATGGCCTGGCAGATGAAATCCCGGTCGAGCCCGCTGGAAAGGCTGCGCGAGGCAAAGTCCACTACCCCATAGTTGGCTACTGATCGCGCACTGAGTGGGAACTGCTGCTGCTCCTCATCACTCAAAGCGCTGCGAGTGTTTAGCAGTGCTTCCAAATCGGCAGCAACTGAGTCCTTCAGTTCGTCGAGCGACAAACCCGGCAACACTTCGCCAGGCCGTTCATTCAACGACTTGTGGATGAGTTTGTCGAGCAAACTGGGCGCGTAGCGCATGCGCGAAGACCATCAAAATTGTGGCGACGACTTCTCGTCGCCGGCAGAGCAAGAAAAAAGGCCGCGTCGTCCGCGGCCCTCATGCCGGATCCCGGAAGATCAGGCGGCAGCCGCCTTGTTGGTAGCAAGATCCCAACCGCCAGTATCGTTGGTACCCGTGGTTCCGTCAGTCTTGGAACCGGTGTGCTTCCACACGACCTTGGAGTACTTCAATGCAAACGTTTCGATAGGCAAACCCGTCATGGGGACGGTCATGTCGACCTTCTCAACAATGGCATTGGTGAGATTCACCTGCAAGTACTTGATTCGGTTCGTTCCATTCGCACGAAAGAACTCAATCTGTACGTCGTATTGGTAGCCCGCTGAACAAGCTTCCCACAGGTAAACACTCGATGTGTCAACGTCTTTCGTGAAGACCATTGGCAGATGCTCGCAGCGCTCCGCGGTGTGTCCACCGGCACTTGAGGCGGTTGCCGACCGCGGCTGAACAATCCCGTGACTGAACGATGAGACTTCTAGCCATGTCTTGTCCTTGTGGCCGTCATCAAGCGACTCGCCCTTGATTTCCTTGGCGGTGCTTTTTTTCTTGAACTGAACGTAGATGTCTTTCATTGTGTTCTTCCCCTAAATTGACAAAACAAAATTAGCTTCGATCCACGAAGCCAACGTATCAGCCGCCTGCCGCAGAGGGCAGTTCGGCTACCAATCTCAACGAGACCGAAAGCTCGTCAAGCTGGAAGTGAGGCCGGAGAAACGCCACGGCCCGGTAAACGCCGGGCCTGCCCGGAACTTCCGAAACCTGAACGTTGGCTTCGCGAAGCGGATAGATCGCCTTCTGCTCATGGGAGGCATCGTCGGAACTCAACACGTACTGATTCAGCCATTTGTTGAGATAGGAGTGAACGTTTTCGACGCTGGCAAAGCTACCGATCTTGTCGCGCATCATCGCCTTCATGTAATGCGCAATACGTGAGACGGCAAACATGTATTGCAGTTGTCCCGACAAAGACGCATTGGCATTCGCCGAATCGGAGTCGTACTTCTTGGCCTTCTGCGCAGACTGCGCACCGAAGAACGCTGCGTAGTCAGTGTTCTTGCAATGCACGAGAGGGATGAAGCCCAGGTCGCTCAACTCTTTCTCCCGCCGATCAGTGATGGCAATCTCCGTTGGACACTTGAGTGCCACCTCACCATCGTCAGTCTTAAAAGTGTGCGTCGGCAAATCCTCTACAAGACCACCACCCTCAACGCCGCGGATAGCGGCACACCAACCGTAGCTTTCAAATGCTGCTGTTAGACGAGCAGCAAACGCATACGAAGCATTCACCCACAGGTACTTGTCATGGTTGGTACCGTCGACATCTTCCACGAAGTTAAATCCTTCGGTAGCCGTACCATTCTTCGGGTTGAACGGGAGGCGACCCAAGAAGCGCGGCAGAGTGAGGCCGACATAACGTGAATCTTCCGATTCGCGAAACGACTTCCACTTCGCATATTCGACCGTGTCAAACACCTTCGAAAGGTCACGCGGGCGACCCATGTCAGTGAATGTTTCAAGGCCAAACAATTCCGGCGAAGCAGCTGTGATAAATGGTGCGTGCGAGGCAGCAGCAACGTGCGCCATTTGCTCGGCGAAGTACATGTCTTCTGCCTGACGGCCGACATCGAAATCACCGATCAGCGCGCCGAAAGGTGCTCCGCCGAAAGTGCCGAACTCATCCTCGTAGACCTTCTTGAACAGGGCGCTCTGGTCGAAATCGATGGCCGTCTTGAAATCACGCACCAATTCTTTCTTGGTGGTGTTCAACACTTTGATCTTGATCTGCTGGCCCGTGCTGGTGTGCTTGCACAGGTAGTGCAGGCCGCGCCACGACGATTCGAGTTTCTGGAACTCGGCGCCGTGCATCACCTCACTCAGTTGCGCCGAAATCAGCTGGTCAAGCTCTGCGACACGAGCATCCAGCGTTGCCGACAAGTTGTCAGAAACAACCACCGTGCCTTGGAGCACTTCCTTGACGAGTTCACCGATGATGTCCTTGGCGCGGTTGTGCTCGGTGGTTGTCTTGGCGACCTTGCTCTTCGCAACGATGTCGTCGAGCAAGCCGAGTTCGGTGGTACCGGCCGCGGCCTGACTGGTGGGTTGTTGCGATGCTGCGCTCATGACTTACCCTGGTCCTTGCCGGCTTCCTGGCCGAGCTGCTTGAGCTTCTCGGTGTTGCTGAGTACATCGCTCAGCACGTCTTCGAGCTTGTCGTTACCAGCCAGCTTGTTGCGCAGATCGGAGAGCTTGGTGCGTGCCTCCAACAGCTTGCGCAGCGGCTCAACCTGCTGGACCACAGCCTCGGGGCTGAAGTCGTCGAGAGACTTGAACTGAAGATTGACCGCAAACTCGCCACCATCGGAGCTGAGCTTGTTCTTGACGCGATAGCTAGCCTTGGGCGCCATGCCATCGAGCACTTCGTCGAAGTTGTCGAGGTCGACATTGACGAACTTGCGTTCCTTCAGCTTGGGCAAGGGTTTGTCCGGATCTTGCTGACCGGTGAAGTCGCCCATCACGCCCATCACGAACGGGAGTTCCTTGCTCTCGATCGCATCGCCGATCTCGACGTCGTACGAAAGCTGGACCCGCGGCGGGCGAACACGCTCGAGGCGCTTTTGAACACTTTCTTTCTTGGCCATGATGTCCTCTCCGAGAGATGCAGTTCAGCGTGGATATCAGCCCTTGAGGGCGTCGAATGGGTTGCGCTTGGGCTCAGTAGCAGGAGCCGATGCCGACGCGGGGGCGGCTTGCGGCGTCGGCGGTGCAACACGACGCACCGGCGGCACTACCGGCCGAGCCACCGGTGCAGCTCCTGGTACAGCAGCGGGGGTCGGCGTGGTTGCCGGAAGGATCGATTCACCCAAGGCGTCGCGCATGATGCGCGCAAGTACCTGCGCTTCATCACGTGTGCTGCCGCCCAAGGCATTGGCGAGCCGCAACTGCTCCAGTGCGCTGGCCGACACCCGCAGGCCACTCACGGCCATGATGCTTTTTGCGGTGACGTCGGTCGTGTCGCGTTGCAACACTTCCTGTGCGGCAGTGATGGCCGAACCGTAGTTGCGTGCGTCGAACTGGGCCTGCGCGATGCGGGCCCAAGGCTGTTTCTTGGAAGGGTCGGCCTTGGTCGCCTTTTCGTAGAACCCCATCGCCTCGACGATGCCGCCCTTGCGCTGCGCCTCCTCGGCCGACGACATCAGATCGGCATAGGTTGGTTGCGTCAAGGCCTTCACCGGCGCCGGCCCGCTGGAACACGCACCGAGAAACAGAACCACACTCGCTACCGCACAAGCCGCCAAGGACCGCTGCAAACTCTGGACTGGAAACTTCACCAACCGACTCCCTCAATTCAGCCCGCCGAGCGGGCTCTTAGTACGTGGACGATCATGCAACCAAATGCAGTTGTGTCGAATTAAATCGCAAAAATCTGCAATGTCCGCAAGGCTTACGCCATGTTACTGCGTCGTCGCAACACGGCCATCCCTCTCTTGGGGGCAGTACACGCAACCATGTGTTCGGGCCCTTAAACTCCAGCGTCTCGCGGCGTGTTGCAGCGGGTCTTGCCGACAGAAGACAAGGCGCGATTGAAGTCGAAGATGATGAAGCGAGACAACCCACAGAACAAATGGATGGGCGCAGGAGTGCTTCTTGCCAGCCTGATGCTCACGGGCTGCCAGACCGTCGGCAAGCTGGGAGAAGGGCTGGGCAACATGGGCGACAAGGCACTCGAGACCATCGGCTTCAAGAAGCCCGACGTGCCGCAAGCACCCGAGTTGCCGGAATCAGCCAAGCCCGCACGACGGATGAAGCTCAGGCTCGCGGCCAGCGACTCGCTCAACGTCGATTCAAGCGGGCGGTCCTTGTCGCTGGTGGTGCGCATCTACAAGCTGCGAAGCACAACCGCCTTCTTGAATGCGCCATATGAAACTTTTGGTAACAGCGCTAAAGAGAAGGAAGCGCTGGCCGACGAGTTGATCGAAAGTCGCGAGGTCGTCCTTCTGCCGGGCCAGCAGCAGCAGATCAACGAACGCTGGGCGCGAGAGGCGACGCATGTGGGTATCGTGGCGCTGTTTCGCGCGCCGGCACCGCAGCGTTGGCGCTATGCGTTCGAACTCGAAACATTTCAGCTCGATGAAGGTTTCGTATTGGGTGCGCATGCATGCACCTTGAGCATCGCAATGGGCGAGCCTGTGGGTGTTTCGAGCGCAGCGATGAAGCTCAACAGCACGGCTTGCGCCGTCAAATAACTCTTGCTGGAAGGTAGAACTTGATTCCGACTTCAAAGGTTCTCTGGGGCGAGGGCTTGTTCCTGCGGCCACAACACTTCCAGCAGCAAGACGCGTATCACGAATGGCGCCTGGCACAGACCGCGCGCTCGCTTCACCCATACGCCTGGGGCGTGCGCAGCTTGAAGGTCGACGCCGATGCGCTGCAGGCCGGCCGCCTGCGCTTGCTCGAGCTGCAGATGGTGCTGCCGGACGGCGAGTTCTACAACGCGCCGGCCGAAGACGAATTGCCCGCGCCGCTGACACTCGACTCCAGCTTTGCGCAGGGCAATGAGGTCGTGTTGCATGTCGCCGTCGCACCGCTGCGCGCCAATGGCAGCAACTTTGCGCCCAGCCGCGAAGAAGCCGACACCGCCACGCGCTACTACCAAGTGCAAAAGGACATCGAAGACCAGTTCACGGATGCCACGGCGGCACAGCTCAGCGTGCTCGGCAAGTCCGTCAAGCTGCTGCCCGAGCACGAGCCTCGCAGCCATCTGGTGACCATGCCGGTGCTGCGGGTGCGCCGCAACGCCACCGGCGGCTACGAGCTTGACCCGCGCTACGTGCCTCCGTCGATGACGATCCAGGCCTCGCCTGTGATGTTCTTGCACCTGCGCCGCCTGCTCGACGTGCTGCAGGCCAAGGTCGATGCGCTGTACGGTTTTCACCGCGAGCCGTCAAAAAACATCATCGAATTCCGTTCGGGCGATGTAGCTTCGTTCTGGCTGCTGCATACCGCAAGCAGCGCCTATGCATCGCTGTCCCACCTGATGCGACACCCGGGCTTGCATCCGGAGCGGCTTTTCCAGCGTTTGCTGGAGTTGGCAGGCGCATTGATGACCTTCTCCAAGGGATTCACGCTGACCGATCTGCCCGCCTACGAGCATGCCAACCCCGGCCCCGCTTTCTTCAAGCTCGACCACATCATTCGCGAACTGCTCGAGACGGTGATCTCGACGCGCTACTTCGCCATCGCCTTGTCGGAAGTGCGCCCGTCGTTCCACCAAGGCCGGCTCGACGCACAGCAGATCACGGGTACCACGAATCTGTACCTCGGTGTCAGCGCCTCGATGCCGCCAGCGGAGCTGGTGGACGCGGTGCCGCTGCGCTTCAAGATCGGTGCACCCGAAGATGTGGAGAAGCTCGTTCTCTCGGCCATGGCGGGTGTGCAGCTCACACATGCGCCGCAGGTGCCTGCGGCCATTCCGGTACGCCCCGGCAGCTATTACTTTGCCGTCGAGCCTCGCGGCGCGCTGTATGAACGAATGATGCAGGCGCAAGCCGTCTCGCTCTATGTGCCCAGCGGCATTGCCGACCTGAAACTTGAACTGATCGCCATCAACGCATGAACGCTCAAGCCAACAACCCTCCTTCCCTGTTCAACGGCGGCCCGCCCAGCGCGCTCTCGCCCACCAGCGGCAGCACGCCGCGCGAGGCGCGCACGCTGCTGGACCTGATGTACGACGGCTTCTACCTGCTGTTCCTCTTGCGCGCGAAGCAGGGGCCTGGCGACGCCGAAACGTTCCGCTCGCACATCAAGGAGTTCCTGACCGGGCTGGAGCGCGGTGCCACCCGATTGAACAGCCCTGCGGAAGACGTGCACCTCTGCAAGTACGCGTTCTGCGCCACGGTCGACGAACTCATCCTGATGTCGCAGTTCAAGGTGCGTGACTCGTGGCAGCGCCAGCCCTTGCAACTGCAATTCTTCGGCGAACAACTCGCGGGCGAGCAATTCTTCGCCAAGCTGGAAACGCTGCGCCGCGAAGGCGCCTCTCGCGTCCAGACGCTCGAAGTCTTCCACATGTGTTTGCTCATGGGCTTCCAGGGCAAGTACCTCATCGAAGGCAGCGAGAAGCTGAACTACCTCACCGCCCGGTTGGGCGACGAGATCGCTCACCTGAAAGGCGCCCGCGCGACCTTTGCTCCGCACTGGGCACCACCCGACCAGGTGACCAACCGCCTGAAGAATGAAGTGCCGCTGTGGGTCATCGGGTCGGTGTTTGCGCTGCTGGGCCTGCTGGCTTTCACAGGCCTGCGCTGGCAGCTTTCACGCAGTACCGAACGCGACCTGGCTGCATATCAGGAGGTGGTGAAGCTGGCACCCCAGGCAGCGCACGTGACCATCACGCTGCCATGAGTTGAAGCGAGCCGGTCTCATCCAACTCGGCCAGCGGTGCGTACGGCCCGAATGAGGGCTGACCTGGAGAATCCGAACGCGATCGACAAACCGCCGGCTGGCAGCGCAGACGAGTGAGTTCCTATTCGCTCACTTCTGCGCAGGTTTCGCCGCTGCAGGGCAAGCTGCATCAGCTCCCTGCTTCTCGCTACAGAACTTTGCTCTGCAGTTTGCGGCGGCTTCGCCCGCAAGTTGCCCGCAACGTTTCTCATATGCAGGGCTTGTCGGCGAAGCAACACTGCGTTTGAGGTGCGGCAGCATTGCCGCCAGCAAATCGGCATCGTCATCCAATGTCGGCTTCTTGGTTGACGGCTTGGCATTGGCTGCCGGCGGCGCACGGCGTGGCGTTTGAGCCTCCTTGCTCGTCACCGCTTCTTTCTTGGACCGCGCAGGCTCCGAACGATCGAGTGCCAGCTGGATGTTGTTGAGGCTGGCTGCCACAGTGCCCGGCTGACTCGCCGCCGACGCAGGTGCCGGCGCGGCCGCAGCCACCACCGTTTCGATGGCCGCCACCTCTTGCACAGCCACGGCCTGTGATGCGGGCGGCGCGGCCTCCACAGCCTTCAGTACCGGTGCCGGTGCCGCTGCGACAGCGGCCTCAGGCGCGGCGCGCGGCACACTGAATTTCACGCCCAGGTAAGCAGCCGCACCCATCAGCGCCAACGCCCCGACGATCAGCAGACCTTTGCCCGGCAAACGATCACGCCGTCGTGCATAACGTGCTTGCCCGCCGTCGATCGTGGCTAAGATGCTCGGGCCGAAGTCTGAGTGACGCTTGGCATTCGCTGTCGTACTCGCCGGCGCATTGAACAACTGGGGGCGGGCACCACGCGGTGGAACTGGGTTTTGCGGCTGGTTCATGGACACTGAAATGTGATCGCCGCCCCAGGGTCGGCAAGGTGCGCGAAATGCGCAAGCACCCGGCGATTCTAGAGAGGCCCCGCGGGGCCGCAACGCCCCGAAGGGGGGCTTGGTAAAGCTTGCTTACAAGATGATGTGGTTCGCCATCGTGGGATATTTCGTGCTGGCTTGCTCGCTGGCTGCGCTGCTGTTGCTTCCCGCCTTTCGCGAGCAGGTGGCAAGCCGCGTCGTCCGCGCCGGGCAGCGCTTGGCGGGCGTACAGCAAAGTGCACAGCGCGTGGCCAGCCGCAACGCACAGCAAGGTTTGACGCAGGCCAGCGACGCTGCGCTCGGTGGAAAGCGCTGGCTGCAACGCCACTGGCTGGGTGTCAGCATTGCCACCGCGCTACTCATGGTGCCTCCGCTCGTGGTGTTTTCACTGCGCGGCTGGCATACGCTCGATGCCTACGACGACACGTCGATCTCTCGATCCGACAGCGTCGTATCTGCGCTGCTGCAAGGAGAACAGCTCGTTCCTCCTCCGCCCCTGCCTCCGGAAGTCTTCACCACGGCCGAAGTCGAAAGCGTGCGTCCGCAACTCGGCAGCGCCGATCGACGCTGGGATCTGCTGGACACCGACTTTCGTCAACGCCTGTTGCTCGCCTATCGGCTGATGCGCGACGAGCATGGCTATGACATGGTGCTGATCGAAGGCTACCGAAGCCCCGAGCGCCAGACCCAACTGGCCAGCCTGGGCGCACAGGTGACCAACGCAGCTGCATGGCAAAGCTATCACCAGCACGGGCTTGCAGCCGACAGCGCCTTCATGCGGGCAGGCAAACTCGTCATCAGCGAGCGCGATGCATGGGCCGCCAAGGGTTACGAGTTGTATGGAGAGGTTGCACAACGTGTCGGGCTCACGTGGGGCGGACGCTGGCAGAACGCCGATCTGGGCCACGTCGAACTGCGAAAAACGCTGCCCTCTCGCCCGAAAGTGGGGGGCTGAAATCACGCCTCAGCCGTTAGACTTGATCGCTCTGATTCGTGCGCATGCGCGCCGGCAACTTGGCATAGGGAGTGAGTGAAATGGGGCGTCCGTTCATCGTGTTGGGCGACAAGACAGACCATGGAGGCGAGGTCATCGAGGCCTCGGGCGTGAGCGACACGCATGGCAAGGGCTTCGCGCGTGTCGGTGACAAAGTCACCTGCCCCAAGAGAGGCCACGGCACCACCGTCATCGTCACCGGCGACCCCACCATGATCATCGATGGCAAGGCCGCTGCTCGGCACGGCGACAAAACCGCCTGCGGTGCCATGCTGATCTCCACGCAAGCAGTCACCACCGACGCCGGCTGACTTCTTCTCCACTTGAACTTTCGCATGGCGATGTCTCGTCGACTCGCCGCCCGCTTGTTGAAGATGCGCTGAGCATCTGCTGCCCGAACCTATGGCCAAAGTCTGGAAGATCGTCGCACTGCTGCTGGTGATCACCGTGCTCGTTTGGCTGGCCACGATGTGGCGCTGGCAATCGGCACAGGTCGATCCGAGCACCACCGATCTCGTGCTCAACCTGGGGCTGCTGCCAGTGGCGCTGACAGCGGCCTTGGTGCTGTCCATCCTGGCCGTCAAACGGCTGCGCACCTACGCCGCAGCGCCGGTTGCGGCGCCCGCCGCCGCTGCAACGCCGCAACCGGCCGATGTCTCGACGGCAGAGAAGGAGCGCAGCGCGCAGGTCAGGGTTCTGGCCGCAGCGGTGCAGGTGCGCGCCGGCAGCAGCTGGACTGCGGTGCAGTCGAGCATCGCCAGCGGCGAGTGCAAGCCGGAACTCGACAAGCAGATCAAGGGCGACGATGGTGTCCCCGTGTTCACAGCGCCCATGCCGGACCTGGCGCCCGACGCGCTGTCGGACGCCATCGCGGGGCTCGTCGCCCCTCTGGCCGCCACCAAACCCGACGCGTGGGCTGGCTACGAAGCACCGGCCGACATGCTGCGCGCGCTGGTGTTGATGGACAAGGCGGCCATGTCGATGCAAGAAGCCATCGAAGCACAGTGGCCGGTCCTGAGTGCTCTGCCGCCATCGCCTCGCAACAAGCCTGCCGCCGCAACGCCGGCTTTGCTACCGAGCGTTGCGATTCGCGTGGCAATACCGGCGCGGTGGTCCCCACAGACGCAGCAGCTGGCCACCGCCTGGCTCAACAAGTTGTTCGGGCCCTACGTCGAAGCCGGCCTCAAGGCCGCGGGCCAGTCGCGGGCCATGGCGCACAGCGTGCGCCCGGCAGTGCAATTGCATGTGCACCCCGTTGCGAATGCCGAATTCTTCTGGGCGCTGATGGACCAGCAACTGCTGCAGTGGCAGCGCGACAAGGAAGCCGGCCTGCTGTGGGTGTTCGCGGCCGACAGCCTGGTGAGCGAAATCGAAGCCGCGGCGATGGAATCGGCGCAAGAACTCTTCTCGGGCAACAACCAGCGAGGCCGCGTTCCCGGCGAAGGGGCTGCAGCCTTGTTGCTGGCTTCTCCCGCATGGCCCTCGCCCGCAGAGGCACAGCCACCGCTTGCCAAGTTGAACCGTGCAAGCCTGGTCAAGCGCGACAAGTCGGCCGACGCCAACGGCCGCGTCAGCCCGCAGACCTTGCAGCAAGCCGCCACCGACGCGCTGCAAGCCAGTGGCTGGCAACCGGCGCAGGTGCAGCACCTCACCACCGACGCCGATCACCGCGCTTCCCGCGCCGGCGAAGTCTTTGAGACAACGCAAGAGCTGCTGCCGCACCTCGACCCCGGCGAGCAAACCTTGCGCCTGGGTGTCGGCTGCGGTGACATCGGCATAGCCCGGCTGCTGGCCTGCGTGGCGCTCACGGCAGGCCAGGTTCAGGAGTCACAAAAACCCGCGCTGGTGCTCGGCGCGTTCCCGACCCATGAGCGTTTTGCCGTGGTCGTGGCACCGCCTGTTGCACCTCCCGAGCCTGCCGCCGCTGCACCGGCCCAGGCCGCTTGAAAATACCGAACGGACATCTCCTTCATGCAAAGAATCTGGAGCTTTCTTCTGAACACGCGCACGCTCGCCGTGATCGGCCTGCTGGCGCTGGCAACACTGCTTTTCGTGGGTGCCGACACGTTGAAGCTCGGGGCGATCTGGGCCGTCGTCATCCTGGTGACGCTGCTGCTGGTGTGGTTCACGGTGTGGGCCGTGCGCCGCAACCGCGCACGCAAGGCAGGCCAGAAGCTCGAAGCGGCCATGGACGCCGAAGCCGACCGTGCCATCAAGGCCGCGCCGAACAAGGAAAGCCGCGCCGAGATGGTGGCCGTGCGCGAGCGCATGCAAGAGGCCGTCAAGACCATCAAGACCTCCAAGCTGGGGCAGACATCCGGTTCGGCCGCACTGTACGAGTTGCCGTGGTATGCGGTGATCGGCAACCCGGCCGCCGGCAAGAGCACGGCCGTCGTGCGCTCGGGGCTGAACTTCCCGTTCTCCGACAAGACCTCGTCGGTGATCCAGGGCATCGGCGGCACGCGCAACTGCGACTGGTTCTTCACCACCGAGGGCGTCCTGCTCGACACTGCGGGCCGCTATTCGGTTCATGAAGAAGACCGCAACGAATGGCTGGGCTTCCTGTCGCTGCTCAAGCGCAACCGGCCCAAGGCACCGCTCAACGGCGTGATCATCGCGGCCAGCCTGGCCGAGCTGTCGAGCAACCGCCCCGAGTTCGCGATCACGCTCGCCAAGCAATTGCGCCAGCGCGTGCAAGAGCTCACCGAAACACTCGAGGTGTTTGCACCGGTCTACGTGGTCTTCACCAAGGCCGACCTGATTTCGGGCTTCGCAGAATTCTTCGAAGACCGTGACCGCGATGAACGCGAGCGCGTGTGGGGCGCTACCCTGCCTTACGACCCCACGGCCAAGGCCGACGTCGTCGCGAGTTTCGATCGCCATTTCGACGAGCTGAACGACGGGCTGAAAGAAGCCTCGATCGTGCGGATGTCCATGCACCGCGGTGAAAAGCTGCCACCCGGCGTGCTGACTTTCCCGCTCGAATTCACCGCATTGAAAGCACCACTGCGCACCTTCATCACCACCCTGTTCGAAGACAACCCGTACCAGTTCCGCCCCGTCTTCCGCGGCTTCTATTTCACGAGCGCGGTGCAAGAAGGCCAGTCGACCGGCCGTGCCAGCCAGCGCGTGGCCGAACGCTTTGCTCTGACACCCGCCAGCAGTTCTGCGCCGACCGCATCGGTGGTCGCGCAGAACGGCTTCTTCCTGCGCGACCTGTTCTCCAAGGTCATCTTCGCCGACCGCAACCTGGTGCAGCAGTACACCAGCCGCAGCAAGCTGCGCTGGCGCTATGCGGCGTTCTTCGGCGGCGCCCTGCTGCTGGGCGCCATGCTGGCGGGCTGGACCTGGTCATACGTGGGCAACCGGCAGCTTGTGGCCAACGTGCAGGCCGACCTCAACAATGCAATCAAGCTGCAGGAAGGCCGCATCGATCTGCAGTCTCGCCTCGAAGCCCTTGAGATCGTGCAAGACCGTGTCGATCAGCTGCAGCGCTATCGCGACGAGCGGCCCTGGTCGCTGACGCTCGGCCTGTACCAGGGCGACGCCATCGAGCAGAAGCTGCGTGCCACCTACCTCGCAGGCCTGCAAGAGGTGATGCTGAAACCCGCGGCCGCCGCCATCGCGAGCTACCTGAGCGACGTCAACGCCAATGCCGCGCAGTTGCAACCGTTGGCCCGCGCGGCCGACGGCAGCCCCACACCGGCGAAGACCGGCAGCACCGCCAACCCCGAGCCCATGGGCGTGTACTCGGCCGCATCGACGAGCAATGTCTCCGATGCCTACAACGCGCTCAAGACCTACATCATGCTGGGCGATCGAAGCCGCGTCGAAGCCGGCCACCTGGGCGACCAGCTCACCCGCTTCTGGCGCGGCTGGCTCGAGGCCAACCGCGGGTCGATGCCGCGCGAGCAGCTGATCCGCTCGGCCGAACGCATCCTGTCGTTCGCGCTGACGCAGGTGACCGCGCCTGACTTCCCCAGCACGCAGACCAACCTCGCCTTGCTCGACACCACGCGCGAGAACCTGCGCCGTGTCGTGAAGGGCATGCCGGCACGCGAGCGCGTCTATGCCGAGATCAAGGCGCGTGCGGCCACGCGCTTCCCGCCGGTCACCGTGGCGCGGCTGGTCGAAGACGCCGACAAGGACATCGTCGCCGGCAGCTACGCGATCTCGGGTGCCTTCACCCGCGAAGCCTGGGACAGCTTCGTCAACGACGCCTTCAAGGAAGCTTCGGTCAAGGAGACCAAGGCCGACGACTGGGTGCTGAAGACCGCAACCCAGGACGACCTCACCCTCGAAGGCAGCCCCGAGCAGATCCGCAAGGCACTCGTTCAGCTCTACAAGGCCGAGTACGTGCAGGAATGGCAGAAGTTCATGCAGGGCGTAAGCGTCAAGGAGTTCGCCAACTTCGAACAAGCGGTCGTGCGCATGAATCGCCTGGGCGACCCGGCTGCCTCGCCGGTCGGCAAGCTGATCACGGCGCTCTACGACCAGACCTCGTGGGACAACCCGGGCCTGCTGAACGACAAGCTGGCGCAGGGCCAGAAGGGCTTCGTCGAATGGTTCAAGCAATCCATCCTGCGCATGTCGCCGGGTCAGGTGGAAGTGAAGCTCGACGTCACGACCGGCCAGGCCGCCATCCCCATGGGGCCGATCGGCAAGGAGTTCTCCGGCCTCGCACGGCTGATGGTCGGCCGCGACAACAACCCGCCGCTGATTCGCAACTACCTGCAGACGCTGTCGAAGATCCGCACGCGCTTCAACCAGATCAAGAACCAGGGCGACAACGGGCCGGCCAGCCGCCAGCTCATGCAGCAGACGCTGGAAGGCACTTCCGAACTGAGCGACTCGCTGAAGCTCGTCGAAGAGCAGATGCTCAACGGCCAGACCGATGCCGCCAAGGCCACCTTGCGGCCGCTGCTGGTGCGCCCGCTCGTTCAATCGTTCGCCGTCATCGTGCCGGCGGCCGAGAACGAAATCAACCGCGTCTGGGCTGCGCAGGTCTACGACCCTTTCCAGCGCACGCTGGCCGGCAAGTACCCGTTCGACAAGGCCTCGCGGCTGGAAGCCACGGCCGGCGAGATGGGCAAGATGTTCGGGCCTGAAGGCGGCATCGCCAAGTTCAGCACCGAGGCGCTCTCCGCACTCGTGGTTCGCCGCGGCGACACCATCACGCCGCGCACCTGGGCCGACATCGGGCTGCACCTGCGCCCCGAGTTCTCGGCGGGCTTCCCGGTCTGGGTGGCGCCCATCGCGGGCCAGGGCGGAGCCGCCGGCGGCAGCGCTGCGGGCGGCGGCGCGAACAGCAACGAGCCGCAAACCAACTTCCAGATGCTGCCCACTCCGGTGCCGGGCATGTCTGAATACACCATCGAGGTCGACGGCCAGCAACTGCGCTACCGAAATGCGGTGGCCACCTGGGTCAACTTCGTGTGGCCGGGCCAAGGCACGCCGGGGGTGAAGATCACCGGCATCACCACCGACGGCCGCGCGGTCGAGTTCCTCAACGAACCCGGCGGCTACGGCCTTGAGAAGATGATCAGCAAGGCCAAGCGCCGCAAGCTCGACAACGGCGCCTTCGAACTCACCTGGCCCAATGGCCCGCTGGCCGTCACGGTGCAGCTGCGCCTGATCTCCAGCCCGAACGTCGGCTCGCCGACTGCCCAGGGAGCGCCTGACACCCCCAACGCGTCGGGCGGCCTGAAGGGTGTGCAGCTGCCGCAGCTCGTGGTGGGCGCACTGGCTGCAGCACCACCGGTCGTTGCGGCCAGCGGAGGCAAGCCATGAGCGGCGCAATGGCACAGGCTCTCTATTTCGGTAAGCTGCCGTCACGCGGCGATTTCGTGCGCAGCTCGGCGGGCTCGGCGCTCATCCACAGCATCGACCAGTGGATGTCGCAGACCATGGAGCTGCTGGCCCAAGACACACGCTGGAAGATCGTCTACGACGCGGCAGCCCCGGTTCACTTCGCCATCCTCGGCGCGCAGAGCAATGCCGGGCTGGTGGGCCACATGGCCGCCAGCCAGGACGCTTCAGGCCGGCGCTTCCCCTTCGTGATGGCCGCCTCGTTCGAAGTGCCGTCGCCGGCGGCGTTCCTGCCGTACAGCCCGCAGGCCTTGAGCCCCGTCTGGGGCCGGTTCGATGCCCAGGTGCGGCAAGCGCTGCAGGCCGAAGATTTCGCGCAGGTGCAAGAGCAGCTCACCTCGCAGCCGCTTGAAATGGAAGTGCGCACCGAGGTGCTGCGCGCGGGCTACAAGAACTTTGCGCAGATGCTCACGCTCGATCGCTTCGAGGCCGCGGTGTCGCCGCCCGGCGAAGCCGTCTCTTTCCGCCAGACCGTCCTCGCGCTGGGCCTGCTGCTGCAGCCCGTGCTGTCGCAAGGCCATGCCGAGTTGAACAAAGGGCTGATGCTGCCGCTGCCGCGCGACCCGATGCAGCTGCCGCATGTGCTCACGCTGTGGGTTGACCTGGTCACGCGGTTCTTCGTACGAACGCCGGCCGAGACGGCCCTCTTCGTCACCTCGCACGGCCAGCAGCCGGTGCTCGTGATGGGGTTCCACGGCGCATCGCCCGCCACGCTGCGCTCGGCCATCGACATCGACGCCTGTCGCGACAACAACGTGGCCGTCACCCAAGCCGAATGGGTCGAAGACTGGATCGGCAACGACTACGGCCTGCGCAAGCTCTCTAACCACTTGCGCGACCCATCGCTGTCGCTCGCGGCCGCGGTCGACATGTTCCGCGAAACTTTTCTTGGGGAATGAACGCATGACGATGACGCGCATCAGAGGCCTGGCGTCCGCCCTGCTCTGCCTGACCCTGGCCTCTGCGTTCGCGCAGACCAGCACCACGCCCAATCAAGTGGTCGTCGCAGGCACGGTGCCCGACGAAGCCACCCGCAACGCCATCCTCGCCAAGGTGCGCGAGGTCTATGGCGCCGAGCGGGTGGTCGATCAACTCGGCGTGGGCTCGGTGGTCGCGCCGCCCAACTGGAGCGGCAACGTGCAGAAGCTGGTCGCGCCGCAGCTCAAGCTGGTGTCGCGTGGGCAGCTGGCAATCAACGGCAACAACGTCGAGCTCAAGGGCGAAGTGGCCAACGAGTCACAGCGCCAGCAACTCGCCGCCGACATGGCCACCTCACTGAACTCGACCTACGTGGTACGCAACGCGCTGCGCGTGGCAGCACAGGAGCAAACGGCGGTCGACGCCACTCTGGCCAACCGCATCATCGAGTTCGAAGCGGGCAGCAGCGTGCTGCGCCCGGCCGGCCGCAGCATCCTTGACGAGATCGCCACCACGCTGTTGAAGTTGGGCAGCAAGAAGGTCGAGGTCATCGGCCACACCGACGCGCAAGGCGCGCGCGACACCAACGTCGTGCTTTCGCTGGCGCGGGCGGATGCCGTGCGCAGCTACCTGGCGAGCAAGGGTGTGGCGCCGTCGCTGATCACCACGTCCGGCTCGGGGCCCGACCGGCCGGTCGCGGCGAACGACACACCCGAAGGCCGGGCACGCAACCGGCGCATCGAGTTCCGCATCAGCCAGTAACGGACCGCGCGCCGATCAATTCGCGTCGTCGCGCGGCGCTTCCAGGCCCAGCAGTTCTTCGAGGTGCGCCAACGCGCCTGCATCCTTGACGACCGAACGCAGCCACAAGTGCAAGGGCATGTCGCCCCAATGCACGGCCTTGTCGGCCAGGTAGGCAACGGGGCTGTGCGGCTCGGTGGCGCGAAAGAACGCTGCCACCTCGCGCAACTGGGCCAAAGCCTGTTCGCGCGAGCGCAGCGGCCCGCCCGCCGTGCGCGGCGCGGCGGCTTCTTCGGTGGCAGATGAGGCGGCGGCAGCTTCTGCCGCAGGGGCCCCGGCCAGCGCGCCGACTTCACGCGCCAAACGCTGGGCCTCGTGGTGCGCGGCAACCAGCGCTTCGCGGGCCGGTGCGAAGTTCGGGCCGTCGGCACCCAGCTTCGCATCCACCACTGCTTGCCATGCGTCCAGACTTTGCTGGCAAGCCTCGATCGTTGCCAAGGTCTGGCGCAGGCCGTCCTTCGGCGTCTCGCGCAACGCACGGTTGAATTTTTCGAGCGTCAACGCATCGGACGCCAACTGCGCGGCAGCCTCAGGCGAGCGATCCAGCGTGGCTTGCAGCGAGCGGGCCGCGTACATCTGCTGCAGCGAGTAAGCACCCGAACGGCCGCGCACAACCGGCGCCGCCGTCGACAGCGACACCAGCCGGCCGAGGAACCAGCCGATGTTGCCGACACGCTGCTCCTGGTCACCGTCTTCGGCCTCGGGGAAGAGGCCGTCCCAATACTGTTCGCACAACTGCCCGCACAGCGCGATGCCTTGCTGCAAGCCGGTGTAGCCCTCGGTCATCGTGCCGGACTCGGCCCACCACATGGCCAGGCGCAAATCCTTCGAGCGCTGGGCCAGCAGCTCGGCGCAGCGCGCACGGGCGGCGCCCCAATCGGCTGTCTTCAGCGTCGTGACCCACTCACCCTGGTCGAGGGTCGGGTCGTCTTCGCGGCGCATCTCGGCGATGGCGTCGAACTCGGTCGAAAACGACAGGTCTTCGCCGCAGGGGGCCGATTCGGAGATCGGCGTCAGGAGCTCGTCGATGTTCATGGCGGGCAGTGTAGCCGGGGGTTTTCAGCCGATGCCTAGAATGAAACATGGCTGTTTCAACAACGTCTTTACCCCCCTTCGTGCAGGCGCTCGGCGACGGCGTCTACGCCATCGACACCGACTTCCACCGCCCCCGTTTCGATGCGGCCTACCTGATGGTCGAAGATGGCCGCGCTGCCTTCATCGACACCGGCACGACCTACACGGTGCCGCGCCTGCTGGCCGCTCTGGCATCGCTCGGCTTGCCGGTATCGGCCGTCGACTGGGTCATCGTCACCCACGTCCACCTCGACCACGCCGGCGGCGCAGGCGCGCTGATGCAGGAGCTGCCGAGCGCCCGCCTGGTGGTGCACCCGCGCGGCGAGCGCCACATGGTGAACCCGCTCGCGCTGCTGATGAGTGCGCACAACGTGTACGGCGCCGAAGAGATGGCGAATTCCTACGGCAAGGTGATGCCGATAGCGCGTGAGCGCGTGGTCGCAAGCGGCGACGGCATGACCATTCACCTCGCGGGCCGGCCGCTGGAGCTGATCGACACGCCCGGCCACGCACGCCACCACCACTGCATCTGGGACGCACGCACCCGCGGCTTCTTCACCGGCGACACCTTCGGCCTCAGCTACCGCGAGTTCGACACCGCGCGTGGCGCTTGGCTGCTGCCCACCACCACACCGATCCAGTTCGACCCGGAGCCGCTGCGCCAATCGGTGCGACGCATGCTGTCGTACGAGCCGCAGCGGCTGTACCTCACGCACTACGGGTGCGTCGAGAACGTGCCGGTGATGGGCGAGATGATGCTGTCGCAGATCGACGAGATGGTGGCGCTGGCCGAGCCGCTGCGTGATGCCGGCAACCGGCATCAGCAACTCAGGCAAGCCCTGTCCGACATGTACCTGCGCCGCACGCGCGCGCACGGCTGCATGCTCACCGACAGCGACACGCTCGCGCTGCTGGCCATGGACATCGAACTCAACACCCAAGGCCTCGCGGTCTGGCTGGACGAAAGCAAACCCAAATGAAGAAGCCCGTTCAATTCAACCTGCACGACCAGGTCGTCGTGGTCACCGGCGCCGCGCAAGGCATTGGCGCCGCCTGCGCCAGGCGCCTGGCGCAAGACGGCGCAGCGGTCGCGCTGTGGGACGTGGACGATGCGCGCGGCGAGGCACTGGCCCGGTCGCTCATCGACGAAGGCCGGCGCGCCAGCTATCGGCATTGCAACGTTGCCTCCAAGGCCGAGGTCGACTCGGCCATCGCACACACGCTGCAAACCTTCGGCCGCATCGACGGCCTGGTCAACAACGCCGGCATCTTCAAGGCCGCCGATTTTCTCGACATCACCGAAGCCGACTGGGACGCGGTGATCAACGTCAACCTCAAAGGCTCCTTCCTCGCCGGCCAGGCCGTGGCGCGCGAGATGGTGAAGACCGGCGGCGGCGCCATCGTCAACATGAGTTCGGTCAACGGCTTGATGGCGATACCGAGCATCGCCAGCTACAACGTCAGCAAGGGCGGCATCAACCAGCTCACGCGGGTGATGGCCTTGTCGCTGGCCGACCAGGGCATCCGCGTCAACGCGGTGGCGCCGGGCACCATCGCCACCGAGCTCGCGAAGAACGCGGTGCTGGGCAGCGACGAAGCACGGGCGCGCATCATGAGCCGCACGCCAATGAAGCGGCTGGGCGAGCCCGAGGAGATTGCCGACGTGGTGGCATTCCTGCTGAGCAGCGCCTCCAGCTACATGACGGGCGAGATCGTCTACGTGGACGGCGGGCGCCTGGCCCTCAACTACACGGTGAGCGCCTCATGACGGATGAGACGCTGCCTGTATCGCCGCAAGTACTGCGCTACGCCCCCTCTTCGGCGTTGAGCGCTTTCAGGCAGTCTTCGATCACCGCGTGCAGCCGAGCCACACGTGCCTCGCCCAGGCGCTGATTGAAGGCGATCTGCGCGCGCTTCCACTCGCGCTTCGCTTCGGTGTGTTTCTCGCGGCCCGCATCGGTCGCGGCGACCAGGCGGCTGCGCGCGTCGGCGCCCGGCCCCACCTCGACCCAGCCTTGCGCCACCAGCGGCTGCAGGTTGCGCGTGAGCGTTGACGCATCCATTTCCATCTCGGACGCCAACTCGCCCGGCTTCACCGGCCCCAAGCGCACCACGTGCGAAAGCAGCGAGTACTGGGTCGTCTTCAGGCCAGCCACGCTGACGATCTGATCGAAGTGCTGGCTGACCCGGCGCGACAGCTTTCGCAACTTGAAGCTGCTGCAGCCCACGGGGCTGCCCAAGCCGACGAGTGACATCACATCGGGTTGACGAGAAGAGGGCTTTTGCATGATCAGATAATTGTATCTACAATCATTGTAAATACAACCATCAAGGCATGTGATGAACCCGCAAGCAGACGAAGCACAGGTATTGGCTCAATGGCAGGCCGACGAAACCGAGCGCCGCAAGCACTTCGCAGCACCGGGTGTGGCACGGCCGGAGCAGGCCATCGGCAAGACCGGCCTGCAGTTCTTCGAAGGCATCTTCTCGGGCGAGCTGCCTTCGGCACCCATCGGCACCACGCTCGATTTCATTGCCATCGAGACGACGCATGGCCGCGCGGTCTTCCAGGGCAAGCCGGGGCTGAACCACTACAACCCCCTCGGCACCGTGCACGGCGGCTGGATCGCCACGCTGCTCGACTCCTGCGTCGGCTGCGCAGTGCACACCACGCTCCCGGCCGGCAAGGCCTACACCACCGCTGAGCTGAAGGTGAACTACGTGCGCGCGGTGACCACACGCGTGCCGCTGCTGCGTGCGATTGGCACCATCATCCATGTCGGCTCCCGCATGGCCACGGCAGAAGGAAGACTGGTCGGGCCGGACGGCAAGCTATACGCTCATGCTTCCACCACCTGCTTCATCTTCGATACACCATGAGACTTCTTCATACGATGCTTCGCGTGGGCGACCTCGATCGCTCCATCAAGTTCTACACCGAGATCATGGGCATGACGCTGCTGCGCCGGTCCGAGAACCCGTCGCAGAACTACTCGCTGGCCTTTCTTGGCTACGGCTCGAACCCCGAGCACGCCGAGATCGAACTCACCTACAACCACGGCGTCTCGTCGTACGAACTCGGCACGGCTTACGGCCACATCGCCATCGGCGTGCCCGATGCTGCCGCCGCCTGCGACCGCATTCGTTCCGGCGGCGGCAACGTGACGCGCGAGGCCGGCCCCGTGAAGGGCGGAACGACCGTGATCGCCTTCATCACCGACCCCGACGGCTACAAGGTCGAGCTGATCGAACGCCGCGAAAGTGACGCCCCTCGCGGGCTCTGATCCCCCCGACACCCACGCACAAGGCACCCATGTTCGCGCAACTCGTCTCCAACTCGCTCCACCGCAAGGGCATCCACTACGCGTGGGTGATCGCTGCGGTGACCTTCTTCGCGATGCTCACCACCTCGGCGGCGCTCGGCCTGCCGGGTGCGATGTTGCAGCCGCTGAGCAAGGAGTTCGGTTGGACGACCGACCAGCTCTCGTCGGTGTTCGCGGTGCGCTTCGCGTTGTTCGGTTTGCTCGGGCCGTTCGCGGCGGTGTTCATCATGCGGTTCGGGTTGCGCCGCATCATGGTCGCGGCATCGACCTTCATCGCCGTGGCGATGGTGCTGGCGACCGGCATCACGCAGCTGTGGCAGCTCTTCATCCTGTGGGGCCTCGTGCTCGGCTGCGGCACCGGCCTCACGGCGCTGGTGCTGGGCGCGATGGTGGCCAACCGCTGGTTCACCGAGCGACGCGGCCTGGTGGTCGGCATGTTCGCCGCCAGCACGGCCACCGGCCAGCTGATCTTCCTGCCGCTGGCCGCCTGGCTGATCGAGCACATGGGCTGGCGCTATGCGGTGATCCCCGTCTTCCTCAGCTGCGTGGCGGTGGCCACGGTGGTGATGCTCTTCATGCGCGACGACCCGCGCGAGATCGGCCTGCGCTCCTTCGGCGAACCCGAAGGCACGCCGCAAGAACCGCTGCCCACCGCGAAGCCCAAGCTCAACTTCCTCGGTCCATTCCAGGTACTCGCCGAAGCCTCACACAACCGCACGTTCTGGATCCTCGCCGGCACCTTCTTCATCTGCGGGCTCAGCACCAACGGCCTGGTGCAGACGCACTTCATCTCGCTGTGCGGCGACTACGGCATGACGGCCGTGCCCGCGGCCTCGGTGCTGTCGATGATGGGCATCTTCGACCTCTTCGGCACCACGCTGTCGGGCTATCTGTCAGACCGCTTCGACAACCGCAAGCTCCTCTTCTGGTACTACGGCCTGCGCGGCTTGTCGCTGTTCTGGCTGCCCTACTCCACCTTCACGCTCTACGGGCTGTCGGTGTTCGCGATGTTCTACGGCCTCGACTGGATCGCCACCGTGCCGCCCACAGTGAAGCTCGCGGCGCAAGAGTTCGGCAAGGAGCGCGCGGCCATGGTGTTCGGCTGGGTGTTTGCGGCCCACCAGCTCGGTGCCGCAACAGCCGCCTATGGCGCGGGCCTGACCCGCACGCTGCTGCTCACCTACACGCCGGCGCTGATCACGGCCGGCGCCGCCTGCCTGGTGGCCGCGGTGATGGTGTTGGCGATCCGCCGCCAGGTGAAGCCGGTGCCGGTGGTGGCACCCGCAACCTGAGCGCTATTTGCGAAGCGCGCTCGCCTCGCGCGCGAGCTTCGTGATGCGCGCCCAGTCCTTCGCCTCGACCGCATCGGCCGGCGTGAGCCACGAGCCACCGCAGACCTTCACGTTCGGCAAGGCGAGAAACTGCGGCGCGGTCTCGACGGTGATGCCACCGGTCGGGCAGAACACCACGTCGGTGAACGGCCCGGCAAAGGCCTTGAGCATCGCGATGCCACCCGCCTGCATCGCCGGGAAGAACTTCAGGAAGAAGTAGCCGTCGGCGTTCGCCTGCATCACTTCGCTGCCGGTGGCGGTGCCGGGCAGCAGCGGCAGGCCAATGTCGCGGCACGACTGGCCGATCGCGCTGGTGTAGCCCGGGCTCACGGCGAAAGTGCAGCCAACGTCTTTCGCGGCCTGCGCGTCGGCCGCGCTGCGCACCGTGCCGGCACCGAGGATGGCCCCCGGCACCGAGCGCGCAATCGCCTCCATGCACTTCAGCGCGATGGGGGTGCGCAGCGTCACTTCGAGCACGCGCACGCCACCGTCGACCAGCGCCTGTGCCATGGGCACCGCGTCTTCGAGGCGGTTGATGACGATGACCGGAATCACCGGGCCATAAGAAACCAGTTCGAGTGTGTTCATCATTGCTTTCTCGTTCACAACCAGGTGATGGCGCCTTCTTCGGCGGTGCGCACGTTGCGGCGCATGCCGCCGAAGAGCTCACGCCCCAGGCCATGCGCATTGTTCTCGCTGCGCTCGGAGGCGATGTCGGCCAGCTCGCGCGCGGCCCAGGTGGCATCGTCGACCAATGCGTTCAGTGTGCCGGCGACAGCATCGAGGCGGATCACGTCGCCGGTACGCACCTTGCCCATGGGGCCGTGCGCCAGCACTTCGGGGCTCACGTGGATGGCCGCGGGCACCTTGCCTGATGCTCCGCTCATGCGGCCATCGGTCACCAGCGCGACCTTGAACCCCTTGCCCTGCAACACACCCAGCGGCGGCGTCAGGCGGTGCAGCTCCGGCATGCCGTTGGCACGCGGCCCCTGGAAGCGCACGACGGCCACGAAGTCGCGTTCGAGCTGGCCGGCCTTGAAGGCGGCAATCAGGTCTTCCTGGTCGTCGAAAACAACGGCAGGCGCTTCGATCACATGGTTGGTTTCGGGCACGGCCGAGACCTTGATCACCGAGCGGCCGAGGTTGCCCGTCAACAGCTTCAAGCCGCCCGTTTCGCTGAACGGCGCGTCGGCCCGGCGCACGACGGTTTCATCGCCGCTTTGCGCCGGCAGGTCTCTCCAGACCACGCCTTCGCCGCCCCGTTCGGGCACGCGGCCGTAGTCGCTCAAGCCGCCCTTGCTGACGGTGGCGACGTCGCCATGCAGATAACCGGCATCGAGCAGCTCGCGGATCACGAAGCCGGGGCCGCCCGCGGCCTGGAACTGGTTCACATCGGCGCTGCCGTTCGGGTACACGCGCGCCAGCAGCGGCACGGCATGCGAGAGGTCGGAGAAGTCGGTCCAGTCGATCAAGATGCCGGCCGAGCGCGCCACCGCCACCCAGTGGATCAAGTGGTTGGTCGAGCCGCCGGTGGCGAGCAAGGCCACCATCGCATTCACGATCACCCGCTCGTCGACCATGTGGCCGATGGGCGTGAAGCGCTTGGCCTTGGTGATGTCGAGCACCTGGCGCACGGCCTGGCGCGTGAGCGGCTCGCGCAGTTCGGCATGCGGGTGGATGAAGGCCGCGCCGGGCACATGCAGGCCCATGGCTTCGAGCAGCATCTGGTTGCTGTTGGCCGTGCCGTAGAAGGTGCAGGTGCCGGCGCCGTGGTACGCGGCCGACTCGGCCTCCAGCAGATGCTCGCGGCCGACCAAGCCCTGCGCGTACTGCTCGCGCACCTTGGATTTGGCGTTGTTCGACAGCCCGGTGCTCATCGGCCCGGCCGGCACGAACACGCAAGGCAGGTGGCCGAAGTGCAAGGCACCGATCAACAGGCCCGGCACGATCTTGTCGCAGATGCCGAGCAGCAAGGCGGCGTCGAACACATCGTGCGAGAGCGCGATGGCCGTGCCCATGGCGATGTTGTCGCGCGAGAACAGACTCAACTCCATGCCGGGCGTGCCTTGCGTGACGCCGTCGCACATGGCCGGCACGCCGCCGGCCACCTGCATGGTGGCGCCCTGGCGATGCGCTTCGTCGCGGATCACAGCGGGGAAACCTTCGTACGGCTGGTGCGCCGAGAGCATGTCGTTGTAGGCCGTGACCACGCCGATGTGCGGCGCGCGCTCGGCCACGATGCGCAGCTTGTCGTTCGCCGGCATGGCAGCGAAGGCATGCGCGACGTTGGCGCAGCCCATGCGGTCGGAACCGCGTGGCCGGCTGGCCAGTTGGTCCACACGTTTCAGGTACGCGGAACGCAAGCCGCTGCTGCGTTCACGGATGCGTTGGGTCACTTCGAGCAGGGCTGGCTTCATGCGATTCACCTGGTGCGTGATGACGGTGGACGGGATGTAACTTCTACATTGATTATCAAGTAACCAAATTACACCGTCAATCGCTTCAAGACTTTCGTTCGGACGCTTGGGCGCTCTCTTCTCCCTTCCCTTCTCCCTTGCGCTCCCCCAGCTTTTCCCGCCCGGCTTGCCGCGCGCGTTCCAGCAGCTGGGCACAGCTGTCGGCAGCGTCGTCCTTGCCCCCGATATCGACAAACGGAACGATGGCCGCCAGCGGATTGATCAGGCCCAGCAGCACCGCGCCCGCAACCTTGCGCGCAAGCGGGGCCTTTTCCACCGAGATGCTCGGCGACTTGAAAGTGCCCTTCACCAGCAAGGGCGTGCGCAGCGCCAACGGACTGAAGTCTTTGGGTGTGACGACGGCACGCAGGTCAAGCGCTTCGCCTTTCAGCGACACGCTGCCATCGGCCCACACCGTCGAATCGGTCGTTTCGATGACAAGTGCGCGCGGTCGCAGCACGCCCTGCTCCGCCTGCATGTCGGCAAAGGCACAGCTCACGGGCAGCAAGTCGTCACCCTTCACGAACACACCCAGCACCTGCGCAATGTCGAGACCCGCAGCCTCGATCGCCAGATGCGATACACGGCCATGTCGCAGCGAGGTCACGATGTTGCCGTCGATGCTGCCGAGGATCTGCGCCGTAGACCGGCCCTGCCCCTTCAACGACGCGCGGCCGACCATATCGCCCGTCACGTAAGGCTGCCCACCATTGCCGCGCTTCTGCTTCAGCCAGTTCTCGAGCTTCACGCCGGACCAACGCAAGTCGGTCTGCCACAGCGCGATCTTGCCGGTGCCGTCGAGCAACACGTTGCCGGCCAGGTTGCCGTCGGCCGTGCGCGCCACCAGGTCGTTCAGCCGCAACTTGCCGTCTTGCAAGGTGAGGTGTGTCTTCAGCGGCTGCAGCGGCAAGGCAAACAGCGCACCGAGCTCCACGCGGTCGAACGACATCAGCACGTTGGCATTCATCGCGCGCAGTGAGGGCAGGTCGAACTCCTTGTCGGGCAGCACGCGGGCCGAAGGCGGCGACGATGCGCTGGGCGGCGGCGCGGCCGCGGCATCAGGCTCACCGCCGATGGTGGGCGCCAGGTCGGCCAGCAACAAGCGTGGCCCGGAGACGCGGCCCGACAGCAGCGGTATGCGCGGGCGGGTGTCGTAGGTCATTGCCGCCGTCAGCTTGCTGGAGCCGACGGTCGCGTCGTCGGTCAGCACGCTCCACACGCCGCCGTTCTTGCGGATGCGCCCGGCCAGCACGAATGCGCCGGTGGTGGGCAGCGTCACGCCCAACGGGTCGCCCGCGGCGGCGAGGGATGGCCCCGACACGCGAAAGACGCCGTTCATGTCGGCGAGCTTGAAGATGTCGGTCACGGTGCCGTTGAAGCTCGCCGCGGCCTTGCCCGACTTCACCTCGAGCACCACGGGCACGCCCGGTGCGCCGGCTTCATCGCGCAGCAGCGGCGTGATGCCGGCGGTGCGCAGGTTGGCAGTGAGCGTGGCCGGCCCGTAGGTGCCTTTGGCGCTGGCGATCAACCCGCGCAAGGCCACTGGCAGGGGCTGCGACGGCGTCGACGGCACCGGCGCTTCGGCGCTTTCGGTGAGCTGCAGCTCGGCGGTGATGTTGGCCTTCAAGGGCGCGTCGACAAAGGTCAGCTGGCCTTGCAGCACCTGCAGTTCGTGCACGGTGGGCAGTGGCGTCTTGGGTTCGTCGTCGAGCTGATCGGCTTCGGCTCTCGGCTTGCCGAAGGCCCACGAGGCGCGGCCGTCGATCAGGCGCTCTGCGTGCACCACCAGATGGTCGGCCCGCAGCAGGTCGATGTCGAGCGGGGCACCCTTGCGGGCGCGCCACAGGTCGGCGTACGACAGGTGCATCTCGGCATGGGTCGCATGCAGAAAGTACGGCTGCTTGCTCCACGCTGGGGCGGCGATCTGCAGTTCGGGCACCTTGACCTTCAGGCCGCCGAAGAAGCGCACGGTTGCGGCGTCGGTGGCGCCAGCACGATTGAGCTGCACCTCGCGTTGCAGCGTCTCGCTGAGCATGCGCCGCACCGGCGATGCCAGAAACGGCCAACCGGCAACTTCACAGGCAATCACCCCCGCCACCAACAGCCCCGCCAGACCGGCAGCGACAGCCCAGCCTTTGCGAGCGCGCCGGGGCGGTTGGTTCATGGGAAGGCTCCTGCCGGTTGATCGAAATCAGACCATAGGGCAGCCGTTTCCCGCGCCCTATCGGCCGCGACCGGAGTTCGCTGTGGGGAATGTCCTACGGTTGCAGCAGCACATCGACGCGACGTGCGGCTTTGCCACCAGCCGCCCGCATGTGCAGCGGTTTGCCCAGCACGAGTTGCGACGGCGGCACGCCATTGGCCTCAAGCGCGTGCCGAACACGCAGGGCCCGCCGCTGCGCAGCGGCGCCCTCGTCGGCCTGCGCGTAGACGCCGGTGATCAGCACCATCACCCGATCGTCCTGGCGCGCGGCGTCGGCCAGGTGCATGAGCACCTCGTTGGCATCGGCCGTCAGCGCATCGGCCTCGAAGTCGATGTGTGCCGCAGACGCGCTGTCGGCCGACAAGGCCTTGAAACAAGCCAGCGCAATGACGCCCGCCACCACCAGGGCCACGATGCCGAACACCGCGCCGAGTGCGTAGCCTTGCACATCATCGTCATGAACGCTCATCTTCGGCACCCGTGGAATCCGAATTCATTCTAGAGTTGAGCGCGATGAATCTCGTCGAGCCCCTGAGACCTCTTTCCCCCGAGCGCGAACCGGCGCACATGCTGGCGCAAACGCGCGCTGCCTGGGGCGGCCGCAGCGACTTGTGGGTGTTCGGCTATGCCTCGCTCATCTGGCGGCCCGAGTTCGAATCGGTCGAGCAGCGCCCGGCGCGCGTGCACGGCTGGCACCGTGCACTGGAGATGAAATCGCGGCTGAACCGCGGCACACCCGAGTTCCCGGGGCTGGTGTTCGCGCTCGTCGGCGGCGGTTCGTGCCAGGGCATGGTCTACCGCGTCTCGCGCGATCGTGTAGAAGACGAACTGCCGCGGCTGTGGGCACGCGAGATGACCAACTGCGTCTACGACCCGAAGTGGCTCGCCTGCCGCACGCCCCACGGCAACGTGACGGCGCTGGCCTTCACGCTGAGCCGCGAGAGCCCCAACTACACCGGGCCGATGGACGACGCGCACGTGGTGCAGATCCTGCGCCGCGCCACGGGCCGCTACGGCACCACGCTCGCCTATCTGCTGGAGACCGCCCGGTCACTGCGCTCGCATGGCATTCGCGACAAGAAGATCGAGCGCCTCGTCGACTTGGCACGCCAGCACGCCCTGGTGACATGACCACCTACGTCGCTGCGCTCCCGAGGGCACAGCCCGGCTTCGGGCGGCCTGCGCCAGCTCAGCGGGCCTCGCGAAACTGCATCTGCTGCTGAGCGGCGCGCACGCGCGCAAGGTCGTCTTCGGTGTCGACATCGAGCAGCACGCCGGGGTCGTCGACTTCCACGCCCAGCGCCGGGTAGCGCGCCACCAGGCGGCGCGCGCCTTCGTCGCCGGTGAGCATCACCAGTTCGGAATACAGCTCGGCGGCAAAGCCCACCGGGTGGCCGCGGCGGCCGCGGTATTGCGCGTAGGCGATGGCGTGGTGCTCGAGTTCGCCGGCCACGACATTGAGCGTATGGGTCTGCACCATCGGCATGTCGGCCGGGAGGATGAGCCAGCCCGTTGCGTCGGAGCGTGCTGCCACGCCGGCGGCGATGGAATAGCCCATGCCCAGCCGCTGGCTGGCCGGTGAATCGGCGGCAGGGAGCACCACCATGTCGCGCGTGGCGACGTGGTGGCTGACGAGTTCGGCCAGCGGCTCGGACGTCACCACCAAGACCTGCAACTGAGTCGCCAATGCATTCGAGAGGGTCGTGGCGAGCACGGTGGACGCACCCAGTCCCTGCATCAGCTTGTGCTGCAAACCGCGGAAGCGCGACCCTCGGCCCGCTGCCAACACGACGACTGCCGGCCGTGAAATCATGCGGCCACTCTCCCTTGTACGGATGGAATTGCAGCCTGCCCTTTTTGGGCCGGCTTTCGTCTTAAGAATCGGAGTTCGCGGCTTGCGAAGATAGTGGGGGCTTCACTTAAGGCCTTCCCCGTAAGTTGTATTCGGTAAGCAAGCGACGAAATCTCTGCGGGTTTCACCTGAGCCTCCTCCTGAGTCATAAGCACTTTCTATACTCGGCCCATGAACCACATCGCCGATCTTCGCAAGAGCTACGAGCGTGCCGAACTGGACGAGTCCGCTTCGCGCAGTGACCCGCTGGAACAGTTCGGCCTGTGGTTCCAGCAGGCGCTCGATGCGCAAGTACCCGAGCCCAATGCGATGACGCTGGCCACGGTGGGAGCGAATCAGCGCCCGTCGACGCGCATCGTGCTGATCAAGGGCTTCGACGCACGCGGCATCACCTGGTACACCAACTACGACAGCCGCAAGGGAGCCGAGCTGTCGGCCCACCCGTTCGCGGCACTGCAGTTCCATTGGGTCGAACTGGAACGCGTGGTGCGCGTTGAAGGCCGCGTCGAACGCACGAGTGCCGAAGAGTCCGACGCCTACTTCGCCTCGCGGCCCCTCGATTCACGCCTGGGCGCGTGGGCCTCGCCGCAAAGCCAGGTGATCAGCTCGCGCGCGGTGCTGGTGACCAATGCAGCCAAGGCGGCGGCGCGCTATGCGCTCTCGCCGCCGCGCCCGCCGCATTGGGGCGGCTTCCGCCTGGTGCCCGACAGCTGGGAGTTCTGGCAAGGCCGCAAGTCTCGCCTGCACGACCGGCTGCGTTATCGCCAAGACGGCGATGCTTGGGTGCGCGAACGCCTGGCGCCTTGATCAGCCGAGGTAGCGCTGCACCAGCAGCGTGAGTTCACGCAAGAAGGCGTGGAAGTCGATGGGCTTGGTCCAGTAGCCGTCGAAGCCCGACTCCAGCGCCCGGCTCACGTCGTCGGGCATTGCATTGGCCGACAAGGCGATCAGCGTGGTCGCCGCGAGCAGAGGCTCTGCGCGCAGGCGGCGCAGCACCTCGAAGCCATCGATGTCGGGCAGCTGCATGTCGATCAGGATCACCTGCGGCTTGCTCGCGATGGCCTGTTCCACACCTGACAAGCCATCGACCGCCACCGAGAGCTGCACGTCCTGGCGCATCGCGATCAACTCTTCCACGAGCACGACGTTGACGGCGTTGTCTTCGATGTAGAGCAGCTTCAGACGTGCGGCGGGCGCTGATTCGTGCAGGTCGGCATGAAAGCCGCTGAGCGGTGCGTGGTCCAAGGGCTGGCTCGGCGCCTCCGCCAGCAACACCACGCAAAATTCGCTGCCGCGGCCGGGTTCGCTCGCCACGGTGAGGTCACCCCCCATCAGGCGCACCAAGTGGTGTGCGATGGCCAGGCCGATGCCTGTGCCCTGGATCGTGCCGCGCTCGGCACCCAGGCGGTTGAACGGCTGGAACAGCTGGGCGCGCTGCTCGCTCGACAAACCGTGGCCGCTGTCGCGCACGCAGATCGCCCACGCCGGCTGGCCTTCGTGCTCGCAGCTGTGCGACGACACCCACACCTCGCCGCTCGGCCGGTTGTACTTGATGGCGTTGCTGAGCAGGTTGCAGAGGATCTGCCGCACGCGCCTCGGGTCGGCGCGCACCCAGCCTGGCATGGGCTCGGCGTGCACGGCCACGCCGGCCTGGGCGGCTTGCACCTGCGTCCACTCGAGCACGTCGTCGACCGAGGCCTGGAGCGGCACCGCCTCGTTGGCCAGGGGCAAGGCGTCGGATTCGATGGTGGCCAGGTCGAGCACGTCGTCGATCAACGCCAGCAGGTGCAGCCCGGCCGAATGAATGCGCCGGACGCGTTGGCCTTGCTGCTCGCTCAGCGCATCGTCAACGTCATTGCCGAGCAGCTGTGCAAAGCCCAGCACCGCGTTCAGCGGCGTGCGCAGCTCGTGGCTCATGCGGGCTAGGAACTGGCTCTTGGCCGCGTTGGCCTGCTCGGCCGCAGCCTTGTCGCGCAGGGCCTGCTCGGCGCGGCGGCGTTCGGTGGTGTCCCAGCTCACGCCAAACATGCGCTCGGGTTCGCCGTGCGAGTCGCGCTTGACGAGCCCGCGAGCGGCCAGCCAGCGAACGGACCCATCCGGAAAGATGACACGGAACTCGTTCTCGTAGGCATCGCCCGCCCGCCCTGCGCCGGCCTTGCTGCGGGTGATCTGCTCCACGTCGTCCGGGTGGTACGCGGCGTAGCGCCGGTTATCGGGCGGTGTTTCGGGCCCGACCGGCAGGCCGCGCAAGCGGTACATCTGCGCATCCCACTTGGCCGTGCCGGTGCGCAGGTCGCGCTCCCAGGTGCCGATGCCGGCGGACTCGGTGGCCAGGCGTGCGCGCTCCTGCGTCTGCCGCAGCTCGGCCTGTGCGCGCTGCAGGTTGGTGATGTCGAGGTTCACGCCGAAGGCCAGCTCTCGTCCGCCCAGCACTTCGCGCCGCGACCACGATGCAACCCAGCGCACCGTGCCGTTCGGCCGCACGATGCGGAACTCGGCATGCCGCCCGTTCTGACCGATGCCGACGACGGGCCGGTGCTTGCGCGCGATCTCGTGGTCGTCGGGGTGCACCAGCTCGTTCAGCCAGCGCCTGTTGTCGGGCGCCGGCTCGCTGCGCGGCAGGCCGTAGAGGCGATACATCTGCTCGTTCCATTCGACCGTGCGGGTGTCGATGTCGACAGTCCAGATGCCGACGCCGGCCGCGTTGGTTACACGCTCGATGCGCTGCATGAAAGCCTGTGCGCGCTCGCGCTCGGCGATGCGGTCGGTCAGGTCGAGCGAGACGCCCGAGAGGCCGGCCGCCTTGCCCTGCTCGTCGCGCTCGGCCACACGGCGCGTCAACAGGTGGCGATAGGTGCCATTGCCATGGAGGTAGCGCACCTCGACGTCGATCACGCCGTTCGAGGCCATGGCCTCCTCGTCGGCCTTCGTCATGGCCTCCCGGTCATCGGGGTGGATGGCGTTGCGGACTTCTTCGAGCGTGAGCTCTTCGCCGCGCGGGTTCATGCCCAGCATGCGGTAGCCGCGGTCGCTGAAGTAGGCACGCCCGGTCTGCAGGTTGACGCGCCACACCGACACCGCGGCCAGGTCGACCGCCTTGAACCACTGCGCTGCGGCCGCTTCGGTGGCGCGCAAGCGCACGGCGCTTTCGGTGTCGTCGATCAACACGCCGGCCATGCGGTCGGGCCGGCCATCGGGGCCGTTGACCACCTCGCACAGGGCGTAGATGTGCTTGATCTGGCCATCCGGCATGAGCAGGCGGTAGCGGGTTTCATGGCGGCCGGCCGACAGCATGAAGCGGGCGTTGTCGCGCATCAGGCCGGCACGGTCGTCGGGGTGGACACGCTCCAAGGCCCGGCTGAAGACCGGCGTGCCGAGAGCAGGGTCGAATCCGACGAGGCGGAACATGTGCTCGTCCCAGCGCCCTTCACCCGTGGCGAGATCGCGCTCCCACACCCCCATGCGCCCCAGTTCCTGCACCAGGTCGAGCCGATGGGTCAGCCGAGAGACTTCCGACGCATCGGCGTCGAGCCAGACCAGCCAGCCCACGGCAAGCGGCACCACTGTCCACTTGAGCGCAATCGACGGCTGGCCGACGGTCGCATGGCCCTCGGAGGCCGCACCAGCACGGCCCTTGGCGCTGCGCAACTCGGAAGCCAGGTCTGCCCAATGGGCTGCAGTCACTTGGCGTTGCTCGGCCCAGGCCTCCGCGGCGGGGTTGAGTTGCCAATCGGACCCGGCGTCGGCCGGCCACAGCCTCAGCGCGAGGGCAGGCGCCGACAACCATAGTTGATCCATGCCATCCATGCAGTTGATCCGAGCGGCGACCCGCGCCAAGCGCCGCCCTGTGAGAAACAGTGTGCAGTCTATCGGTCAACGCGAGTCGCGAGGGCGGCCGGCAGCCTTCGATGTGCGAACAGTTGTCGAACTCTTGAGGCAGCGGGCAGGCATCTCTTCGAGGGCGCAAACCCCGGGCAAGCGCGCAATATCTCACTGATCGTGAGCCATGCCGGCACAAACAGCAGCCTGCGAGCGCATGCGCCCCGGCACAATCGCGGCCGACCCGACTGACAACTTCAAGAAAGAAAACACGGCATGAACGGCCTGCTGACCCTGCTCGGCATTGAATCGTGGACGCCGGTGATTGCGGCCCTGGTGCTGCCGCCCCTTCCTTTCTTCCTGCTGATCCTGATCGGCGCGCGGCTGATCCTGCCGCGTCGCGGTCTGGGCTGGTTCGTCATCCTGGTCAGCATGGTGGGCCTGTGGTTCAGCACCTGCCTGGGCACCGGCCAATGGCTCAACCAGTTCGTGCTGAAGCCGCCACCCGCGCTCAGCACCGAGGCGATTGCCGAACTGAAAGCGGCCGTCGCTTCCAAGGAACAAGTGGCCGTCGTGATCCTCGGCGGCGGCCAGGAAACGCTGGCGCCCGAATACGGCGTCGCCAACCTGACGGCAGCTTCGCTCGAACGCCTGCGCTATGGCATCTGGCTGAGCCGCGAGATCGGCGCGCCGATCGCCTTCAGCGGCGGCCTCGGCTGGGGCCAGGCCGATGGTCAACCCGAAGCGCAGACGGCCGCCCGCATCGCAGCGCATGATTTCGGCCAGCAATTCAAGTGGCTGGAAGACCGCTCGCATGACACGCGCGAGAACGCCATGCGCACCGTCCCTCTGCTGAAACAGGCCAATGTGACGCGCATCGTCCTCGTGACGCATGGCTGGCACATGCCTCGCGCGCAGAAGTCGTTCGAGCAAGCGGCTGCAGGCTCGATGAAGATTCAGGCCGCCCCGATGGGCATGGCCCGCCGCGTCGACAACGCAGCCGTCGATTGGCTGCCGACCGCTGCCGGCTACACCAGCGTGAACCGCGCCTTGCGCGAGCTGGCCGCGCAGCTGCTTCGGCTCTGACCCATAAAACGAAACCCCCTCTCGACCTTGCGGTGAGAGGGGGCGGATGGCTGACGCCACCATTTCGGGGCTCCAGAGGAAGTGGGTCCGGGGCTCCTATAGCGCAGGGACTGCGCCGGTGAGGTTGCCTGCATGCAGGCCTCTCAAAGCTAGATGAGCCCGGTCGGCAATTCCAAGTGAGAAGCGCTATGGCTCATGGCCGACTCATTGAGCTGGCTTCATCAGCGCACCGAACAGGTGGGCGACGCGTTGTTCCACGCTGGAATCCATGCGGATGTCGCGCCCCCATTCACGGCTGGTCTCGCCAGGCCATTTGTTCGTGGCATCCAGGCCCATCTTGCCGCCCAGACCACTGACGGGCGAGGCGAAATCGAGGTAGTCGATGGGCGTGTTCTCCACCAAGGTGGTGTCGCGCACCGGATCCATGCGGGTCGTGATGGCCCAGATCACGTCTTGCCAGCTGCGAATGTCCACGTCGTCGTCGGTCACCACGATGAACTTGGTGTACATGAACTGCCGCAGAAAGCTCCACACGCCAAACATCAAGCGCTTCGCGTGGCCGGGGTAACTCTTCTTGATGCTGATGATGGCCATGCGGTAGCTGCAGCCCTCGGGCGGCAGATAGAAGTCCACGATCTCTGGAAACTGCTTCTGCAGGATCGGCACGAAGACTTCGTTCAGCGCCACGCCCAGCATCGCTGGTTCGTCAGGCGGCTTGCCGGTGTAAGTGGAATGGTAGATGGGGTTCTTGCGTCGGGTCAGGCGAGCGATCTCGAACACCGGGAACCAGTCCTGCTCGTTGTAATAGCCGGTGTGGTCGCCGAACGGGCCTTCGAGTGCATATAGATAGCCACCCACTTCCTTGAGCGCTACGCCGTGGGCGCTGGCCCCGGTGAAGCCTTTCACCGCCGTCGGGATGTGGCCTTCGAGAACGATCTCGGCGCTGGCCGGCGCCTGCAGCATGACGCCCTGATCACCGACCGAGGTGTCGGTGACCTCGGTGCGGCTGCCGCGAAGCAGGCCGGCGAACTGGTACTCCGACAAGGTGTCCGGCACCGGCGTCACCGCGCCGAGGATCGTCGCCGGATCGGCCCCCAAGGCCACGGCGATCGGAAATGGCTGGCCGGGGTTGGCCAGGGCAAAGTCGCGAAAGTCGAGCGCCCCGCCGCGGTGGGCGAGCCAGCGCATGATCACCTGCCGCGGCCCGATGACCTGCTGGCGGTAGATGCCCAGGTTCTGCCGTTTGCGTGGGTTCGGCCCGGATTGCGGCCCGCGCGTGATCACCAGACCCCAGGTGATCAAGGGGGCCACATCACCGGGCCAGCAGGTCTGGATCGGCAGCTCACCAAGATCGACCTCGTTGCCTTGCAAAACCTCTTCTTGGCAGTTCGCGCGACGGACCGAAGCGGGCTTCATGTCCCACAAGGCCTTGGCCATCTGTAACAGCTTGCCGGCATCCTTGAGCCCTTTGGGCGGCTCCGGCTCCTTCAGGCTGGCCAGTACACGACCCACGTCCCGGAGCTCATTTA
>Ga0307515_10002385_pt1 | contig 40965 bp, 44 predicted proteins | sample 17_EM_MG_FD_194513 | JGI IMG/M metagenome (GOLD analysis project Ga0307515, IMG submission 194513) | Populus trichocarpa ectomycorrhiza microbial communities from riparian zone in the Pacific Northwest, United States - 17_EM | ecosystem: Host-associated > Plants > Roots > Unclassified | place... | reverse complement strand
ATCCTCCACTTGTTCCTGAACCTCCCTTGCACCTTGGTCGGTCTTCTTTTCGTCCTCAATGATCTCTTTCAGTTGCTCTGAGGTAAGTTGGGCAGATGGGCTCATATTCCGGCGCTCCTGAAATTCATTGCGATGTTAGGTATTTCACAGACAAGCATTTGGACCCAATAATATGTGGAATATAATCAATTCTATTCACTCAATCAGAACTTACATTAATACTATCAATCTCTTTCCCACCTGCCTCCTCATCCACCACTCGTTCATTTTCATCAGGTCCCTCCGAAGTCTAAGAATTCTGATTAGCAGTGGGCATAACTAACCGGAAAAAGGCTAGCAGGGATTACCTTCGCCAGTCTCATTACGTGCTCCACAATATCCTTCCCTGTCGCTACCTTCATTTTTACCAAAAATAGGTTCACATTGTGTCCCAGTTTCGACTTGAAGGCATTTGAAAGGGAACTGTTGTATGATATCTGATCATATAGAGGGTCATTCATCATTTGCCCCGGTACACATAATCCCATATACTCTTCGTCCAATTCTTCCTGCGTCAAGTTGCATTTGTATAATGCAGTCAGACAGTATGGTTCTTTCGGGCTACAATTTTTTTCGATGAAATCAATCAGCTCCTCCCAGTGCCTCACATCTGGGTACGAAGCTTCGAATTGCATGCTGGATGTCGGGACATTGTTGCCGTTCAGCACTCAACAAATTACAACCATGAAAGTTGCATTTGGCAACTCTGGGACGTTACCTCTCGCTTTTTTGCCCGCACGCTCACCCAAATCCGTCGCCGGTCGCTTGTTGCCTCGCCTTCCCTTCTTCCTCACCTCCCGAACCTCACTTGCACATTGCTTCAGAAACATCTCCACCCATTGTCGCCGAATCCATTCGGCGTTATCTAGTGTTAGCAACGGGTCCAAATTCCCGGGTCGGTTCCGGGTACGGTTCCACCCGAAACCGGACTGTGGCAGCGGGTCTTACCACACCAAAAACCCGGACCGTTGCCATTGGGCCGGTTTTACCACCAAAAACCCGGCATTTCAAGTTCACAATTTTGGCTCCAATTAAGTATTTGAGTTCTGATCGTATCAGGACATGATCAGTACGTAGATTGTGCAGTTTCAGTCGCTCTTTCACCTCCCGCTCTCAGATTTGGGATCGGACCAATATTCGTTGTGTCGCTATCGAAAACCCGCCAATTTTGCGTAAAATATCGAGTTATTTCACAGCTACTCTACGAATATTGGTCCAATCGCAAATCTGAGAGCGCGAGGTGAAAGAGCAGCTAAAACTGCACAATCTACATACTGAGCATGTGATGATACGATCAGAACTCAAATACTTAATTGGAGCGAAAGCTGGAGGAACCGCAATATGGAACCGCGGTCCGGGTACAACCCGGCCAAAAAACCGCGGGTTTATGTCCGGTCCGGGTAACAAACCCGCCAAGACAACGCAGGTCAGGTTGTTGGCCGGGTAACGAACAGAGCCGAACCGAAACGCCGGTCAAAACCCGGACCGCTGGCGGATTACCCGGACCCGTTGCTAACACTAGCGTTATCAAGGTTTTCCAAAGGCAGCCAGGTCTCGAAAGTCTCCAAAAAATCTGCAACCGCCATCTCCCAGCGCAGGGGTCCATTTCGCAACTGTTTCAAACGATTCTGTCCCGGGATAATAGACCGATGCTTCTTCTCGAGAAACCCAGCCACCCATACTTTCTTCCACTTGTTGAAGGCACTAAAGTTGGGCTGCCCCATCCTGTTGGCAAATTGCTTCAAGGAGAATTCCGTTTGCTTCAAGCTAATTGGGGCTTTGCCTTCAGCCCCGCCCAAGTCCGACGAATCATCGCTCTCAGCATCTGCATCGAATTTGTCATAAGAAATCTCTGGTAATGAGGGCAAATCCGCAATCCCTGCCACATCTGTCCTGCACGGTTCCGCTGCCGGCTGAAATTGTTTCGTTGGGAAGCTAATGGGACGTCTCCCAGGTGCACTGGGACTTTGTCCGTATGGAGTTGAGGAGGACGATGTCGGCCGATTGACTGGATGGTTTCCAGGCAGTGCTGGAGGCACTCGAGGTGCGCCTGGAGATGACGGCCCCTGTCCGGCGAATCGTCGAGGGGGGAACATTTGATGTCCACCATAGCCACCTTGGGGGAAGTCGTATCCTTGCCACGATGGCCCATTACTCTGATATGCTTGGGTTGCACCACCAGAGCTTGGTTGCGAGCTTGGTGTCATGTTGAATGGGGCAGGGTGGTAAAACTGGGGAGCGCCTGGAAATAGAGGCTGCGAAGGCGGGTAACTATACCCCAGGGGAGGATGAATTTGATTCCGGGGTTGCCCGAATTGAGTGTCTTTGCTCAGTGTATTTCCAGCATCATTGTCAGATGCTCCCACATTGTCTTCTGGGCGTTGTTGTGAGCCAAACAGCCCACCCAATGGAGCCATATTGGTTGTCTTCGGTGGAGATCCATTCGTCGACATCGTATGTGAACAAAAGATGGTGGTAAACAAATTATCAATTCAATTGGTGATTTCGAACGAAGCAGAGTATAGTTGAGAAAATTGAAGGTAGCAGTGACCTTCGGCGGAATGAAGGCCTCTTATATCCATCTTATTTGTCACGAACTGAGGTGTTTCACTGCACCTTTGATCCATGAAACCAGGCTCAGAAAAAGAAATCATAATCACACACATCCTGCCATTCTTTGTTATATGCTCGAATTCGGATACTAGGAACTTGGATAGAAGCTCACCTTTGTTCGGTTCATGACTTGTATAGGTCATAGAAGGGATTCGACATGATATCTCCAGGTGTTACGGGGGTGCAACACCTATTCAATGATACTTCGCTAAGTATTCAGAGAGCGCACGGCCGTAGATCCTATTGCATATAATGAATCGTCGAATGAACTTTCAGAGATACTTGAGTCCATATCACTACTTTCGACTATTTCCTGAAGGTCTGCCCGCTGGTACTCCTTCGCCTTAGGGAAATCGGCAGTTCCCTTATCTAGCTTGATCTGTCTTTGGCAATCCTTGACTCGATGATTTCCTTTTCTATCAGAAGGCCAGGCACAATGTAAACACTCTCCCGCTGCTTTCCTTCTTGAAATCTCGCCTCTGTTGATTCCCTCTAGCTGACTATATTCCTCAGGTTTTCTTGGTTGTTTCCGGAGACCTCTCTTGGGCTTCCTAGATCGCTTGTTGGATATCGGTGTAGGATTAATTCGTCCCGACTGAGTCGTTCCTTCAGATTTCAAGGAAGCAATATCTCTTAGCCTCCGAGACTCCCTAAGAAACTCTTCACACTCCTTCAGGACCTGATCCTGGCGCAACTCTATTGTATCCTTAGCAGCTTGTTCCGAGGTATCCTGTGGTGCTTCGGAGGTGACGGTAATCTCAATCCTGGAACATAGATTATCGATGTAACTTATCAACCCTTGTTCTAATCCTATAATGGATGCAAGCCACCAAACGCAATGCGCAACAAAGATTTGCTGAGTCCTTCTGGCGTGTGCTATAATTTTTTCGAGAGCGTACACAATAACGTCGTTGTCGTTATCGAAGGTAATTGTCATTTAAACCGAATGAAATCTTAGCAGGGTGCGGGGCTGCCGCTACACAAAGCTAATAGATTCTAGGTATAATTATAATAGGTATAGGTATCATAAAAACGCAATAATAAATAAGGATCTTCTTCGCTGGTAGCTATCCGTCTTTTCGTATCTCAAGCCGGTTGCCCCTCTTCAACTCAGAACAACCTGATCTCTTCATAGTCCCATGGAATGGACAGTACGGGCTTGGCATCGCTCTCGATGATCCCCTGATTTCCGAACTTATAAATTAATCCCTCAACATCAGGCCATTGCTTCAAGGGTCTTATTGGTATTGTCCGCCAAAATCCCTTATCAAATCCCTCATAACTTATCTCTTCATATGATCCCCTTGATGATAGCCACTTATCTTTTGGGTCTTATTGGCGATGCCCGGTAGATATCCTTGCGTCGTATTTCCGTGCGCCTATCGGAAGTGCTCGCGCGCCCGGGAGGGACACGTATCATTTGGATCATAACTTTAACTTAGACATCTCGCTATCTTTGAGTTTGTTCGGTAGTTTCTCGCAGGCTTAATCGGTTACCTCTCCGTGCTGCGATAACGTAGATCTTGACACATCTTGTTGCAATCCAAACTCACGCAAATCAATGCGAGGTGTTTGCTTCTGACCTAAGTCAATGCCAAAAATCCCTCAGTCACCTCGTGCTTAGGTAGAGACGCATCTCGATACCGGGGTGTGCCTTGCCTTTATTCCACTCGTTACGAGATGGAGGTTCGGAGCCCACTTACTCGCATATAGAGTATCGACTGCCGTGCACTGCTGTGCAAGTCCCGCATAGTATCCAGTAGTGAAAGAAGCTTCCTGCGACGCTTGGCACCTCCATCAACTGCCTCGCACAAAGCTTCCCGTTACGATTATGAACTCCCGGTAAAGAGCATAATCCTGGCTCTTAAACTCGGAGGTCTAAAACACGGTATATGTTTTTCTGCGGCCCCTACGAGTGCCATTATTACTGTTAGGGGGGTGAACCCCTAACACCAGGAAACCAACAAGAACTATATCCGGTTGGAAGGTTAGCATGACTAGGCATCTTACACTCAAAATGTATGTGTATGACCTACTACTTCATTCAATTTGAGGCCTGTTAGTCGAGAAGCAACAGTGATTACTTCCGTTTGAGCTCCTTCTGCAAACTTTGTTGTCTCGTCAGGATCCACCCACCGGTCAAGGATCGTTACTTACGAAAACTTCGTACCAGCCTGTCAGTTCTCGATGATCATCGAGCGGGCATCCAGCCAGCTAGGCAACTTACCTATTCATTCATTGTATTGAGCTGATGTTATCCGCTGCTTGAGGCTCGAGCGTAGACATAATCTGCACAATGCCGCAATGACGTAGTATACGATAAGGCCGATTGTAGTAGCACCGGATGAAGAGTATTAAAAGTTGATTGCAGTGATGACAAAAGAAACTTTCTCTTCTAACGATTTTCAGTAGATATTATCCTAGTTTGTGAAGAAAACTGATCGTGAGGTGACTTTGTTTTACCCCTCCTCTACATTTGGTGGGGTGTGATGCGGCTTTGAAAGTGATACGCTAACCTGAGTTAGCTCGCTTTCAAACAAATATCCCTGAGGCTCAAATCCAGCAACAAACCATACCCCCTAAAGCATCATCGAGATTCATCAGAACACTGAGCGTTTCTCAAATATGGTCAACACTCGCTGGAAACATGTTAAATGCTTTATCTGCAAAAAGATATTATGCAACGAGAACCAACTGGAAGCACACTATCAACAATATCACCCAATATCGATGAATGAAGGGCTATTACCCAATGGGATTCTACCACCTGCCGGCTGGGATCACCCTGAGCCATCATGGTTTGACTACAGTAGGTGCACCTGAATGGCCATCGACAAGCTGTCAATTAATGATCTACTCTTAGACAACGTACCGGGTGCACCACCACCGGAAGATACTCCCAACGAAGAACCTATCGACCCTCAGCAGCCTGATCTTACCTGTACCCCTGATCCAACCAAGACAAACGCTCATAGGCAGGTAGTTGGAGTGGAAAATGCGGGGGGGGAAGCATATGGCAAAGCAACTGGATTGTACAACAAGCATCGAAAGTACTCAGAACAATGGAATCCATGGCATCCATTTCGGTCCGCACACGACTTTCAGCAGGCTCAGTCGTTTAGCCAGCAAACGAAAACCTGGATTGATCAACATCTCAGGCATGGACTGGACAACTTCAAAATCGAATCATTCCATTCAGCAGATGCCCTACGAAAGCTCCTCTCTGAACTCGATTTCGGGCTTGGCGATGATAGTTGGATTGAAGATGACTCACATATCTTCGGAACATTATACTACAGGAATATTTTCAAATGTATCCAGTTCCTGTTGGCACATCTCCCATTTCAGCCACACCTCGATTTTGAACCGGTGCGCCTCGCTGAATCTGAGGGTTGTCGAATCTACAATGAGATGAACACGGGCGATTGGTGGTGGGACACACAGGATCAACTTCCTACTGGAGCGACGATTGTGCCAGTAATATGTGCATCCAACAAGACTCACTTGACCAATTTTTCGGGCGATCAGCATGCCTGGCCGCTGTATCTCACAATTGGTAATATTGGAAAAGTCAGCTGCCGCACACCTAAAAAGCGCGCCTGGATTCTTGTTGGGCTGATCCCATGTCCCCCGAAGGGTGCCGAGAACATTGACGAAGCCTGGCATTCCGCGGTTGGGACTGTGCTGTCTCAACTTAGGCATCTTGACATCACTGGCCCTTGCTTGAAATGGGATTGTGCAGATGGATTCCGGCGACAATGTTACCCTCTGTTGGCTGCCTGGGTCAGGGATTATCTAGAACAAGTCATGGTTGCTCAAGTCTCATATGGCTCATGCCCGATGTGTGAAATTCCCAAAGGTGCCCCGATGGGGCATTCAACTTTTCGACCACTCGATAACTCAAGAGACCAGCATATTTACTCGGAGCTGCTGGAGGACAATAATATTGATGCTCTGCACACTGTAGGTGTCCACCCAATCCGCAACCAGTTCTGGCAATACCCTCTCTGCAATGTCTATCGGCTTTGGCAGCCTGATGAATTGCATCAGCTGCTCCTGGGTTTAGTTAAAGACTTATTGCACTGGCTGCTCAACTACCTGAAAGCTAGAAATGTCAAGGATCAATTTGACAATCGATTCACATCAGTGCCACGATATCCCGGCCTACAGCACTTCTCTAAACCATTCGATTCATTGAAAAGTGGCTCCTGGCAAGGTAAAGAGATCCGTGGAATGATCAGAACACTGGCAGTGAATTGCGCTCCAATTCTTGACTGCTGCAAAGATGACGGGAAAACTGCGGTGGAAAAGGCCTCCGATGAAATGGTAATGGGAGCAGTGCGGGCATTATGTGAATTCTCTCTCCTTGTTAGCCAACAAAATCACTCTGATCTATCCCTCAAAGCACTAGACGATGTGCTAAAGCGATTTTACCAGAAGAAAGGTATTTTTCGAGAACAGAAAATGTCGAAGTCTGCGAAGGCCAAAGTGGATGACCTGTTGGCAACGGAATCCCATCAGTTACGTGAACAAAGGATTCATAAGATTCGTACTGCAATGGAGGCCCTTGTGTATGGGGCTGAAAAGGTTTCCACAACAAAACGTAGGTTATTTCAGGTGCGCCTGAATAGGGCCCGACAAGCAGCAACCACTGGGTCAGATGCTGATCGTCAGAAGGCAATTGAGCGATTGGAGCGCGAAATCCATCAAGTGACACCTGCAAAACGCAAGCTTTTCGATAAATTATTCCAATGTCATGAGCGACAACTATTGCAGGAAGTCAGGACCGACATCAGCAACTACTCTAGTTTCCGTCAGAAACACCCGGGTGTTCCGGACGGCTCTGACGGCTCTGATGGAACCTCGTACCCTCTGACGGAGAATTACACGCTACCCGTCACCCAGGCGACGGGTCGCATTCCATACGTACTCCGTTACTTTGTGGTGACGTTTACGCACCATCAGAAGGACACGTGTGTTACACTCTTCGCAGGGGCTGCAGTTATGCTCAAGCCGTTTACACAACGCCTGGCAATGTTAAATCATAGCTACTACTTATCATTCAACCATTTTCAAAACTTATGCATTCGGTTTGTATTCTCCTCTATGTATCTATGTATCTATATAGCTACCTATCTACACACGGTATATCTGGACTGGCAGCACGCGGTGATTGTCAGCAATTTGAGGTGCGCCTGAAGATGACGATCGAGTGGACTCAGAGATACACACCGAGGCCATGATCGAGCGAGTTTGGAGATGCAATTGGAGACTGAGATTGAGTGAACTCAGAGATGCACTTAGAGGCCGAGAGCGAGTGAACTCAGAGATGCCCTTGGAGGCCATGATAGAGCAGGTTTGGAGATGCACTTGGAGGCCGTGATCGAGTGGGATTGGAGATGCACTTGGAGGACGTGATCGAGTGAGATTGGAGATGCACTTGGAGGCCATGCTCGTGCGAACTTGCAGGCTGTAATCGAGCGAGTTTGGAGATACACTTGGAGGCCATTATCGAGTGAGATTGGAGATGCACTTGGAGGCAGTGATCGAGCGAGATTGGAGATGCACTTGGAGGCCATGCTCGTGCGAACTTGTAGGCCGTAATCGAGCGAGTTTGGAGATACACTTGGAGGCCGTGATCAAGGGAGTTTGGAGATGCACTTGGATGCCGTGATCGAGCGAGATTGGAGATGCACTTGGAGGCCATGATCGAGCGAGATTGGACGAGTCCTTAGAGGCAGTCGATGGACGGCGCACCGGGTGATGAGACTCTATTCATCAGTTAGTTAACTCGCAACCGTGGGAGTGTGACAATGTGACTTTACCTTTGAGCTCTCATGGAGAGCTGGCTGATGGCGGTGGATCGTGTAGGGAGGTACGCCGGAAGCTGAAGCTACATTCAGGGGTCAACTCGTAATTATGAGAATGAAGGGAAGAGAAACAATCTTGGGTGGATGCTGTACTCGGTGTATGCTGTACTTGGTGTATGCTGTACTCGGTGTCAACTCATGATCATGTCATGGAGAGATAGAGAGGGATAACTTAACTTTGTGTTCTGCGATGATGGTTGAGTTGTGGACGAGAAAGAGAGAGATGTGGGATGAAGATGAGAATGATATGGAGGATACGAGCGGATATGAGCAATCAGGGGTACGACTTGCCTGATTCGGTTGGGAAGACCTCATATCGGTGTTAGTTCGCGCCGGATCGGGACTTGTACCTGCCGTATCAGGGATGGTCAATTGACTCGCACACGAAATTCTCTAAGTCCCAGTTTCTCATGATGATTTCCCCCGATCTCTCACTTTCTTGTGCTCAACTCTACCATCACCTAAGAACACGAAGTTAAGTCATCCCTCTCTATCTCTCCATGCCATAATCATGAGTTAACACAGAGTACAGCGTACACCAAGTACAGCATCATCCCAAGATCGACAGTCTCCCACTCCCAGCCAGTTTCTCATCTCTCGGCGGATGTTGTACTCAACTCTCTACATTCCCACAATTACAAGTTAACCAATGAATAGAGTCTCAGCTGCAGTCGCGTCTCCCTCCAAATCGACCGCCTCCAAGTACTCCTCCAATCCCGCTCGATCATAGCCTGCAAGTTCATCTCCAAACTCGCTCGGTCACAGCCTCAGAGTGCATCTCCAAACCCGCTCGATCACGGCCTCAAAGTGCATCACTGAGTTAACTCGACATTGGCCTCCAAGTGCATCTCTGAGTTCATTCAATCTCCGTCTCCAAGTGCATCTCAAACACGCTCGATCATGTACATCTTCAAGGAGCAACTGCGGTTGCACGGAGATACAGGGGTAATGGAGGTGGACAGAGTGACGGGGAGTATATATTCGGCAGACCCCGGAGTAGATAGACATCATCTCATTTCCATCTCCTGTTATCATACAATGAAAATTCACGCTCTATCTTGCCCAACTTTTGGTCTCACTTGCTCTGTCCGAGATCCACCCAATTGCGTGGATCCTCACGGCCGGGTAGTATCATATGTTCTCACCTTCCTACGCTCCTCGAGCTTAATGTAGAAGGAATGCAAGGAGAGATCTTCGCAGCGTCACCCATTGCATTGCAATCCCGATGCAAGCGTGTACCCAATGAACCCATTCCGACGTATGGTCACAGTTGGCCACAACGACAGAGTGTTTGTTTAAATTAGGAGACCGACAGAGCGAAAAGAAACGGCGAAACGGCGATCGGAGGGCGATATTTGACGTGACACGTGGTCTTGACGCCAGGTGCGGAGTAATCCACCACCGGGGTGTCTCTGACGGCTCTGACGGAGCGCGTCCACTCTGACGGAGCCATTCCTACCGGACGGAAATGTTTTTTGCTGATGAAGGCAACCGGTCCCAGAAGCAAATTCACCAAAGAACTTGCCCTGAAGAAAATTGCCGCCGAAGACGAGGCTTACAGGGCGGCAAACATGACCGCCAACAAACGACTGCAATTTCAGATCCGCCTATCCAATGCTGAGACAGAAGCCACCACCTGGAGCTTGGCTGATACGGAGCGTGTCACTAACCAGCTGGAGAGAGAGATTTATGGCATCACCTCGAATGAACAGAAGCGGTTCAAGACGGAGTTCTCCATCCGCATGATCGAGTTTGAAGCTTGGTGGGAGACAATCGGCATTCAGGCGCTCTGGACAACCATTGAACAGCGTGTGATACATTTCGGATATTCAAAGATGCATCTTGTGAGCCATATATCAGAGTCAATTCGCCGAATGGGTTCCAGTGACAATTTTACCACTGATATTTCTGAACGGCTACATATCGCCAATGTGAAAGAGGCATATCGATCTAGCAACAAAGTCAATTACATTCGACAGATGCTGAAGCACAATGACCAGTGTACCGGTCTTGACTATATGGAGGAGACACTGTCATATCTTGCACTCGAAGGCTGGTATGATATTGACTCTGCAAAAGTTTTCAACCTACTATCCGCTACCGATAAACGGCGAACTACACGCAGAGCCCATCTGTTACGTCTCCAAACGATTCAGGACGAGCCCATCATCCGCCCTGTATTACAGCAGGTGTATCATTTGAGAGAAACGCATGTCCGCGGAGTGTGCAGAAATATCAAATTAACCTCACTCAGAGTTGCATCAGAAGATTTCGGAATTCCCAACTTTGGACAGCTATTCTGCGCGCAAATTGATGAGGACTGGGGACACGAAGTTAGTGGACTTGTGCTCGGATATGATCAGAATGTACTCATGGACAGTATATTTATTAAACTCCAGAATGGGCTGTTGTATTACCATCAACCATTTCACAACCCGACTTCTGTTGAGCATCTGGGACTTGATTGCAAGGTAGAATATACCAATGCCAACCAAGGAATCATGCCTGAAGCACATAACATCTGGGTCCAGTATACACAAAGTGAAGAGAATGACCTTGATAACACCTTCCAAGGTCGAATTCCTTGTTTTCTGGTATTATACTTCAGCTGGACTCCACCGAATCAGATCCTCCAATTTCAGGAGCTCCTGCCAGCCGGGAAAGCAATATTGACCATTTCTAAGAGGTGCAAGATCACTCAGTAATGGGTATTACATCCTCAACCTCAAGAATACGCGGTGGTGATTCCAACAAAGTACAAAGATATTCATGGTTGGGCTGATTGTGTTGACGGGTTCATCCGGGTTGTCAAACAAACGAATAAGATGCATATTGTACCCATTGGGGCAATAGTTGGGCCGGCGCATTTGGTGCGGGAGAATGCTGCATTGGGCAGCATGGATAGCGTATGGCTTGTACATAATCATGTTGATTTAGATACCTACTGGACTGTATATTAATTTAGATTAGAATGCCTGATTCAGGTGTATAGCTGTGAGATAGATTCTCGAATTTTACTATTCGATATAGACATTATATATTTATCACTCCCGGAGAGTCTGGCTCCAGGTGAACCGGAATCGTCTTGGAGACGAGTGTCGTAGTCCCAGCAGCTCCGAAATTTTGCCAACTTAAAGGCATGATTTTATAGCATTCTGAAGACGACTTCATACTCTGTAGAATATTCTTGTATTCTGTTCCGCTACTTCAGGAGCGTTGAGGAGCACCTGAAGTACTCTCAGAGTACCTCAGAAGCACATCGTTTTGCATTCAGCCTGTTCGGGAGCGTCTGGGAGCTTCTTGAAGGATCGGTGTGGCTGTTCGGAATAGCTCAGTCGTTGAGTTATGCCTTCCGAACCATTTTACATTTTGCTGATGTATAGGCATCTCTTCCTGTTGATCCTCATCGGTAAAAACCTTCTCAGATACTGATCGTTGTTGTTGTGGTGGGGTTTTGGAGCCCCCTGAAATCTTTTTCTTGGGTGCCGGCGCCTTGCCTTTCCCCATCTTCTTTGATCGTGGCTCAGGTCCCAGAAAGGAAGTGAGCATCATGGATGCGACCGTGTCATCGTCGCTATCGCGGTAATTATCGTAGGGGGAATGGCTGCAACATGAGCCATCAGAGCCCGATTCCCATGCATTATCCTCGTTCATCATCTCCTGCAATAAACTAAAGCGGGAGGAAGTCGTAATGGGAGTAGATGGACCCGCACTAAATACTGCAGTCCTCAAAGGGCGCCCACCTCTAGGCATCGTGAAGCCTGAGAGGAATTACGGGGCGGCTTATGGTTGGCCAACGACTCACGGCTTGGCAAAAGCTAGCGGTGAGGTGGTGTGTCAAGGTGTCGGGACCTAGAGGGAGGGTATCCAGGGGACACTATACCACCCCCCCCATAGCTCCACCAATTGTGGACTAAATTAAATTTCCTTTGGCACAAAGTAGCTCTAGCATATGTAGATGTGTCGCACGTTATTGTTGGCTAGGTACTAGGACATGCTGAGGACCACTAGGGGGGGTTCACTAGGGGAGGAGGGCTACCTATCCCATTTGATTTCTCCACCAGTTCTCGTTGGAATTCAGTGCCCTCGCTGCCAGTGTCTCTTAGTCGTGCTAGAAAATTATTCAGGGTCAGCTTGGCGGTTTCTAGATACTGTGAAATGTCACTTGGGCAAAAATTCCCTGAGTTATGCAATTGTAGAGTGTCTCAAAGTTTTGCAACTTCAAAATTGTACCTACCTCAACAACCACCAACCCGAATATGCCAAGACTGGTACTAGTTTGTAACCAGCATGCCATATATCATCACTAGCAAAATCAATTTATAATTGGTGATAAAACAAGGGAATCAAAAGAAAGACAAAAATCCGCCAGCTTCATGGACTCTCACTCACATTTTCGAACTTGCTCAAAATTGGTCTGTTTGACTTGATTTTTGGATGCATATGTAGGCCTTGCAGTTATCTATCATACTGTAGTCTCCAATATTCTCTCTATTGTGTTGTTGAGCAATTTGCAATTTTGAACAAAATCCCGGGATTTCTTAGTGTAGTGCGAGGTGCCCCGCTAGCGGCTTGTTAGGTGTGGGCGCTGGGCGTGCCCACGTCCCTAATAAGGCGCCTGGGCTGTGTGCATGGGTGGCTCTTTCTTGTTTAATCGCAGGCGAATTCAAGCTGGTATCCATATCAGTTACCCGAATTGACACCTGAAACTTTGGATGGGGCGGGAAATCAGAGACACAGGCGGAGCTGGATTACCCGCTTTCACAAGATCTCTTTGCTCTCCCAGCCACCTTGTCGAATCTCCGTTGCATGATGTAATGTGCGAAACGTGAACGTGTTGATGGCGGTGTTGGTGGTGCATTTTGGACTGGACTTTCAGGCTCCCTAAGAGGTTTGATTCCATATTTTTTTCGTGATCAACCTCCGCAAAAACTGCAGCTATCCGTGCCAACATTTCTAGGACGAATTGAAGTCATTTTGTCACCGGCTCTGTAGACAACAGCCGGGCGAGAGAACCATGGTCACCGCTCAGCCTTTCACCCCAGTCTTCAAAAATCATCCGCTGATAGTTTAACTCGTATTGGAATTTACTAAATTCCACTCCGCCCTCAAAAATATATCGTAACCACCGCGTGCAACATTAAGTAGTATACTAAATACACCAAGAACGGCCAGTGCTATACCCACAAATTCTGCCATATTCACTCTACCAGTTGTTAGCTAGACAACCCCTCCGCAAAGAAACCTCGAATCAGTAGAGGTTTACAATGCAGGGACTATTGGATAAGCACTAGTTTGACTATGAAGTTGGGACGAGTCCATCGGTATGGCCGACACGACAGGAAGCAATATTGAACACTTGAGAACTGGAAGTGTTTCCCACTAGGTATGATCGTGGCTGTTCTGGAATAAATTGGCGATGGGATCTGGTGTTGCGCGTTTAGGTGAAGTAGAGAGCAAAGAAGATGGACCAGGCGCTGCCTCCTGCACTTATGTGAACAAGGGTAGCTGCTGGGGATCTCCCCCACCTAACCAGATCTTCCGGAGGGGGAGGGAAGGCGGGCGCTGTCATACTCTAGATAAGGCGAATATAGTACGATTAAAACAAAACAAAAAAGCCTCCTGCACTTACCTCGGGTTAGGGTTCTAGTACCAGTTCTGAACACAACATGCTGTAGAACTTTGCCTAGTGCCAGGCTCCAGTAGTAGCCACGCGTGCCTCGTTTTCTCGTTGCCTTGCTCGCAAGTTCGCTCGGTAATTAGAGACTGAGGATACAAGAAGAACCCCGGTCTTTGAACTCGATTACGTCTGCAATAACTGGCCGGGTGTAGCGTCCGAGTGAGCCAGAGCAATTCAAGCTTCCTCTTTCTGTGAGTTTGGATAGATTTAGTTCTATACTGCATCACAAGTAGCCCGAGATCGTTTTCGCTCCCCGTTTATCATTAGATGGCGTTGAACACTTTTGCGTGGTATTACTTTGGATGCTAGAAAGACTTGTTGATTGGCTGATGTTCTCGAGGCCTAAAGGCCTGTATATATATATGTTCCGACTCATTTACCAAGTCGGCTGCTTTGCAAATAAATCGGGTGTTTTGCAAAGAAGGCAACTTTGCACTTCAGTCGACTCCTTTGCAAATAAGCTAGCCGAGCTACAAAGTGGTCACCTCTGCAAACCAGCCAACTTACTTGCAAAGAAGCTAATGAAAAGCACAACTGCTCTTTGTAAGTGGCAAGTCGCCACCGGTCACTTTACTTTAAGTCGTGAGGAGTAGAACGATTGTACAACACTTACTTGACTGAAGCCGAGAGCCGAGAGCCGAGAGCCGAGAGCCGAGAGATCTTGGGAGCTGGGAGTCGAGTGCGTTTGGGAGCTGGGGTCGAGTGCATGGAATCGAGGTCGAATGTACTTGGAAGCATGCTTCCACAGGTCGAACCATTGTGATTTAGCCTAACCCCGCGTACCTACTCTCCATAATAATCTCGTGCAATTAATATCATACTGCCCGCATCCACCCCGCAGGTCCATAGGGCTTTATAGTTCCATGCGTCAAATATCGTATGGAGTACCGTATGAAAAACAGCTTCTCTATGAGTTGTGTGTTGTACAAGATCATTTTTCCTGATAATGGTTTTGCATTTTGTGTGCCAGAGACCAAAAAAAAACCGTATCATACAACCTGTCAAACCCTAATTTCAATAATTGTCTAAAGAGAAGAAAGCTATCTACGGGGAAATCTAAGCCTTTATATACACGAGTTGAGAGTGGCGGAGCAGCTGGTGAGTGATAGTTCATGAATGAGTCTGGTAAGTTAGAACATTAGAAATCACTCTCCTGTGCATTCTAGTTAGCTAGAACATTAGAAATAACTCTCCCGTACATTCTAGTATCTTCGACGTTATTAGCAACCATTAGCAACCGCTCTCCAGTCCTTTCCAGCAGCTGCGATGGCCTCGCAGTAGCTTCTAGGCTACTCCAGCAGCTTGTAGTCCTTTCCAGTAGCATATATGCCTTTCGGGCTAAATCCTGAGTCAACAAGCCGCTCTGCATTGATATGAGCCGCTCTCCTGAGGCATATACTCATACACCAACTGCATACCAACCGGACCTGAGCAGTGAGACTCACGATACAGGTACAGATGCAATACGTGGTCAATATCTTATTGAGAGTGCTTAAAAATGATTTTAACATGACACTTTCATTTATCTTGCAGCTTGCATTGCATACATTCTGTGGGGAAGTTTTAAAGACTAATAGCATAAGGATGCCCTTGTAAAACAGTGTCTGCCTAAAAAACCCGGGGTAGAGGTAGTATAAGGATTGATCATAAATACAACCCCGGTCCGAATATTCACGTCTATGATAGGTCCAAAAGTCCTATGCACATAACGGCCGGAACCGAAGAAAATAGTTGCACAGCTCGCAAGTGCACAAGTTGATCTTTAGCGGTATGTATTTCAACCCATGGGCGAGGAAAGTTTGCGGGATTTTTAACTCGTCCCTGGACCGGAACCAGTTAACGAACCTCCATAGTAAGATCTAGATATCATGCATGCATATGATGATATATCCATATCCTTGGATTCATGATCTTTATTCTACCATATCTCTAATCGCTGAAGCAACTGGTTCAACCGAGTGAGTAGAGTGCACCATTACGAAGTGTGAAGTGTTGCTACTGCAACCGGTAGCCTCTCCCTTGCAGTGATAAAGATTCATTCCACAACGGTGAAGAATGAAGTTTAGGAATAGACATCCGGAAACATGTCATCATTTCGACTGTACCGAGCACGATACTTTAGATGGGCTTCTAATGTGACGACTGATGGGTACCTATTGTGATACCTTTTATTTTGGCTCTTGATAATAGTGCTTCATTGCCTAAAACCGGAGCTTCGCTGTGCTTAGTCGGAAATTTTCAGGAATCAATGTAATTTTGACTAGCACTATTATACAATAGTTTTGAGGGGTTTCAAACTAGATGTATATATCTACTTTATGGTAGTTGGGAATCCTATATGCGACTTTAGATGACGTGTGTAGTTCAGAAGACAAAACAGAGTTTGATCTCGGAACACCATTCCCTGTGGTGTAACAAGATTCGAACACCGACGGCCTTGCTGTGACTGTAGCAAAATGCCGCCCACGGCATTCCATGCTCGAAGCATCGCGCTCGCTACAGTATGTAACATCTGGAACCGTTGAAACATCTACGGACTTCCGCGTCTGACCCCCATACCATACCGTCTCTCGGCTCTCCCCCTCACTTGACCATCCTCAGACCCCTTCATCATTTCACTTTGAGCGAGGGTTTTTTGTTTCCGTGCCTTTGCCAATACTCTTCTTCTATCAGCATTACCACGCTATCCGTCACATAAGCTATTCATCGAACTGGGATTTACCTGGCTCGTAGAATCAGGTACCAGGGTTACACGCCCGCCAGGGTTCCGAGGTTAGGTTACACGCCACAGCCACAATTGCCATTTGTACCTTGGAACATCAATTCTCACCCGCCCCCGCCCCCACCCCACCGCGAGCTTACGCCTCGATTATGGACCATCGTTACTCCGTGGCGATTGCCTATTTCTATGTCTTACTTGTTACCAAAAGCGGCGCATAGTCGTCGCCGATTCCGCAAGAAGGCAATTCATACAGACGACGCCCCAGGAAAGTTACTTACGTGGGATTCCAAGAATGGGTAATGATATGCCAAACTAGAGAACTGCATGAAAGAAAAGGGTCAGCATACGGTGAAAACCGCTGTAAAAGGCAGTCGGCGACATATCGTCGTAAAGAGGCCCTATTTTTCCCGATTTTTGTCGCGCATAGGAAAGGCTTTACGAGGGCTTTACATTAAGATCATCTGAACCTCAGACGCCGGACTTTGCGAGTTTCACCCGGACGGTGTGAGTAACCGTGTAATTATCGTGAATTTGAGCGAGTTACGGTTGGAAGTACTCTAAAACCAACATGAAAATATCTCATCGATAGTTAGTATCAATCGCGAGTGGAGAGGAATTTCAGCCCCATGTAATGCAATGCCATGCACATGCGCCAAGTTCTAGAATGACAGTCCGGAACCTGTTGGAAGCTGAAAAGAAAGTGTAGATATAGATATATGCGCATTCCACACGTGCGCGCAGCCGCGTAATTCAAGGGGCCGTGAAGTATTTGCCGGACTTCCATAGTGTGCTTAGCCCGGTACTTAGTAATGGCTGGTCGTATGGGAGCTGTCAAAAAAATTGGTTGCAGCCACTCGTCTCGGTTTTCGGTACAACGTGGGTCAAGAAGAAGCAAAAACAGACGATGCAAGGATGCAGCATATAGAAATGAGGCTGAGAGTTGGAGGCGAGGCGGGTTAATGTTGGTTAGAGTTTTGTGTGCTCATGGTTTCGTCACTATAGAAAGATACATTCATTGTCGCGCGCGAGTAATTGATCCGTAATGTAGATATACGTGTAAGTAAGGCTGGAAACCGGTGATGTATGCGTACATAGCGCGAAATGGCGTTGACGAAACAAATGTGATGCTATTATGCTGTGCAACAGTGGATTCAGGGCCACGAGAGAAAAGGTTCGAGTCTGCTGCTATAAATAGCAACACTGTGCGCAATTAAGGACACAGCTGAAGGGTGGGTACAAAGGTCGGACGAGATCCCTTCTGCTTGGTGACCGGAAAAATTGGATGAGCAGAGGATGTTAGACGGAACAAGGCAAAGCCTCGAAGACAGGAGAAACGAACACTTACACTAAACTGTCAGTAGATTGGTTAGCCGAGCGTCAATACACTAACAAAATAACGAGCGAAAAGACCCTGTTCTGCTCTGCGCGTCTGCATCTGCGGGGTAAAAATTGGGCTACAATGAAGGCACAGCTTGCTCAAGTACATGATACCTTCCTCTCATGATTATTATTTATCGTCACCCTTGCAAGGCAACGAAAGAAAGAGAGCTCTCGTAGATCGATCCGAGCTTAAGCCACTAGGGGATTTCTGCTACTACTACTTCGTTGGTACGGAGAGAATGTAGGATATCCGGCCATAGTCCGCGCCTCCTTTTGTACCAAGAATGTTCACGTCACAAGCACCCAGACACCACGAAGTGCGCCATCCTCAAAGTTGAAATGCAACGCCCACATGCTAAGCAAAATACAACTTGACAGAAACTCGATCGCTCGCATTGCATCGCTTCGCTTCTCTTCACTTCTCACTTCTCACTTCTCATCTCTCGCTCGCTTTCTCCCTCTAGTTCCTCTTCTTTCTCCCCCCCCATATCTCCACACTCGCTAGAACGTTCGCTCCTATTAATCCGTATTAATACCTCACCCCCCATACCCATACCAGATCCTCACCTTGTCGACCCTGCTTCCGGTCCCTTGCTTGATTTTTGTCCAGTGTTCCAACTGCCACATTGAAGTAAGCCGCCGACGATCCTCGAAGACGTAACATATCCAACCATACCCAGACAAGATCTCCTGTCTCATTCGCTCTGAAAATCGAAGGGAAACGCTGACCTCTTGGTGACGTTGGTTGTAGGGAAGATCACCCCAGCGTCTGAATTGTTTAAACGCCGAACGCTGCAATACTGCTACCTTCGCCTTACATACCTTCCCTGCATTTTGGTTTGCCTGTCTGCCTGTCGTTTACGATTCATTCTTCCTCCCACTCCCCGCCCGCATTAGGGTATCAACTCCAAGGATTGACTGCTTAGCCCGGTGCAACGGTACATTCACCACAGCATATCCGCGTGTTTCGGGAACAGTACAACGGCCGAATATCGAACCTGTTGCGTGCCGGGTGTCATCTGCAGGAGTGCGGTGGGATCTAGATCTTCGGGATAGTTGTCGACGAAAACGGTGGACGGTTGGGACACAAGTACAGAGGTTTTAGATCTTTAGATGACTGCGGTTTCTCCTACAGCAGCTTTGGTTCCCCCTAGTATTTATTCTAGAGATCCGACGTTGCCCAATGGCGGATATCCCAACTCCATGATGGCAGCACAGATACAGCAGAGTCTCGACAAGCGCAACTCAGGGGGAAGCTCTATTCGACGGAAGAGCGTTCCCAATTCTCCCGTTCATGAACGTCAAGGTTCCTACCCGCTGAATGACATAGACGAGATGTCTCAACACGACCAATATCCTCCGCCTGATCACATACGAGGGGCTGTGCGTCAGTTTCAACAGCAACTACCACAATTCAGCGACAAATTTTCTAATACCCGAGTAACGTCACTACAATCTATCGACTCCCGAGACCTACAATCACCGTCTCCTGATCTGATGCTAAATCGGCCGGATTGCGGCGATCCACAGTTCCGGGAAACCCTGCCATCACCATCGTTAAAAGCTCAGCACATAATCCAGGAAAATCCGATGCCGCAACCTCAATCAGCGATAATATCTTCGGGGGAGAGCAATAGGTCATCCAAGAGCTCGTCAAATTTCTATGTGGGAGGGACAGAATCGCCGATTAGTGCATCATCATCATCATCCAGAGAAGACATTGCTCCCAGTCAGAAGCCTACAAAGTTGCATCCGCAGCTGAATTACCATCATCAGCTTGCAGACTCGCCCAGCGGCTCATCGCAGAGTCTGGGAGATCCCAACGGTGCACCATACTCGAGGAATTCGCCGTCGCCGGCATCGGATGAGCAAGGGCATCGGCGGAGTCCGAGTGGTGGGCAACATCTTGCACCTCACACAGCATACCGGAAGAGCCCTAGACCTACATCGACTTACTCACTGGATGCTCGAGGTCGTTCATCGCCAAATCTACGCGCTGTATCCGGTCATTCTTACGACAGTCGGCGGTCTTCCTACATGGACTTAACTCAACCTGCACATATCGAGCAGCAGTATCGCCCGGTGTCGTCCTTCGACAATTCTTACCTCCAAGCCCAAGTTGGCGCATATGCATCCCTTCTCTCCAGCAGAGAGACGCTCGAAAAGTACCGTGCAACTGCTAAGAAGACGCAAGATCCGGTGCTGCAATACGAATTTGCACTATTCTTGATCCAGGTTGCGCAGCAGCAGCAAGACGATGCCGGTAGTCCAGACTCGGCACATGGTCGAACACCAGGATCGAGCCATCGCGGTAACCATCCTTACAATAATTCTGGTGGATCTCGAAAGGAACTTCTTCGCGAAGCGCGGGCAATTCTGGAACGGACATCTTCCAAACTCCCACAGGCTCAGTATTATCTTGCAGATGCGTTTTCCTCCGGCTTGTTTAACAAGGGCAGGGAAGAAAATGAAAAGGCCTTTCCTCTGTTTATTGCAGCGTCAAAGCGGGGTCATGCAGAAGCAGGTTACAGAGCGGCTTTGTGTAACGAATTTGGGTGGGGATGCCGAAAAGATCCTTTGAAGGCTGTACAGTTTTACCGCACTGCTTGTTCAAAGAGCCATCCGGGAGCAATGACACGACTAGGAATCGCATGTCTACGATCTGACCTTGGTCTTGATGGACGGTATAGGGAAGGTGTGAAATGGCTCAAACGTGCTTCGGACATCGCAGATGTACAGTATCCATCCGCGCCATACGAACTTGGGCTATTACACGAAGAGGGATTCGGGGATAGTGTACTCGAAGACAAGGCCTATTCGGCACAGCTGTTTACGAAGGCTGCGGAACTGGGACATACCGAAGCATGCTACAGGATGGGAGATGCGTACGAACACGGAAAGCTGAATTGCCCGAAAGATCCGGCTCTGTCGGTGCATTTTTATACGGAAGCCGCGCAGAGAGGGCTCCCGATGGCCATGATGGCACTGTGTGCATGGTATCTTTGCGGCGCAGAGCCAATGCTACCAAGGAATGAGCCTGAAGCGTATGCATGGGCCGTGAAAGCTTGTGAATACGGTACGTTGCAGACTTCCTCTAGCTCATTTTAGCATGGAATGTTACTCACGATGTTACAGGGTTACCAAAAGCGGAGTATGCGGCAGGGTACTTCACAGAGCAGGGGATCGGCTGCAGAAGAGATGCCCTGCAGGCGAATGTGTGGTATGTTAAAGCAGCAGAACACGGTGATGAACGCGCAATCGCGCGATTAAAGGTCATTAGGGAGGCGGAGACCGGGAACGGCACTGACGGAAAGAAGGGGAAACTTAAAAAAGATGCGAAGGCGGCCAAAGCGGGTGACAAAAACTCACCGCATGAAGGCGGGGACAAAGGTGATTGCCGCATCATGTGATGTGATGTGATGTGGCATGTATGACTGAGTTGTTGTGTTCAAGGTCTTGGTTGGTTTCTTTTGTTGGGGAGTTTTGATTGTTTATATTCTGTTTACTCTTTTTTGATACCGTCTAGGTGGTTTTTTTTATTTGTCACTTTCGGGACTTTTTGAATACCTACTTACTAACACCTTAATACCTTTCTGTGGAGATGGAGGAAGTGGGGATTTTTCGTTTTTTGTTTGTTTACTTTATTTGATGTTGATGTATGTTTCGGATTGGCATGTCGCATACATATCGTGCGATGATATTTTCTCTTTCTTCTTTTTCTCTTCGAGTTTCTTATCTTGCATTGGAGATTGAATGGATGGAGGGATGTCTGAGATAGCATGGAGATGGAAATGGAGATTTGCATAGGTAGGATCTATTGCATGGAATATATGAAGTCCAACTTTTAGGTGTTTTGATGCGAGTGCAGTGACCGGGATAGGGTTCATTGCGACCGTGCAAGGGGAGGGATGACCGATAAGGTAGGGCAAAGCTTTTTTTGATTGAATTCGAGCATGGGGTTCGGTACCGAAGGATTCATGGATGTTCGAGTGGTTGGATGAGATCGTCCGTGGAACACAGATGTTGTCCTCGAGATCCCGGATTGACCAGTTGTATTCTTCAGCGTCCGTGTCCTCCTGACCAATACATTGGGTGATTGATGTCAACACGCCCGCCATCTCTTTTTCGTGGAAGGAAGGATTGTCCGTCCACTCGAGTTTTTGTTTATTCTCAACCCATCCGTTTGTCGGAACGAAAACAATTGGGTGTGATTCGTTGGCTGGCTAGTTGTTCGAGTCGAGTGTTGACATGTTGACAACAATGATGTCTTGGTGGCATAGTCTGGCGTAGTCACGGCAACGGATAGGGATTCTGAGTGGCTATTTTCAGCATCAACCGGGGGGATGCAGGAGAAAGTTGTGTAATGCGACAAATCGGAGCAGGATTGAGAGGCGAGAGCGACAGACTCCACAGAATCCGGATCACTCACCTTTCGTTAAAGCTCCCCCGACGCTCGCTCACTCCCATCCTACACCCCGATCCTCCATACTGTCACCTATCTCTCCCTCACGCTTGCTCTACATATAATTAAATAACCAACGACGCACTGACGGGCGCATCCCTCACGAAACGAATCACGGGGTAGGCAATGCTCAGTTCTCCTTTTTGAGCCGCTGCGACTACTCCACCAACACTTTACTTACTCCATGCTAGCGCACAAGCTACCAAGTATTCCATCCCCTAGAGCAATTTCGCCTCCCGGACGACGAAAAACGACGAGACATTTCCTCCCACCGGTTCCCTCGTTTTGTAACCCCGTTCATCCGTTCGTTCGCTCTTTTCGGTCACTCTTTTCATACCTTAGATTATCGCTGTATATCTTTGTTCGCTTCGGTAGTGAGGAGTTGATTAGGTTCTCACGAGTGGAAAGGGTCTGGGCCCCGATCGTATATTGCGTTTTCTGCGGGGAAGGGAAGACTAACGTTTCAAGATTTCCAGGGACTGTTGTTTACCCTCAGAGAGAAATGTCGTTACCGCAGCGACCAGATCCGAGCTCTCCGCCAGGGCGACGCACATATCAAGGGCTAGATGGCAACAGTCCCACAGGATACTACCCAGGTTCTACGTCCAGCACACCCATATCGCAACAGCGGCGAAGACTACCACCTATGGCAACGCCTTCACCCCTCGGCTCAGAAGCCGGAACGCCAGGTCCTGAGCTTGGACGCAAAAAGAGTTTGATTAAACCCGAGCGCATGCGGATAGGGAGGGATCATCCAAATTACCATTACCGACAACATGCGCAGCAACACGGAATTGAGGTGATGCCGTCGTCGACGGGGAATGATCCAATTCTTGAGGACCCGCAGGATGTGGCGTCGCACTCATCGACGGATTCTACAGATCTGAAGAGCATAAATCGGCCGCATCAGAGATACTCGGACGATGTGGAGACGGTTCCCGTCAACATCAAAAAACTACAGCGAAATACGACGCGGCGGAAAACTGTGAATGAGAAGGCGGCGCTGAAGCAGAAGCAGAAGGAGGAGATCAGTCCACCGTCGGCTTGGAATGTCTACTGCGCCATCATCACATTCTGGTGTCCTGACGCGGTGCTACGATGTTTTGGGATGCCGCATCGCGCGCAGGCAAGGGCTTGGAGGGAGAAGATGGGCATTATCAGTATCATCCTCGTGATATGCGCTTTTGTTGGATTCCTTACTTTCGGTTTTACGCAGGCCGTTTGTGGAACGCCAAAGGAGCGGTTGCGGGTCAATCATGTGGATCGCGGGTATATCATCATTCATGGCCGGGCCTATAAGATGGATAAGATGAGACATCCTGCCGCCCTAGGTATCCCGAAAGGAAGCAATGTCTTGTACAACATACAGCGTGACGATGGAGGCATTGGCTACGGAGGAATGGATGTGTCGTTTATGTTCCAGAATGTCAATGGTCACTGCAAGGGATTGATTACACCGGCCCAGAACTCGGACATCGTTACAAATGACAAGGGAGAGCTCGCATGGTATATGCCATGCAAAGCGTTCAATCAGGATGGGTCTTCCAAGCCGAACGCCACCTTGGGGACGGACCAGTACAAAGGCTGGGCGTGCCATACCACCGGCCTTGCCCGAAAGACCTACTATGATCTGAATGTGCAGGGAGAAGTTTATTTCAAGTGGACGGATATCACCAATTCCTCCCGGAATCTTGTCGTCTACTCTGGCAGTGTCCTCGATCTGAACCTTCTTAACTGGCTCGACCAGGTCATCTACCCCACGCAGTTTGACGACATTAGGAAGAACGCCGGGCTACGAGGAACGGACATCACGCATCGATTTCAAACTAGTAACGAGAGACAGATTGCGAAGTGTCTTAATGAGATCATCAGAGTCGGAAGCATCGATACGGAGACGGTTGGGTGTATCGCCTCCAAGGTTGTGCTTTATGTCTCACTCGCCTTTATTGTCAGCATCGTCCTTATAAAGTTTGTTCTGGCATTATTTTTCGGATGGTTCCTGAGTTGGAGATTGGGCGTTGGCAGAGATGCGGCGGCAAGGAAGAAAATGAAGGAGAGAAGGAACGAAATTGAGGACTGGGCAGATGATATCTATCGCCCAGCGCCTAAACTTCAGGATGCTCAGGTTGATCGGCCCAGCAAGAGGGGAAGCTTCCTTCCAACGACCAGCAGATTCACCAGCCCCTATGCGCAGGAACGCCCGCAAAGCCGACACAAGCCAATGGTAACTACTATGGGTTCACAGAGTTCTACAGGGCGGCTCCTACCTCCCGGTGCACCCATGTATACTCACGGCAATGGATCCCGAGGAAGCCTGAGCGGTGGAATGTCCGAGTCGGGTGTCGGCACGCAGTTATTGGGTTCGTCTTATGGATCTGGAGCGCCAGGTGACAGATATAGTACGGTTTATAGCGATGATGGCCCTGGTCCTGCCGGGTTTATTCATGAAGCGGTTGTCCCGCAGCCGCCGCCCGAGTACCAACCACACGGGTTCCCACTCGCGCACTGTATGTGTCTCATCACATGTTACTCGGAAGGAGAACAGGGTATTCGCACAACACTCGACTCCATTGTAACTACAGATTATCCCAATTCGCACAAGTTCATGTTGATTGTTTGCGACGGTATGATTATGGGTCACGGAGAAACAATGACGACACCGGATATCATTGTTTCCATGATGAAAGACCACGCTGTTCCTCCGGAGAAGGTCCCTGCGTTCTCTTACGTTGCTGTTGCGTCCGGCTCGAAGCGTCACAATATGGCAAAGGTCTATGCAGGATTCTACGACTATGGCGAGGACTCCCAGGTTCCACCCGAAAAGCAACAACGTGTTCCTATGCTCGTAGTGGTCAAGTGCGGTACTCCAGCTGAAGCGTCGTCGCCAAAGCCCGGAAACAGAGGAAAGCGTGATTCGCAGATCATCTTGATGAGTTTCTTGCAGAAGGTTATGTTTGACGAGCGTATGACGGAGCTAGAATTCGAAATGTTCAATGGCATCTGGAAGATCACGGGCATTTCACCCGATTACTACGAAATGGTTCTCATGGTCGACGCCGACACAAAGGTCTTCCCCGACTCGGTCACGCACATGGTTGGAGCCATGGTCCTGGATCCCGAGATCATGGGCCTGTGCGGAGAGACGAAGATCGCGAATAAGCGGAGCAGCTGGGTTTCTATGATTCAGGTGTTTGAATACTTCATCTCCCACCACCAGACAAAGGCCTTTGAATCCGTTTTTGGGGGTGTTACTTGTCTTCCTGGATGTTTCTGTATGTACCGTATCAAGGCGCCCAAAGGAGGCCAGAACTACTGGGTCCCCATCCTTGCGAATCCGGACGTTGTTGAACACTACTCGGAAAACGTAGTGGAAACACTACACACCAAGAACCTTCTGCTGCTGGGAGAAGACCGATACCTCTCCACGCTGATGCTCAAGACATTCCCGAAGCGAAAGCAGGTCTTTGTCCCCCAAGCAGTGTGCAAGACCATCGTGCCCGATGAGTTCGGAGTGCTACTGTCGCAGCGAAGACGTTGGATAAACTCGACGGTGCATAACTTGATGGAACTCGTGCTGGTTAGGGATCTCTGCGGGACCTTTTGCTTCTCGATGCAGTTCGTAGTGTTTATCGAGCTAATCGGAACTCTCGTCCTCCCCGCCGCTATCGCGTTCACCTTTTACCTCAGTACCTACCCTCTTTCCCTTCCCCTCTGCTCACCCACTGACATCCTGTAGTCATAATCTCGACGTATACACGTCCGGTCCCTATTATTCCGCTAGTGCTGTTAGCAATGATCCTGGGTCTGCCGGCGATCCTGATCGTGCTCACAGCCCACAGGTGGAGCTATGTGTTGTGGATGTTGATCTATCTGTTCTCACTCCCCATATGGAATCTTGTCCTACCCAGCTACGCGTTCTGGAAATTCGATGATTTCTCATGGGGAGATACCCGGAAGGTTGAGGGAGAGCGGAAGGGTGATGGACATGGTGATGCAGAGGGAGAGTTTGATTCTAGTAATATTGTTATGAAACGGTGGGCAGATTTCGAGAAAGGTACGTAGCCCTGGGATGCGATGTGTTGGTAGTGTAGGGGCTATCGACTAACACTGCAACAGAGCGCCGAATGAAAGCCCCGCAAAACACGTGGGCTCCAGACGCGAGTAGGAATAGCGAATACTACGGCCAACAGCAACAACAGTTCCCAGCGGGATGGCATCCACAGCATCACCATGGAGGCTACTCGGATGTGAGTGAGGGTGCTTTGTAAAAGATTTAAGATTGTACGATGGTTTCTTTTTCGTTTCTATGGGTTGAGCGTCATTTGCTGGCTGGCTTTTTTGCAGGGTTTTTTGTAGCGGATTTTTTCATGAAGATGTAATGTGAAGGAGATGTGGATGACAATATATGGGCCATTTTTGTGCACTTCCTGTTGGCATGATGTGATTTTCGTGTGTGAGGGGAGGAAGATGGAAAGTGAGTATGAGATGCGAGGATGGCGGGCAAAGTTGAGCGTGGGTGCGGCGATGTCACGGGGCCAGGATCGACGATGTGGGATAGGTCGAAATATCCGGCCGCTTGCACGCAGTGAGAACGAGGATACGTATCGCAGGAAGAAAAAGTGAGCATATACAGTTGGGGACGCCTGTACTTCCGGGGGGACAAAGACTCACGCATTGGATGGCTTATAGCTCCACCACAACCACCTAATTTAGAAAAAGGGCTCTTTAGAGCGATAAAGAGAGAGTAAAAGAATATTTCTAAACGCTCCGATTATTTTTTAAAGGTGTGGTTGATTTACTATTACATTTTAAATATAACTCATTTGGTGGGACCCAGACTGAATACCCAGATTAAGTGCTACCGTTTGAGTCTGATCCAGATTAGGCTACCAGCTACTTAAGCCTCCAGTCTACACTCGAAAACCTCCCATTAACTAAGCTTGCGAGCGATGAAAAGTTTTAGGAACGAGGGTACCTCTAGTCTTATCGGAGTAGACCCGCGGCCGTTATCGGGATTTTGGCACATATTCGAGAAAAATTTCGTGTGGATTATAGGCTACATTAAAATCCATTTAATTTCACAAACGCATGGAGAATTTGCACGCCTCTCGATTTTTTGGTGAATGAAAAAATCTCGAAATTGTATGGGAAACCCAGGGGTTTGTTTGTTTGTAATCATATTGCATTCGGCCGCTAGCGGCCATGGCATATCCCGTACATATTTCCTCCCCGCTTCTTCCATAACATAAAGAAACAAAAGCAAAGTTGCGAGTCCTCTTTCCCACTTAACAAAAGAAACCGCCAAAAAACAACACCAACTTTTACACCCCCCCATCACTCGACTCCTCATGATCTGAGTTCTCTGCCTCCTCCACCACTCCGCTAATTCTGCCGACATCTGTACAAGATAAGAAATCCATCAGAGCCTGCGAACATTTTTCTTCTGCAAAAACGAGAGACATTGGCAATGAAATCTTTGGCCTTTTTAAAACCTTTTCAACGCCTTCATACCCATCCTCCCCCTCTTGCCCATCAACCCAACGCCTCTTTTGTTCTCGTTTCCATCTTTTACACCATTTAAACAGGTGATCTCTTGTCTGATATTCATGCCCGCACCACCAGCATTTCATATCTCTTCTTTTTCCGATCCGCAATAGGTATTTCGCTATCAGTGCGTGTCCTGACTTAAGCTGATAAAACCTCGCCGCAAATGTCTTTTTGGCTCCCATCACCGCACTATTACCTCCCCTCTTCACCAAATCATACTGGTAACTGTGCTTTGACTTCTTCCCCATCTCTTTTATTTCTTCTTTACTTTCTTCCCACTTCACCTCAGTCAACCTTCAGCTAACATGGGAGAAAGAAACATAATTTAAAAACGGTAGCGGATTTTGCGTTTCGGTATAACTTCCGCAATGCTTATACGCCGCCTTTGTTGCTTGTCGATCCGTGTCTTCATTGCCTTCTATCCCCTTATGAGCAGGTACCCACCGGTACTCTACTGGGATATTTATCCTGGCTAATGCATCGACCCAATTCATCGTCCATAGCGCTAGCACCTGTTCTGGTCCTGGCTCGTCCGATTGTATTCGTCTTAAACTCGCTTGGGAATCCGTAATAACCGTTACCCTTTTAACTTCTCTTTCACTGCTGATCTTGTCAAGGTTCGGAATTGTGAGTAATGGGTTGAGAGATACTTAGGAATAGTATTGGATGGAGGGAAGGCATTGGTGTTACGGAAAGGCGGAGACATGGATAGATGCGGAGATGGTATAAGGATATTAGAAGATGGTGGGGGCATAATATGTTATGATAAGGAAGTGGTCTGAGGTGTTGCGACGTCGGGCGATGTGGCGTGGTTGTAGTGATAAGAGTTGTATTGGTGGTGTGTAAGATCATGGTTGGATATTCGGATGGTACATCGGAGCATGAGGAATGATTCGAGGGTGGCAGACGAAGCGTATATAAAGAGAGGTTGTTTGGTATTGGAGGATTTCCATTTCTTCTCTCTTTACTCGTTCTCTTGTATAGCAAAGCAAGTTACGACTTTGAACCAGCTTCGATCCCTGTCTTGTCTTGACTTCCTCGAAACGAACATCGAGCTTCTTGTTCTGTTTTCCGATATCGCATTATTGTCACCAATATCACCTACGCCCGATCCCGCCCGTTACACTTGAACGAGTCTTTTACAACGTACCTGATATTGAATGTATTGTCAACATTGTTTGACTCCTTGTCTTGATCTTGCTTGGTACTACTGTGGAACTACCGATAGCTACATTTCAGTTTGCTACTTGTGTAGTTACGATCTTGAGAACTCGGATGTGCCTGCACCCTTCGAACGGCTGTAAGTACTGTAACGAACCTTGCTCAGTCACCTGTTGGGTATATTTCGGACCAAATCATTGGTGGATTGATGTTTGCGACGATTGCGTTGACAAGCTTCCACGGCTTACCCGATTCAATATCCGCTAATACCCAGATCGATCCCCATATTTGGATGCGAGAGTACGACAGTAACTGTACCTCCTGAACGAATTGGTTTGACCTTGCCGGAACTCATTGTTCCCTTTCCGAACCTGAATCTTTGAACTCCTTCGAGAGCATCCAAGGACTACTGAATACTGAGGTAGACAACCTCACCTTGCCTGCATATTTTTTGGAAACAGTCAGACGTTCCCTCTCTTTGGAATATTTATTGGACGGAGGCCACCGCATATGGAGGAGGCTTAGAACTCGACGACCCCGTCTTTGGAAACAGTTGGACTAAGTATTGGGGAGCCCATGCTTGGTTTAACTGCCATCCAGAGGAACCTTGTAACTGTGAAGGACACGGTTGTCTAGGAACGCATTCGATAGAAGGACACGCACCAGCAGTAGCAGCAACAGCAAAACCTGCGCCGGTGCCTTTGATTGTTATTGAACCTCCGACACCGACCCCCTCGGAAGTTGACGCATATAATTGGCACTGGTAGATGTGCTTGATTCGTTGCGATGTCAGGATCAGATCAGCACGATCGGGTGGCTCTGGTGTCCGCGGACGACCAGGACATCATTGGAGGAATCGTCAACAGGAACCTACTGGAGATCGACTTTGGGGAGAGACAGATACTGCTCGAAGAAGCACAGGAGGTGCTGAGGAGAGTAGCACCGTATACCGAACCGGCGGCCATGGTACAAAGGGTGTGCGATCACCCGGCACAGATAATCATGTTACAGAAACAGATCACAGACCTGCAGACCCAACAGTTCCTACCGCCGGAGTGCGACCACTCGACGTTCGAACAACAATTGGAAACGCTGAGGCAGGAGTTGGAGGAAGCCAGGAGAATCCGGAGAACAGTAGAAACGGACGAAGACCTATGACAGGAGCTGGACGATATTACACGGGACGCCGGACAATCGGGGGAAGAAGTCCGACCTTTGAGGACGCAGTTAGCCAATGCGGTATCCTTAGCGGCCTGGGTAGCCCCGACTCCCCCCCAGCAACCCGAAGGCAGAGGACAGAAGTTTCCCAACTCCCCGGACTTTTCAGGATCGGATCGCGCTCAGTTGAGAGACTGGATAGCTCAACTCCGGATGGTCATACAACACAAACCCACCAGCTTTCCCGACGAGCAGTCAAAGATGCGGTACGCATTCAATCCCCTGAGGGGAGTGGCCTTAGGCCAGATTTTGCCACACGTCCGGGAGGACGGAGAAATAGGGCTGGAAGACCTGCCAGCTTTTATACAACTCCTGGAAGCAGCTTTTGGGGACCCCGACCGAGTAGCCACCGCCAAACGGAAAATGCGGGAGATTACACAAAAGAACCGTGAGTTCTCTCAGTATTATGCTGAGTTCCAGGTTATTGCTGCGGATTTGGATTGGAATCCTTCGGCCTTATGGAACGCTTCACGGATGGGGTTATGTGAGGAAATACAGGATTCCTTTACGTATAGCGATATGCCCGAGGAACTTCCCGCGTTTGTGACGGTTTGTTAAAAACGAGATAATCAGATCCGGCAACGACCCGCGGAGAAGGCGGCACAAAATAAAGGTGGAGGGACAGGTTTTGCCTCTTCCCCCAGACCTCCGGCTCCCCCTAAGGATCCCGCAGGAGTTCCCGCTGGAACAGTGGCTGGGTATACTGGACCTCCACCTATGGATCTCAGCGCAGGCAAAGGGAGGATTTCGGCAGAAGAAAGGGCAAAAAGGTTTACCGATGGGAGATGTTTATATTGTGGTGGGTTCAACCATAGGGCTGCGGAATGTGCGGCAAGGAAAAAGGCTCAGACGTTCAAGGCGGCTGGAGTGGAGGTAAAGGAAGTAGGAACCGGAACAGGTTCTGAGGAATCGGGAAAAGAGCAGGTCAATTGAAGAAGGATGGCTCTTCAGTTGACGGTAAAAGTTTTGTTTTAAATGCTTTGAAATGTTTTGGAATTTCGCGTCTTTCAGTTAGCAAGGTGGAGGTATTGGAAGGATCAATGGAAGGGAAACATTTGGTTATAACCTGCACATTGACCGTGAATAATCGAGAAATACCCACACATGCACTGATCGACTGCGGAGCTACAGGCATAGCATTTATGGATCAAGATGTTGCTCGCCATCATCAAATATTACTTCAAGAGTTGAAGGAGAAACGACAAGTCGAAGTCATCGACGGAAGACCTATAGAATCCGGAGATATTACACACGTTGCTAAGGTTGGAATGATGATCCAAGATCAAAAAGAACAATTGCCTATGTTTATCACAAAGTTGGGACATTATCTGATTGTCCTGGGAATTCCCTGGTTACGATTACATGATGTTGCAGTACAATTTGCATCTAATATGGTTACTTTTGGATCACAGTATTGTACAACACATTGTCATGATGCACCCGTTACGGTACAAGGAGTTACAGAGGAACCTCCCGAGCCAGTTTATGCTCCTGGGGGGATATTTGAACCACAGATACACCTTCAACGACCCTTTTGAGGAAGCATTGTTATGCTTAATGAATCTTCGTTTTTTCGAACAGTTAAAAAAGGGAAGCTTAAGGTGTTCAAGGCATCTCTCTATGATATTAATAAAGCTATTGAAGCAAAGGATTTGAAGGAACGCCCTTTAAAGGAGATTGTTCCCGAACAGTATCATGAGTTCCTCCCCTTGTTTAGCAAGATATTGGCGGATCGGTTACCGCCACATCGACCCGGTATCGATCGTGAGGTACGTTTGAAGGAAGGGGAAACGCCAAGGTGGGGACCATTATATTCAATGTTAAGAACGGAACTGGTAGTTCTGAAAGAATGGCTGGAAGAAAATATGTCCAAAGGGTTTATTCGTCAATCATCGTCACCTTTTGCGGCTCCAGTCCTGTGTGCAAAGAAACCTGATGGAGGATTACGGTTTTGCATAGATTATCGGGATATCAATAGCAAGACAATAAAGAATCGATATCCCCTTCCCTTGATTAAGGAAACACTAAATCTTTTGGGAAAAGCCAGAATATATACAAAGCTAGATGTAACGGGCGGGGTCGGGCGCAGGTGATATGGATGTTGCAAGACTGAACTCGAAGTGCGTATCGAGGGACAAGAATCAGAGTATCTTTCAAAGTCGTACTATTGCTTGCTATACAAGAGAACGAGTAAAGAGAGAAGAAAAAGAAAACCCTCCAACACCATCAACACTCTCTTTATATACAATTCATCTACCATTCTCGAACCATTCTTCATGCCCCGATGTACCATTCGAATCTCATCCCATGATCTTACACACCACTCCATTATTCCTTATCGTAACAACCACGCCACCTCTCCTGACGTCGCAACACCTCAACTCACTTCTTTATCTATACTAAATTATACCGCCACCATCTCACCGCTCCTTCTGCGTCTTCCAACGTCTCCGCCTTTCCGTAACACAATTCCTTCCACACCTTCCGTATCTTTCTTCTATATTTCCTAAGTACCTTCGTACCTTCTTGCGCCGTGACACTAGATGTACGAGGGGCTTATAATTTGCTACGAGTGAAAGAAGGAGACGAACATAAGTTAGCCTTTCGAACAAGATATGGGTTATTTGAACCTACAGTTATGCAGTTTGGAACTACAAATGCACCGGCAGACTTCCAGGGCTATATTAACAACGCTATAAGGGAGGCCTTGGACGATTTTGCATCAGCATACCTGGACGACGTTTCAATATACAGTGATTCCGAGGAAGAACATGTCGGCCATGTGAAATGGATTATGCAGCGTTTGCTGGGGGCAGGGCTGTATTTGAAACCAGAAAAATGCGAGTTTCATAAGGAAACAGTAAGATATCTAGGTTTAATTATATCGACGAAGGGGATTTCTATGGATGAAGATAAGGTGCAAACCGTGCGGAATTGGAGCTGGGAGAAAAAGACTAAGAATGGACGACTTAATAACCTCTTCGAAGTACAAAAATTCCTTGGGTTTTGCAATGATTATCGACGGTTCATTCCAAAGTATTCCGAGAAAGCGGAACCCCTGACAAGGCTAACAAAGAAGGATGAACCATTCGTATGGGAATCAGAGCAACAGTTGGCCTTTGAAATCATGATCACCGCGTTTACAACTGCACCAGCACTCAGCCATTTTGACCATGAAAGGGATGTTATTATCGAGACAGACACTTCAGATTATGTGTCCGCAGGAGTGTTATCCCAACGAGATGATGAGGGAGTGTTACACCCTGTGGCATACTTCTCAAAGAAACATTCACCTGCGGAGTGCAATTACGATATATACGATAAAGAGTTGATGGCTATTATTAAAGCACTTGAGGAATGGAGACCCGAGTGCGAAGGTGCTGCGTATCCGCTACAATTGATAACTGACCATAAGAATTTGGAGTACTTCATGACAAAGAAGCTTCTGAATCGCAGGCAGGCTCGATGGTCAGAGTTTTTGACACGCTTCGATCATCAGATAGTATATAGACCAGGAACATCAAATGGAAAAGCGGATGCATTGACAAGGAGGCCGGGAGACCTCCCTGAGGGGGGGGATGAAAGATTAAAAAATATGGAACAGGTAGTTCTAAAGCCGCAGAACCTACCTAGAGAATTGCGTTTGTTGGTGGATAGCCCGCCCGCTCAGCGCTGTCCCTCCAATTCCGATCTTATGACTGAAGCATATGAGACTGATCCGTTAGCATGGAAGATACTGGAAGCTATACGTATGAAGGGCAGCCTGAAAGATATTACGGTAGCAGAGTGTACCGAACAGGACGGCAGAATTCAGTATCGAGGGAAGCATTACGTTCCGGAAAGTGATCAGTTACGGTTACGATTGATATAGGAACATCATGATACCGCGCTTGCCGGACACCCAGGCAGGGCAAAGACATTTGAGCTTCTGGATCGACAGTATTATTGGAAGGATATGTGGAAACAGGTGGACCAGTTTGTACGGAATTGCCATAACTGTCAGCAGTCCTGGAGCTCTCGACATTCAATGTTTGGGGTTCTTCGACCATTGCCAGTTCCGGAGAAGCCATGGGAGGATATTTCGATGGATTTCGTGGTAGGGCTACCGGAGTGCGAGGGGTTTGATGCGATTTGGGTGGTAGTAGATAGACTCTCCAAAATGCGACATTTTATTACCTGCCATACTATGATTGATGCCATTGAGATGGCTAAGTTGTTTTTACGAGAGATTGTACGCCTCCATGGGCTACCGGCAACAATCGTTTCGGATCGAGGTCCTCAGTTTGCTTCAACCTTTTGGGGCCAGATCTGCAGTCGTTTAGGTATCGACCGACGAATGTCAACAGCGTTCCATCCTCACACAGACGGCCAAACTGAACGAATGAATGCCAGTATGGAACAGTACCTACGAGTGTTCGTTAACCATCAGCAGGATGATTGGGTGCAGTGGCTTCCTCTAGCCAAGTTTGCTGCAAATAATGGAGTATCGGAGACAACTAAGTGTACTCCCTTCTTTGCGGTTCAAGGAGTGGATCCACGGATGTCATTTGCAGGAGAGCCAACAAAGGAACAAGATAATCGACGCCTGAATGCTGATCAGGTTCAAGCTACGATGCAACAGATTCATGAGCACCTCCAGGTAGAGATGAGACGAAGCCAGGGAGTACAGGAAGAGGGCGCCAACCGGACTCGGATTCCCGCACCGAATATACAGCAAGGAACCCAAGTCTGGCTGGACTCTCGCCATATACGAACTACCCGACCTACTCGGAAGTTGGATTGGAAGAGGTTGGGACCGTTTAAAGTCCTTTGGAGGGTGTCCCCCTCTGCTTATGAGTTAGAGCTACCCGCATCCATACGAATTCATCGAGTTCAACCCATTTCCCTTTTGGATCCAGTGATAGATGATCCTGTTATTGGACAACGAATAGAACCCCCTCCTCTGGTAGAAGTTGATGGTGAAGAAGAATATCAGGTATCGAACATCGAGGATTGTAGGATGTATAGGAGTCAGTTACAGTACTTGATACGGTGGACTGGATATGACTCCCTGACGTGGGAACCTGCGAAGTTTGTGGATGGATTACGAGCGGTGGATGAGTTCCACCAACGATACCCACAGAAAACAGGACCGTTGGAGAATGTTCTCGGAGGACCTCGAACCTAGGAGGGGGATACTGTCACGGTTCGGAATTGTGAGTGATGGGTTGAGAGATACTTAGGAAGAGTATTGGATGGGGGGAAGGCATTGGTGTTACGGAAAGGCGGAGACTTGGATAGATTCGGAGATGGTATAAGGATGTTAGAAGATGGTGGGGGCATAATATGTTATGATAAGGAAGTGGTCTGAGGTGTTGCGACGTCGGGCGATGTGGCGTGGTTGTAGTGATAAGAGTTGTGTTGGTGGTGTGTAAGATCATGGTTGGATATTCGGATGGTACATCGGAGCATGAAGAATGATTCGAGGGTGGCAGACGAAGTGTATATAAAGAGAGGTTGTTTGGTATTGGAGGATTTCCATTTCTTCTCTCTTTACTCGTTCTCTTGTATAGCAAAGCAAGTTATGACTTTGAACCAGCTTCGATCCATGTGTTGTCTTGACTTCCTCGAAACGAACATCGAGCTTCTTGTTCTGTTTTCCGATATCGCATTATTATCACCAATATCACCTACGCCCGATCCCGCCCGTTACAGATCTCATCCACTATCTTCATAGCTTCAGACATCGCATACATTTCCGCATCAAATGCTTCTTTCTGTCGGCCCAAGTGCACCCTCCTCTTTTTCCACCTTCCTGCCTCTTCCCATACCACTGCGCACCCAACCCACTCATCTTCTTTTCTCGATCCATCAGTCCAAAGAACAACTCCCTCCCTCTCCAACTTTGCCTCTTCCAACGCTTGTTCCTCATCCTGAATTATAACTTTGCCTTTAAGGCATCTCTTTTCCGTCGGTAATGTCGTCCTCTCATAACTCCTCCTTTCGAAAGGTTTATCCTCCGGGATCAACGCATCAATCCCCTCCACCCTCTGTAAGACATTCCTTCGTATTTCTAACATTCTCCATCCACCTTGCGCGAGGGGCATCATCATTTGTCTCAACTTATACCGGCGTACCCAATTATTCCGATGAGCCTTTGCCGGTCGTAAACCCGCATCATTCATTAACGCTCCTTGAGGTGTTGTCCTAAAGCATCCGGTTACCCTTCTGCCCTGTTCATTCAACAACTTTTGCACCTCCTGAGCTCGATTTTCTTGTCCATGCCACCACAATTCAGACCCATTCAATGCCACTGCCTGAACTGCCGCGACTTGAATTCTTTTGCATCCTTCCGAGCTTAATCCTTTCTTCGTCATTAAGAATCTCACCCTATTTTGTGCTTTCCTTGCTTTCGCTAAGGTCTTTTTCGTATGATCATTCAGGGTAAGCATATCGTCCAGCCATACCCCCAACCATCTTGTTGCTTCTTTGTTATATGAAACATCATGATTTCCTACATTTAATCGGGCATTCATCTTCGGTTCATTATTCTTTCTTCCTCGAGTAAACAACATCGCTTCCGTTTTTTCGATGTCGAACTGACAGGCATTCTTCTTTGTCCAAATTGTTGTTTCCGCGGCGCATCTCTCCAATCGTTGTGTGCATTCCCCCACATCCTCGCCTTCCACCACCCATGCTACATCATCGACAAAAGATATACCCTCACTTCCACACTCTTCTTCTGTATCCTTAACTTGGCCGAACAACCCCGAAAGATATATGACGAAAAGTACTGGCGATACTGGTGACCCCTGCGGAACCCCCGTTTCCACATCCATACTATCTCCTTCCTTTCCGTCCATCGACATTATCACTTTTCTGTCTTCCATAAAACTTTCCACCCACCTCACCAGGTCGGCTTCAAATCCCATCTCTTCCATTCTTTTTATCAAATTCCCCTTCGCCACATGTGGAAAGGCTCCTTTAACATCCATCAACAACACTGCGGTGGTATTCCCCCTCCCCCACGCTTCTTCGACTCTCTTCATCAACCTTCCAACCGCGTCTATTGCTGATCTTTTCTTTCTGCATCCAAACTGTCCGTCATGAAGTAACCTCCTTCGCTCCCATTCCTCAGCTATTGCGTTGGCTGCTACCTTCTCAACAACTTTTCCCAGACAATTTAACAACATTATCACCTTATATGCCTTGGCGACTCCGTAATCTGGCTTATTTGGTTTCGGTATAACCACCCCCTTCGCTTCCTTCCAAACTCGCGGGTGTATCCCTAACCTAAAAGACGCTTTAAAGATATTAATTATTCTCTGAGAATCCCATTCCCACAATAATCGAATCGCCTTAAACCCCAGCCTCTCTGCACCAGGTGCTTTTCGAACTGACTGATTAAATAGAGCCTCTCAGATATCTTCATCAGTTATCATTTTCCACATTTCTCCTCCCTTCTCTTGGGCATTTCTTTTCACACCCTTTAAAGGTTTCGGAAACGCTTCTTCTTTTATCAATTCTGCTTTTTTCTCCCAGGACTCTGCCACCTCCCCATTCCTGGATCTCAAAGCTTTTGTTGTTTGTGGTCCGCCTGGTTTCGTATAACTCAACGCCTGCCAGACCTGGTCTCTAGTAACTGAAGTCAGAAACTTTCTCCACATCTCCGTTTTCGACTGTCGGATCATTCTTCTCAGGTTGCTTCGCTGCTTCCTAACTTGTTGCTGCGATGCCTCCCCTTTCTTCCTTGCTCTCTTTATCGATCCCAAAAATTTTCGGTTTTCCGCGATCTCCGCAGTCCACCACCTCTTTGATCTCGCGCAAACCTTAACCATTTTGCAGCACCTATTAAGATGATTAACAAAATTTCGCTGTATCCACTCAGCTTCCATTTGTAAATCCTCTCTGCTGCTTTTCCCATTCAAGACCGGTCTTTTTGAGCTCTTATCCTTCCACTCTTTTTGTGCTTTTTTATAATTTTCTTCCTCCTCCTTTGACTTAAGCCCATCAATATCCCATCCTGTAATCTTTTGTGACACTTTGGCTCCTTCCCCTTCATTCCATCTTAACTGGGCACACACAATCACGTGATCTGAGGTAGTTGCCAAATCTGTTGACGTCTCTAATCTATCAGCCATCGAGGCTTTAGTAATAAAAAAGTCAATAAGCGATCCCGAAGATTCGCCGTTTCTCGTATTCGAATGGGTTTCTTCCCCATCCATAATGTCAATCAAATCGTACTCATCCAGAAGATTTTCCAAAAAGGTTGCATCTCGCTTTGGTGGGCACTGTGGGTCTCATCTGTCACTGTGAGCATTCCAATCTCCTCCGAGGAGAATCTTTTCCTGCTCCATAATTTCACTCCATCTTCCTCTCTGTGCCGGTCTGCCTTGACTTCTCACTCCCCCCTCTTGTCTCAGCTGATCATACACATTCACCAATCTCATCTTTCTACCCGAAGGGTACTTTATATCAAACACCTGTACGTCTCCGTCTCCCCCCTTATCCACTTCCGAAAACTCCAAGTGCGTATCTCTTCATATTGCAGTCATTGTTCTTCCTCCTCTGACCAACCTATATCCTGGGTGGCTAATGTTGTATCCTTCTCTCTCCACATACGGTTCTTGCATCATTACAACATCAGCCCCCCAAACAATTCCTTGCTCCAACGCTCCCATAGTTGCCTCATAACCCCTCCCACAATTATGCATTACACATTTCACCATTGCGTCATGGGGGGTTCTTTGGTCCCTGCGTTAGAAGATTCTCCTTCCGTCTCTTGTGTCATAGCGACTTGGACTTCCGGCTCCTTTTCTTTTTGCTCATTATCTTGAGTCTTCTTTTCAGCCTCTGCAGTCGATGGTTCCCCATCCTCTGTCCGCTTCGGCTCCTTCTGTTAATCGGTTGTCACATTTTGATGTTCCCCCTCCCTCTCCTTCCAAGTACATCTTTCTTCTCTCGCTGTCTTGATGGCCTCATGTTTCTTAACACAACATTTGGCCTTCGCGATGCGATTCCCCTTGCAGTTAACACACTTGTCAACATTATGGGTGCAGTTCTGTCCTGCATTAGCTTTGCAACCTACCACGTTGCACTTATGATCCTTTGCCAAATGCCTCCCCGCACACAACATGCACGCCAGCCTCTTCAAAGACCCACACTTCATTTCAACATGTCCCCATCTGCTGCATACTCCACAAAAGGAATCCGGTCCGGCATTCATGAACTTTTCCACATCATACTTCACTCCTGCCGCCCTGAGACCTCCCTTTATAACTTTTTCGGCCATCTTACTACCCTTGACTGCCAACACGACCGTCGATGGTTTCTTTCCTTCCGGCTTCTTTTTCTGCACATCTTTTGGTCCTCCAATCCAGTTGATGGCGAGGGGCAACACCACTCCCTCGTCCTCAGCCTGCAATTCCTGCCTCAATTTTTCAAGTCCACCTCCCGTCTTCTTTCCCAAATACCTATCAAAATTGACGCCATGCATTTTCACTCTCTCCCAGAGTTCATTCGTCTCAATGTCCACAATTTCTGTGTCCACCTTCCTCGCTGCTTTGATCACTATTTCCCTATACCGAATCAACATTTCGGCCATTGCTGCTGGGGTTGTAATGGTCGACAGACATCCTCCGGTATTTTTTGTAACTTCCTGAATGCGAACAAAGTGCGTGACCTTTGCCTCGAAAAGTGCTCTATTCACTTCCGACGAAATGTCCAAATCCTTCTTCTGAGAAAGACGGAGGCCATTATCCCTCTTAAAGATGACCCTCCTTCTCTCCATTGAATTCTGTCCTGGGGCTACTGGCTTCATATCTTCCTTCTTTTGCTGCCCCTTTACTTCAACAAAGCCATCTCCCATCTTCTTTTGTTGCTGTCCCGATTGTTGTTGTTGTTGTTGACGTTGTTCGGGTTGCTTCTTTGGTGGTGGTGGTGCTGCCGCTCTCTGTGCCCACGTATTCTTCTTCTTTTCTTCCGGTGTCTTTTCCGGCGTCTTTCCAGTTGGCTTCTTAACCTCCGGCTTTTTTCCCCCAACCCCAGCTGTGGGCAAATAGCCTCTCCGTACGTATAGAAGTGAATGTTATTGATGATCGAGCTGACATCTCGCTAGAACTAACTAATACGCGAGTCTCCCGCAGAGCCGCACTAATGCCACAGAGCCGCACTAATGTCACAGAGCCGCACCTAATGTGACAGAGCCGCACCTTAACATGACCAGAGTCGTCCACCGACATCACAACCTTCTCCAATCATCTTCGAGAAACCTCTCGAAGAAACAAAACACCCT
>Ga0307515_10002384_pt1 | contig 40986 bp, 22 predicted proteins | sample 17_EM_MG_FD_194513 | JGI IMG/M metagenome (GOLD analysis project Ga0307515, IMG submission 194513) | Populus trichocarpa ectomycorrhiza microbial communities from riparian zone in the Pacific Northwest, United States - 17_EM | ecosystem: Host-associated > Plants > Roots > Unclassified | place... | reverse complement strand
TATTTTAATAGTTATTTATTTTTGAATTTCATCTCTTGAGATTTTATTTTTATACCAGATTTAGTCATCGTTATTTTAACTACTTTTTTTTTATAATTTTTCTAATTAACTTTTGTTTTTTCATTTTATTCCTCAATATTTTTTATTTCTAATTTTGTTCTCATTCCTTTAACATTTTTTTTTCATTTTTTTTAACTATTTTTTTTTTAATTTTCATTCATCAATATCTCACTGATTTGTAGTCTGGATCGTAATATTTTTTTTAATATAGAGATCTCGGTTTCATGCCCAAGGGACAAGTGTAAGATATTAATCCGGGTCGATATTGGTTTTTTATTATCCTTTTGTTTTAAACTATTTTTTTTCTCAAATCCACTCTTCAACATTGCATTTATTGAGGATTTGGTTCTTTTATTTTTCTTATTTTGCTTTTTGTGAAGATAGTTCGACCTCATGATCTAAATCACAAGTTTATTGTGTTGGTTCAGATTGGCTCGAGCAATATGCTTGAGTCTCATTTTATAGTCCATTCATATATTTCATGATGAGAATCTAATTAGAATATTATTTGAGCTATTTTTATTTTAAAAAACTTATTTAATTCAAGATTTTTTTACCCTGATTTTTAAAAATTAACCAAACATTTCATCATTTGTTTGTTTTTTATATATTTTTTTACATTAGACAATAAATCCTCCTTCTTTTTTTGTTGTACTTTAAAAAAAATTAAACTTTTTTATTTTCCAAGGTCGCACACCGCCTCTATTTTTTGTCTTTTAAATAAGCAAATTGTTATTTGGTATGAAAATATCTCATGCATTTGGTTTGCATGTGTTTACATGAAAAATGGTTTTTTATATAAAAAATTGTTATATCTAGTAGGATTATGAATTCAGATTGGTGGTATAGCTGGTTAACTTATTTTTTTTTAGATTGATTTTGTTTTTATTTCTAGTTTTTATATTCTTTTTTCTAGTATTTGATGGGAGAAAAAAGCAGTATAAACCTGCACAATCATTTTTTTAAATAAAAAATTTGCTATAAAAAACGTGTGGAATAAGCCATCACATTTTTTTTTTTAAAAAAGATAATATAACTAGTACAGTATAAGTTCAACTTTAACGTTGCAAGTATCGGTCTACGTATCCCCTACATTATACAAATCAAACACAGTGCACTCGCAACAACTATAGTTGTCTGTAAAAAAAAACCTTTATAAAGAATTTACAGGTTATTAGAAAATTTCAAGATTTTGTAGAAATAAAATAATTTCAATATTTTTTTTTAAATTTTAATACTTGAAAAAACACGAATGAATGATACAAATAATTAAAATTATAAATTTTAATAAATTTGCAAATCATATTCAGAGCGGCACATTAAAAATTAATCTTAGTAACATTATCATCTCTCCATCTCCCTCGTATAATTGATTGGAAGATTTTTTCTTATAGAATGAAAATAATCTAAGTAAATGATAATTTTTTAATAATTTAAATAAAATAAATTTTAAAACTATTTTTAAAAAATTCAACTAACAAACCAAACCAATTCAAGACACCTCAATCACGATTCCTATCATGTTAACATAATGAGTGGTCCAAAAATTGTTAGATGGCCCAATCCCTGAAATACACCGTCCTATCCCTCAGCTAACCATGACGTATTAATCCATGGGCCTATAAGAGCATCACAAAACTGCCAAGCTGTTTCGTTAATCCTAACATCCTTTTCACTTCAATTTCCAAAACCACCCTTATCAAATCCATCTCCTCCAAGCATATTCGAAACAGATTCGAGGCTAAAACAGTAAATAAAATAACCACAGATTTATGGATCCATCACCATAAGAACTCCACAAATATCAAACAAAAACCCGAAACTGAAAACAAAAACAAAAACTAAAAATCAAAACCCGTCACTCCACAATCTACAATGGGCAGGAAGTTTTTCGTTGGCGGTAACTGGAAATGCGTGAGTCTCGTTTTTATTCTTATCTATTCCGTTAGTGATATCGAAATCTGATTCAGATCAGGTTTTTTTTTTTTTAAAGCAATCAAATCAGTTATTTGGATTGGTGATTTAATTTTTTCTGGATGTAGACTGGAACCACCGAAGAAGTGAAGAAGATAGTGTCAACTCTCAATGATGCTCAAGTGCCCTCATCTGATGTTGTTGGTAAGTGTGTCTTTCTTACTCTCGCTTTCTTTTGTTCAATTCAAGTGTTGCTGTTAATCTGATTGCACAACTGAAAGGTAATTACACAAATTGGATTTACAAAAATCACAAGAAACTGATGATTTTTAATCATGATCTGCCTTTAACCTACTGATGTATCGAGAACTGGTATGATCTTCTACAGAGGTTGTTGTAAGCCCTCCATACGTGTTTCTTCCTCTGGTGAAAAGTTCGCTGAGGCCTGATTTTCATGTTGCGGCTCAAAATTGTTGGGTTAAGAAAGGAGGTGCTTTCACCGGTGAAGTCAGGTATGCGCTAATGATCTTTATTAGCTGGCCTAGTATTTTGTTTGTGCTGACTATTAGACGTATGGAATTGATGAATATTTATTGTCTGTGGGATTTGAACTTCCAAATGCTGAAGTTGTTCTTACTTGTGTGCAGTGCTGAGATGCTTGTGAATCTGGGTATTCCTTGGGTCATTCTTGGTCACTCCGAAAGGAGAAGTCTCCTGAATGAATCAAATGAGGTAAGTTTGTGTCACATGTTATAGCAATAACTTATCTGTGGTTAATTTGTACTGTCAATGCTTCACAAGTGCTTCTTTTTATCATACCTATTTAAAGTTTCAATCATGTAATAACTTCCCGCTCTGGGGGGTGTTTCCTTTAGTTTGTGGGCGACAAGGTTGCATATGCACTTTCTCAAGGGTTGAAGGTGATAGCTTGTGTTGGTGAGACTCTTGAGCAGCGGGAAGCAGGATCTACCATGGAGGTTGTTGCGGCACAAACCAAAGCAATTGCAGGTATAGCATATATTAACCATGCTTTTTTGGATTTATGATGTTGTACATGTTTAATTTTTCCAAACAAGAAGTTCTGGCCTTCATACAGTGGTGGAACATTGTTGATTAAGTTAATCTGTTACTAGTTGGGCATGTGGAATCATTGTTTGTTATTAACTGAAACACTGTACTCTTGTATACAGTGATGCGATGTTCTTTGTTTTAAGGGAGGTAATTGATCACATGGCCACACATTTTAGATGAGCTTGAAATCAACTGTCTCTTCCTCCTGGTTCCAAGTTTTGCAATGCACCTTCAAATGAACGTTTTAAAAACTTCTGCTGTATTTATCTTTCATTTAATTGGATTTTGATCATATCAAGGGGCTTCATATATGCATACCTTCATTATTTCAGTAGATGTGTTCATCAATTTGGAACATATGACTATGTTGATTCATTTATTTATCTTGTTACATTCACTATATCCTCACTGTAAAGAGTTTATAGTAGTATCAATAATTGTTTAAACTTTGCTTTCATTGCAGCACGAGTATCAAACTGGGCTGATGTTGTTTTGGCCTATGAGCCCGTGTGGGCTATTGGAACAGGAAAGGTTGCAAGTCCTGCTCAGGCACAGGAGGCAAGTCCAAACTTTGTTTTCTTGTTGAAGTTGCACTCATTATATGCACTGAGCTTTCCACCAACGAGAAAGAAAAAGGAGCATTTAACACCCATTGTTTATTTCCTGTACCACGAAAACATAAATAATTCAAATTAACATGCTGAGCTTTATGTTTTCTTAGAACTCAAAATCTTTTATGATTCTATGTACTTTCAATCTCACAGTATTAGCTCATTTATAGCAGGCAAATGGTGTTTTTGCCCCATAATTGCTACGTTGTTTCTTATCTGCCTGTTTTCTCAGGTTATTTCCTGCATGTTAAACACCAGTTAATCTGTGATTGTGTCTTGCCTGTTGGTTTCCCATGACTATTTTTTTGAAATTTTGGTTTTTTAATGTAATAGGTGCATTTTGAACTGAGGAAATGGCTCCATGCAAATACCAGCCCTGAAGTTGCTGCAACCACCAGGATTATTTATGGAGGTATCTTCATATGTTAATGCTACTTGCAATCAGTTTATTTTCTTGATTTGTTCTGTTCTTTTTTTGCAGACCTATAAGATGAATACACTGGTTGAAAATTCCAAGTATTTTTTTTTGTATTGCTCTTTTTTTTTGGGAAAAATAAATAAATAAAGTCTTACATATTAAATACTGCATTCTGTAAAGCGAGGCAGATGCTTGCATAAAATACTGAGTAGAGAACATGCTATGCATTTTTCTTCAACATAAATTCATTGAAACATGCTTGGTGAAGTGTAAGGGGTTGTGCGCCATGCTTGGTCCAGATGGATCAATATGCCATCCTTGATATATCTATTTATAGTGTGGGCACCATCACAATACTCAGGGAACTGATTGAACCCGAACCTTATTGCGAAGTTGAGTGTGCCTTGTTTGCATTCAGAGATGGAAGATATTGTGGTATCCTGAACCAATATCTAAAAAGATAATGTGTTTTTCTCATGCTGCTGGATAATATTTGCTTTCATTTTGGTTTCTTAACGGGGTGGCGAGGGAGTTAGTAGAATGATGATTAATTTTCTCCCCTTTTTTGTTTATGCTTCATTAATTTGGTGCCTGATCCAGGATCCGTTAATGGTGCAAACTGCAAGGAATTGGCAGCAAAACCTGATGTTGATGGCTTTTTGGTTGGTGGTGCTTCCCTAAAGGTAGCGAAACTTACTAGTTATTTAATTTAATTTCATTTGACTTTTCCTTGCCGGTTGATTTTCATGATATTTCCCTTTCGTTGTGCCTTCATCATCAGCCGGAGTTCATTGACATTATCAAGTCTGCTGAAGTGAAGAAAAGTGCCTGAGCACAGAACCAGGGCGCTGGGGGCGACTCTTTGATGCTTATGTTTGGGGAGGTATAGAATCCATCATGTACAATTTAGACATGTTTTCGAGGAAATAAGTTTTCAATCTTGTGTAATGATATCAGCACTTTAACCGGCTTTATGTTTGAATAAAGATAACTATTTCCTTCCCAATGCCATTTACATTTTGAGTTCTTGGTTACTTCCATGCCTTTGACATGTTTGCATGAATACAATCCATGTATTTGTTTTATATTTGGCCCCTTCATCTTTTTTGAAGTGGCTTCGGTTGTAAATGATAGGAATACTCTTTAAGACTGGTGTGGGAGAACATCAAAGTGTGGTGTCCTTTTGACTTGAGTCTTCACCCAAGAGCAGATGTTTCATTAAACTACTGCAGTGGGTGTTTTTCTGTTGCTTTCCAATTTATATTGCCTAATAAACCAAAAATACAGGTAAAGCCCTACTGGAAAAGTATTTCCACTTCGTCTTCTTCTCGCCTCGTCCCTTTCCTCAGTTTCTCTATCTCAAGATCGACCTTTTTCAAGGCAAGTTATTGCTCATTATGCAAGAAAAGGTTGCCACACATCATTTGATGGATCTTTTTTCGCAGATTATGGCTCTAGGTAGGCTTAAGTTTCTCGTGTCTTTTCTTGGTTGTCCTGAGACCTGATCTTTTCCCCCTGTCTAGGAGTGGGTTTATTTGGTTATTTTACACAACCACCATGGGAATAGTTGTTATATAAGCAGTCACATCATTCATGCTGTCTGTAAGTCTGTCGGAACTCGTTTGATGGCAAAAAAAAAAAAAAGGGGATATGGGAATTTCAGGAGTGCTCTTATTGTTTATTGGTAAGCTGAGCATGAAAATTGCGTTTTCTTATCCTTGTATCTTTCGAGGTCAAGCTTGAAAGAATAGAAATGGAAATTTGTGTTTTTTTTTTTGTTCTTATCAAGTTGAGCTTTAACCCGAGGGGTTAGGTGACACTATATTAGTTTTTAGTCTATTTTCATTTGATAATTAGATCATCTGCCACCTAGAATAATAGTTCTCCAGGCTGTTCTGATAGGGGGAGTCAATTGTTGACTGAATTATTAGAAATAAAACTAAAACTCCGGAATCCACGGTAAAACGATTTATCAGCCCTTTAATGATTAAAAAAATTAACGCGTACTTGAGGTAGAACTGTATTTTCAGATATTTATTATACAATACATCAAATATTTGAGGGGTGTTTTTAGATTTTTAGATTTTTTATTCAATGTAATTGTCGCATAACTTTTGGGGTCATTTTCTTTTGTGCAAGGTTAATGGGCATTTTAGGTTTTTAACTTTGGTTTTCTCGGAATTATCATCTGGGATCATGGGTGTTTTAATATTTTTATAATTAAAAAAAAATGACATATGCAGCGCCTCTAGGTGGCCGTTGGTAGCTTTCCATTGCTGCGTTCGAAGCATCATGCCACTCTCTATACGATGAGCCAGCGCGTGTTGGTCTTAATGGCACGGAGAAGCTCCAACTATAATTTTTCTCCATCTTTTCTTTCTTCCACCTCAAAAGGTGTGTTGGCCTCGCAAAGTTGCAAAATGGTTCTTGATCATTTAATTGCATGGAATTTGATTTATTTGTTTTTTAATTTCATCCATTGTCATTTGATTTTTTATATTTTTTTATTAAATTTAATTCTCATTATTTTGATTCCTATTTATTTTGCTTTTATTATTTTTTAAATTGAATTTTATTTTTTGATTTAATCCCTAATCATTTTATTTTAATTTTTTTTCATTGAATTTGATCTTCATTTCTATTGTTGCAATTCCTTTTATTTTGATTTCTATTCTTGATTAATTTTTTTTCATCCCTTATTGTTTAATTTCATTGAATTTTCATATCATATTTGATACTTTTTTTTTATCATATTTTTAAAACTTGGTCTGAGAGTCAACCCCCGTCATGTCCTTCGTCACGATTTGGGTCTAATAATCAAGGTTATCGAGGTCAATTAAATTTTTTATTGTGCAAGAAGTAAAAATGATATTATTCTAATAAAAATAACAAAAAAATAAACAGCTTTTGACATGATTTTTCACTAGCTAATCATTTTATTTGTGTTTTTATTTATATTATATTTTACTGATTTAAATAAATAAGTTTAGTAAACATAATTGAGTAAATATTTTATTTTATATGATTAAATATTAATTTTTTTTTTAGCAAGCAGTTGATGAGCTTAACCTTAACTGCATAAGAGATTAGTCAAAGACTACCACATCGACGGGCATGAAGAGTCATTGTGCATGCTATATTTGACCTTTATATCATGATTATGTAACTGGTCGTCTGATTGCGTGTTAGGAATTCACACGTGAGGTTTTTCCATGAGGGGTGATGGTGGCACCGAGACTCTGAAAATTTTTACATTTAAGTCTAAACATTTTGAGATTTTAATTATATCCTTCGATCCGAGACTTGTTTAATACGAAATACATAGTTTGCACTTTCAAGTTCTCCCTTACTTGTTTTGTTTTTAAGTTTTACCTTGATTTTCTTTTCAAATTCCCTCTTTGATCTAAAAATTATAATTCTACCGTTTTCCATGACATGAATGAAATAAAAGTGATGAGATAATTTTTGGTCAATATTTTTATTTATAAAAAATCTTTTTAAATAAAATGAATATGATAAACAGGTTAAACATAAAAAATTTAGAATTGGTAATTAACCATGTTCAAAGATAAAATAGATCTAGCAAACATGCTACACAACTTGGCCTTCACAACCAGTCATACCCGAGATAACATGGGTTTGACAAACATGTCAAACCTAAAGAATTTGGACTTGGTAGTTGGTCAAGCTCAAGTTAATGCGGGTTTAATAAACATGTCAAATCTGAAAAATTTGGACATCACCAAAAACTAATACGATATGCCCGATCTTCCATAATATAAGTATAAAAGACGTGATAAACCGTTATGCAGAGTAATTGTTCCTATTAAAATGATGATTTTCATATATTTATAGGTGTATATAAGGTTTTTTAAGGGACATAATATACTTACTGTCTCATTAATGATATGTAAGAGATACACGTCTCCTATTATTATCGTCAAAAGTAGAGGACTTTCAGTCTTTTTTTATCTGAAAAACAATAAGATTCAAGTGGTATAAATACCTGTTGAACTTTCTAGGTAAAATATTCATAACTTTTATCTTTTAGGATAAAAGATATATAAATTTTAATAACATTAACAAACTTAAAACTAAAAAACAAGCATACTTGTTCATTAAATTTAAGGTTTTTTCAAGTCATTTATTGCCTCAAGTCATTTTATACCATTTCCATAAATACATGTATTTCTTTAGATTCTTTTTAAAAAATCAAATTAAAGCACTAGAGTATATTAATAAACTATTATCCGAAGCACTAATCAACATTCTAGTTACATCTATTTCGGGGTATCATAAAAAAGTCCTTTTACATATGTGTACACGGAACTACTACAGTGTATCCTATCAAGAGTCTGGGCCAAGCCTATTAGCCTTCCATGCATATCTTGAAAAACAAAATCACCTTTCTCGTTTAACGTGATGGCATTTCCCAGAGATATCAAGCTTGTGATTGCCATAATGCTAATAAATTCATCCACTGCCGGCTGCAAACAGGGCAAACCAATCTGATGAAGGTGGGATTCTCGTGCAATGCTTTATTGAATGGGTGAGTGTGTACATTGTATGTGTGCTTCATCAGTGAACTTCTAGAAAGGGGCTTGAAGGGCTTTTAGCTATTCAAAGAACGAAAAAAAAAAAAGAAAAAATAATTTCTCCACTCCATTGAAGAGAAATATTGCTCGATGGGGATAAAGGGTCAATGGATACCGAACAGCTGGTGACGCGTACGTGAATCTTGTAAACGCAACCATGGAGAAATTAAAACAAGTTCTCCTTCTTTATTGTTTTTGTAACAAGTCAACAGCAAAGTTGGCCAGAGGCACAACAGTCACGGGTTTGTCTGGTCTCTTTTTCACATTCAATTCCCGTCCACTGTCATCTTTTTATAGATAGATATACTGTGCTGCATAAAGCAAGTAGAACGCCTACTTTATTTATTTGCTTTTGACTAGCTAAAAGATATTTAAAAGGATGCCGGTAAAAGTCTCTTTGCTTTTTCAAATCCCGGTGGTAATGAACGTACTATCTATCCCCTTCGGATGCTTGTACTGTACCTTTTCTCCTTGTGGTGGATGCCCGTCACCGGGGTATACGAAAAGAAAGCCAATTATTTACTCCGGGGAGAGTGATTGTTTTCAGGACAAATCTCCGATTCAACATCAATGCTCTCGATTATACGTCGAAAACATTTTTCATAACAATTTCATGGTCAGAGAGATTTTGTTTTTTAATTCGACCATTTCATTAAATACAGTTGATAGATCCTTAAATATCGACGTGTTTCTTGTATGATCCGAACTAAAGGAGAAATTAGGAGGGAAATCTCCTTCCAATTTTTTTTTTGCAAGACACGTCACCTGGCATCATAATATAAATCATAGATCTTCCCAAGCAATTCCAATAATAATAATAATTATTATTATTCATTCATTCATAAACAAATATTATCATACGATCTAATATAATTAGTTTTATTTTTCCTCTCCAGGAGGCATTTACTGATGTATTAATTAATAAATCTCAGGAGAAATTAATAGCAACGTGTCACGACATAATTTTCCATGCAATGTCTCATCATCCTTTTCATTTTCCCGGGAATTACAACAAACGCCGCCAATAATTGTATGGGTACGATAAATCTCGATCGCGTGTGGAAGCATAGACATTTTAAAGAGTTGCTGAATGTTGATTTCTCAAACAGGGCCCTACCAAGGCAGATCGAGAAGCTCGCATGGCCGCCCATCATTCCTGCTGGCAAATAATTAACACGCTACCCAATTCGAACATAATTAACTAATACAAGGATTGCTTCATTGGTTGTCTGATAAATTACGGATGCCAATCCAACGGCTAAGAATAATTGAAATCAGGCATGTCTGTACACAGGGACAGGATTTCTGACCTTTAGACAAGAAAGCCGACCGTAATCAATGCCATTTTATAATCCCCCTCTTCTATTTTTATTGCCATTTGCCTATGAAAATCAATACATAAAAAACTACTACTAGATTTGATGGATTTAGGGTATTTACTACTGTGACAGATTGATTCTTAAAATATTTTTTTATTTAAAAGATATATTAAAAAATATTTTTAAAATCCATGTATTAAAATAATTAAAAAACATAAAAAATTAATTTTTTTAAAAAATTTAAATTCCTTAAAAATATTGTTTGGAAAGCAATATCTAATAATTCTAGGCTAATAATGTCTATGATGTTTTTTTAAAAATATATTAAAATAATTTTTTAAATTTAGTTTTTATTTTTAATGTTGGATTAAATAATTTGAGAAGTATTTTAAAACACCCCATTTGACTTTTAGAGGATTTCAAGATTCCGTTACATACTACCAAAAGGTTAAAAAATAAATATATAATTGGAATTAATTTGCGGTGACGAGTTCTATTCCACTCGTAGATAAAAGAATCTTTTTTTCTCTCGTTTTTAGGTCCTTTATTTCCCCCTGGTAGATAGATAAAAGGAAACGCAAATGTAGGCCAAGACAACTCTTTCACTTTTGTCCCTGGCGAAGTTCTAATAAATAGAACTTTTCCAGAAGGCAAACAGAACACAAAAGAACACCATAATCTGTCCATCTTTGCCTCTTACTCATTCTTGTTTAGCTTTCTCCTTTTTGGCGTTTCTTTTAATCATTCAAACTTTGCTAGTAGTTGGTCATGATCGTAGGAGATGCAGGCTACAGCTAGCTTTTTTTACATATAAAGCTCTTGGTTTCACACTTGACTTGTTTCTCTCTTTGTTCCCTGTCTCAAGCTTGTCTTTGCCTTGTTTCTATCAAAGCTTTCTTGAGCTGGGTTTCAATAGTCATTCAATCTTTAGCAGCTGCAACCTGTGACCAAAGTGAAGGGTTTTCGACGTCTTTGTGTCAATGGGGTCGTGCTTCAGTGCAAGAATTAAAGCTGAGAGTCCTCCTCGAAACGGTATGTTCACATCCACACACATCCTGTTCTTGATGATATTTGTTCTCTCTGTTTGCCAAAGGTAGTAATTTTTGTTCATTCCTTTTTTGATCTTTCGTTGAAAAGGAATCTTTAGTTTTTTGCTTCAGCCTTTTCCTTTTAGAAAGTAGCATTATTTTGGATTCTTGATGTTTTCCTCTTTAGGATACGGACCTCTGTTTGAATTTTGATTGATAAGAGAAAGGAAGAGTAAACAGGGAATCGAGAATTTTGATTCTCATGTCTTTCCTTTCATTCTAAGATCAACCATGCTTCTAATTATAACGTACTAATATTCACTACTTTCTTGTCGCTGAAACTTTCAGCTTACCACAAAAGAAGATCACAAAAATCATCCATCTTGTCGCGTTCCATTAGGTTAATTAAGATAGCTGATGTAGCAAAAGAAAAATAAGAAAACAATCTCAATTAAATAGAACCATTAGGAATGGTTTACACGGGGCTTCATTACTGAACGAATAAAGATCAAACATAACCATTTGAAAGATTTAATCTGTAGTAATTTTTCTATTTTTCTTGGCAAATTTGCCATTGATCAGGAAATTTTTCCTTTCCTTTATTTTCTTTTCCAAGTCTTTTTGAAAGTAGACGGTTCATTTCTTGCTTTGCATTTGTAGACATCTAGATGAATTTATAAGATATGATGCGTTGATTATTCAGGGGGGAACACAAAATATGCTGGCAAAGGTGGGAATGACAAGAGTGGGTCAAGCAGCAAGGTCTCTTCTTCCACAGTGCCTTCAACTCCTCGGACACAGGGTGAGATCTTGCAGTCCTCAAATTTGAAGAGCTTTTCCTTTAGTGAATTAAAAGCAGCCACTAGGAACTTCCGTCCTGATAGTGTGTTGGGGGAAGGTGGTTTTGGTTGTGTCTTCAAAGGGTGGATTGATGAGCATTCATTGACAGCTGCCAAGCCTGGAACAGGTACAGTTATTGCTGTAAAGAGGCTTAACCAGGAGAGTTCCCAGGGTCACCAGGAATGGTTGGTGAGTATCCCTTTTTCCATTCGTTCCTTGCCTGCCTTTTTCTAAAACTCTCTCTTGAATTTTGTAGAAAGGTTTACAAATGTCCAGAGACAAGTTAAGATACAATCAATCGTCCAATATGAACTGGTATTCGATGCTTCTTGTAAAGAGCTGGATTAACCAAGTTAGAATTGAAACAGATTCACTAGAACATCCTTAATGATCCGGCTCTTGGCAGTTTTAGTACATAGATGATAATTTTTAAAGATTGTATGATTAATAGATTTTGTGCTGATTCTTCGACTGCAGGCAGAAATAAACTACCTGGGCCAGCTGTATCATCCAAATCTAGTAAAATTGATCGGCTATTGCTTAGAAGATGACCACCGGCTTCTGGTTTATGAGTTTATGCCCAAGGGAAGCTTGGAGAATCATCTTTTCAGAAGTGAGCTATTGATATCATCCGATATCGACCTTTCAACTCAAGTTGTAGTATTTTCTATGACCTCGAATATCTTGGATAAAAATCATTGAAATAGTTTTTTTTACTGGAACAGGGGCTTCTTATTTTCAACCACTCTCGTGGAATCTCCGCATGAAGGTTGCCCTTGATGCTGCCAAGGGTCTAGAATATCTTCACAGTGACAAGGCGAAAGTTATATATAGAGACTTTAAGGCTTCTAATATCCTGCTCGATTCGGTATGTGAAAATGTTTCAGTTTTTGAGTTTTGCTTCATGAGCTTTCACTTTACTTGCACCTCTCTTACACATTCCTTGTACATTGTGAAATGACAGAATTATAGAGCCAAACTCTCTGATTTTGGGTTGGCCAAGGATGGGCCAACAGGCAGTAAAAGCCATGTATCTACAAGGATCATGGGTACCTATGGTTACGCAGCTCCTGAATATATGGCAACAGGTATCTTTCAAATCACCATTTTGGTCATGTTCACTTTTGTCATCCCTGCTTCTTGTGGAACAACTCAATCCTATGCTATATGCTCTCAACGTTATTCTCCTGAACGAAATGCTTATTTTTATACAACTATGGCTTTTTATTGCTTTCATCTAACTTCTGTTTGTCTTTATGAAGGTCATCTAACTGCAAGGAGTGACGTATACAGTTTCGGGGTTGTTCTCCTTGAAATGTTATCTGGCAGACGAGCAATAGACAAAAACAGGCCCTCCAAGGAACACAATTTAGTTGAATGGGCGAGGCCTTACCTTAGCAGCAAGCGCAGAATTTTTCAAGTTATGGATGCTCGCATCCAAGGCCAGTATTCATCTAGTGATGCTCTGAAAGCAGCAAACCTTGCAATTCAATGCCTATCAACCGAACCAAAGTACAGGCCAAACATGGAAGCAGTGGTAAAAGCATTGGAACAACTTCATAATTCCAATGACAACGATGGATCCAAGGGCTCTCGTGGTGAAAACCCCCGAAGAGTTAATCGAAGTTCAAGCAATGGTCCTAAATATCACAGGAAAAATGTCAACGAAGTTTCCAATGGAAAACCTGCCTCTTATGCCGGGCCATATATTTCACCTCTTCGTACATAAAAGAGGAAGAATGTTCAGTACATGCTTTACATTGTATATTGATCCCAAGGAAGCTAAAGATTTATTTTGACAGAGCGTTGTATCCCGTAAAGCATGGAATTAGAAACATGACATTTACTGTACAGTTCTTCAATTCAACATCTAAATATGACAGTTTTTTTGTCACGCTTACTTACCGGGTGATAAGGAACTTGATGAAGCACCGGAAACTCTAGGATTGAAATGGAATTTTCATGGCTGTGATTACAAGTTGATAGAGGGACCAGGTTTGGCCCCGGTCCACTGAATGTTCACCTAAAAAAAATTCTCTTGGCTTGGAACTCAATTGTTCTTGAAAATCAAGTCTCATATTGGAACACGAGACCCTTGTACAAATAATAAAGAAGTATATCCTGATTTGCACCTACCGGGCAAGCTGTCCTAGGCTACCGAACGGCTAGCGAAGAAAGCATAGTAAATTTTTTTCACCATCAAAACTCAAGAGACTATCAACAACCTCAAGTGACCCGGCATACCGATTATGGTTAAAAACATGAGAACGTTAATAAATGTAGATGAACCTCTTACTTCTTGGCTCTTAAGTTTCCTGATTTTGTAATTACTGAAAGACCAAATGTCCAAGAGTAGAGCAGGAACAAGCCCTGTTCTTGCAATGTCCCCCGGCAATATTAAATAGATAAGAAACTGTTCAATCTTGGGAGAAATTCATTTTTCTATGGTAACATTTAACTCCTGGTAATCAAAATTGCAATTTTCGGTAACATTTACAAGCTCAAATGCTTTCAATTGTTCTTAAGATGACAACGCAAAGCCAACAACATCTCCTAACAAACTCATCCACTTCTCATTTGATGACAGTAAAATCATAAATTTCTCTTAACATGAGAGTACTACCGAGTTTCTTTCAAGTCCCTGAATTCTTAGTTCAGAAGGGATCATTTGTTGCTTTCACAACTATCAGGACTAGAGTATAACTTCACTGAAACATGAAGATCTTAAAAGTAAATTATGCAGGCTATTTTCGTCCCTGCTCGTAAAGGCTATTAGATATCCAAAAACCGGGGTTTTGGTTAGCGTTCGAGTTTTGTGTTAACGGAGACAGCGAACGTGGGCGACAACCGGCGATCATGATTGCCACTTCAATGTCTCTGCTCCAGCACGTGTGTTCCGTGCCAATCGCACGTGCCATGCGACCTCGTTCCCTTACCATCAGATCCTCTCGCAGCCTCTCCACCACCACCGCTTCCTCCTCCGCTCCATCACGTGCCTCTCACTTGGACGCATTCGGCAAGTCCGAGTCATCATTAAAGCTGAAAGTTACTTGTTTTCTGTTTGGTTCCTGAGATAATGGAGCAGAAGAAAGTAATTAGTTGTGAAACTTCAGTAATTGAAGAGAAAATAAATTGAGTTTTAGTTATTTATTTTTAAACTTAAATTTTTTATATTTCAATTTCGTTGTTTTCTTCTTCTATTGAAAAAATATATAAATAGCAACGCTATAGAGGAAAGCAGCTCCACCATCTAAAATACCGGAGGAAAGTAAAAGAAACACAGGATTTTAGTCAATAAGTAGTACTGAACTCATAAATTAATTTAGGGCAGCTTTTTTTTTAAGTCCAATTTTGGTATTCTTGTAGCTTACGTTAGTTTTATTTGTCCCCTTTTTTCCTAGGGAATTAGTGCCGCCATGGTTCGTTTGTTTGTGCGGTGCGCCACACCAACAAACTGGCAATTAGAAATGATCTTCAAGAAGCTGGATGGAAAGTTGGGCGATCACCAATTTTTCGTACTGTAACCGCAGCTGATGGCACGGTTAAGGTTGATATGCTGTTATGCTTGATTTGTAATTTGGCGTTCTGTGCTGTTATTGATTTTGTGCCAAACTTAGCTTGATCGAGGTGGTTTTAATATTGCTACATGGTTCTTGCTAAATGAAAGGTATATTCAGGGCAATTTTACTGCTGCTATGTGTCATATTCTTTTTTGGCATGACATACTTGGTCTCGAATGTTGTCGTATCATATGATAGGGTCTCGAATGTTGTATCATATGATTAGAAATTCTATTTTTTATCATTCAATGTAATTATAGTTCCAGGGATGCGAACACTTGCACTCACCCCTTTCTAATTTGAAGTTTATGGTGTCATATACTCAAGCTTGCTAATGATCATGCAGTTATTGATAATACTGGGGGATAACAGATTGATTGAAACTGCTGGTATTCAGTTGAAGATAAGAAAGGTTCAAGGCGGCTTACTGCCTGTGTCTCATCTCAGGTACTTTCCATATCAAGGATTAGCCTTAGTAAAAAGTTTCTTGGTCATGGTGTTTTTACGGGTTGCTGATAATTTTCTCGTGGTTCCTTTTTACTTTTATAGTTCAGGTAGGTTGTCCTTTGCGCCGCTCATTTTGTGGCACTGGAAAGGGTGTTTTTTCAAGGAATCTTCAAAGGCATGAAGTTGCTGAGCAGGTCAGTGTTGCATGTCTTGTGCAATTGTTCTTCAAACTCAACTATCAAGTGGGACTGTTGAGAGTGTTTAACTGTTTGTATGACTGAGAACATATATACTTGGTAGTTCTGTAACTACTCCATCCCTTTCAAAGTTATGCTTAATGCTTTATACACTCAGGTTTTGGCTGTCGAGGAGATATTTGAGCACAGGGAGACAAATATGGTGTTCATGGGAATGGGTGAACCAATGTTGAACTTGAAGCACACCAATGCTCAAATAAGGTGGTGCCTTTTCAATCTTTTTGTTAACGATTATCCCATTGCTTCTATTCTATCTTTTGTTTAATTATTTTAATACCTGCTATTGTCTTTGTTGTGTGTCCCCTTTCTTGATTTGGTTAGTTTTACCTGCCATGATCAATGATAAATTTGACCAGAATAATCTTTAAGCTTACTTGGAAGTGGAAACAGTGACCTAAAAGAATTAAGATAAGATTTGGCTGAAAAAAATGAGTCCCTTGACATTGATTTTGCTAGTTCAAAGATTAGTGAAGATGAGAGCTGCAAAGATACTCTTAGATGCCTGCATGAATGCTCTGCCATTTTCATATACTATTTACTTCTGAAACAACTGGCCTCCCGTTTATTGTAAATTTTCAACAGATCTCTATACATAGGTTTCAGATGTAATAAGCTCATGTACAATTGTCTTTTCTTATTTCATCAGGATGTGCAAATTGGGCAAAGAATGATCACAATATCAATCGTGGGGGTTCCAAACACTATCCAAAAGCTGGCTTCTCATAAACTTCAGTCAACATTGGCCTTCAGGTACTGTAAAAGAGTAAACAGAGAATATATGGTTGAATAATTCTTTGGCACTGTAAATGTTGTCATCCGTCTCTGAGTAAATTGGGTCATTTCCAGTGATGTGCATGTCTTGATGCATTTTTCTCTTATTGCATCCCTTTGATGCCAAAAGTTTATGTTAGCCTGTGATGACATTTACTCATTCTTTTTTCTTATATACACCAGCTCACGTGCTCCGAACCAGAAACTTACAGAATCAATTGTTCCAAGTGCAAAATCCTACCCTCTAGAAGCAATTATGAAAGATTGCGAGTACTTCCTTGAAACCATTCAATGAGTATCCTTTGAGTATGCACTTTTAGGTACTGAAATTTCATTTAATATTTCTCTGCTTCACTTGAAGCTTGACGGTGAAAACTGATAGGACTATTCTATCCCGTAACATAAATTTATAATTTGTTAGGGCAGCTGGGATCAATGATAGAGTAGAGCATGCAAAAGAACTTGCCGACCTACTTCATCAGTGGGAACGTGGTCATCATGTGAATCTGATACCTTTCAACCCAATTCAAGGTTCTGATTACAAGCATCCACACAAAAAGGCGGTATGCACACCAGTCATAAACACACTGTTTTCCCCTGCTGTCAGTAAGAATACTTGAGTATTCAAATCACGCACTACCATTTTAATTTGCTTTACCTTTCCACTTGGCTGGCACAAGCATTTGCAGCTGCTCTAGAGTCACGCAAAATAACTGCCGGTGTGCGGCGTGTGCCAAACAAGGGGGGCCTGGATGCAAGTGCAGCTTGTGGTCAGCTAAGAAATGAATTCCAAAAGAGTCCTTTAGTCATGAGTTCTGACAGCTTGCAATCAGAGAAAGTTGCGGTTGCATGCTGGTGCCTTGAGGGCTCTGATTGGTTGCTTCTCTGATGGTATTTCACACTTGTTTTCTTCCCTGGTGTGCAAGAATGCTTGACGACCAGGCTAGTTGGTGTCTCCAATCATGCTCGTTATGGCATAATGTAGAATTTGTTTCTGCCGTGCGGCTGCAGAAGTGGAAGTTCGTTTCATACATAATGCAAAAAATGAGGGGGTTCAAGAATGGGCTCATTTTGCTGATTTATTCGGAGAGTTTTTGGTCGTCAATAGCCTGAAACACATGAGATGAAGAAAGGAGGAGATGAAGAAAGGAGGTCTCAATTATCTTATACACAACACAATCAACAGTGTTAGCTATATTTTGTAAAGAATTAAAGATGTAACCTACGACCATACATTCTTTTTATTATTATTATTATTATTATTAATAACGTGCTTCCATCTTTGATCGTAATGAGAAAGGGATCATTGATCTTATGCATGTGTAGTCTGGAGCATAATTGTAAAATCCTGCTGTAGATTGATTCGGAAAACGAGATCCAGAGTCTAACTTAGTCTGGGTTGTTAGTTAACTAGCCAAAATTGAACCTGTAAAACTCATTTGATCAGGTCAAGGTTTTTGATGACTTGAGTGGCCGGGTCAATTGTAAGAAAAAAAAAAATATTTTTCTTTAGATACCAAAAAACTTAACATGTTCATTCAAAAAATGAAGAAACCTGTGTTTTCTTAGATAGAGATTGTGATTGTTGTCATTTAAATATTCAAGATTTTAAATTTAGATTGTATTTTAGTTATTTGAATTATATTTGTTAATTTGAAATTAAGGTCTTTAAATTATTATTATTTTTTATTAATTAAAAGTTGTGTTGAAATTGATACATGTTTATATTTAATAAATCATTTTTAATGTAGAGTGTCATTGGTCTATTAGGTCCCAATGAACTAAATCATTTTTGAGTCAGTCTTCAAGTGATTCTGGCAACTGTAAACAAGAAGAGGACCATGGCTTGCATTGAAAGAAAAATTGTTACAAGTACATAACTGGTAAGTAGGTTTTTTTTTTTATCATGAAATAATGAAATAAAATTTGTTATAATTGTAGTTATCAAATCCAGTTTGGTGTATCAACTTGAAAAATTAATAATTTAAAATTTTTTTCAGGTTGAGTTTTTTGTTATAAATCGAAAAGGTTGATTCAATTAAATTAGCTTGGTTCATCAAATCAAATAAGTTCATATCCTATACGGTCTAATGTAAAAAAGAACTATGATTAAAAATTTATGTGCTAACCCTGAGGGGTGTAGTTCAATTGGTCAGGCCTTGTGTTTGTTTTTTAGAGGTCACCAATTCGAATCTCATAAATCTCAGGACCACTAGAAGCTTACATTAGTTGTTAACTTCAGAGTTCGTATGATTAGTCGAGATATATATAAAATAACATGGACACCCACATTAATTTAAAATAAAAAATATGCTTGCACATAGTAGAAGAAAAGGAAGACAAGAAAAGAGGCTACAACCAATCTACATGTGTGTTTATGGCATGAATTGTGCATAGAATAATTATATCAAAATTGTTGAGAAAAGACAAATTGATAAGAGATTTTCTAACCCTTGCAATGATACACCGAGCTACAAAATTTACTGAGAAATCAACTTTAATGTATTTATATTATATTATTGAAAAAGGGTCAATTTATTAACCAAATTGGTCAGCAGATGACCCGAAGACCTGAAATCTCCGCCGAGTCAGTTTCCAGTCCGGTAGCATGATATTTTCCAGTAGTTTTTTAGATCAATACTTGTATTTAATTTCTTGACGACAATCTTTCCAGTAATCATGAGTGCAAATGCCAAAATCGTTAACATTTGTATCGCAGATCCGCGCTCTTCATTCTCTACACCAATACTCTCTTTACTCTTTTGGAATCTCCATTCCAGCATTTTAGCCTTAGCTTTCCGTTTGTTAGGAGGCTCGATGAACATTGAGCTATGCCTTTTCTTGTATGCTTTTCTCGAGCGAGCTAAATTTGATCTCGGATTGCTTTGTACCACGCTACCATACCAAGCAAGTTTACAGGTCTTAAATATTTGTTTTTTTTACTTTAATACCTTAGACATGATTCGGGTGATATATTTCAAGTTCGAATTAAAAAAATTATCGTGAAAAAAGAAATTTCCCAGCGCACGATTCATGAATGTTTACCAGGAGAACGAAAAAAAATTTTGGTGGGTAGTTGGTTTATACACACCAATAAGCCCATATTGCTTCTCATCATTGACCCACAGAAGACCCCATCTCAAAATCAAAGCCCTGGAGTAGATTAGACTAATTATGTAACCCGAGTTTGCTGCAGGCCATGTATTTTTATTTTTAAAAAAAAATTGTATATATAAATTTTTTTAATATATTTTTATAGTTTAAAAAATCTAAGTTCATAATCAAAGCCCTGGAGTGATTAGACTAGTTATGTAACCCGAGTTAGCTGCAGGCCACAAATTTTTATTTTTTATAAAATAATTGTATTTATAGGTTTTTTTAATGTATTTTTATAGTTTAAAAAATCTAAGTTCAAAAAAACAATCTTATGCATATATGTAATAAAAAACATCAAGAACTATATGTGCAAATAAATAAAAAGTCATCAATAATATCTAAAAATAAAACTTAAAAAATCAAGAGGCAAATATATATCAAATTATTTAATTTCAGAAGACAGGACTTTTACCGGATTATGTTTGCTAAATTTATTTATTTAAATATTTTTTATCTAAGCAAACAATAATAGAAATAAAGACACAAATTAAATTGATCGAATAAAATAAAAGAAAAAGAAAAAACATTATGCAAAGCTGCACGTATTATAAATATTATCTAAAAATATTTTTTATTTTTAAAAATAAAATTCATCTATACAAAAAATAGAAAAAAAACATAGATGAATCAAAAAAACTCTTCAAATTTAAATATATAACTAAAAAAATAATTCTAATTTAAAAGAGAATTTCCAAACAAAATAAAAGAAACAATAAGTGCTAATTTAAATATAAATTAAAAAATAGAGAAAATACCATAAAATAATCATTAATTAAAAAAACATTAGAAAAAAAAAGAGTAAAGACTAAGCGTTGTTGGGCTTAACATGTTAGGTAAACCCACCTGACTCATTTTTGTTAGGGCCTGCATGGTTGGGTCTTTAGTTTGTTTTGTTTGCAATGAGGCGACTGACATATCGTTTGTCTTAAAGTTTTTTGAAATAAAAAAAATAAATGACATGTTTTTTGTTTTGTCCAGATTCCGGCCACTATGGTGACCAAAAAATTAGGGCTTGGGTTTTTTAAATCAAAAAACTTGTTTTTCAACCCATTTTGACCCAAAACCTTATAAAACACTGTAGAAAACTGTGATAAACCTATCTATGACCCGCCCTAAAAACCAAAATCAATCCGAATTCAAAAATCAACATGAGTTTAGATCTAATTTTTCATGAATTTTAAAGGAAAAAAACACTTAATATGAACTTCTCTCGTCAAATGGAACCATTTGACACAAATATCATTTGTTATGGTGGACTAAATCGGTGTTAACGATATTTTCTCTTTTTATTGCCGGAATTCAGCGACCTCTCCCTCTCTCCTCTCTCAACTGGGTACTAAAAAAATAATAAGAATGAACTTTTGTGCCAAAATTGAATTGGAAAAATATTAAGGTGTTGAAATTGTATAATTTGCATGATTTTTAAAGTTTTAAGGACCAAAATGTATCTTTTGTGAAACTTATAGCATACTGTCCATATTTGGCATCCTTTTTCATTTCAGTCCATTTTCTTTCAATTCTATCTTTTTATTAAAAATAAAAATCAATTGGAACTAAATCACTGAAAAAAAATTCAAGGATCAAATTAAAGAAAATAAAAATTTTGCACGGCCTATCCGCATTAACGTGTAAGGGAATGAATAGTAGAGCCTTGCACAATAAAAAAAATCTAGCCTTTTAGAGTAATCCTTAATTATAAATTAATCCATAGTTTTATAAAATACATTAAATAGTCTCTTTACTTAAAAAAAAAACTAATTACTAGTCTTTTGACCAATATTGACCATGCTTAATGTAATATTATTTTACTTAAAAAGATTCGTTTTTCTCATTAATATTTTCGTATTATATCTTAAAACAAAATAACAAAATAAATTACAAAAGAACATGATCTGGAAGAGAAATACTAGTTTCTTAATCTTTAAAACTAGGGGGACCATTCCAATTAATTCTGTACACCTAGAGGGACCATTCCATATATTCTGTACAACTAGAGGGACTATTTTATTATTTACTGCCATGAAGCAGGCTTTATTTGGGACGCCTTCTACTCCTGAGTCCAATAAAAAACCGGATTGACCCGCCACTATTCCGGTCCATCTAGGGTTTATAAGAAAATCCCCTCCTGATTTCGCTTCAGAAATAAAAGCCTGACAAAAATTAAAGACAAGATCATCGGATTTTACTACAGTAAGTACCTTCAGATCTAAGTAAAACTTTTCTTCTTTGTCTCTCATCGTAAAAGTTATCGTTGTACAGGTAATAACCTAATCTTTTGTTTCTTCTTCTTCTTCTTCTTTTATTTTTTCTCCAAATCTCATTAAAGAAGCTTAAAACCCTAGTTCACAATTAAGTTGTTGAAAACCAAAATTGAAGCTGGAATAGTCCTTATAATTGGGGTTTTTTAGTTGATACTGTAAAAAGCGAAGGTCGATTGCTCTTTCTGATTGGTAAAATTTGTTTTTTTATCTAATTCATTCAAGTTAATGGACTCAACTAGTGTAGTTAACTTCAATTGATTATGAGACTAGCAGAAAACAAATGGGGGGATTAGAACTAAATTTTGTTTTATAGTTTGATTTTTGTTTTGTTTTTACTTTTCTTTACTAGGTGCACAACGGGCTGGCTTAAGTTTTGTTCTTTTTGTTGAAAAGATGCAATTTATGTGTTAGATTGACATAAATTATGACGTGGTTGAATTGATAGGTATATAATGAGGAGATATAGTCCACCATACTACAGTCCTCCGAGGAGGGGATATGGAGGGCGTGTAAGAAGCCCACCAAGAAGAGGATATGGAGGTGGTGGTGGATATGGGAGACGCAAGGACCAAAATAGTGGAAGCCTATTGGTTCGGAACATTCCTCTTGATTGCAGGTATTTGAAATTTCACCCTTTATTTGTTTTGCTGAATTGGGTTTGAGCTTTTAAGAGGTACCCTATTGAGGTTTTTTTTTTTTTTCCCAGACCAGATGAACTTCGAGGGCCATTTGAGAGATTCGGAGTCGTAAGAGACGTCTATATTCCTAAGGACTACTACACAGGGTGAGTTTTTTTTTTCCTACGGGGAATTGGTTAAATCTGTAATGAGATATTGCCATGGTTTTATTCAATTATTTTATGCTTCTGTCATTGTTACTTACAGTGTAGGTCGTATTTTTTTCTTGTTTACCGGTTTACTTCTCTTCTCTATCTATTTTTATAGAAATACTTTATTAATTCATTCTATTCATGCAATGCCTATGATAGCTATTCACAATCCTGTTAGAGTCAGTCATTTGCCTCTACCTTTAAATAACCAAGCTTGAGAATAAGCATGAGCAGTAGTGCTTTGACTGGTGAAATGAACGTGGTTAGCACGAGTGGTCAATAGGAGCACAAATGGTGTGGAGTTCTTCGATGTGTGTTTGACTTGCAATAAAGTTTTCTTTTTTTCCCAGTTGATAGTAATGTTTTAGGATTATGGCTTTGTTGTTTGTTTGTTTTAGTCGATGGTCACGCGAGGAGAAATCTTGGGAGTTATTAATCACAGTGTAAGTTAGCAGCCCTCATTTTTACCGGAAAGGGAAAATATGCTGTTCTTTTGGATTTTACCTCCTGATTCTATGTTCCTAAATCACGCTAGCTACTTCAGTTACAATATGTAAATAGGGATGGGAAAGCATATTTGAATTGCGTTCCAAACTATTTATCAGGGTACTCTTTTTTTTTTTTTCACAGTGAATTAAATTTTGAACTGGTTTGTCAGGGGGTATGTTGGTTTGAAGTTAAAAATCAAGACCAAGCCCCACCATTGATGAAGACCTACTGTTTATCATTCGCTAACATATTGGTCTCAAGAGTAATGTTCAATGAAGAATGTTCCTTTATGAAGAGAGATTAAAAAAAAACAACCACTAAAGTTTGATGAGGTAGAAGATTGATTCTTGACAACTGAAGGCAACTTGAGGAGAATTTAAGTTTGGGAACGTTGAATTGAAGTGCATCTTATATTTACAAGAATGTGAAGATTTTTCAAGTGACTTGCCTCTTTTGAAGTTGCCTTTCATACTTGATTGTTAAAGAAAAGGTCAGCCATTAAGCCTGCTTTCAGTAAAATCATGTCCGCGTATGTGTAAGTGCTCTGGAGCTAGATTGTAGATTTGTAAGGAAAGGTACTAGGTAGTGATATTATGACAATCCCTAGGCAAGCTGTTTTAGTAAGTCACTCTTCTCAGAAAGTCGTGTTTGCTCATACACAACTTTCCATACTTTGATTGATGCTTTGCTGTGTCTTATATGCAGGGAACCTCGAGGGTTTGCATTTGTGCAGTTTGTGGATCCATATGAAGCTATGGAAGCTCAGCATCGTATGAATGGGCAGATTTTTGCGGGGAGGCAGATATCTGTGGTGTTAGCAGCAGAGACAAGAAAAAGGCCTGAGGAGATGCGCCATAGAGCCAGGGTTAGGTAATATCTCTCCCTTGTGCATAAACCTTGTGATTTTACTGTTATAATTATTAGTTTTCTTAGATTCTCTACATTTACTTTGTACATTCCACAGAGGACCATCGAGTCACGGAGGAAGATCCTCCAATTATGGTAAGACATCACTCATTATAGTGTTATTTTCCAGTACCATGATTTATTGAAGTTTTTGCCCACATTTTCTGTTGTCCACAAATGACTGTGCTCAGCTCAGCTGACTAAATTGGTAATGACCCTGTGCACGACTTGTTTCTTGCATTGCTTGAAGACTAGTTTTTCTGCATTTTGTGTATGGTTCTGGAAGTCGTGCATATTTCCAAAGTAAAAATATGTACTTTGGAAAAAATTGAAGTCTTTGAAATAATGGTGATTGTGATGTTGAAGCAATGGATCATCAATGATTCTCATAACATGGATCCACTGCTATTTTTGTAGGATTATGATTATCAGTCTATAAAAGATTACTAGCCTATAACATGCTCACTTTCTTCAGAAAAGTGGCATTGATTTTTTATTTTTTATTTTTGAATTTTCGGCTCATGAGGAAGGAATTTGTAGTTAAATCATCCTAGAAAATATCCTGGTGGTGAGCTTCAAGTTGAGTTATCAAGGTTTATTAATCTTGCGAGATGACATGAGGATAGCAAATTTCCTTTATCAATCAAACTACTGCATTGGTGTTAATCTTTGTGTCCTTTCTTTTCCCACTGCTGTAATCTTGAATTGGTTTGCTACAAAATTAATCACTGCTCTTTATCAAATATGTTTTAGGACGTTCTCGTTCTCGTTCATTATCACGGTCCCCTCGCCATTATCCCAGTTCTAGGTCTCGATATCGCTCTAGGTAAGCTTCCATGGTTACAAATTTGCCATCATATTGTCCTAATCTACATCTGAAACAGGTTGATAGATGTGCTTTTTAACTTTGGTAGGTCATACTCTCCTGCCCCGAGACGGCGGGACTACTCCGCTTCCCCTGATAGAAGGCATGCAGGCCATCCAGGATCTCCTAGAGGTCCTCCACCAGAGCGAGATGGTGACCACAGCCGCAGGTCGTATTCTCCAGCTTATGGCCATGGCGATGGTCTTAATGAAAATGGCAATGGGTTTGGCGAGTAAGTGGAGATTTCTCTTCTCTACTGCTGTCATCCATGTATTTATGTCATTCCATGCCCTTGTAGTGGGCTGTCATGCAGAAGTGATTGAGCACAGGCATTGAAAAGCATGGGTTTTATGATGCTTTCATAACAGAAAATTCCTAATTATTTATGAGAATCACAATGCCAGGCTGGTAATGATAGGAATGCTGTTCATGGTTTTAGACCCTGTTATAAAACCGAGCAGTTAATATGCCATCTTTCAGTTCAAAGTTAATTTAGTAGGGGATGAATGCACTCTGAAATTTGTTTATGCTTATCAGTTGACTCAATTTTCTTAAGAGGCATGTGCATTTAAGCTATACTTGAAAACATGTTGATTGTAGGAAATCAGCATATGATTTTGAGGAAGCACGAGCTTGGAGGCCGTCACCTGGAAGAGCATCAAGGTCACCTTCTGGATCAAGATCTAGGTCGGCTGACTTGTCACCAAGGCATACTAGATAAGGCAAATGAAGTAGAAGAGTCTATGGTCATGAGTCTGATGCGTGCCAGGATTAACATGGTTTTCAGCATGCATCAGCAGATGGTAGTAGGCCTATGTTGCCTCTAGTGGATGAATTGGAATATCTAATTTTTTTCCAAAACCCACGTAAACTTATGTTTTGATTTAATCGTTTATGCACTTCAACTGGCTTGATGCAACGCAGCTTTCCAGATTTTATCTCCATATGATCTTGATATTTGAATGCATCCAGTTGTGCCGGACGTGCTGAGTGTGTGTTATGATGGGTCATGCTTCCCTTTAGTCTGAAATTCCTCTATTTTTCGCTGTTGATTTGGCTACACATACGATACCTCCTTTAAAATTATCATAAATAGAACTCCAGCTCATTAATCTTTCTACTCCTTAACCCTGAAACTTGGTTAATCCAAGCAAATTTGCAACGATTGCCTCTCTCCCTCTCCTTTTTCCTTGACCTGCCATCTAAAACAATTTTGCAAATATCTTCTTTCTGAAAAAAAAAAGTTATACTGAATTGAATATTAATTAAAATTTATAAAAATAAAAAATAAAAAAGCACGCGTGTATATATGTGTGTGCATAACCACAGTAACACGACACAGAGACACAAGTAGAAACCAGGTATTGGACTGTTGCAACCCATTAATTTGTTCATTAATACTTGAGACCCAAGCCATCTAGGCCATTCTGTACTTAATGACAACCAGTTTAAGGAATCGGTTGATAATACAAGCGATCTCAAATCAATTCTTAGGCAGCAGGTGAATCAACTGCTCAAAAATGAAAAGAGATCTTAAAAGTAATTTCATCCTCTCAATAACAGCGTTTTAGAATTCAAGAAGTTAGAATTTCAAAAGAAGAGGAGTTAAAAAAAAGATAGTAATGAGTTGGGAATTTTTTTATTGCTGGATCATTTTAAATGAAGTGTCACGAATCCAGTCGAGAACTTGAGAAAAAATGGAGGAATTTTAAACTAGAGGACTTCTTGCAACTCAGGAGTGTTCCTTTTGTCATCGCTCCTGCTCTCTTTTTCTCCATCACGCTGGTCATGTTGCGAAAAATTATACTAACAATACTATGGTAAATGTCATCTGTGCCTTCAAAATGCATTGGGAGTTGCAACTGAGCAAGCAAGCTTCCTGTTTGTTTTTGTATTTTAAAAATGTTTATGAAAAAAATTTAAATTGTTTTATTCTTTTACTTTAAATTAATATTTTTTTGATATTTTCAAATTATTTTAATGCGCTGATATTAAAAATAATTTTTTAAAAATAATACCACACTCCCAAATATATTCTAATAGATTGCTTTCCATAGTTGCTCTAAATTAAGAAACTCATGGGCCTGCATTGCCAGAACTAGGGGGAGTAAAGAATGTTTGTTCTAATCCTAAGGGGGTGTAGATCAACTTATCATATCCTGATTTTATTTTTTAAAAGTTACAGGTTTGAGTTCCACAAACCTCAGAGTTATTGAAGACTTATATGATTGTTAACTTCAGGATTCGTGAGATTAAAGTTACGCATAAACTGATCAAAGCATCCAAATTAATAATAATAATAATAATAATAAAAAGAGCGTTTGTTTAAAGCTTTTTAAAAATTCTGTCTAAGTTGCACCCTATAAAATGCTACTGAATTAAAAACCTCTAGGTAGGTATAAGTCATCGACCATAAGATTCGTGATTATCAAGAAGTCAAACGGCGTCACTTTTGAAGGCACATAATTAATGAACAAGTAAAATTCATAAAAAACGCGGTAGCAGCCACTGATGATGTATCATCAAGAACTTGGCCTTGAAATACTTTGAATTAGGTTAAGAAAATCTAGGCCTGTAGACAAGTTCTAAGGCAGGCAGGAAACTAGTTTAATGGCCAGAAAAGTCGATGCTTTCTCATGCCATGAAGGCAGCCGTCGTGAAGAACACTTCTCCATTAACCGTCATTTTCCTTTTTTATTGCTTTGTCTTTTCCCCCTTAATTATGAGTTCTCTTTAATTTATACATTATTTTGTTAGACGATTCTCTTATACGTATACGTCGTTGAATCACTATATATCAAACTGATTTATGGAATTGATCCCTACAAGCTAGAGACCCACCAGAGAAAACAAATTAAATACTTTATTTTAAAAAAAGATTTATCTATTCAAATCGAGAGCAATTTCAAATCCCATATCGGTTGCCAATAATCTCATTGTAACAAAAAATATATTGTTATCCACAAGAAATGACTAATTAATGGTGCGAGGAATATCCGTGTTTCACAAATAAGTCATAATTTTATGAATATAATATTTTAGTTTTGATGTTCTCGGATCAGTTTATATATAAATCTAATTAATTAATTGTAAGACTTCATGATGACCATTAATTAATTGTGTGTATTTGTTATAAAAAAAACAACAAACTTAAAGCTATTGATTTCTATCACTTTTAAACTCAAGGAGAGTACAAATAAAAACAACAAAGTCTTGCTTCTTTATTTGCCACCATGCTTTCTTATTATTTTCGAAAGAAAAAAAATAAAGGACATCGGCCACTTGATATAGTTTACTTTAAACCCTAATTGCCCATGTGATTAAGAATGGAACAGGGAACAAAACAACAACTATCTTGCTTTCGTACATTTGAACGAAGACAGCCAATATGATCTGGTCAATCTTGATTAATACAGCCCGTCGTCGTTGTATCGATCACTATATGTATGTCCATGCATGATGGACTCTTTCGATATAAACCACGCTTGAACATACAAGTATTGCACAAGACACTGAGATAATAATCTTATAGAATCGTCAAGTCAGAGAGAAACAAAGAGATGGCCGTTGGAATATTGGAAGTGAAGCTGGTGAAGGCAAAAGGCCTTGGAAACCCTGATTTCTTTGGTTTATCATGTTACTGCTCCAGCTCTTTGAGTATGTATCTTCTTTGTTTTTTTAAAAATTCATCTTGAGTTGATCAGTTGTTTCTAATATCTTTGATTTATCGTGTTCTTGCACTTCTACGAGTGTGTATTTAGTCCTCCAAATTCATCTGGAGTACTAGTTTCTGATTTCATTTCGATCGTGATGTTTTCTTGATTTTTTTTCTAGCAAGAAAACTCTTTCTTCTAATTTTCATAATTAAATTTCTATGCCATTAATTTGTATATCTACTTTCAACAAATCCACTTCAAATTAATTTAGATAGTTCTGAGATTTTATTAAGTGTATTTAGTAATATAATGTATAATGTTTTTTAAAACTGTTTTTTAATTAAAAAAATATTCTACTTTAAAATTATTTTTTATTTTTAATATTAGCATATCAAAACTATAAAAAAATATATAAAAGAATTAATATACCAATTCTTTTAACATGACTTGGAAAAGAAAAGCATTGAGTTTTTTTCCTTGAACACTGAATATTCATTAAAAATGAATTGCAAAATGTTTTTTTTCCGGTTACGAATGTGAGCTCCGAAGATTTTAATTTTGATACGATGGCAGCTAACATGGACCCGTATGTTCTGGTAAAATACAAAAGCCAAGAGCGCAAGAGCAAAGTAGCTAGAGGTTAGTTCTTTACTTACTCAAACTGATGTGTATTTTAATATATCTTAGTGCCACAAGAAAATCAAATTGAAAAAAAAAAACCCTAATCTTATCTTATTATATGCTATCTTCCGTTGATGGCACTAGCCTGCATTATCAACCCCTTTGACAGATAGACTTTGAGAACAATTAATTAGGCTCAAACAAATCAATTAAGGATTAGTTTCTTGATTTGACCCATTTCAAATCACGAAAGTTCCTTGTGCTAGATGGTGACCAACCAGTGTAGAAATTTCCCCAGCAACTTGCGTCAATAAGTCTTATTTTGACAGTCAAATTTGTAGCCGTCTCCTAAAGGAATGCGCAATTCTTCATTGATCATATCTTTGTAAATGGATTACAGAAGAATCTCCATTATTGCCAACAGGTAGTAAAGAATAATTGTACTTAAAATGTCGTTATTGGCAAGGATGTAAGCAATGTTAATGAAATCACAATTCACAACTCATGTTGCCAATAATTTGGTTAACGTATACTTTGGTTTGTATTGACAGCAAATATTACAGACATTAATTTATAGATTAAAATTAACATTGCAAGTGAGAAGGCAATATTGCAATGTCAATTATACTATATAATATTCTTTACCTCTTAGCATGCAATTTCTAAATTCCATGATTGATCCAGATTTATTTTAGTGATTGTTCAACTGAGAAGCCCCTGGTAAAGACAGATTGTAACTGTACAAGGCATGCACAGCTGTTTTACAGACGAAGTGCTTACTTTAAGTAAATTCGTATCAATGGTGCAGGTCAAGGTGGGCGTCCAGTGTGGAATGAGACTCTCACATTCAAGGTAGAGTATCCAGGGCAAGGTGGCAACTATAAGCTCATTCTTAAAATCATGGACAAGGACACCTTCTCTGCTGATGATTCTGTCGGAGAAGCCACGTAAGACACTGTTATATATGTCAATATGTGTGTGTGGCGAATGTATATTAATTTTATAGATTAAAATTTCCAATTGCAGTATTTTTTTGATTTCCATATGCTATATATAAAGCTAGTTAGTGTGGAGCGATGCATTTTGGGTTGATTGCAAATAGCAAGCATAGCTTTAACAGAGAATATGGAGGAAAATATACTTGAACAAGCATAGCCCACAAGCAAAATAAATCCAATAACAGCATCTGTTCTGAATGAATCTTGTTAGATTTACTTCAATCCTTTTCTTTTATGCAGGATTTACGTTAAAGATTTGTTGGCATTAGGAGTGGAGAAAGGAACTGCTGAACTACAAACTCAGAAGTATAGAGTGGTTAATGCTGACAAATCTTATCGTGGAGAGATTCAAGTTGGCGTCACTTTTACCCTCAAGGTAATCCATACGTTTGATGATTAGATGATCGATGCATGATGCGTTTTTATATATATAAATTAAAATCAATTGGACAGTACTAAAACTTGAATAAAAAAATAATAATAATGCACCTTGTTTTGTTGGATTCTCTGCAGGCAGAAGAGGAAGATGCTGGAGAAGATTATGGTGGATGGAAGCAAAGCTCTGTTTAGTTCGATTTTATTGCCACTGTTCATAAATGAATCCCCATGCTTTGCAACACTTTGTGATTTGTAAATTTTTTATTTGTTATCTCGGACTGGACAAGATTATTTTTCCTTGTAAGTGTTATCATTGCACATGTATTTTTATCAACACGGAATTTTTTTTAAAAAAAGTCTTGTGCATTTTATCTTCGACACTCCGAACGTTTTTTCTATCTTAACGACCTCAGGATGGTCACATATACAGGGGAGCCAAACGGATTCGGAGGCGGGAGTCCATATTGATTTGAAAGGATGTATACTTTCAAATCTAAGAAAAAAGTAATAGTATTTTGGATGTAGCTCTAGTAATTTTATAGTGCTAGGCAAATAATTAGTAATATATAAGTAATATAAATAAATTATAAATGAGGATATTTTTATCATTTTTGGTGTGTTATAGATTTATTCTCTTTTTTATTCTTGTTTTTCTTTTTTAAAAATTAAGATACATAAAATAACTAATAATATACAATTAATTATTCTTTGAGCTTGATATAGCATAAATAATTTCGTTGTTTTAGAAGATGGATGAGGGAAATTTACAAAAATACATGTTTGTAATAATCTTTCCAACAATAATAGAAGGCAATTAATACCTTTGGAGAGTAAGTCAGAATTTTAAAAATTTAAAAGCTATTTTTTTTAAGAAATTTTTTGAGAAAAAGGGAATTAGATGTTATTATATATCCCATCACTTACATCCTGTTTGTTATTGTAATAATAACGATTATTTTTCAAAATACTTTTTATTTATTATAATTTTTTAAAATTTATTTTTAACATAAAAAACATTTTAAAAAATAATTTAAAGAAAAGAATTTTTTTTTTAAATGTAAAAATAAAAATAAATGGATGTTGGTGTTGTGAATGTTGTGTGGTGTGGCAGAAAAAGTAAAGGAAAATCCATGTAAAAGTAAAACATTAAAATTGCAATACATGGCCTCATGCCATCTCAGCTACGTGCTACACGCATGTAATACATGCTATACATATACATTTCAGGCAGGGCAGGGCAAGGCCAGACCAAGACATTGTCTTATTTTGTGTTCTTCACTTCATCACCTGGGATTTTGGATGTTTGAAGACACAACGTGGCAGCCCATCAATTCACATGTAAGAAAAGAAACTAACTATTCCTACGAGCAAGTCACCATGATCTATCTGCAGGCTTTCTCTCTTTTGCAGTGGTGGCGTTCAGGTTCTTACCATGATTTTCCTTGTTGGAATCCAATATTCGTTGCCTACAAGCTGTGATATTACAGGTGATGGTTACTATAATTAGAGAGAGGAGGGAAAGACCTGAGAATTGAGATCGAGATCGTGTCCTCTTTGTACGTGGCCAACTTCCTGAGGTTTGTCAAATAACGAGCACTTTTAAGTTTTAGACGGGTCAATATAAAAAGAATTAATAAAACAACTAAAAATTATTGATTAATAACTTTGTGTTATAATTCAAGTGGTAAGTGTGCAGGTAGGTGTGATGGGTTGGATTTCTGCAAGCAGAGCAATATTTTCTTTAAATAGACAAACTGCCGGAGCTTGTGAGCCTCCCTTGTAGGCACGCACATGAGATTTGTTGTAACAGCTCATTTGAGTAATTTTATTGGCTGTTTTTTGTGGGGTTTTTATTTAATTTTATTTTTTATTATTGAGATGATGATAAATTTATTTTTGTATTTTTTATTATATAATAATAATAATAATAATAATAATAATAATAATAATAAATTAATTTGATTTATTAGAGCCAATAATCTGAGTTACGGGTTTGACATGTTTATCAGAGTTAACTTAACATGATTTTTTTTTTCACTTGGACTTGACCAGTCAATAAAGTCACGTCGAAGTAATTTTTAATTTAATTTAAAATTTAGATTAAATAAATAATTACATCGAGATTTTTTAAGCTTAAATTATTATATCAAATTTAATGACAACATCTAAAAGTTTTCCATGTTCTAAATATAATTTTTTACATTCTATTTTTTTTATGTCCAACCGGCAACAACAGTAGCACAATAAATAAAGTAGTGATTGCTAATTGCTAAAATGACTTGATACCTTTTGTTCTATAAAAAAAATAAGTAAAGCATTAATTTCTATTACATCGTTTAGTTACAGAAAATTAAAATACATTTGATCTAAGTTATTAAAACCTTGGAAGAAAAAAAAAAACTATACAGAAACATAACATTACATTTGGAAACTTGAATCATGTATCTATTTCTCTAATTATATACAGGATTCCCAATTATTCTTTTCGATCTCAAGCTGAGCTACTTGCTAGTAATTTAATTTATGAAACAACTTTGTATCATGAACGAGTGAATTCATCCCATCAAATTCTAGTGACCAAATAAAAAAAGTCATCTAATACGCGCTATTATTAATGATGCAACGACGAAAATGAAAATAAAAATGGCAGCAGCCATTAATGACGCGTTGACGTGAAAAACTTTCAAAACGAAGTATAGGCTCGTATCAAGCAACTTCCAAGAGGCGCTTCCAGGAATAGTCGGCCTCTCCCACACCTTTCAAGGCAGCCATCCCGAAGAACCTTCGTAGAAGTTAGAACATCCCTTTTTCGAGAGAGGGTTGTTTTTATATGGAAGTCAAAGGAAACATGCGGTTATGGTCAAATTAGAAAGCATGCAGCCATGGCATAGAATCGGACGGCGCCGTCCAATTTCCTGCGGATTGCTGCCAGGGAACATCGGTGTTCATAACTGGTTTTAATTGGTATAACCATTCAAAAGAATCATAGAAATCGTTGCAGAAATTTGTAAGAGGTACTACGGAGAAGACATTTTTTTAAAATAAAAAATGCCCATATCAAATGCAAACCTGCTTTGATAGTTAGTTAATTAATGAAGCCATTATTAGATCCACGTCCTTCGATATAAATCAGATAAAAACAGTTTAATATAAATGAGCAACTAGATCTATGAATCGGACTGGTGGCCCATGAAAAACTAGAAGAGAAAGAAGAAAGGATTATCTTCTAACTACGTATGAACATTATTTAATAGGTTATTCATCATTTTAGCTCCGGTTACCGCCACGGTACCCCTACACCCGCCACTTGACATAAGTCTTTTTGTATTTTGTATCTTTCAATAATCGCTCATCTGAATACTTAAAGTCTGGTGATAAAGGGTGTTTGTTACTCCAATTAAAAGATCATTTTTAAAAATTTATTTGACTTGAAAAAATATTAAATTAATAGTTTTTAATAGTTTTGATATATTAATATAAAAAAACTTAAAAAATTATTTTCATGTTTTTTTATTTTTGAAAAGAATTATTTTTAAATAAAAAATACCTTTAAAAACATGTAAAAATAGAAGCTAAAAAAAACTAAATTTCAGTTAACATAGAAGAATATCTTTTTTCAAATAAAAAACAAAAACTAGCTCTGATCATCATTTGGAAAAGAAAAGAAAAAGAACAATGAAATGATTTGACCGAAGACAGGCAATGATTTGACCGAAGACAGGCAATGGTTGGTCATTCTTGAATCTTCACAGTCCGTCATTGTATCATCAAGTGCTATATATTTGTCCATGATGGACTCTTTTTCGATAAATACCAGCCTTAAACCAAGTCATCGCCAAAGACCCTTGAATCGGAATCATATAGAGTTATCCTAGCTCAAAGCCTGAGAGAGAAACAAAGAGATGGCTAGTGGGATATTGGAAGTGCTGCTGGTGAATGCAAAAGGCCTTGGAGATACTGATTTCATAGGTACAGCTCCATGTTTTTGTGTTTCTTTGTATATTTCTTTCTTTTATTTAGAGTTCCAAGTTATGTCAAATATCATGCTTTTTTTTTTCTTTTCTGTGTTTTTGATCCTGTCATCGTCCCTTTCCTGGTACTTGCTGTTCTGGTTACCGAAATGCCTGTCGTGATATTTGGCTCCATCTGGTTTTTTTTCGTTCATCATCCTATTTTCTTGGGGTTTTTTTTCTTTTCCTTTTTTGGCTAGAAATCTCATTTCTTTCATTGAATTGCCATTTTTATGTCTAGTTTCAACTCCAATTCAGATAAAGGTGGTTTTGTGATTTTATTAAATGGGCTGCAACTTGGTAGAGCAGACCATAGCAGTGAAATGATGAACAATTGCCATTCATAACCGTATATCATGAACAATTAAACATATATTAGTGAAATAATGTGATAATAGCCATCGCATGTCTTTGGTAGACTTGTGTAGGGACATGGATACAATCCAGTAACAGGGGGGGGAGGATCAACGCCCACTCTGTAATCTGACCATTAAACACACGCTTATGCCAAAGGCAGAGACCTGTGCAGGGATGAATCCTCTCATTGGAAAATGAAATACATTGACAACTAAAGTCTTTCCTTTTTTGAAGTTCTGAATGCTTGTGAACTGAAGATTCTAACTTCTGTATATTTGATATGATGGCAGGTGATATGGACCCATATGTTATCGTGCAATACAAAAGCCAAGAGCGCAAGAGCAGTGTAGCTAGAGGTAATTGGTGCTTTGCTTACGCAAACTGATATTTAATAATTATCTTACTCTATTATACATATATATATATATGCACTTATCAGATTCAAAAGTCAAAACAACCAATAATCCTTCCTTGGACCAATTCCAAATCACAAAACTTAGTTGGTCACTGATCAATGCCGGCATTGTCCCAATAAGTTATGTCAACAGGGAGTTTTTTAAGCCAATCAATATCTGTAGCCCAAAGGGATATGCAGTTCTTTATTACCTTTAAAAGTATATAACAGAAGAAAAATGCTACATAATTACAGCAACTAGTACATGAATGAATCCTTGTATTGATTAGTAAAAGTAAATGATTCATAATCAATTTGGTAAAGGGAGGTCACTTATTCATGATTCAGTTGGCAAGAAATGGAAACAAGCCAAAGAATAGAGAATGTCTGGAGAAATCAAGGTCTAGAATTAACCATTCTTCTTGCAATAAGGGTGTGTGTTTCAACATTGCTTGCATTGCATTATATGCAATTATTATATTCGAACAGCAACAATGCCTGCATTTTTAGCATTGCAAGCAAAGGCGATGCAATGTTAATTTTTCCATAGTTTTTCACTCATTCATGTGCAATCATATTCTAAGTTCACCTGTACTTATTTCAATGATTGCTCAACGGAAAAGCAATCAAGAATCTTATACAATCATACAGATAGAAAGAAGTAAGCCTAGAATTTAATTGTATATCGTATGCACCATATTTACAACCGGATTTTTGTTTAAATTAACTTTTGCATTGTGAACATATCAATGGTCCAGGTCAAGGTGGTCATCCAGTTTGGAATGAGAGGCTCACATTCAAGGTAGAGTATCCAGGACAAGCTGGCGAATATAAGCTCAGTCTTAAAATCATGGACAAAGACACCTTCTCTGCCGACGACTTCATTGGTGAAGCCACGTAAGACATATTAGTAATTAGAATTAGCTTACCGATTACAATTCTGAGTTTCAATAATCTCCCCCCACATATAAAGCTAATTACTGAGGCAATACATTTGGGGTCGTTTTATGCGCTTGATCTACCGTTAGAAATCATGCATATAAAGCTTGCTTTGAACAAAAAGGAGGAAGATGTCATAAGAGCCAGGTCGTAAATTCGTTTGCCAGAGAAAATGCCTCAAACCATGACAATACTGACAAATGAAAAGCTTCAGGGTTGCTTCTAAAGTATTATTATGCAATTTGTGCTGGAGGGGCAGACTTTTGATTGATGTACCGGGGATGAGAAAGTGTCTACAAGAAAAATGAATTAATAGAAGAATCCGAACAGAGTTACTATTTTTATTCACAGATAAATCCAGTAATATTGATAAATGAATCGTTGTATGTTAGGCATATTGTTATGTTTATTTCTCCATTTTTTGTTCATGTAGGATCTATGTGAAGGATTTGTTGACATCAGGAGTGGAAAATGGATCTGCTGAGCTACATCCCTGCAAGTATAGAGTGGTTAGTGCTACGCAATCATATATTGGAGAGATTCAAGTCGGTGTCACTTTTACCCTCAAGGTATATATATATTTTTTTATTCCTGCATAAGTGCATGGTGTTTTCTTTTTCTTGGTTTCTCACTTCTCTTAATTAGCAGGAGACTGAAACGTTTTTGTCTCATCGAGTGCTAGCATCAATGTTTCTAAGCCCGTTTCCACCTTGACTAACGAATTTTCTAGAATTCTATAGTGGTTTATGGTAGCTAACAGATGATGATGCCCCAGAAAATGATTCATAAAAAGGAAAAAATGATACTACTTTAGATCTTATAAGCACCATAAAAGTTTAGCTAGCCCAAGCGATGCATGAAGCAACAATCAATGAGCATTGTTGGCTATAAGTCTAGACAAAATCAAATCAAATCAGTGTTATAAATTGAATAACAGAAGTACATGCAATGTTGCCTGCCATTGTTTATCTTGGTTGATTAATACTGTGGTTGTTTGTTGGATTCTGTAGGAGGAAAAGGATTATGACGGGGAAGAGTACGGCGGATGGAACCAAAGCAGTTTTTAGGTCTCTTGCTAATCTGTTTGAGATAAACTTCCTAAGCTAGCACTAGCTTCTGTGGTTTGTAATTTTTTTGGAAGCCTTTGCAACCCTAAACCGGGAACTCGGTAATCCTGTTCCTCGTATACTGCACATGAGAGTCTCTCCAGCTCAAGGCTGCATGGCATTGTAGTGTTTGTTTGGAAGTTTCCCATTTTTCTCTTTTCTTTGTAAGATTTTTGTCGTTGTTGATACTTGATATGTTCTGCTACATGAATTTGTATGGAATCGCTTATTTTATTTTACTGTATTTATTTATTTTGGTTATAAAAGAGAAGCTTTAACAAGAGACTTATCAGAAGAAGAGAACACGAGGTGTTAATTGAACTGCAAATTTATTGGCATGGAATCTCATATTTAATTATATGCTCATACATAAAAAATAAAAAAAATTGTATTTAAGATTTTTTATATTTGATATCAACAAATTAAAATCATAAAAACAATACTAAAAAATTATTAAATTTGATATTTTTTAAATGAAATATAATTTTGAAATAGATCTACAAACAAAAGTTATTATACTCTTGAACACTCGCTAGGAAAACTTTAGATTCTTCTTGGGAATTGTTGATTTCCCTTTTTTCTAGTTAAAATTTAGGTAATATTCTTTCTTTCTTTCTTTCTTTGACCTCTGGTGAATTAAGCAATGCTATGTTGGTGTTCCCTGAAATGAAATAAAATTCCCATCATTATCGGTCACTGTCTTGTTAGTTAAAGTCGCTCGCTCTGTCTTCTCTCTCTGTTTTTTTTTTTTTTTGTGCGATTCGTTATATTCTCATTAAAATAAATCATTACAGCAATTAGTAATTACTTACAGTAACTTATAAGGCAGGAAAATGGAAGGGAAAAAGAAACTTTTCGAAAAAGTGCTTCGAATTGTTCATGGGTTTCACGTCTGCCACTACAGCACTTACAAATTGGTGGAAATTAATGGATGACCTGTATGAATGGTGTTAGGTTCATGGGATGGTCATGCATTTCACTAATAACATTAACAACTACGACTGCAACCACCGCCAATCACAGCTAAAGATTCTTCCACCGCAGATTCTCACTATCCCTTTTTGCCATCCTCCACCCCCCCATTTTTTTCACTTCCACTTCAACGTTTGATATCTTCTAACTTCCTTGATGGCACCCACGACTGTCCAGGTGAACCTTCTATCTCTCTGTTTTAATAAGCACCTTCTTCTTGTAACTTCCTTTGCCATTGTTCTTAGATTGTAGACTACTCTTCATTTTTTGGCCTTGCAAGAACAATGAAATTTGAAGACTACCTTGGGCAACAGAGTGATGAGAAACAGAAAAGAGTCGATCTCGAGGAGGAGGTGAAGAACATTATTTCGATCATTTCTCCACCTAGCCTTTTGTTCTGTATAGCATATAGGAGTAGAAGCAAAAAAAAAAAATGTCATTAAAGGATTACTAATGGTGGCTTTGGCTTGTAAACGTTGCAGGTTGAGAAATTGCAAGCAGAATTAGACGAGGAACAGGCAATAAACAAGGTTCTGCAGTGTGCACTCCATGGTTCAGTGTCGTCCCATCCATGTCTTGCCACGCTGATACCACCCCAAGTAAGAGCAATTAAGTGGATAGTACTATTACTCTTTCTATAGAATTGATGTCATAAAGAGGATTGGTGCGTGTGCAGGTTCAGAGCCTCCTTGCAGAACTGGCAATGGTGGAGGAGGAGATCGTATGGCTTGAAAGAAAAGTTGATGAGCTGAAACTCAACTTGTATCAGGAGGTGAAGCAGAACAAGGAATGGAAAAGGCAGCCGCAACACCAAAAGAAGATGAAGCAACAAAATCAATTACCACCAAGCGGACTGGAAAATCGATCAGTGCTCGAAGACGATTTCAATCACCTATCCAGATCACAACATTATGACGAATACAGAAAAGAGAAAATGAAATTCAGAAGACCCTCTGTAGGTTCTGCAGCAGAAATGTTAAGCATGTTGTCTACAAGTTCCACTAGTAAGCTTGCATGAACATTCCTTGAGCCTGGCTCAAGTTGTTGAGTCTTTTTACTTTCTAAGTTTTGTCAAAAAGGATACGAAGGAAAAAAAATACAAGGAAAATCCACTTTTTTATTGTCTCCTCTGTTCTTGTACTGCACAGAAAATGAGAAACCAAGGAGGCATACAGGAAGAATACAAAATGAACACCATATCCGTAAAGAAATTTGTAATGAGAATCCAAATGAACTGTCAGAAGAACTTGTCAAAAGCCTAATAGGAATATTCCTTGAGCTCCACCAGGCACCACCACAAGATACAGAAGAATTAGCTATTGTTCCAAAACTTAGCCTATCCTGCATGAATTCAAAGGGCCCAAAGACCTTGTTCAACTATAAAGCATCTATCTTTCCTTTCAACCGCAATGAATCAAACCTCGACCCTTACCGCATTATGCCAGATTTAGATAACACTGTCAGGGACATTGGGCCTTACAAGAACTTCATTCAGATAGAAAGAAACTCGTTAGATGTTCGTCGTTTGCCAGAGTGTTTACCAATGGCCGGAAAACTGAGGTGCTTACTGATTTTCTCAGGGCATGATGATTATTTAGACACCGATAATTCAAATTTCAGAGTTCCTCACATGTTCTATTTCTGTACCTCTTTCAGGGTTTTAATCCGTAGACTATGTAACGTTGACTTGACATTCTTGACCTACAAGCAGAAGCTAGCATTTTGGATCAATATCTACAACGCCTGCATAATGCATGTACTGTAAGAAATCTCAAGTTTCATCTAGCAAGTGAGAGGAATGTCTGTCAAATATTTAATGACATTCTGCTTGTCATAAAATTTCAGGGATTTCTAGAACATGGGCTACCTTCGTCACAGGAGAATCTGCTGGCAACTATGAACAAGGTATGTCAATTCGTAGACAAACCATGGATTAAAAAATCAAGCCTGAATTGCCCAATATTCGGCTACACAAACATTGACATGGCGTTGTGCTCAACTATGACCACCAGCTTTTTTTTCTTTTTCCCAGTTACGGTAACCATTAGTAAATTAATGGGACTATTCTAATCCAGGCTGCAGTGAATGTGGGTGGGATAGTGCTGAATGCTTTAGCCATTGAACACTTTATTCTCCGGCATCCATGTGAACCAAACCA
>Ga0307515_10002383_pt1 | contig 40993 bp, 49 predicted proteins | sample 17_EM_MG_FD_194513 | JGI IMG/M metagenome (GOLD analysis project Ga0307515, IMG submission 194513) | Populus trichocarpa ectomycorrhiza microbial communities from riparian zone in the Pacific Northwest, United States - 17_EM | ecosystem: Host-associated > Plants > Roots > Unclassified | place... | reverse complement strand
CCTAATACTCACACCGGAAGAGCAAGTACATTTCACTACCCGGAGTCGAGGCGTTATGGTATGTCCCGTCTGGGTTCCATGTCTCTCCGGTGTTGGTCATGGCTGACCATAACCTTGGAATTTCTGGGCCAAACTCTACCCGACGATCAGCATCATCGAGACGGAGAACTTGGTTCATCCTGATGGACAAAGGGATAATTTGAAGAAACCTGAGAAGGAGATGGTGGGTTTAAGATTGGGGAAAGTGCTACGACAGGCCGGGTGCTGCGAGTGCATTCAAATGGGTAGCCGCGCGCAGAAACGAAACGCTATGCCAAAGTTGCTGTGAGCAACAGGAAATGGCAATGGGAAGATAGAGTTCTGGTGTCGTTCTCATTTACCCGGGACACCAGTGATTCGTGTCACTGTCCACCGGCGACTCAGACCGGTGAGGTCGCAGCAGCAAATAAATGTATGGGAAACCCGCATTGGACCCTCGTAGCTCACATTTGCTGTCACCAGTGACAGAAGTGGGAATGGCAAGAGACCGCCAAGCAAATGCACGTTATACCGCACATAACAGAGTGCGACTCTGCATTTTTGACCAGCCAATCCGGGCCCTTCCGTCAGACTGGCAGTGCAGCGATACCATGGAAACACGCTGGCGTGCTTGTGAAAACCCGAAGCAAAAGCAAGATCAGAGAGCGGGAGCACAGCCATATTCCTGTTTTCGACCCGACGCTGTACACACAAATACCCCGACAGTTCGACGTTACGCAAGCTGCGGAGCTGCTCACACGTACATTCGCACCTGTCAACTGCCCTATGAGCGAGCTCAACCAAAATATCGCTGAATTTTCTCGATTATTCAATTGTGTCCGGACTTCCACCAACTCGTGGCCCTCATAACTCGGGGACAGCCCCAAGTAGTCGCAGATGCTCCCATCCGATCGAGTGGGTCGGGGAGCGCACTTGCTGTAGCAGGGCTCGCCTGATTGCTGCTCGACTTGTGTCGACAGAGGGATAGCAGTTGGAGCAGCAGGGCGTCAACAGAGGTTCCTTTCTTTCGATATCGTAATAGAAAACATACTCAATGACAATTTCCAGAACCCGCGTGTCTCATTCATGTGCTTTCTTGTGACCACCTAAACATCTCTGGTATCCCCGCGCGTAATCCTGACCCTCGAGCACGGGAAGCGCATTTCGCCTCAAATAAGTTCCCCATTGCATGACTCGAGATTCGGTTGATACTGGGCGCTCGCATTACTCTCAGAGTGGTCCGATGCTAGGGAATCGGCCTAGCGAGGCGCGACTTCGCCTCTGCGAGACCTTGAGAGTGAGTCGTCGTACGCATGTGGGTATTAGAGAAATCCCGACAGGGTATGGGGTACCGTAGAGACGGACCAGGGGGCAGCAAACCCATATGTGGTACGGGATGGAGCACAGGTATGTGGGTAGATGCGTATTCTTCACGTATCCTGATGTTTTTGTCATGAATTCCAATAAACACGATGCATTGCTCGTCATCGTTGTGGCGAAGGCACGCCTTCACGAATCGCCTCAAGGAGTTTTTAAGGCTCTACCATTCACCGACTACCAAGGCTCGGCGTGCCTCTCATGTGCTCGTCTCCTTGGCTTCAAGGCCGTGGCGCTCGTCTCGTCTCAAGGTCCCGTACCAAGTTACGGATGCGATCGGTAGGCAAGCGAGAACATGACGTCACAAAACGTCTGCGGACCGTCTCTAAGTTACGTAATTAGTCAAGGAATTCAGTTGTCCACGATCACAGCCACCCCAAAAAGTGCCTTTGTGGGTTCGACGGCTCCCACTGAAACTATGACAACGCCTGCATCGTAGTGAGTAGCATACTCTGTCGTTCCTGAACGTTCACCATTCACGTCGCATCTGCCACCTTCGAATCGATGTATCTCAAGATCAGCCCGCCAGACCCCCTTCGGCACTCAAGCCCCATCTGGCCCTCGGTCTTGGGCGAGCGAGCCGATATCTCACTACCAATTAGCTACTCATGGCTTAATCCTTGCCGCGCGGGTTCCCTCTGAGAAGTTATTTCAACTGGGATCTTGCGTGGACAGAGGGAGTTTTCACGATAGTATCGCTACCGGCTGTCGGTCTCGATAATATCGAAATGAAATGGGATTTACAGAGAGAAAGAAGGAATGGTTTGAAAGACAGGTATCGGCAGAACACCAGTACCCCAGTCCAAATCGACATGGTACGGGTCAGGTGGTTTACACACTCGCCGCCGGCTCTCAGCTTCGCTCAGCCCGTCCTTTGAAGCGGTCCTGTAAACACTCTCAGCCTCACAGCTATAGGATTAAGAGGGCCCTTGCCCCTGCTGTTCTCTCCCCTCCGCCCAACTCTTCCAGCCGCTCACTCGTACTCTCTGCTCCACTCCCCTTAGTCCGATTGTATTTGAAGCGTTCCCTACTTTGTGTTTGTCTTCTGTTCAGTTGTATCCTTTTCTTACGCTTTCCATCTGACATTCCACGAGTATTTATGAGATTCTGACCCTTTCTGTCAATGTATCATGCGGAACGTTTCCCTGTAAGTTCTCTTAAAAGATGCCTTTTAAGGAGCTTTCAATACAACTGTTTAGCTCCGGTCCTTGTATGGTCGCTACTGTGTCCCGGCCGGCCGTACTAAAGCGGAAAGGAGTGATAGTCCGGATGGCACAATATCCAAGCTTCCACCTCGACCCGCAAGCCAGCAGTTCTAGAATGCCACGAGATAGGAGGCTCAGGGACTACCGAATACGTAACTCAGGATATACATAGCTGTTTTGACCCTGCTCAAAGCCCACCAACTGAGTTTAACCTATCTCAACCAACCATCCACTCAATATATTACCCTCCAGTGAACAAGAAGTCAATTTGAAGGGTTTTTCCCCCTTCGTAGAAAACAAATCGAAAGCTTTGAAAGCTCTGTTCTTTAAATGGATGATTCGGACGAAGCCTGCGGCCTAAGCATAGCTGCCTCCACCCAATCATTCACTGAGTAGAACGGCGATATCCCTAGTACGTCCAAAAACAGCCGGCGAGCAGAACTCTTCATTGCTGTTAGAATTTCTGCGAGGTCGTGAACTCGGACACAAATAATCGTGTTTGTTGGGCGGGCTACAAACACGTAAGGATACAAGTCCTATCCTGAGGCTCTTATATAACCGTCCATCTGGTAACCAGGCACGTACCGGAGCGCGTAACCTGAAACATCTGGAATTACCAATTTCCGACACTTGCCGGTGGTCTTTTGGTAAGTATAGCTCTGTGAACGGGCGAACCTCACGGTTCTTACCCCCTGCGCACTCGTGTGCCAAGCTTTGACATTATTGCAGGTTGGCAAGCATATCAGCCTTTGACCTGGACAACAACGATGCATCCAGAAACATATCCAGATCAGGTCCTATTCGCTGAATCCCAACGTTTGGAACCATTTGTGGACTTTTGGCGACGACGGTATGCGCCTCCCAAATTCGTAACAAAAAAACTCTCCCTAACTACTGGCATAGAGTTGAGATCGAGAAGGCATAGTAAGTAGCACCTCACGTTCCTCTACGCACCTATCATGTTCCCGGTAGCCTCGATAATCTCAGTGAACTCCGGATTTTCGACCCACCTGGCAATGGGCAGCTGCAACGGTTGGCTCAGAAGACACACGAACTCCTGCTTGATGGTAACAGCAACCCCTTGAGATACATTCAATATTCTCAATACCCTTGTAGAACTAGAAGAACGAAGGCGGGGATTCGCAAAACTAAATGCAGCTTACAAGGCTCTAACGGACGAATTCTGCACGGAAGAGGGTCCCAGTCATTTTCGAATATGGGGTGGGGAAATGAAACAGCCACTACTGCGAATGCACTCTGCAGCTGCAGAGGTCGCAACTGCCGAGCCTCTTGCCGAAAGGTTGGCCGTTGAAGCATGTGAGAAGGAGGTAGGCCACCAGTATTGTAATGTGTAGAGCCTGGGTACTAATTCCATTTTAGAATCCCTCCATATCCTCATCACCGAAGAAAGAAAGCCAACCTCGATCGAAACTTCTATCTCGTTTCCTGGACAAAGCTAGAAATGAGAAGCCTCATGGTACTTCAAGTTTCCTCAGTGCAGGTACACAAACAATAATTTCAGCATTCGTCGGCTAACCCCGTTCAGATTCCGCGTACCGGCAGAAAGTTCAGAAATTAAATGACGAGAAATATAACATTCAAAATGAATTTGTACAGCAGACTGTGGTTAGTACACTGGGTCTATATCCAATAGTCACTAACTGTGGTACGTCATAGGGCTATGTAGAGCACGGTAGCAAATGCGTTGTTGCTCTAAAGCACATTGTATCCGTCTTCTCTGCTATGCACAGGTACGCAATCCCATACCATCACTTATAGCTGCCACCTGACCATTATTTCCTGCGACGCTCTATCAGCGACCTTGCCCAGGTTCTGAATGTGACGTCATCGCAACTCTCCATGGTATCATCCTCCGTGGACGCATCGATGGAATCTACGTCCTTGGCTGAAAGGCTAGACGAAGGTTTGACTTCCTTGATACTACCATACCGGTACACAAGCTATGAAATCTCTTCCTCCTTGCGACCAACCACCATGCTTTTTGGCGTTCCTCTTCCTGATGACCTTGATGGTGCCAGCATTGGACAACGTGCTGTCTCTAACGCATTTGAGACGATATTGAGTTCAGCCGCTAAAATGCATCCCGATTCCTTGTATCAAGCGATATGCGATGCACATAAGCAACAAGGCAATGATATCAAGCTAGTAAGTACCCGATTATGTATCTACATGTGGTGTTCGCTCATGTTACTGTTGCATAGTCAGCACTCCAACTGGAATCCTTATGGGACCCGTCTCAGCCAAATGGTGGTCTGGGAGTTGTTGATTACTTGACCAAGGCACCCATTGCTAGTCTTCTAGCCGTAAGTTTACACCCTTGATTGCTATGGGATCCGCTAACGACATGATAGTATTTTTTGTCCCATCTTCCTGAGCCATTTTTGCCACTTCAAGATTTAGATATCAAAAAGCTCGCTAAACAGGCGAATTTTCCTCGTTACAGTGATGTGGCGTTTGCCTTTGCCGAGATTGGTAACAGGATGGGTACAGCAAGGCGTTGCAACCTTGCCAAAATTTTCCTCACACTCCAGAGCCGTCAACAAAACTTGGAACCATTGGTTATGTCCAATCCTGAAGGGGTCCAAATTCTCATTCAGGTGAGTGACTCTGTACTACTCCATTAATATTCTCCTAACCCACCTATATTCTCCCACCAAGACCCCAGACCTGCTCCCATATTCTAGCATAGCGAACAGATTTGCCTTAATCACAGCGCATGCTGAGAGCGTAATCGGTGGTGCTTGGGGACATTCGTGGGTGCTACCAGATACCTTTATCCAAGAGTTGAAGGATACTGGACTTTACCAGTGAGATATAACAGCTTTGTGTGTCTCTGCAGAGGCTCATGTATTTTTGAGTGGCAAACTAGCTAGTCATTCAGCCTTGTCGTGAGAGAGGTGGTGAAGAGGATTTTTGAAGCTTCCAATTTCGTTCATAACCACACTCATGTCCATAAATCTTCTGCAAATCCGAAACTATGGGTCGAGCTCGTATACATCAGCGTTTGATAACGGAATAACGATAACCCGTAGCTCAGCAGTGCACACAACACGCGGAGGTTGTGCCACTTTGCCTCCAACGACTGGACATAACCATCGGACAAAGTAAACACTGGCGTGTTCAGCGTAGCACGGCTATTTCTATGGGTACGCACGGGCATCGCATGTTCATATGCCCCCTGAGAACAGATTCAGCAGAGATTAAGGATTTCATCCAGCCCACTAACCAGGCAAGGTTTCAAGGTCCTTACTCTCCCCTCCCTCGTCCGTTTCCAACTGATGAGGATATGCAGACCACATGTTACCACCCCCAGGCACGCTCTTAGTGGCAAGTTAGGCGGGTTCTCCCTCTCCCCAATCTATCAAATTCTTCAGTTCAAGGTTCCATGGTCCATTATGACCACGGCATAAATTTTATCATTTAGACACTGGAATTTGAAGTCCACTTACGGCTCCGACATGGACAAATTGATTAGGGTATTGCATTGTGTATGATATGCTCCATGTTGTTCCTGGCCCGCAACATTCTCCTACAAATTGTGTCAAGTCTAGTGAGTCCTGTTCATTCCGGTGCCTCGAATGACTTGTTCATGAACGAGTTACAAAACAAGGGGCAGCCGAGGAAGCGTGATGGGAGGCGATTGTATAAGGGCTGTGCATACCCGAACCGGGGCAACCAGGCCCGATATCAGTATTCTCGGATATGCAACCTCCATCAATTGTGAATTCCCCTTCCAGCGCACGTGGCTCCTAAAGCGCTCTACTCTCTTTAAGTTTATATTATATTTGCGTTGAACTATCCCGATCATCGGGTCATTTGCCTGCTCAAGTCGATAAATCAACTAACGCGCCTGTCAAGGAAAACTGTCCCGTAGCGCATATCACGCCCATTTCGCCACGGTGAAATGTCGTGTCCCTTGGACAGACCAAGGACTTTCTCAAACCGGGAGTGATAAGGACAACACCAGACCGCAATCGATTATTAACTATGCAGCAGCAGCAAAGGGTCCGGTTGAGGGTCCAGGCCTCAGCCACGCTTTGTATACCGTTCCTGAATTTAAATGTACACAACGCAAAATGCTGTCGGGTTTCTTGAGTCACCGAGAAGCTGGGCAATATCCTCAGAACGCACAACTTTGTGGCATAAAGGGGCCAATGCTCGGTATGCTATATCAGCAGACCGTATTATATGATAATGCGTCAAGGAACCACTACCATTGGACACAAGAACATGTACACATAAGCAGAAAATAGACTCACAAACTCAGTATGCGAAAGTGGACTGAGCCGGATGATCCTACAACCAGAACTTTTTATAGGAAGCGAAACCAGCCGAGGTAGCCATGGACACGGTACTAGAAGTGACCGATAAGAGAGAAGACAGATGATTACCAAGCAGTCAGACATTATCCGAAGGCATGTGACTGGACTTCTCGCCTCAAAGCAGGGGTGGATGGGGAACATTAATATTCCGCGTATTGTTGTTTTAGTGCATAGTGGAGCACATAACCGATGAATCTCCACCAATGACGACAGTGAGACTCCCTCTGGAGCAACGATATACCCCACCCTAGGTGCCCTAGGCGACTGAATATCAAACCGGATCCAGGGTTGACACTTGTTCGCAGGGTCGCACTAGCCGCTTCTAAGGCGGTGTATTTTGAAAGTGCGCCAGCAAGATGTCTAGAATAAAAACTCCGTCCCGGTTACCTGTCTTCAGCCAGTGTGCTGCACCCACAAGTCTCCGGCCACTACTAGCATCGCGGGTTGCGTAAGCAAGTCAATCTCCAATTACGCACGTACTGGATAATACTGACATGACCGTAGGGCCTAAGGCCTTTGACGTGCGGTCTCCCAACGAGAAGCTCACTCCGCCTGGTCCAATGGCAACCTCACAAGGCCTCGATACCGCTTCTCCCACCGTATCTAGTCCTGATACGGTCACCTCTACCATTTCTACCGATGGTACTGGTGCACCCAATCCAAATCTCGATGACGGAACAGAGCAAATCCTCTACAAGGCCATCATGGCGACAAACTCGATTAGTCTAGCAGCGTGTGTTTTCACAATCGTGACTTATATCTTCTTGCGGCGTAAATACCCTCGGCTTATGTCCCGAACATCCTTGAGACTGAGCATCGCAATGGCTTGTTCGGATGCAATTCTACATGTGAGTCGAATAACTAGATGGTTCCACGCCTTGGCGCTGACAAACGTCCTCCTGCTAGGCTGCGGACCTCACAGGTTATTTCAACATTCCGGGCGGTTTCGTTTGCGGATTTGTAGGAGGGTGGATGTTCACAACAACAAGCTTTACGTCCATGTTCTATGCCTGCGCTATTGCATTCAATACCCAACTCGTCTTTGTGCACAACTGCGTCCCAAAGGACAGCAAGCAAATCCTGTACTTTGTCATACCTCCAATCCTCACGCTCCTTATTAGTACGCCTCTCGATAACCTTTTCTTGCTCAGCTCATCCTTATCTACCTACCGCAGCCGTTCCCACTTTGGCCACAGGGGTATATGGCTTCGACGAGGCTTTCGGCTATTGCTGGTACACTACCCATGGCGTCTCTAGGGAGACAGTCCTCCTCCGTGTCATCTTGACATGGAGCCTCTGGTTATTCATTGCCGCCTCCTATCTCATCGTCGCCGTCACGATGATTACTTTTTCACTTTGCAACAAGAGAGGTCCACTTTCGAAACGGGGCGTGTCTGAATACCTCAAACGACACCCTTCTCATGCTCACTGGAGCTCTGATGATGCGGGCACTGCAGTCACTACCACGGTGGAAAGACGAGACATGGCACGCAGGGCATTGACGGTACGGGTGCTGGGGTACATCATCGTACCCGTCGTCTGTACCTTCCCTGGTGTGATTCTCGACATCATCACGCGAGCAAGACCGGATATTACTTTCCCTCCCGAGGCGCAGCTCTTTGCAGCTATCACAGTCGGTCTCATGGGGACTCTCAACACAATTCTGCTAGGCTTTGATCCTAGTATCGTCGCCGTTGTGTTCTGGCCGTATTGGAAGAAGCGGAAGGATAGGAAGAGGATGGAGAAACGGAACAAATCGGCTCGACCTAGTACTCAAACCCACAAACCAGTACTGGTAGGGTTTCCGGGAGACCCCGCGATAGGGAAAACGGCGATCTCCACCTACGCAACTCAAGAAATGGGCAGTACAACTTTCCAACATGACCACGGCCTGGAGTTTTTCGGGCATTTGGCGGTGAATGAGACGGAAGACTTAGAGACCACCATTACGAGTACAATCGGTTACAACGCGGAAGAACTAGCCGAGGTTTTCCACGGTTTATGATGTGCGATTGTGTGCGGCGGGCGGATTTTGTCCTGGAACTTCTCGTCTAATCTATGTCCCATCTAGCGAGTCATGTTTTTAAAGTAATTTGATACTTTCATTGTCTCTTGTTTCTTCGGACAGTACTTACTCTGTTGTGCATTACCCAATGATATCATCATCGCTTCGAAGCGACGCGACGAGGCACTTAGAGATAATGAAAGTGAGGCTGTGGGAATATTTTGGTGGACGACGCCCCTTGATTAATACCTCAGGAGATGGCCTTTGTCAAGTGGACTGTGGTGCGCGCAACCCTTTGTATGTCGGAAGGTGGTATCCTGAGAAGTCTGCTACGCTGCAGGGGCACCGCACAGCATCTAGCGGCAATCAGCGTTGCATTTCACAAAAGGAGGATAAATATGAGACCCGAACGAGGCTACAAAAACTACATAGTACTATACAGTTTCATATTATATCCCAGACCCTTCACTGTCTGATCTGAACAAAGCTCTTGCGGCAGTCCTGTCGCAAAGCGTTAGTGGGCTCCAATCAATATGTCGTCAAGGTGTTGCTGCATGACCCACAGCATTGGTGCACGGGTAGGTTTCTTATCCTCTTCGCCACTATGGGAATTGTGAGCAGGGCGCCGTAACAGGGGATGGTGTGGGCACCTTTGTTTCAGTTTCCTGGCAGCCGCGGGCCGTTTGTCCTTAGCGGACAACTTATCTGAAGCTGTAGGCTTATGCCTATGGACGAGAGTGTTGAGTGAGTGGGGTTGATTAGCTTGAGAACGAATGGGATACCTGGTCGTCTTGTTTGTAGTCCCTGGTGGCGGATCATTCTCCGCGCTATCAAGACGGTTAGATATAATGTGAGTGCTAGTGGAGGTATACACGGACCCAGAAATTTGAGATGAAGATGGTATTTTTGTCCCCTCCGAACTGCAGTGGGGTCAACAGGTAATTTAGTATGGGATCCGGCAGAAAATTGCACACCTCTTCCGCTTCTTCTTTGGCCTAGCTTGTTTCGACTTTGGATTAGGACTCGCAACCGCCGTCCCCGTGGCCTCACTTGCGCTTGAACTCCCACCTCCCTCGACAGAGCTACGAAGCCTACCAAAATCGGGGCTAATTAGGACCTTAAATCTATGGAGCATGGGTGGAACACACCTAGCACGACTCTTCTTGGCCTCTGCAGCACGTACAGGTACGAACGATTGCGTGTCCTGTTCATCCCCTTCGGCAACACTCAGTGCTGTCACGTCGCTCTTGCGTTTCTTTTTTCCAGGGACTGTGCGATCCTCAGCCTCCGTCTCAGATCGTGCTACCATTTTCCGCTTCTTCTCCGCGTGCGCATTTTGTTTCTTCGCTGGTGCGCGGGTAGCCGTTACCGCGCGATCGCTTTCCGAACCTCCTTCGTGGTCTGCTGTGGTCCTTTTCCTCACACTTGCTCTGCGAACACGTGTCTCGAACGAGGAGAGGTGCTTGAAGATTGTCTTATCCTCGGGGGTGTGGTTCTGTGTAAACTTTCAGTCGATTGGTTTCAGATACCAATAGCCGCTACTCACGGTTAAGATATCAGCCACCGTCGAGAGCAAAGTTTGTACTATTGATTGCTCCAAATCTGGAGGGAGTTGGATCTGTGAGAGTGTCTGACAGATGGGTGCCAGACAACAGAGCGCATTTTCGCCTGGAGGGAGAATCAGTTACAGTGGCACCGCGTAAACCACCGGATGACCAAAAGACGCACTCTCATCTTCACCTTGACCTTCAATGATCACTGCAACCTTCTCAAGCATATCCAGGGCGAGCTTGATATGCGGATCATCTCGCGCTTGATCGATATGCTGTTCACCTCTGTGAAGCACAATCGTCAGCGGCAGATTTGAACTAAACAAAAGAGGACGAACACAACGTGTGTGGGGTCCGCATACTCCAACAAGACGCCCAGAATGCGTTCTGGAAGAATCATGTCTGGTTCTCCGTCTTCTTCTTCGCGCAACCCTTCGTAAATGATGCAGAGCTTCGTGAAGGCGGGTAGAACGACCTGTTCGATGGGGCAAATATCACAGGTTAGCACCATTCTGAAAGTGAAGCAGGGAAACACACCTCTGCGAACTTCGCCTGGTTGATGTGAGAGGAATAGCAGTAGGCCTGGAAGAAGGTTGACAGGCATTGTCGGAGGGCCACATTCGACGAGGTATCGGGTGCGAAGAACAGCAGCGTAAGCGCTTCAAGCAACTGTGATCCGAAGTTCAGTTTGATTTTCCTCCCAAAGGCAGAACGAAAGCGACCGCGCTCACATCAGCACTGTCGATCATGTGCAACAGGAGCATTTTACATGCCCCTAGTACAGCGGTAGTCTGTGTCTTTTCGTCCTGACTATCCAGTTGTTCGAGTATCACGGCGGTTATAAGGGGTGATTCTATCCAAGGCTGTGTTATATCCTCATTAGCCATGACCACACCACAGATCAGCAGTGAGCAACAGTGATAAACGCAACGCACCTCGTCCGGTCTTTCTGGCACGGGCCGACGGAATGTAAGGCCAAGAACTGACCGATGGACCATTGCCAGGTCCAACACGATCCTCAGCATTTCGTTGGAATGCATGGGGTTCTTCATCCCTTCGATACATAGAATAACCGCTTTCCGGGCGAGAGACTGAATCCGACTGAGATGAGTTTTCGTAGCCAGCAGCAGAATAGAGAGGGAAACATACCTCGCTCTCCAAAGCCAGAAGGCCTAAGCATGTCAAAGCCGTTTCGCATACTTGTGGAACTGGGACCTTCAGGGCAGGCTTGACCATCAAGTCTTGTATTTGACGTAGGGTATCGAGTTCAGACCTCGGCTGTTCAACAGACTCATCAGCATATCCTCCCTGTACTATAGTCAAACACAAAGAATGAAGACGTACCCATTGCACCCGCTCAAGCAATCCGTTACACACAACCAAGCGCATGAACATAGCCTGTAACCCCTCATTGCTAATTTCTGCACTGGTCCCAAGATCAGCCGATTGGGAGATGGCCTGGATCACTTCGAGCGTAATGGCGATGAACTCCGCGTCGTCCTGCGATGCCTTTTGCAGGAGGTCGAGGCAGGGTGAGACAAGTACTTCCGGTAGAATTGGGTGCGCCAGTATCTCTCCTACACAAGCCCCCTATTAGCAACCGCTCTCCTCGAAAAGATGCACCTGAAAGCGGTACTCACGAACGAGCTTGACAATGCCCTTCCGACCCATCTCATCCGAAAAGTCCAAATATGCTCCAATCTTAAGCATCTCACTAAGGACAAACACCCCATCCGTGATTTGTTCCTCCCATTTATCTTCATCGTCTTCATCATTCTCTACTCCCGGAACTCGGGGAAGACCACTTGCGCGTTCCTGGACCCAGTTAAGGCAAGTGTTGAAGAGAAGCTGGATCTTGAAGGCGAGAAGAGTGAGAACAGGGAGGCGGTCCGAGAGGTCGCGGGGACTGGTGGGGCCGGTGGAGAGCAAGGCGAAGATACGCGCGAGCAGTGATTTTTCCGCGGTCATTTCTTCCCAAAAAGACTCTACAAGGCCGAGTCAGTTCGTCTGCCGTTGGTGAAAGCTTGAACATTTCTCACCGTTGCTTAGGTCTATATCGTCGAGCAACTCTGGACGCTCTAAAAGGACAGCCCCCAGAGCGTCCTCCGCGATCGTATCGGAGGACATGTCGAAGAGCGATATGAACCCCTCCAAATCATTTGTGCCATCCACCCAACTTGCGAGCAACTTGCGAGCTTCGGCCTTCACGACTGGTGTTCGATCCCCCAGACCGTATCGAACAACTAGGGTGCGCTGTTCGAGCGAAAGTGAACGAGCGGGTACAGGAGTTGTTTTGAGGACGCGAAAGACGGTGCGGCGGACGTTCACATCCGGGTCTTTGGCGCGTGAGAGGAGGATGGGGAGTGTCTGCTTATTGAGCTGGGTGTGTACGCCTGGCAGAGCGGCGCGGCGCACTTCGGGGGATGGGTCGAACTGCATCAAATTCCGCAGGATCTCTGTTAGCGATTGCACGCCTCCCTCTCTTGCCGGAAGGTCTTCACCATGTGCGAGCTTTCCAATTACGATGACAACTTGGACGCGGACTGTTGCGTCCTTGTCATTTGCTGAGTTGATGAGGGTGGAATGCAATGTCCCGTAGACTTCCTCTGGAAGACTTTGCACGGACTTGATGAGCTCTGCCAAGAGTTGCATTGCGCGGTATCGGACCGTCTTGTCTTTCGCTGAACAGCCAGGGATGAGTCTGCGAACGAGCGCCTCGATAAACCGGTCCACTGGCGTATCGTCGTCATCTTCATTGTCGTCTATTGACCCATTAGCTTCATAGAACACGCAATGAGAAGCCACATACCGCTTTCTGCTGTAAGCTGCTGGACAAATGCGCCAACCAAGCGAACAACTCTATCAGCTTCCACCACCCCCTTACGAACTGGTAACACATTCGCGATAGTTTTCCAAAATGCCTCATTGAATTTCTTCTCGCCGACTCGCTTGGCCTGTCCTGGTTGTTTTGCCTTTTCGACGAGTGTTGCGGCTTGTGCATGGAGTTTGCAGAGTAACTTGACGCGTCTCTTGTGCAAGGAAGACTCGTTCTGGGCACCCTGGAGGACTTCGACGATCTGCTCGTGAAGCGTTCCCAGATTTTCGGAATCGAGCAGCATTCTATTTGGTGGCGCGGTTCAAGTCGCTCCGAAGCGGAGTTCCAATTTTAGAATACCTGGAATGGCCTGATGAATCTGGGACTTGCTAAAGGTCTCCCAAGGCACGTGAGGGTAGTTCATAAGGGTAGAGGGTGAGCCAGTAACCGTGCTCCGAGTCCTGAAAGCCGTTTCATCGAACTCTTAGACACGTTTGAAAAGCACGCGTTTCTACGCGTGATCTCGGTATAGTGTGGGCACTACATCTAATTATACTGATATGAAATGAAGCGGAAAGCGCATACCTCCCCACCGCCGTCGCTAGAAACGTACACCGAGGTGGGAGTTAGACATTCGAAAGAAAGTGACTGTAATACATCATAAGAACGTGAAATACTTGAGGAAGGTAAGCCGAAACCGAGACTCAGGATTCGGAGCGATACCGTCGCATTCACCTCACTCTCTGAAAGAAAATTGGAGAGCATTCTTGAGCAACGACTGGGCTTGACTCTTTCACGAGGGGGAGTCTATGAGCTTCCTCTTGAACTCCGCGCGCAACCACATCAACTTTCTGGGCGCTTGACAGGCTCATTCGCCATTGCCAGAACCGCGGAGGTTCTCTCGGATCCCAGGACGCAAAATTATTATTTTCTCATTAGGTGAGGGAAAGAACCTGTTGAACGAGGTGGGACCAACCTAACGCAGTAAGCGCAGGGAGAGAGCGGGGGAAGCAACCGTAAAGTATATAAGGGCAAATAGTGTGCTATATATACATAACAAGAACAAAACAACAAAACACAAGGTGATGAGTCACGCTCACTCAGTAGAACCGTGAGAGATCCCTCAGCCAAACATCGCACTATAAATACAGGACAGGAGACAGGAGAATGCGCACAGCGCACAAGAACAGAACACTCGACAATACTGGAGCGCCGGACTATGTGCTATTTACCGACAAACAGATAAATGAAGACAAACAGTAGCGGCAGCACAATCAACCCAAGAGGTATCATTATAGCCAGGGACACCTGGAATACACCCAGGGACCATACCCATAGAGCAACCTCTACAAAAGAGGATACCATACCCATAATGAAGCAGACCAACATGTGGCTCCTTGTCAGCTCCCATATTCTCCCTAATCCAAATCCTCTGAGTAGGGTGGCCTCTCCATTGCCAGTGAAGAGAGACTGTTGCAGGTGTTCTCCCCGGAGGACCTTGGCGGGCAACGACTCTGGATCCTGGATAGCGGTCTGGCGTGCATAGCTGTTAAGGTCCGATAACACCACAATTGAGAGTATTGATGAGGCTGTTGCACCAAGGTTGAACAACAGGCTTGCATAGATGAACCAGTGGAGAGTCCTGTTCAGAGTCGAATCCGCAGGTGTAAACGGTGCACTAGCTGATAAGTGCAATAGTACAGCATGGACTATCGCGCATATAGATGACTAAAGAGGGCTCAGCGCGTACCCCTGCCTTGTGTTTTAGTTTTACACATACGACGACACCTGTCATGACGATGGTTTCCTTCCAACCCTGAGCGACATCTCGTACCACAGAGGGCAGCCCATCTGAGGGGAGTGTCAGCAATGATTGGACAGACGTTTAAACCCCTACAATTAATTAAACTTTCAGAGAAGGCGTCACGGTGGGAATTACGGAGTTCCTTCGGTGAGTCGATATAGCTAGTTGTGTCGTTACTTCTGTGTTGGGGATCGTCGCACATGGTTGGTCTTCAAATATGAGAGGAGAAGGGTGAATCGCCTACCAATCGTCTCATATTCGTCACTAGGATCGGGTTTATATAAATCAGCGTGTGAACACGGAATAGCTATAACCCGTGGCTTAGCAGTGAGCGTAGCACGCGGATTGTGCCACTTCGCCTCCAACAATCGGGCATGGCAATCAGACGTAGCGAAAACAGCCTACTCTGTATGATACAGCCGTTTGGTTGTGCATGAGCGTGGCAAACGTACAGAGCCCCACCGGAAACTCCCGTCATCCAGCCTTGAAAACTCCTGGGACTTGCTAGTGTAAGGTTAAGAATGGTACTAGCAAGGACACGTGTTACCCACACTGCGGGTGGCTTGTCCATTGAATCTATTAGAGGTTGGGTCACTCATAGCGTACACCCCGTTGGTCACCCAAGCCCACGTGCTAGTCGTCTGGGAATGAGGCCATTCATGCGACGAGCAGCACTACAAGATAGCCTACTACGCCAGCCAGGTGTATTATTTCCTTCGGGCCGTCAGGGCATTGATTTCCGTCCTTCTTCACGTCCTCGCCTAGGCTAGGCGACTAAGCGATGACTCTATACCGGATCGCTGTTTTCGGACAATGAGTGGTCGGTATTGATATGCCCACAGGCTCTGAAGCCGCGCGGTACCAGTCTCTCTGTTTTCTTTTTGACTTTGCTCTTTTTGAGTGCTCATCGCAGGGTAGCATTCGTCCCCGTGCCACTAATCACAATCGGTTGTGACGACGTCCAACAAAGCCTACGAGCCGAGTTATATCACGGCAGCCGGCTGTCCGCTGGGTAATCGGATATGGAAAGCTCCATGGGTTCGTTGTTCTTGGACGGACAAAGAAATGGCCGGTTTACGAGTGAGAGTATTTGCATGGTGGAACAACTATAAGTGTACTCTCAAATTTTCTGGGTGACCTTCCCCCAACTTTTCAGGTCGATCTCTAATCAATGATTGAGATCCATCTGCACGAAAAATGGCTTCAAGAAGTCGAAAGCAGGTCGTGAAGTCACGCAAATAGTAATACAGTCGGTGGCTGGACCAAGGGCGAAAGAGAAATAAAAAGGCTGAAAGGGGTTGGGAGCCGAGGAGAGAACAAACCAACCGCTCCGCGCCCACTTCCAACAACCCTTCAAAACCAGTGTAAGGATTCATGGCTAACGGATTCTCTGTGGGCAGAGGTGTTCAACACAGCGACCTACGTACACAACAGTACGTGCGCGCGTTACAGATCGAAGCCGAGTTGGCGCTCAATGTCCCGACATATATACCAGCTGACCAACGTGCAATACCGCGTAACCGATTGAATACAGTCACTATCAACCTTTCGAGATCGTTCATCTAACTCATGATATATATACCCGACTCTGATACAACTGATACCAACCCGCTCAGTTGCGCAGCCGATGAATACAGATACTGTCAACCTTTTGAAACCGTTCACCTAATTCATGATATATATATATATATATATATACCTGGATCTGATACTAAACTTGCTCAGGATCTCCGACGACGATCACCTCAGCTTTTGCCCAAATGTTTTCCGAACTACCAGCCGACACAAACCTAAGCTCCCCTCAAATCAAACTCATGACAGATTGGAATGTCGGATTCAAGGAGGTGAATGTGGGTATTATCGAGAAGCATTTGCACAAGGATTTTCGCCGCACGATTTACCCCCAAAGTATCGGCCAACCTGAAGAAACCAAAGAGGAGTTCCTTAAAAAAATATCGGGGGCGTTTGCGTATAGCGCTTCGTTTGATGTACGCCATACCCCTTGCTACTTGAAATTGCATTCCCCCGGCTAACTCTGCTCTGCAGACGACCGCCCATTCCATCATAGAAGAACCGGGGAGGGTTGTAGCTCACGTCCGTATCCCAATCCTGTCTGATCAATCCCTTCCTCCACCTAATCTATACATTCTCATACATAGGCCACCACCGAGCACAAGACCTCACTCGGGTTGGAAACGAACTACGAGTGGATATCCATCGTTCACTTCGTCACCGACGAAGACGGAAGCCTGACAATCAAGAAGTCCGAGGACTTCTTTGATACCAAAGTCCGTTTGGAGACTATGCAGTCGATAGGGGCGGTGATAGGGGCGGCTCAAGCCAACAACTTCGTATTGTGTTCTTCGTGTCTCGCCTGATATAGGGTTGAAACCGCGCACACGAAGGGAGTGCTTCCTGAGTGTACAATGATCACACAGGGTCGTGCAGACCATATGTACTTCTCAATGACACAACGGTCAGCCTTTGCAGCGTTGCCAACGAAAGTCCAGAAGAGGGGGCCTTGTTACTTACCATCGTGAGCCAATCAGCTCCTCGCACCGGAAGACGAGATATCGACTCTTTGGTCTTCAAGTTGGCCGCCTCATCACACCGTCTTCACGATCCAGTTTATAGAGAAAGGAACGCGAAACTGACCCCCAATTGGGCATTGCTTCGAATGGTGCGGGAATTTGGAAGATAGGTAGATGCGGGGATTAATCAGAGAGTATTGGGATTCGGACGTGGACTACAACCCTCCTCGGTTCTTCTATGATGGGATGGGTGGCCACCCACAGAGCAGATATAGCCGGCGGAAAGCAGGTTCAAGTAGCAAGTGGTATGGCCTACATCAAACCCAATGGCAAAGGCGAAACCCCCTGATAGTTTTTTAAGGAACTCCTCTTTAGTTTGTTCAGGTTGGCCGATAGTTCGGGGGTAAACCAACAGGCGAAACTCCTTTTGCAAATGTTTCCCAATAATATCCACATTCACCTTCTTGAATCCTTCATCCCCCAATTTGCTATGAGTTTGATCTGGGGGAGCTTAAATTTGTGCCGGCTGGTAGCTGGGGAGGCATTTGGGCAAAAGCCGAGGTGATCGTCGCGTCGTCGGAGATCCTGAGCAAGTTTAGTGCCAGACCCAGATATATATATCATGAGTTAGGTGAATGGTTTCAAAAAGGTTGATAGTGACTGTATTCATCGACTGCACAGTGTCAGCTGGTGAGAAAGCCTTAACTCCGCGGTGTGGGATCGCCGTGGTAGAACCCAAGGTGGGGCACATATCGCAGTGTAAGGGTTTCATTATGTAATCAACCCTGGTTTCATTATGTGTGTTGCGGCTTGTTCTTGCTTGGCTAGTTACAACTCTATCCCCGAACACCATTGGCTATTCGCATACTTGTACCTTCCGTCCCTTTCTCTATATAGGACATCGAAGGGACCCTGCGTTCGCATAAAAGTATCGAGGACAAGTACTCGACTATATTCTACACGCGGAGTCAATCCACGGTCACACAGGTAGGTTCACAATCTCTTACGTGCTTCGCTTTCACCCGTCCGCGAACTCTGGCCACCCTACCATGACGCACCTACAGGCCGGGTGAAGTCTTCAATAATTGTCTTGAATCGATCGTACTTTAACCGTACTTGTATAGAATAGGGATCAGGGGGGCCGGAGTGTGCCAAACGGTGGAAGCGAAGCCAAAAAGAGCTTTTGAACCTATGTGACCAGCCCGCCTCTAATTCTACCATGGCGATCTCAGAGTGTGGAGGTCAGGTTCTCTCACCAGTTGGCACCGCGCAATCGATTGAATACATTCACTATATATATCTACCTTTTGAGACCATTCGGCCGACTCGTGGTATCTATATCTGGGCCTGATACCAAGGGTCTCCGACCAGGACCACCTCACTATTAGGCCACTCAGTGCGGGACGGGTAGCCCCTGAGAGTATCACTCTCAGGCTGTAGGCTCCATTCGGAACGGGTGGAACCTAAGGAATTGAAGAATGGAAAGGGGAAATGAGTGGTTGATCCCTTGAGGGAAAGATGAATGAGAAAAGGGAACGGACATGGGTCCGGATATAAGTAAAAGAGGAGAAGTCCGAATCTGCGAACGGAGAATAAAAGGAATAATGTCCGGTAGGTGACTACTAGCGGAAAGCGATACTATAGGGACAATTGTTTTGTGCACCACCAGCCGATGAGAAAAAACTGCAGTCTTACATAGTAGGTACAGAGTATATAGTATGGATTAATGAGCTACGCGTGCACGATTTGTTGGAAGGTCAACGAAATTCGTCCCTCCCGGACTTTAGCTTCCTTTGGAATTTCGTGCTACACATCGAGGGGGTCAACGACCGCTTGAGCCAATAAAGACAGAACCACGTACCTTCCAGTTCTTCTGTGTATCACCCTGCATCACTAAAAGACTTCCGTTGCCTAAAGTCCACTTCCGATCCCCACAGCGAACCTTTGGGACGCCCTTTGACGATGCGCGTGGGGTCATCACGAAGGTCCTCTCAGCACCGAGACTTAACACCGCGATGACCTGGTTGTCCTTGGTGTCACTATGCTTTCCAATCCCAATGTTTCCAGATGCATAACGATTGAGCATAACGTGGTCAAATCCGACACCCAAAGTACGCGAGATGAAGTCTTGGATGTGTTGTAGTATTGATGGGTAAGGGTGATGTAGTATGACTTTGTGGTTGGAGTACTTTGGTAAAGAAGGGTCGACAACGTAGGCGGCGATGGAGCGCGGCTGGATATGTGGACGGCCGTATACGGTCAGGGTTGGCTGGTACCCTGTGGTGCTGTCAAAGGAGGAACAATAAAGTGTCTATTCGATACTCACAGGTGTCGAGCGCCTCCAACGCTTGATACCACGCGTTAGCAACGTTGGGTGGGATAGCCTATTAGGTGGACCAGTAAGACTCACATACCCTAGGATTATGGTAAGGCTCACCTTCGGATGATAGAAGACTTCGCCCCCTTCAATATCGTGACGACGGCAGCTCCGGGCCCATGGAGACGTAATATCTAGGATGGTGTTATTGTAGGATAATTTATGGGCGCTGCGTTTTTGACCCCCTCCGTCACTTGTCTGACTCTCTCTTAAAAGCATCTCCTGAGAGTCACTTCCAACCGCCATTTCGACGTCTTGAGGTTCATCCGGATACAGTAGCTGTGTTACTGGTTCGTCGAGGTCGATTTTCGTATGCTGTGGAGGACTCGTGATGGAGATTGAGGCTTCCATTCTCTGACAGTGCATCAGTGAGACACCAGGTGACAATAAGAGGTGCTCTCCTTACTTGGGTACCCCGAAGGTCGTTTCCTCGATACATCCTCTTGGAGCGGCGAGGGCGCTCCTCGTCGAGAAGGGGCGATTGAGCACGACGCTTCATGAGTATGGAATGACACTTGTAGAATATAGGCCGAAGTAGATGTCTGGAGAACTGTTGCGGAAAGGAGCGCTGTGGTAGAGGTCTAGTTTGGAGAGAGGCGCTTGCCACCCTTGCCACGGTGTCTCAAGGCCGTTTGCCATTGCAGGCGATGTCGAGGACGACACAAACCGGAATTGCGGCCCATCTGGTGCTCCGTGGGTAGTGAGATGGTTGGTTGGTGCTGCTAGGCCGTGTTTGTCGGTGAACAAGCTCCGTGGAAACGACTGGCCGCGCTGTTTGCACAAGGGCCTACACCCGTGATAACACAGGAAATACAGAAAGGCACAAATATCTTCAATCTATTCACCAAAATCATTTGTAACCTGGAGGGTCTTTCGCTGAAATGTGAGAGCGTTACCCCGATTTTACCGGAAGTTGATGTTTCATCGGCGGCCGGTCACCACTATTATAGTGTCCATGATTGTATTTGAGGAAGGTCACTGAAGTCACCCAGTCTCAGCATGGGGTTGAGGATGCACTGTCTCAGAGGTATTTGCGGCTGACCCCATCCTAACACTATCGTAACTAGCTATGTTACTGCCATAGCCGTAAAATTACGTCTTCAAATATAAAGGGAAAAGGTATATTCGCCTACAAATCCTCTAATATTCGTAACTAGTACGTAATCGACCTTATATACACCAACATGTGATAATGGAGCAGTGTATGTAAGAAGTGTATGTAAGAACGCGAGGAGGTTGCGCCACTGTACTTCGCCTCCTGCAATCGAAAATAACAACCAGATGTAGCGAGCACATATGATGAAATTTGTCGAGAGCCACCAACGCGGCCGCTTTTCTCGAAGGAAGCACATGGTGCACCTGAACGGGTGCCTGTTCATCACTCCTTATGGTATTTGTGGGGACATCCTCACACCAATGCGTCATTCCTCAATTTCCCCGTTAAGTCGGCTACGAAATTGTGTTCTATCAGCGACTGGTTGGGCCAGTTTTACGATGAGAATCAATCTCGAAGCGAACAATAAGATGGCAGATAATTAAATTAGATGATCCACCTGCCCCACGAGGAACGATAACAGCAGGTCCATGTTTCCTTGCATACTGGAGCGCTGGGCTCCGCGCTATTTGCCAACAAATAGATACATGAATACGAACAATAGTGGCAGTACAATCAACCCGAGAGGTATCATTATAGCCAAGGACACCTGGAATACATCCAGGGACCATGCCCATAGAGCGATCTCTACAAACGAGGATACCATACCCATAATGAAGCATACCAACATGTGACTCCTTGTCAGCTCCCATATTCTCCCTAATCCAAATCTCCTGAGTAGGGTGGCTTCTCCATTACCAGTGAAGAGAGACTGTTGTAGGTGTTCTCCGCGGATAGCCTTCGCGGGCAAAGACTCTGGATCCTGGATAGCGGTCTGGCGTGCATAGCTGTTTAGGTCCGATAACATCACAACTGAGAGTATTGATGAGGCTGTTGCACCAAGGTTGAATAAGAGGCTTGCATAGATGAACCAGAGGAGAGTCCTGTTCAGAGTCGAATCCACAGGTGCAAACGGTGCACTAGCTGATGAGTGCAGTAGTACAGCATGTACTACGGCGCATATAGATGACCAAGAAGGGCTCAGCACGCACCCCTGCCTTGTGTTTTAGTTTTACGCATACGACGACACCTGTCATGACGATGGTTTCTTTCCAACCCTGAGCGACGTCCTGTACCACAGAGGGTAACCCATCTGAAGGGAGTGTCAGCAATGATCGGACAGACGTTAAGACCCCTACAATTGATTACACTTTCAGAGAAGGCGTTACGGTGGGAATCACGGAGTTCCTTTGGTGAGTCGATATAGCTAGTTGCGTCGTCACTTCTGTGTTGGGGATCGTCGCACATGGTTGGTCTTCAAATATGAGAGGAGAAGGGAGAATCGCCTACTAATCATCTCATATTCGTCATTAGGATCGGGTTTATATACATCAGCATGTGAACACGGAATAGCTATAACCCGTGGCGTAGCAGTGAGCGTAGCACGCGGATTGTGCCACTTCGCCTCCAACAATCGGGCATGGCAATCAGACGTAGCGAAAACAGCCTACTCTGTATGACACAGCCGTTTAGTTGTGCATGAGCATGGCAAACGTACAGGGCCCCACCGGAAACTCCCGTCATCCAGCCTTGGAAACTCCTGGGACTTGCTAGTGTAAGGGTTAAGAATGGTACTAGCAAGGACACGTGTTACCCACACTGCGGGTGGCTTGTCCATTAAATCTATTAGAGGTTGGGTCACTCATAGTGTACACCCCGTTGGTCACCCAAGCCCACGTGCTAGTCGTCTGGGAAGAGGCCATTCATGCGACGAGCAGCACTACAAGATAGCTTACTTCGCCAGCCAGATGTATCATTTCCTTCGGGCCGTCAGGGCATTGATTCCGTCCTTCTTCAAGTCTTCGCCTCGGCTAGGCGACTTAGCGATGACTCTATACCGGATCGCTGGTTTCGGACAATGAACGGTCGGTATTGATATGCCCACCGGCACTGAAGAGACGGGATACCAGTCTCCCTGTTTTCTTTTTGACTTTCTCTTTTTAAGTAGGTGCTCATCGCAGGTAGCTTTCGTCCCCGTGCCACTAATCACAATCGGCTGTGACGACGCCCAACAAAGCCCCGTGAGCCGAGTTATATCACAGCTGCCGGGCTGTCCGTTGGAGAATCGGATACGGAAAGCTCCGTGGGTTCGTTGTTCTTGGACGGACAAAGAAATAGACGGTTTACGGAGAGTATTTGCATGGTGGAACAACTATAAGTGTACTCTCAAATTCTCTGGGTGTCCTTTCCCGGTCTCTAATCAGTGCTTGAGATCCAGCTGCGGGAAAAATGGCTTCAAGAAGTAAAAAGCAGGTCGAGAAGTTGCACAAGTAGCAATACAGTCGGTGGCTGGACCAAGGGCGAAAGAGAAATAAAGGCTGGAAGGGGCTGTATCGAAGGGGATAACAAACCTGGTCTCGACGGCTCCGCGCCAACTTCCAACATGTTGGATATCGGGAATTTTCGGTAAAATTCCTATGCGTCTGCCATGCCCATATTCGAATAGTTATGCCTGATTATTGGAGGCAAAGTGATATAACCTCCGTGTGCTACGCACACTGCTCTATCACGGACAATCCTTTTTACGCGATCCGGAGTATTATGATTCCGATGTCACACGATGTATCTATAACTACAGATCGTGGTTACCAATGTGATACATGCTTAGGAGCCATTCCCTCTCATAATCGAAGACAACAACCCTTCAAAAATTCAGTGTAATGGTTCATGGCTAACGGATTCACTGTGGGCAGAGGTGTTCAACACAGCGACCTACGTACACAACAGGACGTGCGCGCGTTACAGATCGAAGCCGACTTGGCGCTCAATGTCCCGACCAGCTGACCAACATGCAATACCGCGTAACCGGTTGAATACAGTCACTATCAACCTTTCGAGGTCGTTCATCTAACTCATGATATATACACCCGACTCTGATACAACTCATACCAACCCGCTCCCCCAGCTGACACTGCGCAGCCGATGAATACAGTCACTGTCAACCTTTCGAAACCGTTCACCTAACTCATGATATATATATATCTGGGTCTGATACTAACCTTACTCAGGATCTCCGACGACGATCACCTCAACTTTGGCCCAAATGTTTTCCAAACTACCAGCCGACACAAATCTAAGCTCCCCTCAAATCAAATTCATGACAGATTGGAATGTCGGATTCAAGGAGGTGAATGTGGGTATTATCGAGAAGCATTTGCACAAGGATTTTCGCCGCACGATTTACCCCGAAGTATCGGCCAACCTGAAGAAACCAAAGAGGAGTTCCTTAAAAAAGTATCGGGGGCGTTTGCCTATAGCACTGCGTTTGATGTGGGCCAGGCCCCTTGCTACTTGAAATTGCATTCCCCTGCTCTGCAGACGACCGCCCATTCCGTCATAGAAGAACCGGGGAGGATTGTAGTTCACGTCCGTATCCCAATCCTGTCTGGTCAATCCCTGCATGTACCCAATATACATTCCCATACACAGGCCGCCGTACCACCGAGCACAAGAGCGCACTCGGGTTGGAACGAACTACGAGTGGATATTCATTACTCACTTCGCCACCAACGAAGACAGGAGCCCGAAAATCAAGAAGCCCGAGGATTTCTTTGACACCAAGGTCCATTTGGAGACTATGCAGTCGATGGGGGCGGTGATAGCGACGGCCCAAGCCAACAAGTAGTTGCGCTCTTCGTATTGTGTCCTTCATGTGTCGCCTGATATAGGGTTGAATTAAACCGCGCACACGAAGGGAGTGCGAGCGCTTCCAGAGTGTACAATGATCACATAGAGTCGTGCGAGCTATATGTACTTCTCAATGGCACTACGGCCAGCCCTTGCAGTGTTGCCAACGAAAGTCCAGAATACCGAGGAGGCTTTGTTACTTACCATCGTGAGTGAATCAGCTTCTCGCACCGGAAAGACGAGATATATATTGATTCTTTGGTCTTCAAGTTGGCCGCCTCATCAGACCACCCTCACGATCCAGTTTATTAAGAAATGTACGCGAAACTGACCCCCAATTGGGCATTGCCCCGAATAAATGGTGTGGGAATTTGGAAGGCAGGTAGATGCGAGGATTGATCAGAGAGGATTGGGATTCGGACGTGAAATACAAGCCTCCCCGGTTCTTCCATGATGGAATGGGCGGCCACCTGCAGAGCGGATGCGGAAAGCAAGTTACGTTCGAGTAGCAAGGGGTATCGCCTACATCGAACCCAGTGGCAAAGGCGAAACCCCCTGATAGTTTTTTTAATTTTACGGAACTCCTCTTTAGTTTGTTCAGGTTGGCCGATAGTTCGGGGGTAAACCAACTGGCGAAGGTCCTTGCGCAAATGTTTCCCGATAATATCCACATTCATCTCCTGGAATCCTTCATCCCAATTTGTTATGAGTTTGATTTGAGGGGAGCTTAAATTTGTGCCGGCCGGTAGTTAGGAAGGCATTTGGGCAAAAGCCGAGGTGATTGTCGTCGAAGATCCTGAGTAAGTTTAGTATCAGACCCAGATATATATATCATGAGTTAGGTGAATGGTTTCAAAAAGGTTGATAGTGACTGTATTCATCGACTGCACAGTGTCAGCTGGTGAGAAAGCCTTAACTCCGCGGTGTGGGATCGCCGTGGTAGAACCCGAGGTGGGGCACATATCGCGGTGTAAGGGTTTCATTATGTAATCAACCCTGGTTTTGTTATGTGTGTTGCGGCTTGTTCTTGTTTGGCTAGTCACAACCCTATCCCCGAACACCATTGGCTATTCGCATACTTGTACCTTCCGTCCCTTTCTCTATATAGGACATCGAAGGGACCCTGCGTTCGCATAAAAGTATCGAGGGCAAGTACTCGACTATATTCTACACGCGGGGCCAATCCACGGTCACACAGGCAGGTTCACAATCTCTTACGTGCTTCGCTTTCACCCGTCCGCGAACCCTGGCCACCCCACCATAGCGCACCTACAGGTCGGGTGAAGTCTTCAATAATTGTCTTGAATCGTACTATAACCGTACTTGTATAGAATAGGGATCAGGGGGGCCGGAGTGTGCCAAACGGTGGAAGCGAAGCCCAAAGAGATTTTGAGCATATGTGACCAACCCGCCTCTAATTCCACCATGGCGATCTCAGACTGTGGAGGTCAGGCTCTCTCTCACCGGCTGACACGGCGCAATCGATCGATTGACTACAGTTACCATCTGTCTTTTGAGACCATTCAGCTGACTCGTGGTATATATATCTGGGTCTGGTACCAAGGGTCTCCAACCGGGATCACCTCACTATTAGGACACTCAGTGCGGGACGGGTAGCCCCTGAGAGTAGGCTCCGTTCGGAACAGGCGGAACTTAAGGAATTGGAGAATGGAAAGGGGGAATGAGTGGTTGGTCCCTTGAGGGAAAGGTGAGTGAGAAGAGGGAACGGACGGGGGTCCGGGTATAAGTAAAGAGAAGCAGTCCGAATTGGCGAATCCACGACAGGGAGGACAAAAGGAATCATGTTCGGTAGGTGACTACTAGCGGAAAGCGATACTATAGGAACAAGTGGGGACAATTATCCCTTTGTTTGGTGCAGCACCAGCCGATGAGAAAAAACTGCAATCTTACATATAGTATATAGTATGGATCAATGAGCTACGCGTGCACGATTTGTCGGAAGGTCAACGAAATTCGTCCCTCCCGGACTTTAGCTTCCTTTGGAACTTCGTGCTACACATCAAGGGGGTCAATGACCGCTTGAGCTAATAAAGACAGAACCACGTACCTTCCAGTTCTTCTGTGTATCACCTTGCATCACTAAAAGACTTCCGTTGCCTAAAGTCCACTTCCGATCCCCACAGCGAACCTTTGGGACACCCTTTGACGACGCGCGTGGGGTCATCACGAAGGTCCTTTCAGCACCGAGACTTAACACCGCGATGACCTGGTTTTCCTTGGTGTCACTATGCTTTCCAATCCCAATGTTTCCAGATGCATAACGATTGAGCATAACGTGGTCAAACCCGACACCCAAAGTACGCGAGATGAAGTCTTGGATGTGTTGTAGTATTGATGGGTAAGGGTGATGTAGTATGACTTTGTGGTTGGAGTACTTTGGTGCAGGTAAAGAAGGGTCGACAACGTAGGCAGCGATGGAGCGCGGCTGGACATGTGGGCGGCCGTATACAGTCAGGGTTGGCTGGTACCCTGTGATGCTGTCAAAGGAGGAACAAAAAGGCGTCTATTCGGCACTCACAGGTGTCGAGGGCCTCCAACGCTTGGTACCACGCATTAGCAACGTTGAGTGGGACGGCCTATTAGGTGGTCCATTAAGATTCACATACTCTAGTACTATGGAATTCCATGGTAAGGCTCACCTTCGGATGATAGAAGACTTCGCCCCCTTCAATATCGTGACGACGGCAGCTCCGGGCCCATGGAGACGTAATATCCAGGATGGTATTATTGTAGGATAATTTATAGGCGCTTAGATTTTGAACCCCTCCGTCACTGGTCTGACTCTCACTTAAAAGCATCTCCTGAGAGTCACTTCCAACCGCCATTTCGACGTCTTGAGGTTCATCCGGATACAGTAGCTGTGTTACTGGTTCGTCGAGGTCGATTTTCGTATGCCGTGGAGGACTCGTGATGGAAATTGACGCTTCCATTCTCTGAGGGTGCATCAGTGAGACACCCGGTGACAATAAGAGGCGCTCCCCTTACTTGGGTACCCCGAAGGTCGTTTCCTCGATACATCCTCTTGGAGCGGCGAGGGCGCTCCTCATCGAGAAGGGGCGACTGAGCACGACGCTTCATGATTATGGAATTACACTTTTATCTGTAGGTCGAAGGAGATGTCTGGGGAACTGTTACGGAAAGGAGCGCTGTGGTAGAGGTCTAGGTTGGAGAGAGGCGCTTATTGCCACCCTTGCCACGGTGTCTCAAGGCCGTTTTCCATGGACGACACAAATCGGAACTGCGGCCTATCTGGTGCTCCGTGGGTAGTGAGATGGTTAGTGGGTGCTGCTAGGCCGTGTATGTCGAGAGTTCGAGGTGAACAAGCTCCGTGGAAACGACTGTGCGCTGTTTGCACAAGGGTCTACATCCGTGATAACACAGGAAATACAGAAAGGCACAAATCTCTTCAATCTATTCACCAAAATCATTTGTAACCTGGAGGGGTTAACAGGGTCTTTCGCTGAAATGTGAGGGCGTTACCCCGATTTTACCGGAAGTTGAGGTTTCGCCGGCGGCCGGTCACCACTATTATGTGTCCATGATTGTATTTGAGGAAGGTCACGGAAGTCATCCAGTCTCAGCATGGGGCTGAGTGTCTCAGAGGTATTTGCGGCTAACCCCATCTAACATTATCGTAACTAGCTATGCTGCTGCCATAGCCGTAAAATTACCTCTTCAAATATAAAGGGAAAGGTATATTCGCCTACAAATCCTCTAATATTCGTAACTAGTAATCGACCTTGTATACACCAACATGTGATAATGGAACAGTGTACATAAGAACGTGAGGAGGTTGCGCCACTGTACTTCGCGTCCTGCAATCGAAAATAACAACCAGATGTAGCGAGCACATATGATGAAATTTGTCGAGAGCCACCAACGCGGCCGCTTTTCTCGAAGGAAGCGTGCGCATTCACTTCTTATGGTATTTGTCGGGACATCCTCACACCAATGCGTCATTCCTCAGTTTCCCCGTTAAGTCGGCTACGAAATTGTGTTCTATCAGCGACTGGTCGGGTCAGTTTACGATGAGAATCTCGAAGCGAACAAAAAGATGGCAAATGATTAAATTAGATGATCCACCTGCCCCACGAGGAACAACAGCAGCAGATCCATGTTTCCCTGCATACTGGAGCGCTGGGCTCCGTGCTATTTGCCAACAAATAGATACATGAATACGAACAATAGCGGCAGCACAATCAACCCGAGAGGTATCATTATAGCCAAGGACACCTGGAATACATCTAGGGACCATACCCATAGAGCGATCTCTACAAACGAGGATACCATACCCATAATGAAGCATACCAACATGTGACTCCTCGTCAGCTCCCATATTCTCCCTAATCCAAAACTCCTGAGTAGGGTGGCTTCTCCATTACCAGTGAAGAGAGACTGTTGCAGGTGTTCTCCGCGGATGGCCTTCGCGGGCAAAGACTCTGGATCCTGGATAGCGGTCTGGCGTGCATAGCTGTTTAGGTCTGATAACGTCACAACTGAGAGTATTGATGAGGCTGTTGCACCAAGGTAGAATAAGAGGCTTGCATAGATGAACCAGAGGAGAGTCCTGTTCAGAGTCGAATCCCCGGGTGTAAACGGTGCACTAGCTGATGACTGCAGTAGTACAGCATGTACTACGGCGCATATAGATGACTAAAGAGGGCTCAGCGCGCACCCCTGCCTTGTGTTTTACACACATACCACGACACCTGTCATAATGATAGTCTCCTTCCAACCCTGAGCGACGTCTCGTACCACAGAAGGTAGCTCATCTAAAGGGACCTCAGCAATGATTGGACAAAGGTTTAAGACCCCTACAATTGATTAAACTTTCAGAGAAGGCGTTACGGTGAGAATCACGGAGCTCCTTCGGTGAGTCAGGATAACGGCTTGTGTCGCTACTTCTGTGTCGGGGTGCGTCGGACATGGTTGTGGGCTCCTGGGACGTGCTAGTGTAACAGTTAAGAATGATGGACCGCGCGTTATCCACATTGCGAGTTAGACTTTGCATTGAATCAATTAAAGGATGAGCCTCTGAAAGGGCAAACCCTGCTGCAAACCCGAGTCCACGCATTAATCGGAAATGAGGTCTTCATGCGGCGAGCGGTACTAAAGGATGACAGACTACGCCAGTCAGATATGTCATTTACTTCGGCCTATTGGGGCATAAATTCTGTCCTTTTTCCAACTCCCAGCCTCGGACAAGCGATGGCTTCGCACTCGGATCGCTGTTTTTGGAAAATGAATAGACGGTGTTGATATGACCATTAGCACTAAAGGGACGTGATGCCAGTCTCTCCTTTCTCATTTCAAGGAGCATAGCTTTCGTCCTCGTGCCACTAATAAGGGTTAGTTGTGACGACCTCCACAACACAGCCCACGAGCTGAGTTACATCACAGCGGCCGGATTGCCGTTGAGTCGTTGAGTAATAGGATACGGGGTGATCCGCGCTTTGTGGGTTCTGCGTCCACGGTCGACTCATGGTCGACTCACTCACGGCGATCCGCGCGCACACGTACGTACGGCGTACATGCATGCGTGAATGCGTGCGCGTATATCTGTCTGTGTGTCTGCGTCTGTGTGTTTGTGCAATCTGTGCATTCTGTGCCAGTCGTGTAACACAGATGGGCGGACAAGGAGTGGCCGGTTTACGAATGGAGGTATTTGCAAAGTGGAATAGCTATAGGTAGGTGATTTTTGGTGTCCTCCCCCTAACTTTTCTGGTCTCCTAATGATCAATGCTTGAGATCGAGCTGCGGGAAAAATGGCCTCAAGAGGTCAAAGCAGGTCGTGAAGCTGCGTGAATAGCAATATAGTCGATGGTTGGACCAAGGGCGAAAGCAAAAAAAAGACTGGAAGGGGCCGGAGGAAAGAACAAACTTGGATTCAACCGCCCCGCGCCCACCTCCAACATCTCTTTGGGCATCACTGAGCCTTTATATAAACCAAGATATAAATATATGGAGATTACATCTTGAATCCAATCAAAGGTGTCCCGCGAAAACTGTGATGCCATCCACGCAAGTAACCTAAAAAGCTCCCATCATACTTCGGATACGGTATATTATATGACCTTTGCGATCTAGTACGTCTGTTTCGTTCTGCCCTTACCTGTCCTTGCTGCGTTAGCTACTCACGCAGAATCTCCCTCCAACAGACTTTGTCGTCTATCATTTCTGAACACTGCCATACAGCGCCGTTCCCACAGGCTTAGCGCTAATCCTGTGAGGTGGATCCTTCTGCACCGATGAACCTCGCCTCGGCGAGCTGCGGACGACGCGATAATGCCTCAGTAATATGAACTGAACGTCAGCAGAATTATCTTCTTGGTTGAGCCCCACTATCAGGAGGTACATGAACCATGTGAACAATATCGCCATGGCCTCAACTCCACGATACTGAAGCAGATTTCCACTGGGCTTCATATCAAAGTGCGAGTGTCGTACACCAGTTTCTTTATCCTGCTTTGAGACTGGAAAAGCAAGCGGCACGTGTCCGCCGGCCCAGAAGGCCCCTACCTCGGTCAATGAATCGTGCCTTATGAGCACTATTCATGCAGCGAAGTCGTGGTTAGTCTAGTTATTTAAATCTCCTATGGGATAGTGGTGGAGGCTACTGACCACTGCGATGGCCTTCAAACCCACTAGGTCATCCTCTTTGGATACCGTTGTCGGCGATGAACCGACATCACCTCCCAAACGGACTATGGTCGACCCGAAGGAGTATGAACAGCTTGTAGAATGTGTGCGTCCATCTGCCAGGTGAGACTCGTCTGACTTGACAAATGATAGATGACCTACCACCGCTTGTCAAGAACGTAGCTCGCGGTTGGAGGGATGCTTGTCAATCCATTGGCATCATAGTATGTTCAACGTCCAACTGCACGCCGACGGGAATGCTCATGCCTTGCAGACTGCGCTATCAACTGGGGTTATAACAACCCTCCTGCAAACCCTTAACGACGCTCCTGCTGAATTTCCTCGAATCTTTCTCGGTTCAAGCATCATTTTCAACCTCGGTGCTACGACATGCGCTGTTATCTGTATCTTCATGCTCTCCGATTTCACGACGAAAGCTCGTATTCTTGCCGCCACACAAGAAGGTTTACCTAGGAAGCTTCTTCTGAACGATATGATTCATCTCGAATACCTGCAGGAGGACAGGGAAAGGGAGATACTTCGGAAATTTGGCATGCGATTGCCATGGTTCATCGCAAGCACGCTCATGCTCACCTGTTTCTTGCTTGGGACTGTGTGCACGTTCGCTGGATTCGGGGTCTGGATCTGGTATCAGGGCCCCCAAAGTGTCGGCATTGTTCTGACCATTATTCTCGGCGTTGTCGGCGGGATTTCAGGGCTTGTTCTGGTCTTACTCGCCGTTGGGATGTAGTGGTAATGCTCCTTAAATATTCGACCCATTGTATGTACCATAGTAGTGACAATCCTCCCGTTCAGGTTCTACTGGGAAAGAACGTGAGGACTCTTAGAACTCGGGATGTTAAGAATCACATGCCCGGGTTATCACCTCAGGTATAAGGTATCTATTCCTTTGACTTTACGTGTTTTTAGCGGGCCCTCAACAAACACGGTTCTCGGTCTCACGAAATTCCAACAAACGCGCTTATGAATCCATTCAATGAATCGACCGCATCAGTTAGACAGTGTATCCATTTTCAAGCCCGGCGGAATGACCGCTCTTGGCATGCTTGGTCCCAAAGAGCGTATAGCGCGTAACTGTCACCGGTAGGCTGTGCTGACGGCAGACGGTCCCGCCGGAGACTTCATACTGCGAATTCGATTCTGGAAGACTGGATATTTGTTGGAGCTGTCACGCATGAGAAGGATCCTGGCGGCCCTACTTGGTTAAAACCAATAGCCGAAGCGTTCAGGGGCGCCCGAGTTTGGTAGCCCTTTCTCCTCTTTGCCTGCAACTTGCATCAATCTATGAAGGCTACATCCACTATGCAGAAGAAAACTACTACAAAGGCTCGCAGTAAATTCTACTGGCGGCGTTGGTGCAATTGTTTCTCCACAAGTAATTTCAGTATGTCGAGTGCTATCTCACACTATCCTATGATATCATACAAGCATGAGCTCACATTTCTATCACCACTTTTTACAGTCAATGACAGCGAAACAGTCACCACAAAAGGGGCTGGTCAGGAGCAAGCAACTCCTTCGCTTATAGCTCTGAGAAGCACAAATAGCAGCTCGGTAAGTGTCAAGTCACCATCACTGTCGACATTGGTCCTGAACTAGTACCTTCAGCATTATGTATCTGTCCCACAAATGCCGTGAACCGTCCATGCAACCGACAATAACTATATAACTTCGACGTACACAGAGACGCAATCTGTTGCAACACCATCGCCAGGTCGCGCTGTACGATACAAAGGACATGGGGAGAAGCTGCCATGCCTTGATAGCTGGTCGCTTCTTCTATCAGGCAACGATGTCGCGGACCTATCTCCAAAAGTACCCACACGTCTTTATGCCTAAATCTGGTCCAAGCCTCACATCAACACGCCTTGGTGGTACCTTGTGGAGCGCAAACACCTATGTTCCAAGGAAATTGAATTAGATAGGCCAGTTCTATGCACCCATATCGTCCTCGCCTGGGTACTATACGCATAGTTGATCCCGCTTGGATGTCCGGACAGGTAGCACCACTATGACCCTGGTTTGGAGGTAGTCTTTGACTCAAGCTCCAACTTTTGGTCTATGTCCGTCAGAGCCAATGTAATGTCTGAGTTACCCTCTCGTCTTTCACCCACGCTCTCGCCTTCTCCACCCTAACGGCGTGTCTCGAGATCAGAGTCGGATCGGAGGGTGTAATTCTTTGTACATACGTTGGGTCCCTATAGAGGGTCTTACTCTCCTCTTAATGCGCCATTCTCTTCTCGTCTCTACGCAATATAGTACGACAACCCAACGACATCTTCAATTCCGGAGAAATGCGCTGAACGCCGTTGGCCATGGAGGCACACAGACTATATAAGCCGTAGTGGTTTAATACAATGAGTAACTCGGTCCCGATTTCACAACGTTAAGTGGCGCATACGACCAGCCAGCCAACACAGCGTGGATGACTCCTGCGGGATCATCAGCGCGTGATATCACTAGTAATAATGCCAATAATCCCTCATGGGTCGGAACGTCTAAGCAATTGTCCGTACACACCTCGTCCTACTCTTGCCTTGCATTACGCCGAATACGTGTGAAAGTTCGTTCTACTTCAATCAGCAGTTCTGTTTCGTTACATACTCTGCAATAATAACCTTTGGGCAGTATGATGGTACTTTCACAACATTGAAGCGACGAATGAGCTCTTCCAGTCTCAATTTGCAATGCTTCAAGGAACCGCCACTGCCGCACTAGTCTGCCAACCTGTTGGCCAATGGAACGTACCCCTCCCTCGAGGTTCCAGCGTGGGCCGAGCTCCGGTGGCACTTCGTTCACCCACGGTGAATGTCAAGGATCTGATCTGGAAATAAGGGTGACTCAGGCGTGAACCTGGTGTGAGCCTGGCGCTCCAATTGACATGTTCGTCCCACAGCCTCGCCGATTCTGGCGGCGCCTATGAATATAAGGTCCACACCTTTTTCCCTGAAGCAAGCGAGGCAAGCACCGCTACCATCATGAAGCCGCATGAGAAGATAACAGCGGGAAAGTTCCATTTCAAATCCTTGTTCAGTTGCTTCATATCTACTCAGAGCGACGGTGTGTAATATCTCTACGACTCTGCTTTATTGTGATGTACAATATTTTCTGACCTATTGCAACCTCCTTCGCTTTTCCAGTCGAAGGTACAGCGCAAGCTCATCAAACAACCGGTGCACAAACCAAAGCGACCAACACCGCAGCAGAGCAGAGCAGGCCAGCGGGCCCGGAGTCGATTGTGAGTACCTTGCTATTGAGTTTTTGCACTTTTCACCTGATTTCTCTGGCAACTGCCTCTCAGAGCGAGGCGCCGACCTGTAGGTCCCAGCACCAACTCAGCAGAATTCCTTCAGTAGGTTCAACTTTTTGAATATGCTTAAGCAACGTTCACTCACGAAATTCTCCGCCTGTAACAGACTGACAGCGACGTCACAGCCGTGGAGCCAGTCGCATAGTTGGGCTCTAAGCTAAACAAAAAGAACCACGTAGAGGTGTATGTCTTGCAATTCTTCTTCCTCTCATCTTGGCTCCCATACTCCGCATCCATCTACTTCGCAATCGTCTTCCACCGTTCGTCTCGCCATTCCTCGCTCCGCAAGCAACTTTGATGTTCAACATGCACACAGGGCTTACAAAATATCACCTGCAAGTTTCAGCCATCACAGGTTATCGCTGCCAGTGGTCTGCTATCACTCTCCGACGGATCATTATCTCGTCTAATATCCATATCCATGTAAACCGACTTCTTCAGATATGAGAGGGGAAAGAATAAAGGGCTACAAACTCTTCATCGTATTCGTTACTAAAAGACCGTATTAATATATGTACATGAGTTCGCGATAATGGAACGACGATAGTCCGTGTCACGGCAACGCGCTTAATAATGATCGTCCGTGGTAGAGCAGTGCGCGTATGCGTTCAATTCATTGAACGGATATATTAAGATTTTGTTGGCATGTTCCGAGGTCGAGAATACGAAATACCCGTGTTTATTGGGGGCAAACACGTGAAGGGCGCGAAAATAAAGAGATTGAGACCTTCTACCCGAGGTTGGTACGTAATGACCCGGGCTGTGATCCCTAACAATCGGAGCGATAGGGCACATCCCGAAGTCCGGTAGCTTTTGATAACGGCATCGTAGCCAATAGTCCTCTCGCTGTTTCCCAGAACGGGTGTGACAGAGAACGATATTCCACCAGAGTGTAGACATCCGCGCAGTTTCGGTCAGAGCGTTGCCAGACGCGCAGCCGGGGTGGTCAGGTCCAAGCGGCGTGAATAACAAACTGGAACAAACTAGCTATTAGCTACAGGACATCCCAGCAGAATACACAGTTCGGAGCAAGCTCCGACAAAAGGTTGCTACTATCACAGTACATACAACGGGTCAAGAGATCTACCGCTACTTCCCAGCGACCAGTAAGACCAGAACAAGCCCTGAAATCCCGCCGACAACGCCGAGAATAATGGTCAGGACGATGCCGACACTTTGGGGGCCCTGATACCAGACCCAGACCCCGAACCCAGTGAACGTGCAGAGAGTCCCAAGCAGGAAGCAGGTGATCATAAAGGTGCTTGCGATGAACCATGGCAATCGCATGCCAAAATGCTTAAGTATCTGCCTGTCCCTGTCCTCTCTCAGGTATTCGAGATCAATCGTGTCGCTCAGAAGAAGCTTCCTAGGTAGCGAACCTTCTTCTCCTGCTTTGGCGGCAAGAGTACGAGCTGTGGTCGTGAAATCGGAGAGGATGAAGAGACAGATAACAGCGCATGTTGTAGCACCGAGGTTGAAAATGATGCTTGTACAAAGAAAGATTCGAGGAATTTCAGCAGGAGCGTTCTCAAGGATTTGCAGGAGGGTCGTTAGAACCCCAGTTGATAGCGCAGTCTGCAGGAGTGCACGAGCATGAGTCATTCTCGTCGGCGAGGGGTTGGGCGTTGAACACACTATGATACCAATGGATTGACAAGCATCAGCCCAACCGCGAGCCACGTTCTTGACAAGGGGTGGTAGGTCATCTATCATCTGTCAGCTAAGACGAATCTCATCTGGCAGATGGATGCGTACATTCTACAAGCCGTTTGTATTCCTTCTGGTCGTCCTCCGGGTCGGCGGTAGTCAGTTTGGGAGTCAGTTTGGAAGATGATGTTGGTTCATCGCCAACAACGGTATCCAAAGAGGGTGACCTATAGTTTGCAAGGGACATCGCAGTGGTCAGTAGCTTGCACGATCGCACAGGATATTTATGGAATCAGACTAACCACGACCTCGCAGCATGACCTGTGCTCATAAGACACGATCCATCGGCCGAGGTGGAAGCCTTTCTGGGCAGGCGGACACGTGCCGCTTGCTTTGCCAGTCTCAAAGCAAGAAAAAGGCACCGGTGATATGACACTCTCACATCGATGTGAAGCCCGTTGGGGTCTGTTTCAGGATACTACGCTCACTGGAGTTGAGATTGAACATAACGGTGGAAAGGGTTCATGTACCTCCTGATCGTGGGGCCCTTCCAAGAAGATAACTCTGCTTACGTTTAGGGTACCGAAGGTAGTTTTCCTGAGGCATTCTCGCGTCATCCGCAGCTCGCCGAGGCGAGGTTCGACGGGGCAGAAGCTAAGTATTGACCCCATGGCATCGGTGTTGAACCTGTAGGGACTGTGCTGTATACCGGTGATCAGAAATGGTAGATGACAGGGTCTGTTAATGCTGTGTGAGTTCCTAACGCAGCAGGGACTAGTAAAGGTAGAATGAAACGGACGCACTAGATCGTAGAGTTCGTATTGGGTAGTGTATACGAAGCATGATGGGAGTCTTTTGGATTTATTTGCGTGGGCTGCATCACAATTTTCGTGGGATTGGGCCTGACACTTTTCACTGGACTCAAGATGGCAATCTCTGAAATTTATATGTCATGTTCTATATAGAGGTTGAATGGTGTCCCAAGGGCTATTGGAATAAGTGGGCGCGGAGCGGTTGAATCAGTTTGTGGGGAAAAGGAGGGAAATGCGTCATGCACCGTAACGCCGTGAGGCCCTGTGTGAAAGTTTGTTATCTCCTCTGGTCACTTCCGGCATTTATTTTGCTTTCGCCTTCTGTCGAGACCGACTGAATTGCTAATAGCGCAGCTTCACGACCTGATTTGACGTCTTGGAGCCATTTTCCCCGCAGCTGGATCTCAGGTATTGATTATTGCGAGACAAGAGAAGTGGGGGAAGGATACCAGAAGGTTGAGAGTACATTTATTGCTGTTCCACATTGCTCATGAACCGGCCATTCCCTTGTCCGTCCATCGCATCATGGACGAGGACCCACGAAACCCGGATCTTCCCATATCCGATTACCCAACGACTAAAGGACAGTCCATCGGCTGTGATTCACGGCTCGTTACGCTGTGGTGGACGTCGTTACGGCCGACTATGATCAGTGGCATGAGGATAAAGCTATTGGGCCCTCAAAAGAAAGGAGAGATTGGCATCACGCCTCTGCAGTGCCAGTAGTTATATTAATCTCCTCCATTCATTGTTCAAAAGGGCGATCCGGTGTAGAGCAATCGCTTATTTGAGATGTAATTCGAGGCTGCGACTTGAATAAGGACAAAATCTATGCCCTGATGTGCCGAAGCAAATAACACATCTGGCTGGCGTAGTCGGCCACTCTATAATACTGCTCACCGCATTAATTGTAAGCGTATCAAGTATTTTTGCCCTCATCATTCTCAATTGATGGCACAACCCTTTCGATTCCCGTTACTCGGAAAGAGACGACGGGTACAAATTGTGCGATGCATGGACTGAGAGTGTGTTCAAGGTTTAAGTAATGATTGGCCAAACAAATAGAACCCGCCATACATATTCAGAATCATAGCCCGAGTACATATTAAACGAGTATAATTAATAGCCGAGAATCCTTACATTAATCATCCTATTCCCAGACGACTAGCGCATGGACTCGGGTTACGTTATAATAGCAACGATGTTAACGCTATGAGTGACCCATTCTTTTAGCGTACAAGCTGTACAATCTACTCGCAGGATTGGTAACACGTGGCCTTATCAGCACCATTCTTAACCCTTACGCTAGCAAGGCCCAGGAGTTCCCAACCCATGTGCGACGCTCCCTGACATGGAAATAGCGACACAACTGGTACGTTATTCTGACCCGCCAAAGGAGCTCCGTGGTTTTCACCGCAACGCCTTCTCCAAAAGTATAATCAATTGTAGGGGTCTCAACGTCTGTCCGATTATTTCGATCTGACACTCTTTTTAGATGAACTACTTTCTGTGGTACGAGCCGTCGCTCAGGGTTGGAAAGAAACTATCGTCATATATGACAGTCGTATGTGTATAAAACACAAGGCAGGGGCGCGCGCTGAGCTCTCCTTAGTGGTCTATATGCGCCGTAGTCAATGCCGTCCGCCACTGCACCATTCCCCATTTCCCTACGCCGCACGTGGCATGCGAAAAAGTGTCTATTCTGTATTGATAGTGCGCAGCTCAAGGGAGGAATCCTCATGGCTCTTTCTCTTCTGAGCTGCTCCTAATCTGTCCAAAGAATTACTATCCAATCAATTCGGAAGAGCAAGAACTCCATCTGTCCAGAAAACGACGCCTGGTGGTGTGGTGTGCCATCCGGATGCCATCTGTCCCCGCCTTTTGCGGACCGACTATACTCGATTTGAGGGCTTGCATCGTCGAGGCGGTGGATTGTGGCCATCCTGATGCACAAGGAGAAATCGATTTTAGAGTCACTTGAGACGAAAGGGATAGATTCGAGATTGGGTGAAGCAGCTGCGATGCTGCCGTTGCGCGCGGGTGCAATTAAATTAAGCCAATTAACAAAAGGAATATGTGTCAAATCGGCCTTGACAACAAGCAGGAGACAGCCTGTACAGGACGTGGTAGACCCCTCGGTAGACGTGTCACGCACCTGTAACATTTGGACCCCTCGTCGTAGAGGTTCCAAACAGGGGTTCATGTTTGTGTATTGATTTTCAGCCACCAAGAATGTATCATCCAACGAGATCCGGCGGGGATACGAGAGTGACACTATTCAGTTCAAGCAATAGCAAATATAAAGCCTCCGAACCGGGCTTATCTGTACCTGGAAACCTCGCGCTCGACGGGTTGATTCCCAGCCTTCAGATCTCACAGGCAGGACGTCAGGACGACGAGGGAAGCGCTATTTTTATGCCACATTGAGCCAAGCGGATCCCTTTTGACACGGACCCATGGCCACCAAGTAAAAATATCCTGGCAGTCTCACCTCAGTACGACAGTGCAATGTACATTTCCATGTTCTTGTCGTATGTGGTTCGTTTTGGTCAATGCCGTCTTTTTGTAGATGTGTAGTGTTTTGTATGGTAGAATTCACTATAAATATCACTACAAGTTAGTTGAAATTCACCACAAATCTAGGTCCGGCTGGCCAAGAAAACACCACAAGTCGGACAATTAAATCTCTTATTGGAAAACACCACAAATCGGACAAAACCACCGCAAGTCATATATTTGAAAACACCACATAGAAAACCCCCCGACTTGTGGTGAAACCTGTGGTGTTTTTGCACTGGTGAAATTCACCACACAATCACCACAAGTCCTTTCATCAGTGTCTGGCGGCGGTCGCTGTGATTCCGGTGGGTGTCGTTGTGGCTCTGGCGGCGGTTGGTGTGTTTCTGGAGGCAATGGTTGTGGTATCGGGGGCGGTCGATGTGGTTGTGACGGTTGTGCTGGTAGGAGTGAAATCGAGGCAAAGGTATCAACGATGGGGGGTGAAGTGGGAGGGTGACACGGCTTGTCAATAATTGGACGGCCCAGATCGTGACAAAAAGTGCGAACTAGAAGTCGACATGGCTTGACCCATGGGTCGAGATAAGCCTCAAATACCTCAAAGATAAGGCGATATTGAGAGGGTGTAAGTCAACGGCGCCTCTGAGGTGTCGCAAGAGTGAAGTCGGTTTGCCCGAATCCCAGACCGAGATGACCTCCGGTTTTCACAGTTATTGGAATGCCACTGAATTCCGTGCGTCCTTTGTAAGTGTAGCTGAACCCCAGTGTCGAAATATTCCACAAAACCTACGAGCTAAAGTGTCGCTCCCGGAGTGGGCGATGAAAGAAGCTAGGTGTGAGCTGAAATCACTCGCTGTCCGATCCGCCTCTTATAGGTATGCCTGAGAAAGGTGAGGCGGTTGCGTGTTGCGTGGTTGCCTGCAGGTCGAGATGTCGAGATGGCTGGGACGAGATGAGAATGAAGGTGGAGCAAAACCTGCCGTTCGCCTCGTGTCGGTCATTTCCACGAGGGTTGAACTAGTGTCCTACACTCTGAAAAATATGTCAGAGGGTACGGAGTGTCGTTGCGGCGAATCGCCTGATCAAGTAGACGCCTTAAGACTGCCAAAAGAAAAGATAAAGGGTTTTCTATAAAGGTAAACACACGTAATGTAATAATAAGAGGTTCAGTTTGGGGGATACAAACTGAGCCAATCGTCGATCGCGAGAGAGCGGAGTTTT
>Ga0307515_10002382_pt1 | contig 41002 bp, 41 predicted proteins | sample 17_EM_MG_FD_194513 | JGI IMG/M metagenome (GOLD analysis project Ga0307515, IMG submission 194513) | Populus trichocarpa ectomycorrhiza microbial communities from riparian zone in the Pacific Northwest, United States - 17_EM | ecosystem: Host-associated > Plants > Roots > Unclassified | place... | reverse complement strand
AATACTACCCCATCTCGTCAATTCCGGTGGTTAGCGCAGCCACGTCTGCACGGCCTTACTTTACCAAATCTTCCCCTACAAAAAGGCCGTGCAGACGTGGCTGCGCTAACCACCGGAATTGACGAGATGGTGTAGTACAACTTCACTCTCGTTTCTACTAGTCCTACATGGCAATATTAGCGAACGCCTATCGCTGCACGCAAGGGCCGCCCGAGTTGCTAGGGAGATCGAATTGGGACTTGCCCAACTTTCTCAAAACCGTGTTGTTCTATCCTCGACGAGGCTTCCTTCCTCCCTCCTTATTGCCTACGCCGCCTCTGCTGCCATCAAACTATCGCCCGAATTTATTACGATGGTCGCCAAGAAGCGGATACAATGCCGTTCAGCCGAGTTTTACACTAGAGGAGCTTGAGGAAATGGAGGACGATGAACGATCTAGAAGCCGCAGCGGGGGAAGGCCGACCGCGAATAGCTTCAAGTCCGTCAGAAGCAAGCCAAGCATATGGCTTCGCTACAATTACTATATACAGTTGGTGGTAATCAAGCGAAATTGGATGCACGTACCGAATTTAGATATCTCGCCGTTCTCGCTAAAAGGGGAAGGTAAAGCCGTCGTGCACAAAGCCGTCCACACGATAACTTTATTGCGGAACATTTCTGAGTCGTGTATCGCTTTGATCGGCTTGATTCCGGACCACTTGCCTCATTCCAGAAAAGATCTTATATAAAGACACTAGAATAAAGTATAAGAAGGCTCTATAATAATTAAGATCTCTACCTACGTTAAAATTAGAACTTAATTATCCCTTAACCTGTCGATTTGGGTCCATAGCCTATCGATAAGCGCCAATTAGATTAACTAGATTTGATAGCCGTGCTCAGATATTTGAAGCCTTTGATATTGCTTAATTCTTATACAAAATCTCTATGCAAGCTTATCCTTTGGAATTAAGTCGCTCAATATAAGGCCGCTGGCGAGCATCGTTCCTGCAGAACGGTATCTTGCAGATACTATAGCCAAATTGAGTCAATGGTTGAATTCTATAGAGAGCACGCGTAGTCTTGATCCCGGTATTTGCGCACAGACCACATGCTCTACGGACCCCGACGGATTAAGGGATATAATTAATCGTGGCTAGATTCCAATTAACCACGCGAAGCCCCTGAGCTAAGCTAAATCAGGGTAATTCTAGACGAGTCAAGAACTCTACTATAAGATCTATCTCTGCCCTCTATAAAAGCCCTTGTAATTGTTGAACTGTAGCAAAGTATACTAGAGGTAATTTTAAGCTTAACGCAACTATATTAACCTACTTATATTACTTTTAGAGTACTACCTTATTCCGGAACAATTTAATCCAGAATTAAGACGATTAAAACAGTACACGGCTTATTCTAGAATAAGGACGACTCGTTCCGGAATAAGGCAGAAATGTTCCGGAATATTGTATGTACCGGTAGTAGTCGGAACATCTCCTTTAGCTTTTCCTTTTTCTCTCGACAGTCATGTCACCGACTAACTACCTTCGCCAATAGAACGATCAAGCACGGCAGCGAGAGGCCATGCTCGATCTGCTTTTCCATATGCTACAAAAAGACACGCCGTAAACCCGTCATAAACCCGTCCCTTCTCCTCGTCAGCTCTTTCGCACGGTCCACTATCATGAGCTGCTAAATCAGGAAGTTCGGCCTCAATCCCAGGGACCGCGCTCCGTGTCAGCCTGCGGGATATGCTGATTGCGTGCGTTACGGAGTGTCACGGCATCCCGATTTAGGGCGCGTAGGAGTCCGGGGGAAGCCTCGTTGCCAGACTGGCCGGCGTTTTACTCATCTGAACGATTCCTGCAGGCCCAGCTTTTTTTTTTCTTTATATACGCGCCCGATCAGCCCTGGCCCTTTTGGCGAGATGTCGTTTCGCATGCTTCTAGTGGTAGTTAGCAGGCAGATTCCTAAGGAGCCAAGCCTGACTTTCTTAGAGTCACTGTAGCGCAGCTTAGGCCCTCGAGAGCGCCTATTGTGATCGTAAACCCGTCCGCGACTTCCTAACCAGGACGTGAGGTGAGCGCCAGCGGAGGCACAGTCAACATGCGAGTAAGAGTGGGATGCCCGAACGCTACATTTTCTCTGGAAGCTGGTACAACGAAGCTGCAAACCGGAACCACTCGCGTTTTGACGGCACCGCAGCATCGCCTGGTGGAGCGTGCGCTGCTGCGGTACAACGATAGCAACGCAGCGAAGGCTGTCATGTCACAAACAGTAAGCAGAGCGCCAGCTAGCACAATGGAATGTTGATAGAATGTTGTTTTCAATTCTTCTCTTTCTCCGTCTCTCGCTCTTACACAGCTTCCCCGCTTCATCTAATTAGGATGAGCGCATAGTCTCGATATCGACAGAAGACACGCAGCTATATATGCCGCTGCCAACACATCCACCAACCATTCATTCATCCCCAACACGCAACAACCGACTAGCCCCAATTCCATTACCCTGACTGTAGTAGAAGCAGCATACCATAGCGCACCAAAGCGCAGGACGCCCGGCCAGAACAAAAGAGTGTGATATCCACAGATTACCAGAGAGAGCGCAAAAAGAAGAATGGTACATGAAATCGACCCGAGACCGGCTTCAATGCTTTCCAGAAAAAAATGGGGCATGAAATGGCCACCTCCAACCGTTTCCAGAGCGGAAGTAAGAAGGGAGATAAAGAGAGACCACACCGAGCGCCTTGCGACACCGCCAGTCAAGAAACCTGAACCCGGTATAACAAACGCCCACCCACCCAGTCCCAATTCGTAACAAGCAAGCAAGACCGCCGAAAGAAAAGCCCGAAGTCGCATATAGCCAGAGCAGGAGGAGACGACGAAAACAAGGACGATGCCCGATGCCGAAGACGCAGACCGAAGCAACGACAGCAAAAGCCGCCGCCCTACGGCCACAGCTTGAACCGCACGCTCTGGCTCTGGGGCCGCGCAGGGAGGCGTACCTGCCCAGAGTCAGCATCTGGCTCCTCGGCGGGCGCGATGTGGACCTCTACCTTGGTCTTCGCCGTAACAACCCCAAACCCGACGACCAGCTTTTGGACCGAGTCCCCGCTGCCGACGAGGCTGGGCTCCCGCGGCGACACGCTGGACCCGCTGCTGTTAGACCCGCCGCCGCTGTCGCGGGCGCGGTTCCCGCCCGTGATGGTCACGGTGCGCACGGTGTCGCCGTTCGCGGTCGCCTTGTCGAAAGTGTGGATTTCCCAGCCGGAGACGGTGGGGTCGGGCTCGGCGACGGTGGGGCGGTTGTGGGAGTTGATGCCATGGGAGTTGGTGCTGCGGGAGTTGGGCTTGTTCATCAGCTCGGTGGAGATGAGGACGCGGCGGGTGAGGGTGTAGAGCAGGGCATCGAGCCAGCCGCAAGACGTGATGAGCGAGCCCGCGACGCAGTAGTAGGTGTCCGGCAGCGTGACGCCGGTCATGGCGGCCATGCGGCCGGCGGCGAGCGGCAGCGTCAGGATCATGTAGATGGCCGGGTACAGGATCATGTAGCGCGTTGCTTTGGTCAACTCGCTCCCGTTCGAGCTCCGCGGGTTGTTCGTGTGCACGATGCTCTTGAGTTGTCCGCGTAGCCGCACGAATATCACGCCGTAGATGATCATGGTGCCGAATTCGTCGATGAAGATCCAGATGTAGTGCAACCAAAGCCGCTCCATTTCGTATTTTTGTGATATCCAGCACTGGTTGTTTGTTAATTACCTCTGTTCTGTTCGATCGCTCGCCTTTGCTTTTCCTCGGGGTTGAGGACTCACCCATGCTCCTGCTCGCGTGAAAAGGTGATCTCCATGCATCAGAGGTCCCACTATCGTCAAAACCAGTGCTAGACCCCAGATCGCAACGACAGAGGAAACGAAGAGCCTATACGGCGGTCTATATCCCTTGACCACCGACAGCCAGGTGTGGATAGCAATTGCCAGAACGAAGAATCCGCTCGAGACGTCGCCCATGTGCAGTAGTCCCGCCTGCCCGTAGCATGCCCCCGTCGGTGCTATGATCTTGTCTATGCTGATCCAATGGAAGCTGAATAGGAATGATATTGACTGCATCATATCCGCCAAAATCAGGTTGTAGATTAACACTACATACTGATTATATCCAACATAAGTGCGGTAGTGGCTTTGCCACGAGATCAGACGGTAGGTGATCCATGAGAATAAGGCGAAGGTTGATATGACTGAGAGAAGAGCAAAGACCCCGACTGGCTTTAGGCCTATCCGAAGGTCGTGGGGAAGTGGGTCTAGGCTGTAAGGATAAGGGAAGTACGAGGGTTCAGTCCGAAGCAGCGGAGGGGTGGAGGGAGTGGGAGCCATGGTTTCAGGTGTACGGGGCTCGACGGCTCAGTTGTAGGTTGTGGTGAAAGTGGAGAGTGAATTTCGGCCTAAAGATGCATTTTTCAATTCCTGTTCCGAATTTTTGGTGAATACTAGCGCAGCGAAGGTGAATAGTCCAAAGTCCAAGTGGCGCCTGATATCGGTAGTGAAGGTGATCAAATAAGACGACGGACGTTTGCTTGAGTTACCTTTTGCTTTGAAGTGAGAGTGAAGGTCGAAGATGAGAAAAAAGCACAAGAGAGCGATAGCCGTCCCAGTAATAATAAAATGCGGAGCACGCCTTACCGGGCTTATTGCTGCGGGTTATGCGCAGGTGTCGACCGGAATTTGAGGCTACATATTGTCCTAATTCGCGCTGCCAATAGGACCGGTCTTTTTGGTGCCAATTGACGGTCAACACCAGGCGCATGGTCGACGGCAGCTAACTCCTCATTCACTAATCAGTACGTTAAAACAAACCAGTCGAACGAAGGGGCAAGCCATTGGTAAAAGGTCGATCATAGTCCAAGCAATAGCAGCACATCACCCCTGCAACGAGAGTGACGGCCTCTGGGTCTGGTACTCTAAAGCGAACTAAAAGCGAACTAAAGCGATATCAGATGAGCCGGCGAGCAAAGGTCTTTAAAACTAGATCCTGTTTGGCATTGCGATGGCACAGCGATGGTCTCCCAGAACCAAGAGCTTGTGTGTCTCGAGTTTCACGAAAACGGACGTGCAAGACGGGCCTCCACGTACATGGAGACGGCCCTTGGGAGGTCGTGCATCTAGCCCGCTTAGTGGAGCCCGGCTATTCAGCCAGCAGACGCCCAGACGGAACTATGTAATCCCAACGCCGCAATTGAACGTGGTTCCTTTGCCCGTTCTCCGTGCTTTGCTAGTTGCTCGCCGCGATGCTGTGGCGCGAACGATTCAGTCTCATGGGAGGTGAAGTGGTTAGAACTCAGCACGCTCCGCCGACGCTGCAGCGATGCGGCTTTGTTACGGGAAGAATGACTAGGCCGATATCTAGGACTCAAAGATTTACGTGAGCGGATTTCCTCGACAGCCGCTTGTTGGGGCTGGATCAAGGACAGGCTCGGAGGTTACCGGCGGCACTCCAAGCGCATTATTCGGAGAATGCCACGTTGGTAAGGTCGACGGGCCTGAGTCTTGGGTCGTCGGCCCGATGCTGGCTTTCGTGGGGTGATGTTCATGCTCGTCGTGTTTGGCGTCAGCCGATAAAGCTTAGCTCCGAGCAAGCGACTTCGTAGGGTATAGCCACGGTGGAATTTTGCAATTTTCCGGTACTTCCAAAGTGATGTGCGGATTATTAGCGCCTTGGCATAGAATGCATGAGAATGTTCACTCCCTCTCTGCAAGTCCGCTGAGCCGCTAATAATCCGTCCATGTTACCCTTCTCTGCCGTCCGGGGTCCATCCGTGGGTCCGTCATCCTGCGATGCCCGATGCGGAAGAATGGCAATATATCGCGAAACTGATAGTCGATGCTCTTATTATCCGCCGCCCGGTTTCTGACTCTCAAGTGACCATTTGGACCTCTGTCCGAGGCTGATGCGAGGTGGTCACCTCGAGCTTCGTAACAACTGGAATCCCAAGTACTAGGCAGGGCGTTATGCTATTAGAAAATCAGTGCAGTGATGATCTTGGATCGCTATGCATTTCTCCACCATGACTCGAGCGCGATTGCGTTACAGCACCCTGACGTTTCGACGACTCGAGGGGCAACAATGATGAAAGCAGCAAGTCGATCCTGACACCCCTCTTGAAACCATTGAAGGCTTGCTCAATCGCTTTCCCCTTAAGGCTTAACTTAGGCAGCACGAGGGGCCATCCACCCGTGACCATCAGCCAGCTTATACCATGCACTATTCTAACATCAATGCGGCGGGGCACACCAAAACTCTCTTCGAAGACTACCTCACCGTATGCGATCATATCAAACGGGAACTGCTCAAAAAGGGCACTGCTTGACCTTGAAGGCGATCAGACTCGTCCGTCTGTAGTCCGCTGCTATCAGATTATCCATATGATTCTCACCCAATTTACCGCCAGACATGGATGGATACGCCTAGCTCTCTAGGCGTACGAAGAATTGTCACCACACGAGTGCATCGACTATTCTTCAATCTCACTATCCAAGCCGGTCTACGGTGACGGAGACCGTCATCCCGATTGGTATGTGGATCAGTCGGGCCTGTAGCACACAATGCGGCCCGACTCCGTCCCTGAACTTTGCCTCAATGGGCCAACCCTGCATGCTTGCTTCTATCGTCGAGTACTTCATACAACTACTGCAGCCCGGCACCACTCTGGGCCCACAAATTCCGACAAACGTTATGCAAGGGTCTCGACTGTGGAGAGAACGCTGCTGACTGCATTGACACGCCCAAAATCGGGCATAATCCCGTACAGAGCCCTGAGTGTGGTCGCACGCTGGAACGCAGACAAGGCAATCTCAGGCGGCGCGCAACCACATCAACCATCTCGAGCCGATTCAGCCCCCACAGGTTTTTCCACCACAGGCTCTTCCACGATACGTTTGAACCACCTGCATCATTCCGGAAGTTTGTACGCCGTAACTTTAGAATTCTTATATTCCGTTCCGAAACACAGTCTTGGGGCCCGATTTCTCGATCAAGATTCAGGCTATGAAAGATCGCTGATACAAAGGCTTAATCTTTAAACATTCCAAGTTTCTTGCTTTCGAACATGATCTCGGCCCTGCGGCCGCCGTATCACAGGCAGCAGCTTTAAAATGCCAATTGCCACGCCGAATGTGGACAGATGTCGTGGCCGCGTAAGAGATCAAGACGGATGGTATCATGGCTCTGCCCCTAAAAACAATTCAGGACTCCCGCTCGGGTAGTATTTGATCTCTCACAGCAAGATGTAAGACAACACCGTCACAAGCCGTAGTGAATACTCTTACCACAAAAGGCCCACGGCTCCACAAAATGTCAATCCTACGTCCCGCGAAGCTTGTTTCTAGCACCAAGGGCGCAGATCTGCAGCCCTAAAAGAATCAATATGAGTGGAAGGGCGATCACCACGAACGCCATGTTACGATCCCAGGTCCCGTGCATTGTGCCAACTTGCAGGGCGCTGACTCAGGACCGGATTAAAGTTTTCAATTGCAGATGAGCTATTATCTCTTCCAGCATCGTGGCTTGAGACGACAGGCAAGGTGATCCTGCCCTATCCCTTCGCACGCTGGTTTGCGTCCTACATTTTTCCAGCCAATTAGAGGCCTCCATTCAAGCTCTTAGTATGGTGTTCCTCCTTATCGATAAGGATTGTAGGACGCCAGCGTGCGAAGGGATAGTCCTTTTCGCTCTATTCGAGAACTATAAGCGCCTATCTTCATCGACCAGGACATGGAACTTGCATTCTTTTCCACAAAAAAAGCTTGCCAGCAACCCTACTCGAGCCTCGGTATCGGGTTCGGCATCTTCCCGCTCGACAACACCCATCCCTCAACGCCTCTTTCGGCACTTAATGAATTAACAGCGGGAAAGAAATTAACTAGACAACACCACTCAACAGCACCACAGCCAAGCCCACAACCACCCAACCGCCAACTCAGGCCTCCCGCACCCGCCTCGCCGCCTCCCATCCCATTCCCGCTCCATCACACCACATCCCTCTCATCCAATCTCCCGGTACCAGGAACAACCTGCCACCTCCACCAAGCCCAAACGCCACCCCTCGCCCAACGCCCTGCATCTGCGTCCCTCCCTCCCTCCCTCACCACCACCAGCACGCCCACGCCCACGCAAGCACGCGCACCCGGATCCGGCTGCCTCGCCACCAGTCCCCGAGCTCCCGCTTTCCCATGCGCGCTCGTTGGTCGGCGCGGGATGCAAGAAGGTGGGCCGTGAATGATCTGCGCTTGGGTCTGTTATGGTGCCTGACTCGCGGTGTCGGGGAGGCATGCATGTGAAGGGTGGATGGGTGGTTAGGGGCAAGGTGTGTGTAAGGCGGTGGTGGCGATAGGCGGGAGTGCAGATCTGGGGATGGGGGATGGTGCGGCGTTGATCGGATCGGCGGGGTCGGGTTGCGAGGGCTGGGGTTGGGGCGGTTTGCCCCTAGGTTGTTGCGGTTGGATGGAGTTTGTGGGTGGTTGTGGAGGAGGTGGTGATGTTGGGTTTGTCCGTTTAGTGGAAAGTCTGTTTTGCGAGTGCTAGATCGCTGGAAGGTTGAATAGGGCGGCTATATAGAGCAAGTTTTGCAGCCAGACCTAAACATCCATTCAGCATTCCCTAAACTTCAAGTTGAGTTTCAGAAACTCATATCGTGCACTCGTTCTATGTCAAGTCTGCACTGCGCATTCAAGCCAGTTGTTACCACCTGGTTAATCTCTACAGTTCTCAAAGCCTCAGACCTCTTAAGAAAGTCACAGAAGGATAAAAATACCGATTTAGAGCAGTAGAAGCATCACTAATGCCTCAGGACGGATAAAAAATAACCAGAATCCACGCACACAACTTACGTATCCATACTATTGCAAATAAAAGCTCTTCTAGAGGGGCTATAGACCATATCAACATTATCAACCTAAGAAATTCCTCTAGTCAATAGCCTGCAATCTACTTATTATAAACACCCCGCTCTTATGAACATCCTCAGTGATCTATTTGGACGAACACTCGCGCCAATTGGATCCAAAATGGCGGGCTAGCCTATATAGTTAACTATTATTCCTATTTAGGTATGGTACATAGGATTTGGACTGGAGCATTGGAGTGGATTTGACCTCAGATCCACGCCACGCCAGCCCCCATCTCATCCACACAGTACTTGGGGATCCCACGTGAACTAGCAACCTTGCCCTTCAAATATGCAGATATCCGCACACCTCGATGGCATACCTGACACATCCGCGTACGAGCTCCTCTGTACAAGCAGTTTGGTGATCATACTACTTATGGGGTTCATCTTGTCGCCTCGTCCGCATTAGAGTCTCACACAGCTAGTAATGTGTTCAGTAATCTGGGATTTCGTACAAGGATGGCCCGATAGTATTGCTAATTTAGACTGAGCCGAATTCGATAGATCAGCTCTCCTCATTCTTCCATTAGACTCAGGCGAGCGGAGACCCCATTTTTAGTTTCCGGACACCCCTACTTAGAATTGTGTGCTTTCAAAACCTCTCGGAAGAGAATAGCAAAACGAGCCATAGTCGAGTAGCTTCCTAGATCTGCAGATTTGCACTCATGACCATCCGAGTCGTCCCCGTGCTCTTCCAACCCCTCTTCTTCCCACTCATAGTGGAGTGATTCGGTACGCGCAACGATCTGCGTAATTTCGTCCAATCCGTCGGCGGGGTTGTCCTTCTCCGCACGTGGTCGGTAGCGGTGAGTGTCGATATAGCTAGACAGCATTGGCTTGAGGATCCTGAGTGCCCACACTTTCGCATTCTCCAGTATGCATTCAAGCTGAAGACTACCCCAAGCAGTTGCTATTGAACTTTCCCACACACATACCATTTTCTAGCAAAGTATCGTCAGTCGGATACCAGATCTACGCACTGGAAGATAGGTTAGACTCACGTGTTCAGGTAAAGGAGCTTCACGAGGCAAAGAGGAATAAGCTAGCCACAGTTTCACCTTAGGTCCCTGGAACGTGAGACATATTACCGGCGGAACGTGGCAATGTTCTTCCTTGTTGGAGGCATGCCCGGCCAACCCTTCGAAAATTCGCAAAGCCACTGAAGCCCCATTTGCAGCCTGACAGTATAGTTTCTCCACCTCAGCTTGGCTCACAGCATCGTGCTTTATTTCAACTATAAGCCAGGGGAAGCAGTAGTAATCTGCGAGGCTCAAGTCTAGGCCCGCACTTTGCAGACTTGTGATAGGAGATGATATTAACCCTTTGGACCGAAGGCCATAAAGAGTTCTGATTTCAAAATTGTGGAACTGGCTATCCATCTGGCAGCCTCTACGAGGTTCGGGCGTCTCATTAATTGCGAAAGCAAAGAATATATCTGGCATAGGATCTGTCAATCTAGCCTCGCCGTTCTTGCGATCGTGAAAAGATCCGGCTTCCGTCCATCGAGTTCGATGACCTCTCCTGGGAAAAGCTTAACATCCCTTCTATAATCGAATGTTCATGACTGAAAACTTACACGACATAGCTATCAAAAGCCTGGTGAATGAATTTAGATCTAGTTAATTTAATGCTCTTTCTTTTAGAGTGGAATGGCTTATATAACATACCCCGGCAGCGTATAATTAAGCTGCACTTGGTCTTCGAACTCCTTGAAGAAAAACTTCTCAATGTCTCTGCCAGTGATCCTCCTTATAGCCCCTTCCCACACAGCTCTCCGCTTTTTCCGCACCTTTACAAGACGCTTCCAAAATTTCTCTTCTCTTTGATTCAGCCAATTTCACCTCTTTCTCTCGAATGTACTGCTTTCGAGGGAGAGGATAGAACGCGTTCGGCTCCGACTCCTTTATCTCGGAAACCAGCGATTTATCGAGAAGGTCTTCATCGGCTTCGCATATGATGCTTTCGAAATCCGTCAAGACCCTCCGCAACCTGTTCACATGTGTGGGGAATCGATAACCTGAATCGCTGGAGTGATAGATTGACTGGCTGTAAACAATATTGTGCTCTCGCAACACGTCTCGACTAAGCCTCGCGCTTTGACTTTTCTTTTCCTCCCGCGATGCCATTTTTGAACACGGAGTTGGGAAACAAGTGTGAGTAAGGAAAAAGGTACATTTTTGTGTCGCGCGGATCCGCAGGAGATTCGCGATTTCTAGGGGTGCTGTGCCGCAAACCTGCCTAATTGTTGACCGAGCGCCGATCACTGATCAAATTGAGACTAGATCAGGGGTATCTTGGCCTTGTATATATATTCATTCCTCTTTGTAGATCAATCTACACACGAGTTCGTTCCTGACCTGGTATTTCCGGTCGACACTAATCGTGATCTAACAAGCGCGCGCAAGTGGGTCCAGTGCGGCTTACAACCCCCTCCCATAAACGGATTATTTAAGGAATAGCTTGATGAGGTAATAGAACCTATGCGTAGGTGCCGTAGATGTATACATAGGTATCGTAGGTGAGCAGCCGAACTAGGCGCTAGGTTCGCTCAAGTTTCAGCTCAGGGCGGCTCACCCTCGCTTCAGATTAAAGCGGCGGCTGCTCAGGTTCAAAGACGGAAATGGATCTTAGTGAGATGAGTTTTCATTAGAGACTATAGGTAGTACCAACGAATAATCATACAAAGATAAAAACTAGCAATTTCTTTACCACACGCCTGAATTTCAAGATAAGACAACATTATCTACCCATCCTAAGCAACCGTCAACATTTCACTAGCGGGTTGACGTGTGATATCGCTAATGGAGAAATTGGACTTCCGCCAGCATCAATATCTACTTTATGGCTGCAAGTGTTTGAGTTTTATTTGCGCGGTTTAATTATAAGAGGTCGAGTATTTACGAGTGCTATAGTGGACCTAAGGAAACTCAGAGAGATGTGAGGCGTGTATTCCGAATCTAAACTGGGCCTGTGGAGAGATTCAAGCGGTATTTGAATACGATTACGGGAGAGCGCCTATACTGGTCCCTAAATCACAAATGTACGCTGCGTATGAATGCTGCGACAGAAAGCTGTACTACCGAAGCAGAGCTGGCTAATGAGGGGGTTGTGCAACCCACCTCTGATAGTGCTCAGCGTCCAATGTGTTTCGCAAGGGCATTCAAGCCACTAATGGATCTCGTATCCGGTTGCCTTGTACGGTCCGTAGACTGGAACCTTCGTTGTGTTTTTGTACATGAAAAGACCAACGCCTCCTCTAATCTCATCGCAGTTTTCTTTTCTACCTTTCAACCGATTTGACGCTTGCTAGCCTGGTTCAAAAGATGTCACTTCACCAGCTTAGACAGAAAGTCTGGTTAGTTGCGTTCTTTATTGTCACGTTCTCTTATAATTGGGGGCTTCAATATTATACGCTTGAGCCAATTGCGAAGATATTGGAGAGTGAAAGGAATTCAATCTGTCTGGGGCCGCTGCTTCACGATTTCAAGAAAAGGAAAGAGCAGGAAATTTATTTCGTCCAAAGAGCGGTTAGTAAAGGCCACAATAGACGTCTTGTGGCACTAATAGGCATCATTAGGCCGCACTGTCAGCAGCAGCAGTGATCGGTTGCTTCTCATGGCCAAATGTCGATAAATCCTTCTGGCTTGCTCAGCTTGCCTGGCACATTAGCTTCTGGCTCTCTGTTTTTGCATTGATCAGTTCAGCTCAACAAAGGCTTCTCGAGAAATTACCAAACGGACCACATGATATGCCGGATGTTCAGGTCCGAAAAACTCTCCGTTTAATGCTTAGGCCCTCCAGCACCCCGACCCAAGTCACAGATAGCGGTCCTGATCGTGCGAGGTTGGAAGCAGACCCTAAAATGGTATGGGTTTGGCAAAGCCCCTTGATGCTTATGAGCTTCTCTTGGGTCACTTTCCTGGTTGGATATGAACTTTATCTCTTAACGCCGCTGATACGTCAAGATGTGTGGACCGTTGAAAGCACTGTAAGTATAGCCACGTAAGTCCTTGGACACCAGCTGATTGGCCCAAGAGCGCTGTTATTGCAACAGTGGTTGGTGCATTAGTTGTTGCAAATTTCTTCGCTAGCTCACTGCTAGCAAAGTGGGTGATCGCGGAAGTAGATCAAATAGCACTGCTGATACCGGCGATGCCATTGACCAATGCCGCTCCTGGCTTCACAGTAGAGCAGAACATTGAAACCCAGAGCCCTGAGGTGTAAGAAATATAGAAAATTATTGGTATGCTATTACTGTTAATGAAGGAAAGGCTTGCGGGTGGATGGAGTGAAGATAAAAACATCAAGCCTGGAATGGAATGTTTACGAGACCTGCAAGATCACGTCAATGGAGCGTTAATCATAATTTCATAGTTAAGGTTTCGATTTGGATAACTTATGATAATATTGATATAATCATAGGAATCAAGTCCGTTTACAAGGCAAACGCCATCGTCTTTCCCCAGCCAAGTATGCAATTTAGAAGCAGCACTGGTCAAAGCATTTACCAGTTTCCCGCGATTATCTTTACACTTTTATGAGAATTATGAATCTCTTTACAATGGTAACATTAAGCGTCTACGCGGAGCAGAAATGAAGCAAAGAGATATACAGTTATTGCGCTGACTCCACGTAACGCATACTTCTCTAAAGACAAAACCAAGCCCGAAGGGGGGAAGTAAGGGAGCTAGACAAAGGTCCAGTAGATGATGCCGCCATCACAGCTAGGCCTCGCTGGCGACCGGTCGCGTCAGAACCGATCGGAGTAGCCCGCGCTGCCGCTCTCAGCATGGGAACCGTTGTAATAGGAGCGGTCGTGGCGGAAGTGGGCGTGAGGGTCTTCACTCTGATAAACTGCACTGGCTGGTTCCGGGTATAGATCGTCAGTCCGTTCGCCGGACCCTGTGTGGCCTCGAGAGCGGCTCTGATGGGTGGAAGGACGATTTGAATTGGAGTGCCTAATGCTGTATCCGATATCCTTTCCAACCGTCTTATCGTGGTCGTAGCGGTTCGAGTTAGAGTGTCTGGTATTGTGTCTGGAACCGTTCTCGACCACCTCCTCGGCGCTATCCACACGGCGGTCTTGAGTAGCTAAGTGTAAGCCAAAGTCCAAATCTTGAAAGTGGTTTGTAGAACAATAATTATTTCCATCTTTGGGATAAGTTCCAGAACCATCCAAGTACTCACTGTAACCTGTTCCGGCATCGGGACGACGAACGTCTTCTGTTCTCGCCACTTCTTGAGAATGCCGAGATGCGGCAGCTTCCTTGCCATCGAAATCCTGGCCGGGATTGGCAGTCTCGTACTCGAGGACCTTGACGATGCGGTAGAAAAGAATGGCTACAAGAGACCCGAGGAAGGGACCAGCCCAATAGATCCAGTGGTAGCCGTTAAAAGTGCCGAGGACGACGTCAGGACCGAAGGAACGCGCGGGATTCATCGAGCCGCCGGTGAAGTATACGCCTTTCACATAAGTCAGATTCTGGATAGTTAAATACCTTAGGACGACTCACCGCTAAGCTCGGCAATGAACAAAGACAAGCCGATACCAACTGGTGCTAGGAATGTGCCCTTATGTTTTTCTGCAGCTAGCATAAAAATTGTAAAGATTAATTGGGCGGTGAGGAACATTTCGATGAAGAGACCACGGACTACGGATGTTTCTGAACTGAGGGTAGTCCGTACATCGAGTGGTCCAGGGAAAAGAGCGGAAACAATGCCTGCTGCGGAGATCGCGCCGAGTATCTGGGCGAGAGCAACCACAGCTCCTTTCGGCCATCCTACGGCTCCGACCAAGCACATGCCCAAAGTGACCTAAGAATGAAATTAGAACGGGTAATAGATAAAATAACAAAATCTAACTCACAGCAGGATTGAACAACCCTCCACTAATGCGGAAGAAAACCCAAGCATTTACGGCTAGAGAGAAACCGAATGCTAGACTGATGTACAATAGCACAGAGGTGTTGGGGGCTTTTGGAACAGTAGTCCCTCTTCCAGCTGCAGCAGCATTTGCAACCTGTGTCGCAGAGAAGGCGAAGAATAAAAACAGAAATGTCCCAACGAACTCACCCATCATGGCGATAAATAGGTTGCGAACTCGGTTGGGCAGCCATCCGAATCCAGCTAGCCGTCTTTCTGCTGGATGGTTGGGATCAGTGGTCAGCTTTCTCATGCCAGGTAAGACCATGAAGCTCTCGGCCGGTCTGTCGACATTCATTTTGGCTATTGGGGAAAGTAGTAGATTTAGGTAAGCGAGTGGTGGTGTAGCAAACTTCTAAAGGAGGACTCAGCTATGAGCAAGGGCCTAGGGAGTGACAAGCAGTAGATAAGGTGTAGGTAGTTGTTTGCGATCTTGAAGCCTAGGAGTTTGGAATGGTGAGATGTATAGTAGGAGATGATTGAGAAGAATGGAAACAAGGCCATATGGGAAGCATGGGTCGAGGTAGGGACGAATGCGGGAATTGCGCATGCGTAATGGAAGTGCCGCCATGGTTCTTGCCTGACTTAGAGGATGAGGTTGGGTTCGAAGTATGAGATACTGAAGATGGCAGTTGCTATCATGGTAGTGACGGCTTGGGGCATAGTGGAATAGCCGTGGCTGTGCAGCATTAGGGTTATGATAGCGCTGGATTCACCATGGGGAGTTATCAGAGGGAGACTATGATGATTGAAGTTGAAATGGGAGAGTTTCTGTTGTTTTCCTCATGCTGACTTCTTAAACTCTACTGCTGGCGGAGGTGGAGGCAATTATTGATGGACATTAGAATTTTCCTACTGGAACACTTCGGGATAGTCTCGTCAGGCCTGTGTGGAAGAATACATAACAAGGAAGGCGGCTGGATGTTTCTGCCTGCCTTATTTCGGACCGTTGCGGCGAAGTGTTTTCGCCAAGTCTAGAACACGGTTGCTCTCTGCCTGATGCCCGGCCGAACTTGCGACGGCAGGTGATTGTGCTTTGGTGGATCGACTGATTAGGATTGAGATTCATGTTAATGTATTCAAGCTTGCACGGGCAGAGTGAGAAAGCTCGTAGATGTAACTAAACCATCATGGTTCTCACGAGGGATTTTCTAATCAAAGGCACGTGATGGGGTGGAGCAGCTCGCTCCAAGACACCAAGGCCAGCATCCAGGTCGTTGAACGCATCGGCCCGTCACGCAGTCATACCACCCGTATGCCTGCAACGAAGGCCAGCTTCGCCCCTACTCCTATGTTTCCTTGATGGCACTGTCTTTGCTTGCGACGTCTTGCATCTTTGCATCTTAATACCCGCCGACACCCTTGAAACAGCTCCGCTTCGGAGGATCTTGTGTGAACCCCTCTTGCCTCCCAAGGCCCAACTCGAGCTTTCTCCGCCAACGATCCACACGCCATCCACAACAGCACTTCGAGTCCTTTTCTCTCAAGCCAAATGAGCAGCGTATTATAGACCTCAGCATTTGTGCTGCCTTTAGTTTCATCTCGTTTTACCGCGGTCGCCGGTTACGATCAAGCACTCATCATGCGCCCTTTACGACTACTTCTTTCTCTTTCATCGAGCCTTATAGCCATCACAGTATTATTATACATCAGCTTTGGCTCCCAACGACACGAAACTTCATCGAATCCCGGCTCCAGCGGCAAGAAAAGTAAATTCCGCGCTTTGTTTTCATTTACCTCGCCATCCTCGCTCTTCCCTCCTTCCGCCATCATTAGTCTTACCGACGACAATTCCACCTTCTTTCTGGCCCGACCTGCAGCGTTTGGCCCACTGTTACCATCAAAAGGCTTAAGCGGGCAACTATGGATCGGGAGTGGATTTGGGGATGATACAATGGGTCGAGGAGGCACGACTACGGGCACAGAAGGCGAGCTTGGCTGCAGTGATGTTCCCGGATGGAGTGACGGAGGCCAAAACTTGGCCGGCAGTGTTGACATTGGCATTGATTCCAAGAGGAAGTCTCTCGGAACCTCCGAGTCTCATGACGGCCAGTTAGACACTAAAGCTGGTCAGCATCTTAGGCGGGGGGAAGGTACAGACGGACATGATACGGGCAAAGTTGCAGCGGGGGGAACAAATGATGGTACGGACGACTACCTCCATCACCCTCTTCCGAATTCGGACATGCCCAAGGGACACGGAGTGGTTGGGAAGGTCAAGGCTTCGGAACACGCAGACATACAATCGCTGCAAGAAGGCGCTGAAATTGCTGGTAAAATTGTTTTATTAAGTCGCGGAGGCTGTGGATTTTTGGAGAAGGTGAAGTGGGCACAGCGAAGAGGAGGAGTCGCGTTAATTGTGGGAGATGACATTCGGGGAGGCCCTCTAATACGGATGTATGCTCATGGTGACACGTCGAACATAACTATACCGGCTCTCTTTACTTCACACACAACAGCTCACTTGCTGTCTTCCCTTATTCCTTCAGGTGGCTACCTCGAGGATATTTCTCCCGAAGACGTCGCAAAGTTGGGCATCAACAACGCTGGGGCAGATTCCAAAGGAAGCGAGGGCAAGGAGAATCCTGCGGGGAAGCAGGATATGGCAGATCGACCCACCTTCACTCGCACCGTTGCGCATCCAGCACAAACTCCGAAAGCTGGCAAGGGAAACAAGCGACCACTTGCGAAGCCATCTGCGGCGAAGAATGCGGATGTCCCTGAGCAAGTAGGCTGGTTCCACTCGATTCTGTCATTCCTTGGATTTGGCAACGGCGGCCGTTCATCACAGGGAGGGGATAGCAGAAGACCGCCAAGTAGTGGAAACATTGATTGGGTTTTGGTTGAAGACTGGAACGATGATCAACCAGCGAAAAAGGCAACCAAGCCAAAACCTACTTCGAAACGACCGAAAGTACTCAAGCCAACGCCAACGAAAGCGTCGGACGACTTTGTAATCGGAGTGCAAGATTGGCGGGATCCGGATCTTCTACCACAAACAACCTCGGCGAACCATGCCAATGACCGGACGAATTCTAAGGAAGCTGAGAATGGCCAGTTGAAGGGTGGCAGCATCTTGCCTGGCAGTGGAGAGTATGAGAAGCAGGGCAAGGGTTCCCCGGATGGCGCTCATACGGGACCAAACGATGACGCAACTCATGATGAGGAAAGCAAGGGGTGGTTGAGAGGTCTTCTAGGAAACGATGGCGAAGACGATAACTCTAAACCGACTCCCTCAAAACGCGCTGATGATGGCAACCATCTACCGCAACGCACCAAAGCTGCGAATGCTCATATTAAGGAGGATGGAGAACATCCAGACGACCCAGACCGTCACGAAGGCCTTTGGGTCACGCTTACTCCGACAAACATGTCTTCTAGTCCTTTCTTCGATACCCTTTTAGTTCTCGTGATTAGCCCACTCGTCACACTCACTGTTGTATACGCTCTTCTGCTACTCCGATCTCGAATTCGGCGAAGGCGCTGGCGAGCTCCGAAATCCGTTGTTGAGCGCCTCCCTGTTCGAACGTACCACACGATCTCGAGCGACACCAACTCTGGCTCGTCCCCCGTGGCCACTCCAGTGGCCTCGTCGCCCACTACTCCTCTCCTCCAGCACTCACGCTCCCGAGCCACTCTATCACGCTCAAGGCCTCGATCGAGAACAGCCTCAGAGGTCCCTGCTACTTCATCATTCCGCCAACCCCGACAGCGGTGCTCTTCGCCAGAAGAAGAAAAGCGCGAAGCCGGGCTAGCAGGATGGCGACGGCGCTACGGCGGCCGGCAGAAAGAATGCGTCGTCTGCCTCGAGGAATACGTCGACGGGGTCAGCAGGGTGATGAGTTTACCCTGCGGCCACGAGTTCCACGCCGAGTGCATGTAAGTTCTTATCCCCCCTTTGCAACCTGAAACAACAGTTTCGAACAAAGTCACTGTCCCCACCATCTCCCTCCTCAAGATCTCGGCTAATGTGGTTGAAACAGTACGCCCTGGCTCGTCACCCGCCGACGCACGTGCCCCATCTGCAAAGGCGATGTGGTGCGCTCGCTCACGCAGGCCCACCATGCTCGCTCACGCACGTCTTCGTCGTCGCCGTCTCGCTCGAATCACTCCTCGCCGTACCGCGACGATCCGGACGTCCAGATCCAGGCCGCTGAAACCCGTAATGATTCTCCCTCCGCTGCTTTTCCTGTCCCTACTACTTCGGCCTCGGCTTCTGGCGCTGCTTACGGTGACTTCGACGCTGATGTTGAAGGTGGGTGGGATGATGACGGCAGCGACGACGAGGGGGATCGAGGACGGGACCGGAGGCGAGACGGAAGTCAAGAGCGCGGTGGCGGCGGTGAGAGTTCTGGTAGTGGGATGCGGGATCTGCGGACGGTGGTATGGAGGAGTCTCGAGGCACTAAGAGGAGCCGGAGCAGGGCTGCAGCGAAGGAGTAGGGGCGAAGTAGACAGGGACCGGTAAGGTCCTGGATCAGTCAGAACCACCATGGACCCAGTATCACAAACGCGTGGGTTGTCGATCCTTTGTACTTTTTTTTTCCTAATGTTCCTATGGGTTTGGGCTGGGGGTATTTTGTTCCGTTTGTCGCGTCTTGGTGTTGTTGGTAGCGGACGGCAGGTTTTCATTTGTTAGCGAGCAAGCTGTTCATTAGCATGAGTGGGGGGGGAGGAAGCGCGGTGGGAAAGCTGCGTATATGTATCTATGTTGTGGAGGGTCACTATTCTCAATCTATACCCAGTAACGGGTGTATCGGCAGCGAAGTCGCCTCGACGTTGCCGCTGCGCCTTTTTGCCTACATTTCTATGACTTGGCTTGATATTGAGATGGCAGAAGTTGTTTCGCGCTCAGAACCCTGCGGTCATATTCTAAAGCTCATCGTCTATGGTAGGTAAACGCCATCCTGACTCTATACCAGCATACATAGCAACGCTCACCAACATTGCTCATTCCGAAGTCTCCTTGGGCAAATACTTAATACCCGTCGACGGACACCCCTTCCCCGGGCCACGCGTACCCGTGAAATCAGGATTGATAGGGATAAAATCCCCCGTCTGAACTGTGCCCAGCACTTCGTAATGATACCAAACCTCCCTCAGCTCGTTCCTCTGACACCCTACCACGGCCTCTACCCCGCGCGCCCGACCAAGCGCCTCCCGAATCTCAGCGAGCTCGTACGTCCGCTCCGTCGACGGCACGATACCCGCGTCCGCGAGCCACTTCACGCATCATCAGCACCAGCGCGCTCACAACACCGACGTCGGGTTTCAGGGAAAGGGGGGGAAAGTGCGTTCAAGCTCACCCGATACGTCGGCACAGTCCCGAACAGCTCCACCGCCTTCGCGAAATAGTCGACGACCTCCTCGGTCTCGCGGTAGCCATGGTCGCCATAGCAGCGCGGCTCGAGGGTGCTGACGCAGGTGCCGTGCTTGGACCACTCGTGCTGCCAGAGGTGCTCGTCGCCGGCGATGCCCTTCCAGTGCGCGCGCATCGAGGCCAGCAGGTCGTGCTGCTCAAACCGCTCGAGGACGGCCGTGATGTTGCCGTAGGCGCGGTTGCAGGCGCTGCGCTGGCACTTGTGGTTGCGGCTGCTGCAGTCGCCGCTGCGGCTGCAGTCGCAGACGGAGTCGTAGGTGCCGGTGCAGTGGTCGGGCCTGCGGCTGTTAAGACCTGCCTAGCTGTCGGTGTTGTGGGAGGAGCTGGGGGTTTTGGGATTGGGGACTTGGGATTGGGATTGAGAGTGGATCGAGAGTAGAAGTGCATACCATAGCCCGTGAAGCGTCCAAGAGTCACTCGGGCCCACATATCCAGGCTGGCCCGCAGAAGCGTCTGAGTTCCAGAACTGCGTCAGGGCCATCTGGCCGCCGGGGGCGGGCGTGCAGCATGTGTTGACGGGGCCGAAGGCGGCGTGGCAGCTGAGGTGGGGTTGGCTGCAGGCTTCTAGTGGGCTTTGGAGTACTGAGGATGGGGAGGAGCCTAGCAGCATCTGGGGCCCAGTGAGGGCGAGCTGGGCGAGTGATTTGATGGAAGGGAGAAACGACATCTTTTTTCACTCTGGGTAATTGTTGTGATAGTAATACTGTTTGCCAGGGCGATCTTCACTAGCCCTTTAGCAGCAGGTGGGAAGCTCAGAGATGATGGTAAAACGTGTATAAAGAAGAGGTGAGGTTGTAATAACGGCCATGCTGTGAGACATTAGGCGGCCCATGCGGCGAGTGCCAGCTGAGCCCACTGAGGTTGAAGCGATGAGGCTGAGCGCATCAGGACGCCTTAGTGTCTAGTCGTGCCTGCAAGGGCGTCTGGCCAGACCGATGATTGGATGCCGATCACCACGCTAGGGTCCTTTTGATTATCTAACTCGACTACTCCTCATTCCTTCCAGATACCGCCTTCTGAAAATTCTAGCTCATCATCATGACTTCTCCAGCCTCTCCAACTACTGAACCGCCAGTGTTCGAGCTCGGCAACACCCCCCAAGCCCCAGCTCACAACCCTCACCAACTAACCAACCCCCACCCTCACTTCCTCAAAAACCCCCCTCCAACCATCCTCCTCTCTAACCTCCCTGCCCCCTCACCCCTGCCCTTCCCCCCCTTCCGCCCCGTCCGTCCCTTCAACCATGCCTCCCGGACACTCATACTTTCCCGCACCACCTTCGGCGCCAGCAGCGGATTTTCACGCGCCAACACCTTCACGCCAACAGGCCCGCGCCGCACATCCTTGAAGCGCGGCTCGCCGCGCTCTAGGAACCGGATGTGCTGGTTGCGCTTCTCGCGCTGCTTCTCCCAAGCGGGCGGGGCGAGAGGCGCGGGGGGCGGGGTTGCGGGACGCTGGGCGGGGGCGGCGGCGAGGAGGGCGGCGGGGAGGCGGGCGGGGAGGTTGGCGAGGTCGAGTGTCGCGGGGTCGTTGTCGGCGGCGGGGGTCTGCTGGCCGGGTTTCCGCTCTTTGCGCCGGGCTGCTGCTTGAGAGGCGAGGCGGAGGGCGCGCTCTTGGCGTTTGAGCTTGGCAGCGGCTTCGAGGCTGATTGGGGGGTTAGTGCGTGATGTTTATGGGGAGAGAGGAGGGGAGGGAGGGAGGGATGCTTGCCTTTTTGCGGCCTTGGTGGCCTCGGCGTGGGCGGCTTTGGTGGACTCGAGGGCTGAGGCGCGCGTTACGGTTTCAGGGGCTTCATCGTCGTCGGAGCTGGTGACGACAATGTGCCCAGGGCGGACGAAGTGGTAGCGCGGTTCGGGCACGGGGACGGTGGGAGGGGTGGGGTCGGCTAGGGGTGGAGGGTCTTCGCTGTTGAAGCGGATGTGGGTTGGTTTGGCTGGGGTGGTGGGCGTGGGTTGAGAGGGTGTATCGTCGGTGTCCATGGTCTCTTTGCTGGCTTTCTTTTGCTTCCTCCGGCTCTTCTTCTCCACTGATGATGCTGGTGCTCCTTCAGCCTCTATTTCCGCTGAAGATGATGATTCAAGCTGTAAGGGTGAAGATTCCGCCTTTTTCTTTTGGGTAGCAGGGGTGATGTAGATAGAGGTAGCTCGCTCAACGACAGGCGTGGCATAGATAGACTCTGGGTCCGTTGAAGGCTGGTTATCGACTAAAGCTTCGTCGGAACCAAAGCTATTTGTCTGATCTGTTGGCCGTTTCGTGATAATAACCTTGGGACTCTTTCGCCTTTCCTCGGAAGTCTCGCTCTTTCCTCGCAGTGCTAGTTTGCCGCGGTTTTTTGGCGTGGTATTCTCTGGGTCTGTTTCAGTTGGCTTCTCTTCCGTCCCTTCTCCATCCTCGTGCTGTGTCTGCACGGCAGCCTTGACAACCACCGTGTCATGTATTTCTAAGCCATTTTCGGTCTCTTCGTCAACGTCAATATTACCATCCACGCCCGTTTCTTTCCCAATATATTTCCTCCTCTTCGTCAAAGATATAGGAGAAGGCGGCTCTTCCCATACCCTCTTCAATGCCGATTTTGCGCCCGAGTCGTCAACCGCAGGGCTTTCGGTATCGGTCCCTCGTCTGGTCGTAACCATGCCGGTGTCCAATTCGTCTGTAAGGGTAGGAGAAGTGTCCTTCGGCTCGTGTATAGAGGCAGAAGGTATATCTTGAGCTGACGGACTGCGGCTAAGAATGTTTCGGGCGTTGGTGAGGAGGCGCGAGAACATGGATATGTAGCGGGCTGGTGTGGAAATTCTGTGGAGCAAATGCGGGCCAAGACAAAAAGTTCGCGATTCTGCCGCTCCACTCCGCATTTCCAAAAGCTGCAATTGGGGCTCTCCGCTATACAACCTCCACAACAACATGATCCTCCAGCGCCATGTCCTCCGGCAAGCACAGAATCTTTTCTCAAAAGCCGAAGTGTGCATTTGGTGCCACGCTCGTCAATTCCTTGACCGCCCCACCCGCCGCCACGCAACGAGAAAATTAAGAAAAGCGCCCTCCACCCGTAAACGCGAAAACAGGATTTTAGATCTATCTATCCCCAAGTTCAGGAATCGAATAATTCAACGCGAGGCTGAACACGAAGCTGAGAAGCGTCATGCTTTCTTGGCTCAGGCTTACAAGGACAATGTCACCATAATTGACCCAAACACAGCCGAGTCACTCATACAAGAATACTCCAACAGCAATTTGGATACAATTCTTGAAAGTATGACTCGCCATGCCCACAAATCTCTGCTGTTTATACAAAAATTTGTTACTTTCAATCATCTAGTTTCCTCGACTCACCAGCTAAAAGAAAACCAACAGAATCCACCCTTCCCCTCTCCACCCTCTCCCAGTTTGCTTATATCCTAGGCAAAGCCCCCTCTCAGCCGACACGGGAGATTGCAAAACAGATGCTCGTTGAGGCGTCCGTGGCCGGGGATGCCAATGCCACTCTCCGCCTCCTCGCCTCCATTCACAGTACTCAAGCCATGAGCGCCAACAGCATTGTGCGCACCATGCAGTCCTCAGACCTCCGAATCGTACGCATGCAACTCGAGCATCTCGCATACAAGGATGGAAACCCCGATGCAATGGTACTGCTAGGGCAATTACTGGAGCGCGAGGGCAAGGACAAGGAGCCATTCAAGCTATACCACGCAGCAATAGACGCAATTAAGGCCCAGCGAAAAGACATGAACGCAAGCGGCGACGAGTTCGCCGGCATATACGAGGGCACAACACCGCAGCACCGCGACCCGCTACCCATCCCCGCCGCCTGGACCGCGCTCGGCAACCTGCTGCTGCACCGCCGCGGCGACCTCAGGGGCGCCAAAGACGTCTTCACCGTCGGCGCCCTCAAGGCCGACGACCCGCTCGCCTACTTCTACCTCGCCGAGCTCGAGGACAAGCACTCGGCCCCCTGGCTCGAGTACACTACCAAGGCCGCCGCGTCCGGCCACCCGGACGCCGCGTACAACCTCGCGATGTTCTACGCTCTGAGCCGCGCGGCAGTGGAGAAGTCGGCTGACGCCAAGGTTCGCAAGCACCTCGGCTGGCTCGATGCGTTTAAGTCGTGGACCGCGTACGGCATGGGCAAGCCTACTCGCAGTCTATCTGGCCGGACCGGCATGGCGTGGGAATGGTACCATGTTGCGGCGCAGCAGGGGCACAAGATGGCGGGCGTGATGCTCGCGAAGCGATGTCGTACGGTGAAGAACTGGAGCGGGGCAGCAATGTATCTAGTTCAGGCATTGCGAAAAGCGCCCTCAGGGGTCGAGGAGTGGCCTGCGGCAGTCAAGGAGGCGGAGGGGTTGCGGGGGCTGTGGTTGAGAGAGGACCAGCAGGCTGGGAGGACAGAGCTGGAGGAAGAGGTGGAGAAGGAGATTAAAGCGGTGGAAGAGATGAGGATGAGGATGGCGTGAAAGCGGTATGGCCAGAGTATTATATTTGTAGTTATAGCTGCCTATCTTGGCTGGCACATAATTTTTGGAAGGTTGTAAAGATACCCGACGCCCATCCTCAGCGTGTTGAGACAAGTCTAAAGTCACTCGTAAATAACGAGATGATAAGATCACAGATACCTATGACTATGGAGACGTTCATATCGTTCTTGTTTCTCCTCATCAGCTATTCGAAGCAAGAATCTTTTCGACGCAATGCCAAAATCGATCTATCCATGACTCATCTCGGGTCATCAAGGCTGCAGAGACCTTATTTATGCTAACATAACCACATTAACCAAAGCCTATCCCAACCTAATGCCATCAAATCATCATTCATACACATTACCTACACTCACCCAACCCTCTCAATTTCCCTGCAACCGTCTAATCCTCTCCTCCGCGGCCCTGGCCCTCCTCTCCCTTTCCAACCTCGCCCTAACCTCAGGCGTGAGCCCCCTCGCCTCCTCCTCCCTCTTCTCCGCCGCCGTCTTCTCCGGCACCCCTCCGAGCGCCTTCCCCTTACCCACGCGCCTCTCGCGCCGCTGCGCCTCCTCGATCTCGCTCTCCCTGCGCAGCCGCTCCGTCTCCGCCCTGCGCCGCCTGGTCTCCGCCTTCTCCTCCTCGGCCCGCTCGGCCCTCTCGCGCTGCTCGCGCTTCTCGACGTCCGCGCGCGACAGCGCCGTCGGCACGCCCGCAAGCTCCCAGTCCCAGGCTGCGTCGCCGAGCTCGCCGCGCGCGGCGCGGAAGGCGTCGCGAGTCGCACGGTCGCCGGCTAGGCTGAAGGGCGTGCGGGCGTCGTCGCTCAGGATGGTGGGGTCGGCGCGGGCTTTGGTGAGGAGGGCGAGCACGACTGGTGCGGCGTTGAGTGAGGCGGCGAGGTGGAGAGGCGTCGGGGTGTGGTAGTTTGGCGGGGCGAAGTGGAAGGTCGGGGGTAGGTTGTTGGTGCTGAGGTAGCTGAGCAGGGCGGGGATTTTGGAGCGGCGGATCAGTGATGTTAGTTGCGTGGTGTGCAGGGCGGCCGCTTCGTCTTCTTTGGAAGGTTTCGGCGGTTTGGTGGGTTTGGCTGGAGGCGTGGAAGGCGTGGAAGGCGTGGAGGCAGTCGATGAGGTGTTGAGAGCGGCGAGGGCGGCTTCGTCTACCGTGCTTGTCTTTACTCGTGTGAGTTCGGTAAAGGAGCGGATGAGCTCTGCTTGGGTTGCGCGCCGTGTGCTGAAGGGAAAGCTCCGATTTCGGGGGTCGTTGTTGCGGAGAACTTGTCCTTCATATGGGCCAAATAGCGTTCGTCGATTTGTGCTCCCAGTGGCGCGAATGAATAGAAGTTCTGCAGTGTCAATCATGCTTTTCCATTCTTTAAGCAATTCCCGCACTTCATTGGTGAGCGCTGCTTCGTTATATCGACGCAGTGATGAACCAGCAGAGTGCGCCGCGCCTTTTGAGGCATCGTTGGCAGACTGCGAACCACCTTGCTTTCGGCGCGTGGTGTATCTATGAAAAGTTTTGTGGGCAATGACAGTAGCTTGACGCTCGTCTACGCCGGTATGCTTTTTACCAATCTTGGGGGCAAGAGAAACGACCATAGCGGCGAAATGGCCACCGCCGATCATGCAAAGGAAGTAGTGAGGACTTGAAGTTGCGTCTGGCAGAGGCACGCCACCCTCTGAAGTTGCTCCTTTGGGCTTGGTAGCTGGGGTGGGTGATAATTGTTTTCTACGCACTGTATCGACGATGTGGGATTCTTCCTCTTGCTCAACGTCTGAAAATATAGCGCAGTAAATACCTAGAGACACATTTTCCGGTAAAGATGTCGTTGTAAACCAGAATAAGGGAGGCTTTCCAGAACCTCTTTTCCGCTTTGTGGTTGTGAAATCGTCGAATCCTGGATTTGATATTTTGGCTTGCTTCTTGAGTAATGCACTCAGTGTAGAATCTTTAGATTTAACCGCATCTTCATTCTCATCTTCATCTTCGTCCGACTCAGAAGATTCAGACCCTGATATACTTTCTTCCAGCTCTACGACTAATTAGCCCCGCCACTGATTTTGGACCTGGTGTACTAACGTCCGATGAGATTTTCAAACTCTGCCTCTTCCACTGGTTTTAACCCTTTCATCTTCTGCTTTAAATTATACCTATGTAGATCGGACTGCACATGACTGCGTTGTTCTTGTACGGTAGGAAATGTCAGGTTGCAAAGATTGCACGAAGTAGCCTTCGTAGGACCTCCGTCATCGGGTTCTGGTTTTCCCGCCGGTTCATTTGATGGCGTTGGGGTGTTTGATTGTGTTTCTTTTATGGGTCGACCGCCTTGGTCCTTAAGGGTAAGAGTCTTGAGAATTTCCTCCGGGAGGTCGAAGACTGGAATAATAATTAGTATTGCAAGACTAGGACAAAGGAACGTAGCTCACCATACAGCGGCCGCTGCAGAAGCTGCTCTCCTTTTTGCGCCATGTCTTCCCGTATTCTGGCTCCTCACTGGGCTGTGATGTGCTGCCTGTTGAAATTTGAAGATGAGAGATGACGGTATGTATAGTGCTGTCTACGTCAGTGCTAGAAGGACGGGCTAGGGCGGCACGAAATCAGCTGGCCTCGCGATAATGAAATGCGCTTACTCACGACTAATAATCCCCTTACACAATTTCTCGATCATAAAATGTGATGGTAAGGACTATATATATTCCACAGACGGTATCCCCTTAGTACTGACTCCTCTGACTCATATCATTGTAACCCAGCCGCATGCTTCATAGCTCCTAAAGCCCTGCACCATCAAGACAACTTCACGCGATGCCATCTATCCTCATACTTTCTCTCTACGGCTTCTCCTTCTCCTCCCGTCAACTCTACCAGCATCTTCTCCCGACGTTGTTGAGTAAAGCAAACGTGCACGAATCCATCACCATAGAAGATGCTCAAAACTATATTTCGACGGGATGGCCGTCCATCATCCTTGTTACCGACCCCGCTATCACTTTTGAAGAGGAGGAGAATCAACTACTTCTTGAAACCCTAGTTAGATGGACTAAGAATGGTGGAAAGACCATATTGATGGGCTTCTTCGCCTCAACTGTTGAGTGGCCGAGCCTTGACACCTTGTTCAATGCCTATTTCGGTCTTCCCTGGAGAGCAAATAGATATGAGAGTAACGATATTCTCCTTGTAAAAAATTTGAATGGACTTCGGTCCCGAACACTATTCTCTACATTCTATAACAAGGCTCTATGGTTAGAGAATGTTGCCGTAGAGCACGCAGTCTATACCACGAAAGCACCGTTGACACTGGCCTACGCAGCATATGCACCAGTTGATTTTGGATGGCTTGGGTACATTGGGGATGTGGGTTTTGCTGAAGAACCGGAGCATTTAATACTAGCCATGTGCCATTTAGATGGTGCAGAAATCTAATATATCAGCATATGTTTAGGAAAGTCTACGAGATCTTTTACTTAGGGCATGTTCGGTTGCAGCTCCAGATTTAATCTGGAGGCTTCAGAACCGAGTTGATCTGGAGCTTCAATCTAATCTGGAGGTGTCTGTTCGGTCAATCTGACTTTCTAATCTGGAGCTCCTCCAGATCGGCAACCGCGTCAAATTCGCACCCTTTACCGTATATAGTAGTTAAACTTAAGCTCTTAGCGTCAGATCAATCTGGAGCTTTTTTCTCCAGAAGGGCAGGCCTTACTAAGGGGGGGGAATATTACGGCACTGGCAGAACTTTGCGGTCACGTGACTAGAGGGCCGCATAAAAGAACCCTACTTCGACCAGCGCTGCTCTTCTTCTCCTTTCCTTTCTCTAGCTTTAGATCCTTGTTTATAGACAATCCAATCGTACAAGCTTGCATACGTCCTTCTTGCTGTGCTCATGCCTCGATTGACTGAGTCGCTAACACTTTCTAAGTCAGTAGAATTGAATATTGGGTCGGTAGAACAAAATCTATATCATTAGAAGTATAATTTGTAGGCATGGCTAATCAAAATATATTTATTGAATCTATAGAGTGGTGTTTTAGTGTTGCGCGCACGGGCCAATTTCCGTAGGACGCCACCGTTGTAAGGGATTAGAATTTAGACTTGGTGAAATCCACTCCCCCACATGCGCTGCTTCTCCGGCGTTGGTAAAACACCAATACCAATAAGATACTTTACATTGCTCCTTACAACCTCCTTCATTCTGGCCCCATCAGCAGCCGCGGGAACTTTTTTCGACCCAATGATCGAGCTTCCTCGTTCTAGGATATACAGTACTGGAAACAGCGGATGTGATTCCAAGCCAGCCATAATGGCTGCACGCATGCGTTTCAGCCACTCCGCATATGGTAGGGGCTCCAACACGAAGCCAAAGTCCTCACGCAAGACGTTCCAGAAATCGGCGATAAATAGACCTTCCAGCAACTTCACGACGGTTTGACTTGAGTCCCTTTCCATTCTGGAAATACCAGCCAAGACACCCTGCGCGACACGGGCTTTATCTGCGACAAAGATCCAATGGTGGGCCTCATCTTCGTTATACGCACCAATCTCAAGGCAACCTGCAACGAGCCGCCAAATGAAGTCGCTCCGGTTTGCCAGCCCATTATTAGCGTTACCGATAATATAGCCTGGCTTAACAATCCTAAGATGCCTTGCCCCAGAATCCAGCCGGCTAGCGAAGCGCTTCACAATAAGCTCTGCCATTAGCTTTGATTGTTCGTAGCCTCCCGCGGATTCTGCATGCATGGCCATCTGTTGGTCGTCATCTTCGTCCGCAGAAACCTGCTGACCGCCGGAGACGTAGACAAAGCTACTTACTGATCTGGATTCAGCCATTAATCTGAGCAGAGAGGATGTAGAATCAACATTAGCAGCTTGTAGTGTCTCGTAGTCGAGACTGTAGTGAACATGGGCACCGTTCTGGATAATGGCGTGAATGCAGCTGTCCGACGCTGATTCGCCTCGGAGACATTTAAGTTGACCATCGCTGAGCCCAAGGTTGGCTTTAATTAAGTCGCCCTTCCAAACTTGAATTCTAGATGCATGGTCGTCCTGCCACCAACCCTCGAAACTAGCCCTTTTAATAATACGCTGCATTGCCTCACTCTCGCTCGGATCACGGACCAAGATGCGAGCGCATATCCCTGGAAATTCCATGAGCTGACGCAATATCTCGATTCCCAAGTATCCGGTGCTTCCTGTCAGGAAGACATTGCGGATAGGTGGATATATTATCGGCATAGTGTTCAGTGCCCTAAAATTTTCGTAACATGACATAACTACCTGAATGATGCGGCTAGTCTCTTTAAGAACATCAATTTTCCGGTAACAGTCCATGGAATCTTGTCCGCGTTGATCTATGAGACTTGCAAGTGTTCGAATGGTGACCTTGGAACTCAGCAATATTGACATAGGTACTTTTACACCAAAAGCCTGCTGTAGGAAGATTGAGAGAGAGATTAATTGAATTGAATTTACACCAGCTTGTTGCAGGGCAAAGTCATGTCCTTCGAGTGCAAGCCGATATGCACAATCTTTCCCACCTAGCATGTCAGCAGCTTTGTGGCTGATTACTTTTGCCGTAGACTCTGAGTTTTCAAGAGGTTGCAATGATCCGATCTGCCCTACGGAATTGATTTGTGCCGGTCTTGTTTTCATATTAGCAAGCCAGCTGTTGACCCGACGTCTCTCCAACTTCATCGAAGCAGTAAGTGGCATACCTGCAACTACCAGGAGAGCAGATGGAAGCATGTACCGAGGTACAAGACCAGAGAGCTGCTCAATCACGACCGCTAGGGTTAGAGATTCCGTGGAGATGACGGTTATCGGTTGATTCTCAACCTTTGTAACCCCAGTCTCTCGTAGCTGAACAATAGCGACAAGATCATCTTGGAAACAGCCTTCTTTAGGAGCAGCTACCATCGACATACCGACATTAGGGATCTTAGACAGATGATGCTCGATCTCACCCAATTCCACGCGTTGCCCATGGCGTTTAATCTGCAAATCCCGCCTTCCGACGAAGTCAAAGGAGCCGTCCATGGAATCCAGGTTGTACTTTAAGAGGTCGCCTGTTTTATAGTATCTTTGATAATCTGTTGCATCCGCCCACGACGGTTGTATTATAAAACTTGAGGAGGTTTTGGTTGGATCATTAAGATATTCGCGTGCCATGCTTGGTCCAGCAACTATCAACTCCCCTATCGCCCCAATAGGTACCAATTTATTATAATCCGCCGGGTCAACAAGCCAACAAGAGCTGTTAGGTGGTAGCCCGACCGTTTCAGCCCTACTCCAGTTTGGATCGACCTTATTGATCATGCAAAACCCAACTTCTGCAGGACCGAATGCATTAAAGAGAGTAACTTTCCCAGCCCATCGCTTCATAACGTCTTGTTTAAGAGCCTCTCCAGCTAGTATCAATGTCCGAAGGGTTGGGACTGACTCTGGATCGATGAGGCTTGCAAAGGAAGGAGTCAAGAGTGCCAGCTCAACCTTCAAACTTCTGATGACACGGGTGACATCGAATTTCCGATCTTCTTCTGAGGGTATGCACACGCAACCCTTGAATGTTAGGGTAGTGAAGATATCAATGACAGCGACATCCCAGGTGTATGCGGAGAATTGCAACACACGCGCGTTATGATACCCTAGTTCCTCACCATGCGCCAAAGTGTGGGTACAGATTGCGCGATGTTCCTGTATAATACCTTTTGGACGACCGGTAGAGCCTGAGGTGAAAAGGACAAGAACGGGGTCGGAAGGATGCACGGAAGGAAATTGAAAACCATCAATAGATTGTTCTTGAAATGCTGCAACCGTTTCTGGGCAGACTACAACGACCTGCTCGACCAGATCACGGAATTTGGACCCGTATGAGTTGGACGTGAGTATAATTTTGGCATCCACGTCATCGCAGATTTCCTTAATCCTCGATAGTGGATGTTCGGGATCCAGAGGGACGAATGCACCTCCAGCTTTCAAGGCTGCTAGCATTGCCACAACGGTCCAACAACTCTTCTCGAACGCGAATGGCACGAATGTGCCTCTGCAGACTCCGATGCCAATGAGATGTTGGGCCACGCTCGTAGAATATGAGTCCAATTCTTGGTACGTCAAAACGCCGTCCCACGCGCAGACTGCTTCGGCGCCCGGCACCGAGTTCACGGAATCGTTTACTAAATGATGCAAACAATCGTTCCGTAAGAACAATGCATTTGAATTCCATGATTGCAATGTTCTCTTATCGACGTCACTTATGAACTCTCTAGGGATAGAAGCGTCATTACCAGCTTTAATTAATGTCATCAAGATCTTTCTCAAAGTATGAGTTATAGCGATACCGAAATGCTGTGGAATTGCAGCAAGCCGAAAACTGATCGAGATATCGGTAGAGATATCTAGCAAGTCGGTAACAAAAACTAAATCAAGCTATTCCGTTTGATTTATTTGTTAGTGAGACACGAACCCCAGGAACGTTGCCAAGACATAGACTTACAGTATACACGGATTCGGTTTGTCTTCTAGAATTTTTCTGCCGAGAGACATGCATTGCAGTGTTCATTTGATTTTCTTCAATTACGTGAGGAGATACAGTGTGACTTGAGACATCACATACACCAGAAGATTGCTTGCCAAATCGGCATATGGTGGCCTTCGCAAATTCACCGTCTAGTGTTCGGCCATCAATCATGGCGAAGGAAGCTACATCCTCTCGAGTGTAGCTGCGCAAAAGAAGAGCCCAGGCCACCTGTAGGAAATGAATTCGTGATTCGAAGGATGGGTTTGTCCTCGTTGCAAGTCGGTGCAATTGTGCTACTGGAAGTGAAGAGAAATCAGAAATATTCTCCCCACTCCGGCTTGCCATCGTGGGAAAGCGGCAAGGTTCGAAAGTTTGTCCAGAGATTGTTGCATCTAATTCTTGAACAGTGTGGGCCCCATCTTCTTCTGACGTCGCATGCTCGCATAAATCCACTGCTGAATTAACTCGAGTCACCCTCGAGACTTCGATGGAGCACGATTCTCTGCCAGCACTAATAACATGCATTTCACAGCAAGAGACTGAGGGCTTGATTTTCAAAGAGGACATCATAGCCACAGGATTCGTAATTATGATAGTCTCTATCGATCGCAAGATCAAAAGATAGAAAGAATAATGACTGTCTCATTGCAAGAGGCTCTAGAGCCTCACTATATACACTAGGTAGGTGGCAAATGCTGACGTCGATACCGACGTCGATTTGAAACTGTTACCTCATTGCTACTGGATCGTCATTGCCACTTAGTTGATAATAGGTAATGGAAAGGTAATAGAAACAGTATGAAGTCATAAAGTGATAGTTAGGCAACTAGAACAGGAACAGGGCAATCGGCAAAATCCGACCTGGATTGGCAGTCTCCACGGCGAGCGAGAGTACGAGACTGTAGGCTTTGAGTGTAGGGTACCAGTGTTCAAGATGCAACTGAACGGGATTCAGCTGCTCAAGTTGATTTAAGCACCGCTGAATACTTCACTAAGTTAAAAAAGTTGCAGTTCATCGATGCAAACTCCGTAACTAGACTGCGAAGTTTGCACATCTTCAGCACAATTCTGGTTACACTGAACTCGGATGGGCATCCAAAGCTGTACGTGTTTTTTTAGTCAATATCCTATTCTATATGCTTGGATGCCTTGATATTAATTGAGTGTTGCGTCATTAATTCATGTACTTCGTAACCCAAATTCGAATTATCGGTTTTTGGCACAGCCACCTATGCACTACATTAGCTACACGAAGACGATTCTTGGATTCTAGAGAGCAGATATTAGAGCGGCGTTAGCAAGTAATGGCATGGTATGAAACCCTGTTTCTCATACTCTCCACACGGTCCTCCTGTGGCTTCAGTGGTGTGACACAATTACCTCATCTCTCAATTCTGCTGCATGCGCAGTGATTTAGGATGAAAACTGAAACTTTCATATGCGGATCCTCTTTAGAACACTTGGTGAATGCGACCCAGAGAGAAACTATTACGTACGAAACAAGGAACAGATCGGAATAGGGCGTCGAAGAGCGGCACTAAAAATACGGGAAGATCTCACAGTGGTTTATATACCATGTAAAAGTAAGAACCCGATAGATTTTGCAGGATTGTATGAACCAAAGCAACAACCCGAGAAAATTTGATTATTGTGTATTGAGGGCCGTGATATAGTGTTCCGTGTTCTACCTTGGCTCTCTATAGGACGAATAGTGTGTTACGCCATTTCGAATCCTTTCAAGCCTCATGATAGAGATGAGGCAGTGGCGAGGCTCTCTGAAGTTGAATCTAGGCATCGATGGCAATTGACGAGCAAAAGAAGCACTAGAACTAGGTTGTGATCATTAGGTCTAGCTCTTGCTCATCTTTAGCTCCCGGAGTTCAGTCAGCCACCTATGTAACTAATAGAACTACTATATGCATCCCATGACGGGAAGGCCGGTCGTCAGGAGCGGGCCACAACAGAGAGCTCTCTTAGTACGCCATCCACTCATCCTGCACAAATACTACAAACACATAAGGTAACACTACGCTGAAGCGATAGATGCGACTGCTGCTCTAGATAAGATCAATAGACTCTACCTTCCTCTCATCCCATGCCTCACCAAACATTACGCCATGAACGTATGCTTCCCCAACCAAAAGCCAGCCATGCTTGCTCGGCCGCAAGATACATGGAGTCCGACCAGCATCAACCAACACGACAGAGTCTCCTATCGCCCCTTTCTCAGGGACAAGCACCAGGAATCCCTTCGACGTCCTACCCAGCCGCCGATGGTGGATCAGGCAGTTACTCGTGACAAGCGGGTTCTTATACACCTGGTATTCAAAGTACCGGTCCAGGAACGTAACGGATGCCAATGCGAAGCCCGTGAATACCCAGTAGAAGACGCGCAGCTTGTGTACCCCAAATGCACGGAGGTAGTAGACCAGGCGGGTTCGCCGCAGGACGTGCATGAGCTGCTGGTAGTGCCCCAGGACCTCGTCATCCGGAATTCGTGCGCCACATAGGGTAGTGCAAAACGCGAGAAGATCGTTCGGTCCTGTTAGGGAGACGGTGCGCTGGGCCAGAGCTTCCCAATGGAGCAGAGTCTCACACCAGCCTCCGATATAGTAGCAGCCGCGGAGAAACCAGTACCAACTCACAAACCACGCGGGAGCGTAGGCCGAGCCGTTTGAGGTTGCAGTTGTCCTGACCTTGTGACCTTCGAAGGGTAGTCCGAGGAATAAATCAGCGAGAGCCGTACAGGGCTCGGTGAGCTCTGTAATCTCGTCTAATACAAGCCCTGAGACTGATAGTGTGCGATCATCCTTCAGAGATGGTCGTCGGTTCGCTCTGTGAGAGCACTTGAAGTCCAGGCGGGAGTCAACTGCTCTATGTAATTCGCGAACGAGTGTTGAAGGCCGAATGATTGGGAGGTACAGGAACTTGGTCTGTTCCCGCCAATCCGGCACCCAGCTGGGAAAGCTGGCATCTGCGGCAATTGTTGCACCGTTATATACATTCAAGAGGTCATACGGAGTGTTATGTAGTAGAAGAGTGGCAGCAACCTGCCGATAGCATTCCTCCACACTGATCCCATAATCTACCAGAATGCCCCCCTGGTACGGTTCTGGCTCCATGAGATTGAGGAGGGAGTACACTTTGTCTCGTGCGTCTGTGGCCTTGAAAGTCCGGAACTGAATAAGCAGCTCCAGGAGAGAAAGTTTGGCCCCAGCCTGGACCGCCGCCCTCACCTGGAACAGGGAAGCACGGTCCGCAAATACGCCTGCTGCGAGAACTCCTTCATCAAGAAGATCTCTGCGTCCTGTCGTTCGAGACGTCTCTTCAATTGTGATATCATAGCATCTTTTAAGCGCGTACTCTGAGGACAAAAACCTGCCACAAAGGAAGAATATTTCGCGAGCGAAGGCAAACTCTTGTATTACCCAAACTCGGTGCCACCATGGTTTGTCAAGGACGCGATATACGGAGGCGACTACTTCGCTCGGAACGCCATGAAAATCTCGATCATCCTGTACCTCGGGTTGGTGGGCACTGTCTGGTATATCGTGGCGATAGCGAAGGGACGTGCCGGGCTTATTTGTCTTAGGGTATACGCCATCGAGATCGTCTTCGTGATCGATCTGCTGGAAGAACCAGAATGCCAAGTGTGTGTCATCGTCCTCTGAGCCAAGCCACACCAAGACTCTTTGAGCCCGCATGTATATATCTCCCATCAACTTGACTTGATGTTCTCTCTCCTTCAAATCGTCTTGGTTAATGCACAGAGCATCAATCCACATGGTTTTCATTCGACTTTGTGATCTAAGATGCTGGAGAGCCTTGTGGAGGTTTTTCGTAACAAAGTGTATTGAGCCGTTAAGGGTAATCGGTACTCTCTCACTCAAGTCCCCCCAGCAATATGACAGGGCTTCATAAGGTCTGCCATCATGAAGCTGGCAAGCTTGCACCTCGACCACAATTCTTTCGTCAAACCTGTGAACGAGGGGTTGGAGCGTAAGCAGCCTGAACCAAGGCCCTCCCGACAGATCCTGGATTTTACGATACATTTAGGTAATTTCGAGATACTATGTCATTACCTGCAGTATCCGAAAGCTTTCTTACGCGCTGATAGAATATATCAATGCAAGCAGTCGTCGAGTCTATCCGTGATTAGGCTGTCTGTGTAAGGGGGGTTGCTAAGACTGGCTCACGGAAGCGCTAAGAAAGGGACGAGAGGAAGGGTAGATAGTATATTGCTATCTAGGTAGGGACTGAACCTTCAGTCCAGGGGGCTGCGGCCGACAGAGTTTTCCTCTGAGGCTTCGCATGCCACTAGCATACTTTAAGCATACAGGGCGCAAGTGTGTATACGCTAGCTGTCTCACTCGTTACAGTCTAGAGTAGCCACTTCAGGCTGAGATACTCTTCACCGAGTACAGTCAAAACTCTTTATAACGATGCGGGTCGTACGGCCGACCGTATCGTAATACCAATGGTATTGTTATACATAGAGTCACGTATTAGGTTAATAAGGAGGAAAAAGGAGGCCGGTACGTGGCCGGGTACCCTAAAAGGGTGTAGGGCATCTACCTCACGGGCCAAGTAGGGCCCCTCCCATACAAAATCTCTCCTGGTTATAACGATTTTGGTAGGGAAAACTTAACGATATTGTAAATAGTCAGTATATTATAATATTACACCAAAAACACTTTGATCAAGGGGTGTAGATCGTAATATAGAGTACATCATTGTAATCAAATATCGTACTAAAGGGGTTTAACTGTATGCGAGTCGGTGAGGCTCGCCAGCCGCACGCAACGCCTGCAATTAGTGAATACTAGCCAATCTTTTATCTCAGTAAGCGACTCACGGCAAACGAGACAGGAAATCTCGCTAGTACTTAACTAGTATAGCTTTACATAAAACCCCTACTAGCTTTTTTAAACCCCTGCTAGCGTTATATAACCCCTGTATTTAGGCTTGCTATCTCGCTTGCCTTTGGCCAACTCATTATCGAACGCGACGCGACTAAAGAGCAATATATCTCCGCCAGTTAACTAGTTAACCACTTTAAAAGGTAATGGATTGTATTTTAAGGGCCGCTTTATTTATCTATATACTTATTTATGCATTTTAACTAATATAAAGTTCCAAAATTAGGGGTCGAAATTTCTTGACGAGTCTTATTGGGTCGACTCCGCGAATCCTCTCCCCCCTCAAGACCTAGCTATATACTGGCCGAATAAAACGCTAACCACCCCACAGCTCTGGAGCCACGTTAGATGGTCCCAAACCCCAAAATGGCAAGCACCAGACGGTTCGATAGAGCTTTGAGCAAAGCTTCGATAGAGCTTCGAGCAGAGCTTCGAGCAGAGCTTCGAGCAGAGCTTTGTGCAAACGTTTGTGCGGACGTTCGTGCAGACGTGGAGACGTTCGTACGGACGATTATATAGGCGATTGTAGAGCCGTTCGTAGAGACGTTTATAGAGACGATTATAAGACTTCCTAGTATATCAGTTCTGGGGGCGCGTCGGTGTCTACCTAAATACTAGAAGCGCGTAACTCGTGCGGAAGTTTTATAGCCGTTACCCTAATAAGCCTAGGCCCCTAAAGTACCTTAATAAGTAGATAGAGTGCTAAAATAGCAAAGATAATAAGCTGCCTATTAAGCATTAAGATAAAAATACCCTATAGATATAATACGGACGTATAAAGCCTAAGGGCAGGCTTTTTTAGAGGGGGGGGTAATATTACGGCGCTAGTAGAAACTAATAAATATTAGTAAAAACTGGTAAATTATAGTTAATAGATATTAGTAGATTATAGCGGATAGTCGCAGACAGCTTTATATAGTTTTAGATAACTGCCGTTACGTAACTAGAGGATTGTATATAACGTTAAGCGGCGCCGCCCTTTGTTTCCTTTCCTTTCTCTAGCTTTAAATCCTTATTTATAGACAATCCAATTGTATAGGCTTACGCAACCCTTTTGCCGTGCTCGTGCCTTAATTAACTAAGTCGCTAATACTTTTGTTAGCGACTTAGTCAATTAAGACATAAGCATAGCAAAAGGGTCGCGCAAGCCTGTACGATTAGATTGTCTATAAACGAGAATCTAAAGCTAGGGAAAGGAAAGGAGAAGAAGAGTAGCGCCGTTCGGTGTTTTATAAGATCTTTATATTACGTAATCGCAATATACGGCAATCTATAGTAACTTGCCGGTGCGAAGTTCTACCAAGTTCTATTAGTGCCGTAATATTACCCCCCCCTCTAAAAAAGCCTGCCCTTAGGCTTTATTGCTAAAAGTCTTAGTAAGAGAATCTAACTAATTAGATAACTTTAACCACTAGTTAAAGTTCCTAGATATTTTAATACTTTATATAACTAAGAAATTTCTAAGGCGTTCTTATCCTCATATTCTTTTAGTAGTTTATTATCTTTATTATACTAGCATTATATCTACTTATTTAGGTACTTTAGCGGTCTAGGCTTATTAGGGTAACGGCTATAGAACTCCTAAAGCTTATAGGGACTACCTATAAAGTTCTATATAGGGTACTAAGTAGGGTTTAAGTTATATCCTTTCTAACTAATATAATACTTTAATGTTCTCTTTATAAGTTTATAGGCTAGCATTTCTTTAATTTCTTATTTATTATTGCTATTAACTTAAATTAGTAGGGGAGGTTTATTCTTTTATCTAGGTAGTAGGTTATTTATAGCTTTCTATAGCTTATCTAGTAAGAAGATAGGGTAAACTTTAATTAAGTCTAGGAGCTTAATTTTATATAAGTTGCCTACTTTATTAAGAATCTTATATAGTCCTATTATTTTATAGTCTAGCTTACGGCTAGGCCGTTCTATTTTTTAGTTCTTTATTATAACCTAGACCATATTACCTATAGTAAAGTTAGGCTTACGCCTATACTTATTTACCTACTATTTTATTAATTTTTAGGCCTTTTTTAGGTTTATATAGGGTACTTTCTAAGCTTCTTTTAAGCGCTTAGCGTACTGCTAGGCTTCCTTATAAGATAGTTTTTTGCGTATAGTCTAGGGCCCTTCTAGTCTTTCCTAGTTAAAGCTTATATAGGGTAGGTAACCTATTTCTAGTTAAATAGGGGTAAATCCGGTAGAGTTGTAGGGTAGGATTACTTAGGTATAGTCTATTAAGGGTAATAGTTTAGCCTAGTTATCTTAGAAGTAGTTAATAAAAGGCCGGAGTCTCTAGTCTAAGTATTAATTTATAATCTCCGTTTAACCGTCTATCTGGGGGTAATATACTATAAAAAGCTTTAACTTAATGCCTAAGATTTAGGTAAACTTATTTTAAAAAGCTAATATAAACTATAGCCCGTGGTTAGATATAATAGTGTCTAGTAGTCTATAAATATAGTAAATATAGTAGATATATAGTCGGGCTGCCTCTTTAGCATTAATATTTTTATAATAGGGAATTAAAAATAGGCGCTTGCTAAAGCGGTTAATTAGGATTATAACTATATTATATCTGTTACGGTCTAAAAGTAGCTTATAAAAGTCTATAGAGATATATTACTAGGGGCGGTTAGGTATTAGGAGGGATTTTAATAGTCCTAGGGTCTTATTTTATAGAATTATAGACCTATAGTAGTTATTGCAGTTAATATCTATAATTATTTTAGGCTAATAGTAGCGGTTGCTAATAATCCTACGGGTCTTATTTTTTCTAGGGTAGGCCGTAAAGACTTAGGCATATACTTTAGCAATAAGCCAAGTCCGTAAGTTCTATTCCTCTACTACTACTAGCCGTTTGCGGTACTTAAGCAGTCTACTTTTAAGGGACTATAGGCTAGAGACGTTCTTTACCTTTTTATAGTACTCCTATAGAGAAGGGGCCGTATAGTTTACCTATAGTAGTTTATTAATAAGGTCTAGTTCTATAAAGTTAATAGGGTATATCTTAGTATCTAAAGAGTCTATATTTAGTTCTACTTATATCTAGGAGTTAAGGTGCTCTAGTTATAGTAGCGCTTAGGTCTATAATAAGATCTTTACGGCTATCTAGTTATTTATATCCTATTTACGCCTTATAAGAGCGTCTATACGGTTAGTAGCGCCTGGCCTATATATAATTAGGAAGTTAAACTAAGATAGGGTATCTACCTAGCGCGCCTATTAGGCTATAAGGGCCTTTATTATTATAAAATATTCTAAGGCCTTATAATCGGAAACTATCTAAATAGACTTAGGGGTGCCTTCTAGTTAAGCTCGCTAGTGCTAAAAGCTAGAGATAATAGCTAGCATTTCTTTGTCGTAAATTAGGTAGTTTAGCTCTATATCTACTATAGTCTTTAAATAGTAAGCAATAGGGTGCTATTTTCTATTTATCTACTTTTAGGAGTAAACGCTAGCTATAATACTATCTAAGGCATCAGTTTCTAGCATTAAGGGCCATTTTAGGTTAAAGTAGGCAAGTAAAGGAGTAGAAACTAGTCGTTTCTTAAGCTTATTAAAGGCCTACCTATATACGGTATTAAAGTAAAAGGGCCAGTCCTTATAGGTAAGTAGGTTTAGTAGCTAGGTAATCCTACTATAGTTCTTAATAAAGCGTTAGTAGAAGTTATAGAACCCTAAGAATAACTGCACCCCCTTTATAGTCCTTAGGGGTACCCATTAGTTAATTATAGCCGTCTTTTTTAGGTCTGCCTTAATCCCATTTATACTAATAATAAACCCTAGATACTTTATACGCTTAATACTAAATTCTAACTTTTTAATATTGGCTTAGAGGCTAGCTTCCTAAAGCCGTTATAGGACTTTATAGATATACTCTTTATATTCTAGTTCGTTTTAAAGTA
>Ga0307515_10002381_pt1 | contig 41023 bp, 56 predicted proteins | sample 17_EM_MG_FD_194513 | JGI IMG/M metagenome (GOLD analysis project Ga0307515, IMG submission 194513) | Populus trichocarpa ectomycorrhiza microbial communities from riparian zone in the Pacific Northwest, United States - 17_EM | ecosystem: Host-associated > Plants > Roots > Unclassified | place... | reverse complement strand
GCGCCTGTCGAGGCACTCTTCCGTTCCCTGATTCTCGTGCTTATGGATAATGCCACGTCGGAGTACTCTTTCATCACCCGGTTCTTCGATAGAGAGGCGAAATCTCCGGCCGTCATGCCTTTATCAGCATTATCACCCTTAAGCCCTCGACAAGAGGAAGGCAACACGGTGTCAGAAAAGGTGGAATCTCCCTTTGCGACGGCCAGAGCACCCTCGACGTCTATGTCTACTCTACAAGCGGCAGAGGTGCAAAGACTTAAAGAGGATCAAGCATACTTCGATAATATCTTCAAACAGGTCATGGAACCAGTTCTACAGTACACCGAAGTGAGTATGCCACCCTACATCTACCATGCACTTATGCGGTTTATCCAGACCTTCATCAAATCGGCAATCGACCCAGCACCCCCGGCGGTTCCACTGCTCACCATGATTCGTCTCAACGAAGCAGCCTTCGGGGAGGTCGAACTACGAAGGTGCCCCCCGTTGGAAACCTTTTTGCTCAGTCTACGGATGTCGATGTGGCCGGTTTTCCAGAAGGAAATGAGCGCGCATGTCGACAGTCTGAAGGCTCTGGCGGACTCTGCAGGAGGTTCATTCTTGACTCGAGGCAGTGTTAAGGATTCAAATGTGCAAGCAGTATGTTGTACTTTTGACAGTCACACGTGCCATTGGACTTAAACTCCTCAGGTCGCTCATCGATACGCCATCCTCTTCGCTTCGATGCTGGCCTTGATAGAGGACGACGACGAACCAATGCTCTTTACGAAGTGCGTTTGGCCCAGCGATTCTGTCCTGCCTGACTCTGTTCGTGCAGTCTAATGCGCTTGCGACAAGAACTTGTCCGCTTGATCACAAGCCAGGCAAGTAAGGCCAGAGGTCCAACGCAAGCCGCCGCATACCAATCCACCATGTATGAGGGCTTGCTGCAAACCCTAAGTGTATGTCCTCACTTATGGGCAATCTCGATGTGCCATTAATATCTGTGCGTAGGTCGGCCCTCGACCAGTAATACACCCAAGAGCGCAAATGGAGACGGCGTTCTGGCGAGAAAGAGAAGAGGAGGCCAGAAGGCGCCTCGCCTCGACTCAAGGCTGATCTATCAGAAGCTCGATGTATGCTAGAATGCTATCAAAATATCCGTGGCTACCAAACTCATCCAATCATCACCGTGACCCTTTCTCATACGCTCAATAAGGAGGGTCAAGCAAATTGGTGGGGGACCCAGTTTTCCCGTGGGTATCCGCATCATCTCCAGCGGGAGAGTCCTTTTCCTTGCTCTTTCCCTTGCCGTCAACGAATGAGGGAGATCTTTGCATGGGGAAGGGAGCACGCAATAAGGAGACACCCGATTGCTTCCCGATTCCTAGCTTGTTGAGTACATCTCGTACTTCATTCGGCTGACCCTTTCCCTTTCGAGCCTTGATCCTACTGACAGCTGGGTGCTGTACTCCTGTGGTACTGTCTTGAAGTGCAGAGAGGGGATGGAGGTTCGAGCCCCTTCCATATGCTAAACTAGATGCGCGATCCCACGTAGAAATCGACGCTCGTGATGCCAGAGCCGGGTTTGATATTGCCCCCCGACCGGAAAGCGCTTGCCGTAGGTCCGAAACCCCAACAGCCGGACCCGAGTGTGCGATACTTGCAAGTGAAAGATTCTCGATGTGCATGAGAGCGGGCGACAGTTTGAGGAAGGAGGCATCAGGGCGCAGGATATCTTGGCTAGCCACTTGCTCGACCGCTGCAGGTGATAGGCTCAATATATATCAACAACCAAAGCAGGTACATTACTTACACTCCTTGAGTGCGAGTTCGATTGTCCACTCGATAGTGAACCGACAGAGCAAGCCACCCCGGTCCAATCCAGTGATTGCCTGCAAGGCAGAACTAGAGGCCAAAGCCGGCAATGCCACCTCTGGATCAATACACGGTAAATAGGGAGGCCCCTGCACTTCAATCGGGTTGCTTGGGAAGTCAATCGGCTCCTCGTGGCCATGGAGTGTGGAAAGGCGTAGGTGGTCGAGTTGAGGAATTAGATGTGGCTGCAACTCTTCGTATGTTCGCCTGGAAGTCTCTAGGATCGAGGGGACATCCCAGATATGGCCTACCATCATCCATACGACACATATCAACTCCCTAGCGGCTTTCGTCCGCTCTGAACCTAACTCCTCAGCACATATCCTTTGATCCAGTGCTAGTAGCATTGGTACACCTGTAAGAAGTGCACGGGTTGGTACTTGCTGGTGCGCACAGAGTAAGAGCTCCCTCAGCAAGGCGAGATCCGAGAGAGTTGGGGAGGGCACTGCGGGGTTGTTCGCGGGTTCCAACAAGGACATCGCAAAGGAGATCTTCCTTCCCCTGTGTGCGTGATGGTGCCTATGCCGGTTGGTAATTTCCAATGGTATGTTCGAGGAGCGTGGCGACTCCTTGATGGAGCTCGCAGCAGTGCTTATGGTGGAAGGTTCAGAAGGGCCGAGTAGCTCTACAGGATTGGCATGTGGCGCATCCTTTGCTATTGGCGACGGGGGGTTGGACGTCGATGGTGGAACGACTATAATGTTTGCCATTAAATCCGCATCCGAATCGTCGTGAGCAGAAGATGACTGTCGCTGCGCTCCATCAGCTTGTGCCATGACCAAAGAAAATATCGAGCCATGCAGTGCATTGAGGAATCGGCTGACAGGATCAGCCACCAAGATCGAGGGCCGGCTAGATGCCTTGAATGATGGATCGACGACAACCTTGATCTTCGCTAGCATCGGAACCTCCGCCCCCTCCTCCTTTTGCACGAATGGCTCCGTTTTGACCTCCTGACGGACAAAGTTGGCCAAAGATCTCGCATACATTGCTCGTATTCGGTAGTTAGACTCGCATAGAAGCACCAAGGTCTCTTGCCAAGACTCTGGACTGACGTTGTTACGACGTGAGGCTCGGATTGTGGTAGTTGTGCTCTCGCTGAGCTCCCGTGAATGTTCTGCGCCTTTCTCCTTGTCCGACTCATAGCCCTTCCCTTCCGTTCTTGCGGCATTCTTGTCCGCCGCTTCCGTTAAGCCCGAAAGGCAGGCGAGTAAACTGCAGAGGGCGGCTTCACGCGCGGGGTCGCTCGTGCTCTTCGCCTTCCCTGGTACTCCGTTGAGCTGCACGTTCACAATGCGCGCAACTAACTCCTCCGCCAAATCTTGTATCTGATCGGCATAGTACATGTGTGTGCCGAGTGAAGATATGCACTCGATGAGCGGTTGTAACAGTTCATCTTGCGGATTAATTGCGACACGTCTTAATAGTACCTGAGATAGCTGGCCAATGATTTCCGTTGTGGCAAGATTGATTAAAGGATTAGGGGCGGCGAGGATGCTGGTAATCATGTAAATGAGGGCCTTGTGCCTCTTCGTGACCTCTGGTGACTCTTGTATAGAAACCAGCTCATCGACCAGGAGCGCCGGGACGGCGTATCGACACTGGTACTGGCCCCACTCGGTTACACGGTCGGCATACCATCTGCAGAGTCGCACCTCTCCCCACACTCCTATGTCGTCAAAGCACTTCAGGATATTTTGCAAGATGACCTTTAACTGTGGAGGCGAACATTGACCGACGAACGTTCGGAGCACCTTCAAGGAAGCGTTGACAACATCGCGTAATTCAGGTCCTTTCTGGCCGTCGATGTGTATATGTATTGACGCTGCGCGACGTTCCATTACCGGACGCGGTTGGAACTCAGAGAGATAGGGCGAGTTGCACGAGAGGTCGAATTTAATCGCAGAGGACCTTAGCAAACGTGAGCAAACTATGGATAGTAGGCACGAGGGAACCCACTCATCCGTAAGCATATCTAGTCCTGCATCTTGCAAGCATTCCAACAATGCAGGGACGATGAGTTGTGTTTGCCGGCGGGATTCGTCCATCGACGCGAAGAGGGCGTCTGAAGAGACGACGGCGGTGACAGCAGCTATGCCTATTAGTCGCATTCTACCGATGAGGTATTAGAAAGGGTATTTAAGAAGCATGAAACACCCCGACCTGTTAACCTGTTCGGAGTCCTTGCCAGCGACTGTGCAGCGCATGCAGAAAATCCGAAGGCATGACATGTATTCGTTCGTTACCCTTGAATCTATTCCGACGAATTGACCATCGGTATATGTCACATATGCGGTGAACTGTCTCGAAAACACTTGAGATGGAAATGTCTCGAACCCATATAGACGAGTTCACATACCGCCGATGCAGCACGGGCCTGCACTTCCAAGTCATCAGGAAGACATTGTAAGGCCTCCTTTACCGATACGAGAAGTGCCTTAGTGAGTAGCGAGACATCGCGGCGGCATTCGTTCGTCAATGCTTGGAAGATCGCAAGGGTGACTAGCAGCTGCCTAATTGCAAGAATATCAGCACGTAGATTCACTCTCTGTTAATACTACTAACCCTCTTGCCCGCTGGTGGCCCGTCCGAGCCTTGCGCGCTTCTATAGCGGCACGCTTCTCGAGTTCGCTACCGAGCTTTGCGAGCTTGCCAGTAGTATCTGGAAATTTTCCCCAATCAACTAATCATCCAAAGATGGCCAGTGAGACGTGCGGACCAGCCTTGTTAGAGGCATAGTAAGTTAATTTTGAAAGCTCTTGCGAGAGTGGCTGGCAGTCGGCTCCCGAGGCAACAAGAGCGGCATTAGGAGGGTAACAGGCATTGATTAAGTTAACATGGGTTGGCGTGAAGAACGATATCGACATGCAAGCAATGATACCGAAGTGGGTGGAGTTCAAACGTTGAAGGCTGGACACCCCCTCCCAAGGCTCAAGACCAGAAAGTCACAAAAAATAATAACATTGTGGATAGAAGGTACAGATGATGAGTGCTGCAACATCGATACATGTGGCATATAACATCCTTCTCAGTACAGACATTGGGGATCGCGGGCGGAGTTAAAGAATAAGATAGTAGGAAGATAATAGGTGCTTGGCTCGTCGCAGGTGATCAGTTATCGGCTTTGAGGAAGCCATCCAGGCTGCCCTGCGCCTCGTTCTTGACTACAGAGTAGTTCCACTCGTTCTTCTTCGTGCCCGCTTTGATGGAGTCGAACAGCCATTCGGGACGAACGACGTGGCATTTAACCCTGGACCTTGTATTGAAGAATTTTTCTGTTTTGGAGCCGCTCAATTGCTGCGAGGTCAGGATATGCGTTGCCCCACTGGCGGTATTCCTGGGTCCAATACCATGTGATATTAGTAGGAGCACGGTTCCATCACTTTATGCTACTCACGCGACCATTCCCCCCGATTCACGAACTACGCGCTTGAGTTCGATGTCGGTTGTGTTGGCGCAGTAACCACCTGGGTCAACGTACTTAGAAATGGGGAGCTATTAGCCTGGGGAATGTCACTTGCTATTGCAATAAATGCGGCAGCCCCGCAGAACAGGCTTCGGATCAATACCTGCGCCTTGCTGCTCCATCAACTTGATGTTCCGGTCGGCCAAGTACGAGTTATGTGTCCTCCCCTCACCACGCTGGTGTCCAGTGCTGCAGGAGTTCACATAGTCTGGAGGCGGATTATATCAACGGTGGCAACAGGCGTCAACAACAAACCAATAATTACCAGCACGCGTAGGAGCAGTCGAATGAGCAACCGGATTCTTCTCATCCTTCAACGTTCTCAGTAAATGCTTCCTAGCAACATCAGTCGAGGTTGTAGGACCAATTTGTTTCGCATCGCTGGCTGCCATTTGTGGACCCTGGACCCTTGGAACACGGTCAACCCAAAGGGGATCAATTCTACGACGGATATGAAACCATACTTTTCCTCGCGTGGTGTTTGCTTCCAATCTTGACGCCTTTGCACTGCGTTGGCTCCTTTTGCGCTGTACGGTTCAAAGCGGAAGTTGTGCTTCGGCTTCTCTCGATCGACGCGATGCGATCTCGTTGATTTCACATATTTCTCCATATTTACAGGACCCTTGTTGCGGGTAGTGAGGCGAGCGCCTGGAACGGCAGATGTCAAAGGATCTATATGAAACTGTCCCACGAACTGTACGCGTCTCGTTACAGTGATTTGTATATAAATTGTAGTCCCGTGTTGTATCCCCTTTAACTGAGCCCCAGACTTACCCGGCCCCCGAGAAATTTCGATGAGCCCCTGGGCAGACCGCAGAGTGGTGGCCATTTTAGGACTCGGCATTTCCCCATCTATCGATGCCCTATCGATGCGGAGCCGTGCACGTCGCTAAATGTCGTTTGCTTCTTGGAACCCGCCAAATGGCTACGCGCACCTATGATGTGAGACGTCGGGTTTGGGATATACTCGCCTCGAAATTTTACATCAGTTGCAGGAGGCAATCAATAAGCTGAACAGCCTACAGTCCAACCTTGCTGCTTTAGAGGCTTCGAGGGCGTCCGGTGGACGAATAGTTCAGTTTGCAAAGCATGAGATGGTCGAGTATCTCGGGAGAATTGGCTACAAGGTGCGTTCCTCGCCCGCTGCTGGGGAACTTCTACTCAACAAAACACTCCTTTGATGTAGCCTGAAGATCTCAATAAACTGAACGTAATCCACGTCACAGGGACCAAAGGCAAAGGCTCTACATGCGCTTTCGTAGATTCCATCCTCCGCAAAACTGTACCGGACTGGAAGATTGGTAGGCACTAGCAGATATCTACAATATCCCATCGAAACACCCTCTGTCTATAGGTCTATTTACGTCCCCGCACTTGGTTTCTGTGCGAGAACGCATACGAGTAAATGGAGTGCCTATCTCGGAGGAAGGGTTTGTCAAATACTTCTTTGAAGTGTGGGATCTTTTAGAAGAGAACCAGACGGTGACCCCTACCTCTCACGCGCCTTTCAACATTCTCACAATGACCTCATTCATCAGACAAAATATTCTGATACCCAACTGCGTCCCGCATATTTTCGTTATCTGACTCTGTTGGCCTATCACGTCTTTCTTTCTCTCAAAGTGAGCGTCGGCTTCTGCCTGAAGTTTATTCGATCTCAAAGGGCACGACTAGGTTGATGTGACGATCCTGGAAGTCGGAATCGGCGGTGAATATGACAGCACGAATATCGTACCTCAACCTTTGGCTACCGGGGTTACCTCCCTGGGGCTTGACCATACCTTCGTGCTTGGAAAGACCCTCCCCGAAATCGCATGGCAAAAGGGTGGCATCTACAAGGTGAGTCATCTCCTGTGATCACGTCGAGTATACAAAAGTCGATCACAGGAAGGGGTCCCGGCATTCACTGTCGAGCAGCCCGACAATGCAATGGAGGTCCTGCGCAAGCGCGCCAGTGACATCAAAGTAGACAACCTCCTCAACGTGTTTTCCATTCAATCACTGAAGTGTCTTTAGTCCTCCAGCTTCACCGTCGTGCCGGTCAACCCTGAGCTCAAAGGTGTGAAACTCGGCCTCCCAGGTGCTCACCAAGCGACAAACGCCTCCCTCGCCGTGCAGCTCTGTAATACCTTCTTCAAAGCTCAGCCCACACCTCGCTCCTCTACGTCATCCCCTCCTTCAATCGACGCCCAGGCCGATACCGCGGCCTTGTCCGATGGTTTCCTTGAAGGCCTGAAGGAAGCGCACTGGCCGGGCCGATGCCAGACCGTGCGAGACCCCCAGGATAGAATGAGCCTCTGGTATCTCGATGGGGCACACACTGTAGAGAGCTTAACGTGTTGTGGCGAGTGGTTCGTCGCTCCGGGATTGGGTATCAAGGAGTGAGTTCCTATCATGGCCTTTCTTCAAATGAACTAACCCATTCTTGTGAAAGTGATACCAAACGTGTCCTTGTTTTCAATTGTACAAACGGTAGGTCGGGGAATTCGCTCCTAGGTGCTCTATTGAGTACAATTGAGAAGAAGCTGGGAACAAGCGATCCTCAGACGCTTGCTACCTTCTTTGAGCACGTCATATTCTGCACAAACGTGACCTATTCGAGCGGCGAGTGGAAGGCCGGTAGGTTGCCCGTCATTTGCCCCCCATGACTGTCACTGGCTCAATGCCTTCTAGAGTTTACATTGGCTGCAGTAAACCTTGCCGACCTCGAAACGCTTGGCACCCAATCCGCACTCGCCAACGCATGGTCACAACTCGTGCCTACGTTCCCCAAAGAAAACATACACGTCTTACCCTCAATAGAGCACGCCGTGAAGCTTGTCAGAAGGCTGCGAGGTGAAAATGATAAGCCTGTTGACGTTCTCGTAGCAGGCAGCTTGCTTTTGGTCGGTGGGCTCATCGAAGTCGCTGACTTGACCAAGGCTGCTCTTGGGATGTGAGGAAGGGAGGTTGAATTGGCACTATGGTACCATTTATGGTTTACAGGTTTGATACATATAGGATCTAGATTAATCCGCGGACGAAATTATGATTCTGTCACGGGCCGTTCTTGATTGGACCATAGAAATGGATGGTCTGCGGACAGTAATGAGTACCGACTGGCCAACGCGCATAAGAAACAAACCTGTCGGTCCAAGAAAGCCCTCAGCTTGTACACCAACTTCTTGGTTGGTAGATCCTGTCCAATAGCCAGATCTAGAAACACATTGAAATCAACAGGTTCGTATCGTAATACCTTGTAGTACAGTTCCGTATTCGCCTTGATAGCTGTGAGTATAATAACCTCAAAGAGATCGTCGTCGGCTGCTGCAACTCCAGGTGAAGCCCGACCTTTTGCAATTTTTGCTTTTCCGGGACGCTTCTTGCGCGCGGGTGATCTTCGCCGTGGAGAAATGGGTCGACCAAATGGGAGAGGTAAAGAAGATTGAGTGGGTAAATTAGTGCTAAGGATATTGGGGCCAGGATAGAGTTGTCGAGGACTTGGTGACGCTGATTTTATGGCTGGAACACAAGGCGAGAAGGGTTTGGAAGGCCAGAGCGTAGATGACGTTTTTCCCTCTGCTCCGGCTCCGGCCCATTCGATGACTCCTGAGTTCCTGTGTGAATCGGCAATATCGCTGGGCGTGTCTCCGAACGAACAATCAAGTTCGCTCTGTAGCTGGTCCTCCATTCCACTCTGGAGGGATAGGCTTTGTCGCAACTCGCCGCGGAGAGTGCGATGCCTTCCTTTTGCGCTGTACCTTTCAGATGGTGGAGTCGAAGTCCGAGATAAAACAGTATTTTGAGGGGAAGGAGACCGAGGAGGAAGAGGTGACTGTGAGCATTTAGTCTGAAGCCCTTGGGCAAATGGCTATTTAACTTACTAAGCTGAGAGCGGGCGAAGGAGAGTGTGAGCCTGAGACTTCGTCCTCACTGTCCCCAAAGCCCGGTACACGACGATTGGTTCCTAATCGACTCTTCGGAAATGACTGCGTAGCCTCTGGTTGTGTCTGGTTGTGTCTTCCAAGTTTACTTGGAGCGAATCCTTGCGTGGCTGGAAAACAAGGGGTAACTGACTCTTCGAACAAGGTTTTCGCTCGTGAATATATCGCCTGATGCGTTTCCGCCACTTGGAGGACTGTGGTAGGCATTCCTTTCTTGCGTCCCTTGGGCTTCGTAGTTGTGTCAGCGACTACCGCTTCGAGAAGGGTGGCCGGCTCGGGTACGGGTGCAAGTGGTTTCCCTTTCCCTTTGTTGGGGTCTCCCTTTATTGCAAGGGCCTGTAAGTCTTGCTCGATCATGAGTCGCACAGCCTCCTCAGTGGTACTGTTCTTTCGTGCACATTTTTGAATGTGATTTAGTTTTCTTGAAGCACTTTTGCGAGTCGTCCACGGGATTTGACAGCATACACACCTGGTGAGCTTCTGTAGCTGTGAGTCGGTGAATGAGTAATCAGAGACGTGAAACCTCTGGACGTTGTTGCTCGTTATTCTGGTCGGAGGGGTAGGCTGGTGGTTAGATATATTGATGGAGGAGGAAGAAGCAGAGGTCCTGGAGAGCCGGCTCGAGATAAAACTAAAGCGCCCCAGATCAAGGGCGCGAGACTCGGGGGATGTACTCTGTGAAGGCAAGGGAATACCCTTGTTTGTTGTTGTCGTTGCTGTGGACGCATTGCTGGTAATTTGATTCGAATGCTCGCATCGTAGTTGGGACTCTGACCCTCGTATGCTCGATGATTTGAGTGGCAAGACAGGTTTGACCTGCGACAAAGTTGAGAGAGGAGGGCTGTGAGAAGGTGCGGAATCATCTGAGTTATATGGAGTCAGAAATACGAGGATTAAAAGCTGAAACAGGGAGGTGCGTACCCGATATTTCGACGATCGTTGGCTGGCGCGAGCCATACAAGGACTCGTCATCTGAGATCTCGATAATCGGGGAGTCATCCTGGGCCGGTATATGCCCTTTGCCCGCGCGATCTTCGCGCCGCCGCGCGTAAAACGCTTCTCGTTGCCGTTGTCGTTCCGGCTCGGAATCCTCAATGACTTCTACGCTATGGTCGCGTTTTATCATGTTGTGGGTGACAAAAGACGACTGGTAAGCGACCTGGTGACGCGTCGACAAGAGACCATACAACCGCGGAACTGCGCGGTGGAGGGCAAGTGGCATAAACTCCGACTCGAACCCCGCATGATGAGAAAGCAAGCTCTGGCATTGACAAACGCGTAGAATGATTTTCAACGGTGCTAGGGAATAATCGGAATGATTTACTTGTTGATATTTTTCGAGAAGATGCACAAAGAACCCTTACCCTTGAGCCCGCATTCCTCAAACAAATGACGACCGCGCCACTAGACCCCCCAGCGGTATTCGCTGTACTCCAGAATGCCACATCCCAGAATCCTGCACAGTTGCAAGCGGCAGCTAAGGCCATCGAGGCCATGCACAAGAGTGCAGACTACCTACAGATCGTTCAATCGATCGCCCTAGAGCGTTCGGTTCCACTAAATATACGCAAAATGGCTATCCTGCAATTCAAGAATGTAGCCGCTTCTCAATGGAGAACTAAAATGTAGGTCTGGGCAAATTGTACTGGCCGGCAGTGAGGACGCGTAAAAGTCGCGAATCTATATCACGAAGTGATCCTATGACCCAAAACACTCGCCGAAATTCAGTCTCTGGAAGGTCGCGGCCTCGATAAGCCAGGACGCGACCCTGCTCAAGGCAATTGGCTGCTAGGAAGCAACGAAAGAATTGCACAGGAGACCTCGTTTGTTCAAACTCTTGTGATTTATATCATCTCACTACTCTACTGGACAGCTATTCGGATGAAACGAAGCACAACGTTCGAATGAGGACTGGTCAATTCCTGGATGAACCAGATGATGTGGTATGTCTTCTTATAGTCTCTCATATGACTACCCATAGATTTACACTTCGCTACTATCAGATTGCCACTGCAAACGCGGTTGCTGTGGCAAAGATGGCCCGAATTGATTTCCCAAGGCTATGGTATGCCTTATGTGTTTATGCACGTTTCTAATCATTCATGTCCCATACAAGGCCGTCCCTTGGTGACGACCTTCTTCAAATGATAGAAACGAACTTCAATGCTCGCTACAATGGCAGCGATATGGATCCTATCGTACCACTTACCTTGATCAGATCTCTAGCAACATTAAATCAAGTACTCAAAGAACTCGTTGGCATCAAAATGCCGAGCATTGCGAAGAGTGTTTTCGAGGTAGGCGACTCGCACTAGCTCGAGAACGTACCAATGCGCTTATTATCTTCTAGCTCATTCGAAAATGCCACAGCCCTCTTCTTTCCGTCTATGCTCGTTCAATAGATTCTTTCAAAGACAACTTGACACCTGAGACAATCAAGTCCGCCGAGAAGACCAACGATATTCGCATTGCGCATCTTGCATTCAAGTGTGTTGTGAAAGGGATCTTGTTCATCTGGTATCGTTCCCGTACCAAGGGATTTGAAGAAGCAGATGGAGAGGTACGTACTTTTCGCTCCGGTCGTTCTGCCTGACTCTGCTTAGGTTTCTACTTTCTTTGGACAATCAGTTGAACAACTCATACCTATATGTGAGCTGAGAATAAGCATGATGCAGGCGGTCCTTTCCGGCTTGATAAATCCAGACTCATCCACTGCTGCCTCCTTGCTGCGGTTGACGAAACATGTGCGACTATTCGGCAAGTACTTCAGGAGAACGCAAATGTTCTCCACTGCTCGCTTCGTTCATCTGCCGGAGTCTCGACAACTCGTGATGTTTTACTGGGAGAAAGTCGTAGCAGCCACTCAAGCACCTGCCCAGGCTATAGCAGATAGCGACGAAGCTCTTTACCCCGTCAGATTCTTAACGCAGGCACTGTCAATCTTCAAGGAGAGTCTGGCCCAGTGGTCTCCGAGAAAGAAAGCCACAAGTCAAACCATCGGTTGGTCGCTTCCTATACGACGAATTCACACTGCTCAATTAAGGGCATAGTGGAGGAACTCTCTCCAGAGTTCGTCACAAGTACCGTACAACTTTTTATGAGCCGGCTGATGCTTATGGACGAGAGTGACCTTAACAAATGGTCAGAAGATCCAGAAGAGTGGATCAATATGGAAGAGAATGACAATGATGCTTGGGAGTTCGGTATTCGGGTACGCAGGAGCTATTGAGTCACCTCGCCCTGTTGACCTTTTTAATAGCCATGCGCGGAGAGGGTCTTGATGACTCTAGCAATCCAATATGACGAAACAGTTGCGCCCCTTATCAAGTCTTACTGGATCCAAATGAAAGGTGAGTGCCTCATCGATTTCTCCGTGTCTGTTCAGCTCGCTGATGATCGTAAAAGACGCTCGCGCCGTTACACTTCCAGATATCATACAAAAGGAAGCATTGTACTGCGCAGTTGGTCGTTGCGCTCATAAACTACGAGAGCAAATCGACTTTGATGAATGGCTACATTCAAATCTTGCGGCAGAAGCACTGAATGACAACACGGAGTAGGCCGATACACGTCCTGCACCACGGAATACTGAGACAGTGTTTTCAGTTACCGAATCATTAAGCGAAGAATTGCCTGGCTCTTCGGGAAATGGTTCGCAGAAAACAGCACCATACAATCTCACGAAAAAGTTTGGGAAACGCTCCTGTTTCTATTACGAGATCAAGGAGAAAACTCCGACCTGGTTGTACGACTGACTGCTGCCACATCTCTGAGGACTTGTGTGGATGTGAGTACTCCACTGCGGATGAAAAGTTTATGTCCTGACTCCTTTGCTGATAGTCGATCACGTTCTCTGTGGATCGTTTTGCACCTTACCTCGGCCCCGTTTTAGAGAGTCTCGTCACTTTGCTGAGGGAGGTAGAAACAAACAGCGCGAAACGGAGAGTCATCAGTGTCCTAGTCGTAGTAATCGGGGCTTCTGGTGAAAGGGTGAGCGAGTTACCGAATGGACCCCTGCCCTCCCACTCACCTCAGGTTTAGATCACTCCACTGTTGGCACCCTTAGTCGCCCCCATTCCTGCTCTATGTACGTTGAAACTGTGTTTCCCCTTTTTTCATTCTCACCCTACTAAACAGGGGAGGACCCGGCCTCTGACGCGACAATGAAGGCTTCGTTGATAGAAATGACCGTTGCGTTGATCAAGGTAGGCACCATATGTGTATAATCAAAATAGTTATACTCAATCGCGTGCACTCAGGCTGCAAAGGAGCAATCTGGTTCTATAGCACACCTGGTTACGGCGATGGTAACTGCAAGCATGCAACCCCCTGTGAGTATAACGCCACCCACCGGTATTCCCAATTCTAAATCAACCTATACGTAGCTGAAGGTACAGCTTGACGGCGACGCGATTGACTTGTGGCTTTGCGCCCTTCGCAATACTCCCACAGGTGGGGGGATTGCCTCTGCTGATATATTCGACTTGCTCCCTATAGCAGTTCATCAGTTAGGAGAGAATTTTGATATACTGGGGAAGGTGTTGCATGTCATAGAGAGCTACTTGTTGCTCGACATCAACCGCGTCCTTCAGGTATTGCGACTCTCCTCTCATCGTTGCCTCTTTACTGACTCTCATCGCTGGAAGTCTCATGGCCTTGAACTGCACAAAGCCTTCAACCAGGTGTTCGAGGGAACCTCGGGAGTCAACGTCAAGCACCTTCTTGAAACCGTCAACCTAATGACCCAACTCGCCTCTCTGTCGACTGGAAATGCTAGTGCACTTTGCGCCGAGGCGATGCACGTCTCTGGGTTCTTCGGGAAAATCCTTACAGGGGTGATCGACGGGAACAAGAATATGACTCTGGCGCTGGTGGAAGTCAACCAAGTTTTTGCACGGATTATCCTTGCGAGCCCAGCCATATTTATGCAATTGGTTTCCGCTGCTTCGCCGGTAGTGGGCCAGACGGAGGAATGGTTGTTGACTGGCTTTTTGGATCAGTGGTGGAACCTGGTGCGTGGTCTCAATGAGTCCCCCCAACCATATTACGGACAATCTGACAGGAGACGCCGTTTGCAGTTTGATAACATCGCTGAACCTGGTCGTCGGAAACTTGTCGCGCTTGCAACGGCCAACTTGCTAACAACTGGACACAGAGTAGTCATCGAGCGGCTGGTCTCTTGTGAACAGTTCAATATTTGGATCGACGTACTGGGCGAACTGAAAGAGGCGCTTGCGACCGACCCAGACGACAGCACACTGTACGTTCCTCATCTGCGTACCCCCATCAGCCTCATATGACTGAAGTTCTTTCAACAGTTCACCGCTCGTCTTATTCTGGCGCGAACGAGATACAATCCAGCTCCCAGACAGCTTGGAAGACGTAGACGAAACCGCAGAGTTCTCGCGCCGGGAACATCTATGGACGCAGGACCCTGTACGAACAATTCCACTCAAGGAGTATATTTCGACCAAAATGCAAGAGGCCGAAGCTGCGGCTGCGAGGAATGACATAAACGTGGGCGAGGTGTTGGCCAAGTGTGATGCATCTGCGATGGAGTCGTTGCAAAAGGGGTTGGCTCTTTAAGCTTTAGATTTTCCGTTTTGGTAGAATAGTTGTTCCAAGGGTGCTCGCCGTAAGTGAAGTATTATGAATTAAGCCTGGAAGCTATGAAGGACTCAGTCTAGCGAGTGATAAGAAGGAAGTGAGCGATGCTCGTATTTTGGTGATTATTGTACTGCCGACAGGGGAAGGACTAGGTTACAAGAGTGAGTCGAGTAGACACTTCGGCTTGTGACCGTACAAGGTTTGCAAGGTACGAGATCATGAGTGTATCCTGTAGTCAAATCAAGTCAATACTTCCTCACCCTCAAATTTAAAAAAACGCCACGCACCTGCAAGTGCGAATTAAACAGACTTTCCAACCGGCCACTCTCAAGTCCATCTGTCGCAGTGCTAAGCGTCTCAAGTAAGTACCGGCCTACACTGACGTCGCCCTCGGTCTCTCCCGCGAGCACCGATTGGACGTATGCTTGCACACGGTCGATCATCGAGAGGACTTCGTGTAGTGATGCTCCGAGCTTTTGTAAGTCTGTGAGAGTTGCGGTGGTGTGTGTTTCGGAGGCTGCTGCTGCGCTTAGGAGATGTACTAGAAATTGGAGTGGGTAAACCCTGAGCATAGAGCAAGCAAAGGCGTGGAACGCAAGAAGCAGTGTGAAGTAGACGCTTTACGTACGCCCTGGTCGGTCTGCCTCAAGGTTCCGCAGGTGTACTGGAATTGGAACAAACATGCAGTTATCTGGTTTTGCTTGGACGCCTATTGGTGAACTGAAAGCACACATCAGCACTATGAAAGCGATGTTGAAGTCGTTTGGAATGTACCCGATGTACGCCTTAACACCGAGCTCTTCGCTCTCCTCACCGGTATCGACAGTGAGGTGGATGGCTTGATGTGGGTTCGTCTCCTGTGAATAATAATTCTGGATCAAAGCGGAGAACGTGTTTAGCTCTCTCCCAGTCGAATACCTAGACACACAAGACGAAAAATAAGCCTGTTGGTCAAGCGAGAAATATCCTACAGGCCGATCGCCAGTTAGACAACGTACCAGCCGAGAACCTGTTCCTTGGGATTCACTCTCTGGGAAATTTCGAGCATGTTTCTAAAGTAGTCCTCGTCGATCGCCACTTGGTCTGCGGTTTCCGAGTGCAAAACGGCGAAAGCGGTCCGGACTTCGACCTCATTTTCGGTGCGAACGCCGGTGAGGGTACCGATGACACGCTTCTGAGAGTCTTTTCGCCTGAGGTAGTGGTCGAGGATCGAAAAGAGCGCGCCCGCCTGAAGTCTCACGGACAGGGGCACTCTACAGCGGGAAAATGGGAGAGAAATGAGTATCGGTTGGGGTGCAGTGCAAAATACTGATCGTACTTTTGTGCTCCCTGTGTATTGAGGAACAGAGCAGACGACGAGCTTCCAAGAGACATGTTAAGGAGGCTGGATTGCAAACAAAAACCAAACTTCCTGCATCCGTCATGCCTTCTGAGGAAACCAAAGTACGTGGAATACGCGCTATAAGGCCTTGTGATGTTTACTGACCCTTCGTTTAGGAGAGGGTCATCAGAGCCATCGACTTTGGTCGGGTGAGTTTTTAAAACGACGTGTAATACCCAGAAAACCAACAAATCTCTTCAGACGATGCTTCATTACGGATGGATCCCGTTCATCATCTACATTGGGTATACACGAAGCAACCCCAGGCCGACTTTCATCAAGTACTCCCTCACTTTACTTCATGATGCGACTAAAGCTGACGGCCTTGCCTCCCTCTAGACTTCTTAGTCCTCTAGCATAATACTACGTCTTGGGTCATTTTCATGTATTGCACTCGCTGAAAATTTAACGCATTCGCGCCTTTCCGAGCTCCCATTTTGCATCGCTTAAACTCTCTACTTCACATTCAGGATGACAACATGCCCACCGGAGCGACGCGTGAGTTGTGGTTCATTATTCTACCCATGATTATTCTTGTGGTGTGCCGCTCACGGGTGGCATCCGACGCTCTCGAGTCGCATAACCCGCTTTCGGGCGAGGTTTAGCTGTACGCGTGCTTGGGGATTTTTACAAGGCCAGATATGATGCTGCTTTCAGACATTGCCCAACTCCCCTGCTTTTTTAGACTTGTCCGCTGATTGCCAATTCTTCAGATAAATTGCGGATCGAACCCCGAACTCTATAATTTTCCTCCGCGCTTGCCCAGCACAATGTCACGTCACTCAGCCTTGGATCCCACCACAGGCGCTGCCAACGCGACACAGCCCAGTCACGTCCTGGTTCACTCATTCCGTATTTTATAGAATTCACTCTTTACACACTCCCCTCTTTTCGACTCTCACTCGCTCACCATGGGCCACGGTATGACCCCGCGCCAGTTCGCCTTAGTGTTCCTCGCGCTGCATACTTCGAGACTGAATGCGCAAATACCTTTGAGAAAGTCCTTTGTCGGTCAGGGGTTTATGGATGGGTTCTGTCGGTAGGCAATCATTACCCGCGAGAAGATTGCTCATTGGTGCTCTGCTATAGATTTCTTTACAGACACTGATCCCGCAAATGGAGTTGTAAAGTCCGTATTTATCATTAGACCACATGAACATAGCTGAATGAGCAATGCAGATATGTTGATTCGACGATTGCTCAGTCCGACGGATTGGTCTCATGGAGTGGGTCAACCCCTTCTGCGTGCCAATTGTCTTGATTTAAACATACTCAATAGCGGATAGCACGTTCACAATGCGCGCGGACAGCAAGAAAGTCGCAAATCTCTCCCCCGGACGTGAATCCGTCCGACTGGTATCCAATGATCTCTTCGGGGACGGCGTATACATCTTTGACATCGACCATATGCCCCTGGGATGCGGTACCGTGCGTTTTCTATGTGGCCGTTGTCAGCGAGCCTGACCCTAGTCGGTTTCTTCAGTGGCCAGCTGCATGGACTACAACAGTCAAGCAATGGCCCTGGGGTGGCGAAATAGATGTACTAGAAGGGGCAAATTCCCTGGGAAACAACTCGATTCCTGCTGTTCTCCGACCCCAAACCACCACCACTTCTTCTACTCTCACCACCTCCCCCAGCCCCACAGCGGGAGGACCAAGTTCGCAGCCTAGCAATGCCCATGACAACGTCAACGTCGTCTCTCTCCACACCGCGCCCAACTGCTACATCACCGCCGCGAACACCAGCACACTCACGACGATGACTGGTACAGTGACCGGCACCGACTGTTCAGGTTTAAGCCCGGGAAATATTGGATGTGGTGTGCAGGTCCCTGGACCAAGCCTTGGGATGAACTTCAATAATATCGGTGGAGGGGTGTACGCTATGTGGAGGGATTTGCACAGGTACGTCCGGCTTGCGCCCCAATTAAGAATTTGTATAAGATACTGACACGGGTCTTTCTGTGTCCAGCACCAGCTCTGTACGTACGTGGTTCTGGCCTCGGAATGTCGATCCCCCTGCGGATGTCAAGGTTGGTGACGTTTACAATGTTTGAGATTTTTATAACCGTATTCATAGAACTCGATTTCTACATCTGTCGATCCTACAAAATGGGGACCACCAGGTTTGTTTCCCTTCCTTGCAACTTGTTCAGATTGCTCAAACCTTTGTAGCGGCCTCAATGGTACTCAGCAGCGGTTGCTCCAACCAGTTCCAGGGACACGCAATTGTGCTCAACATTGACTTCTGTGGAGGATAGTGCGTATCTCGTTTCTTTCGTCCGAGACAAAATGTTGACCCTGTGGCACCAGCGGCGAAGCGACCTACACTGCGAGTGGCTGTCCGTTGGGCTGTGCAACCTTCGTACGGAATTACCCCGAAGCATTCACGGAAGCATTCTTTCAATTCCGGTCTGTTAGAGTGTACACCAATGCCGCCAGCGGAGTTGGCAAATCTAGTTGCTTGATAGTTGCTATGCTCGTGTTTATTTGTGTGTGGATGCTTTAATGTTGTCGGTGACGCTGGTGCGTTGCCAGAAGGGCTTTCAGATTTTGCGATCCATATATATACATACTAGATAAATGGACACTCAACCCTTGTGCTACTCATACTTTTATAGATGCGCTGCTTGCCCCATGATTTATTCTGGAGTTATATCTCTACATGATATACCAGCAGGTCGAGATCTCACCTGTGCGTTCATTAAATGTGGCCGAGTGGGCTCTAGCTCTTGGTCCTCCGTGACAAGCAATCAACTCGATGCAAAGGGCATCCTTTCAAGTCAACGTGCTATTGGTAATACAAACGATTTTCAAGTAAGGCTTTTTATGAAGCGATCGTCGTAGTGTTCCTTCGGGTTGGAAAGGGAAGACGTATGCTCATCGGAAGGCTTTACGGCAAGGTGCACATCGGCGACAAACGGAAGGGAGAGTTGGCGCATAAGAGAATATACCGGAGTCGCGGTTGTGTCCATTTGCACCCAAGGCTGCAGACGACTCGCATGCTTAAAGTAGGAGTCGAAATCAGATGAAGATATGAGGGGACAGTAGGTAAATTACCATCTGGGAAGTAAAAGGACATACGAATTCGACCTTGTCTGCGAATGTCGGCATCGAAGTAGGTTGGGCTGTTGTTGTCCAAATCGGCGTAGACAACATCCACCCCATCCCGAGGATTCTGGGATATTGGAGGACGGCATGGGGTATACTAGGAAATAAGATGCTGTCAGGCAGAATTAATGGACACCCGCTTGGTAGGCGCAGCACCTCGTGAGGTGTTGCAAACGCTTGAGCGTTTCCTGAATCTCTCCGTGTCAAGAAAGGATTAACACACAACACGTTACCGGTACGGCCTGTGTCATAAAGTGACCTCTCGTTACTCAGATGGCCTACGTAAGTGTCTTTATATCCCAAAGGAATCATGGTAAAGGGAAATTATCATGTATGCGGGCCCATCTTGCCGAAGGTATTAAATAACCATACTGGACATTGGGGCCTGACAGTTTTCCACGGATAATGCGGCCAAGCCCCAATCTGAGTCTTCATTGCGTATCCGGAGAGTGATGTGTATACAACCAGTTTTAGTCTGGAGAGATGCAAATAGTACTCAAAAGTAAGGCCATGCTGACTTATCTATGGAAACTATCAATTTCAGACAAACTACACCACCACCACCACCAGACCTACCATAGGATTAGAGCGTGATTAAGTACTCAACGATTTTATTCAGTGGAGCTGTAAACCTCGCTCAGGCGCTGTCTGTCTCTCCTCGCTGAGACCCATCAGTGCTCAAACAAGGCTCCTATGAGTTGAAGATCCTCGAATGTTGTAGATCATGCCGAGCGGACAGTATTTCTCCCAGCGGCCAAGTAGTCGCAGGCCCGTCTTCTTCCAAACCTCTCCATTTCTCCTCCGGGTCTGTATAAGATTTTTGGGGAGACGGCGCTCCTGTGATAGCAGAGCCGGTACGTGAGTGAGAATGTGCCTTCATCGTTTCGTCGACCATCGGTTGCACGACATGCAAGAGAACTTGCTGGGCGGCGTATGGACCAATGTTGTTCAGACGTATTGCGGCTGACAGGAGAGAGCGGGAGTAAAGGAAAAGGAAGAGGGATTGCGATCGTTCTGGAGAGGGGTTAGATCGAAGCAACTAGGAATGCCGAGGGAGCAGCACACCGAGTGATAAGTGCAAAGATCCGGTGAGAATACCCCAGCAGATAGGCAAGTGTCCTTGTGTATCACCCTTTCGGATCAAGAGTTTGAATGCGTCGACAAGCATATCGAGCCTGGTTTGCCCGTTTGTGTAAGGTACACCGTTTGCTAGTTGATCCCCCCTAACAGTGTCTCCTTCAAATAGAGAGTCTAGCCACGGTGGACGCGAGAACCCCTTGGAGTGCAAGGTCAAAAGCGCAACTCCCTGTGCTCTAGACGCGCGTTTAGCAACATGATTGAGCGTCATTGCCTCGAATAGCTGGTCCAAATCTTGTAGTCGTCGTAACGTGGCCTCGGTTTGGGACGGGGTGGATGTATCTCGATAAGTTTCGAGAGCAAGGTGCGCATCGGTGACAAATGGGAGTGAGAGTTGAGCATACGAGGATAAACTATCCCGCATAAAGGTTATGGTTGTGTCCATTTGCGCCGGAGGCCTCACGTTCTTCGGCGCCGACGTTGCAGGATTCGCGCCAACACCAACGTACGGAAAGCCATGCTTGAAGTAGGATTCGAGACCAGACGAAGATACGAAGGACCCGGTAGGTAGATTACCATCCGAGAGAAGTAAAAGGAGGCACGAATCGAGGTCGTTTGCGAATGCCATTGAAATCAAGTGGTGGTTGGGCTCGTGCTTTCGGCGTAAAGATGTTGCAAGCGCTCGACCTTTTTTGAGCTCTGTCCACAACAATCGACGCATCCTATAGTGATTGAGGTTATCTATCCCATCTCCTCGTACTCGTTCTTACGCGTTATTTGCGTGTGTAGCCCTCCCGCGCATGCCCGCATGACTGTCATCCATATCATCGGTTTCGCCTTCGCACAATCAGCAACAAAAGACCAGATTAACGAAGTGATTAGCCAGTTTATTCTGTTTCAACACCCTTTACCTCTAACACACTGCTCTCCGCGCCCTTGCAGGTAATCGTCCGCTTCTTCGCGCTAAAGGAAGAATGTTTGCACAGTGTAGCGAAAGAACCGTACATAAAACGTATCACAGGGGGTACTAATGAAAGTAAAGAAGGTCTTCAGGTGAGTTCTCCACCTCCCAAACGCGTCTCGTCCGTTCAAATCACGCATCACAGGGAGGAATTACTCATATTTTCATGATCGAGTTTGTCAGTGCTGCGGATAGAGACTACTACGTCAACTCCGACCCAGCACCGCAGAAGTTCAAAGACCTTGTGGAGCCCTTACTCAACCTTGACGCCGTTCGGGTCCTCGACTTCAAGCCTTTTCTCTTCAGATAGAGGCCGAGTGGGGGCTCAGAAAGCCAGAAGACGCGTGGCCAATGTATCATTTGCTAGTCGATTTACTAAGGGGACTCTTTTACGGGTCAACAGAGGGACGAACATTAATAACACGCAACACTGCACTTATTAATGTAGAATCATGATCAACTTTATCGAAGGAAGGAAACTGCCAGAACCAATGGTACGAAGGTACGAAGGACGGGAAGACCAGGGTTGCGCGGGAGGTTACCCCACGTCGTTTGAATTATTCCATGAGTCAATTGGTCACATGGATAGCGTAGAATGCTCCTCTAGTACTCGCTCGCTTCATCCTCCAGTTCTGTAGTTCGTGTTAGCTGCGTTTTTTATGTCAGAATCAGGGAGGCACGCACCGGCACTATCGATGGCGACTTCCTCGTAGTCCTTTTCAAGAGCGGCCAAGTCCTCACGAGCTTCGGAGAATTCACCCTGTACCGAAGGTTGAATATTTGACCTGGGCGAGAAGATGCGATACTCACCTCCTCCATACCCTCACCAACGTACCAGTGAACAAAGGCACGCTTCGAGTACAAGAGATCGAACTTGTGGTCAAGGCGGGACCAGGCGTTGGAGATCGAAGTGGTGCTAAAGGGTGACGACGGAATCTCAGGTGCGAAGGACGGAGAGGGCGGATTGGAATGCATACTTGGAGAGCATGCAAAGGCTTCGGGAAACCTTTGCCAAGTCACCGCCAGGGACCAAAGCCGGGGCTTCATTGCAGACACCCAGCTTGAAGCCGGTTGGGCACCAGTCGACAAATTGGATAGTCTATCAAATATGTTGGCTAGAGGTTGATAGCGTAAAGTCACATTACTTACCCTCTGTTAATTGGGAGGGCACAAAACGAGAACGAGTTAGGGGATGGGTCCACGACAGGATAAGCACAATGATCTAACCTTGGTTTTCTGTAAAGAGGAATCAGTGATCTCTCGTTGACCAAGGTAGATGAGAAATTACAATAGTGGCAATGGCAGCAGTGACATCCTTTGGGGTGACATCGCCACGGTACAAGAGGCAGCACGCCATATATTTGCCTTCACGGGGGTCACAGACGACCATCTGGTTACCCCTCTCGAAGCAGGAAAAGGTCATCTCTGCGACAGTGTTCTGCTCGTGATGAGCCTTGTCGGCAGAAAGCAGAGGCGAGTACGTGGCCAGAGGGAAGTGAATACGTGGGAAACTACACGGGGTTTTATTAGTGAGGATCAATGCGCAAGAAACGAATGGTAGTTATGGAAAGAGGGCCGACACGTACGGCACCAAGTTGGTCTGGAACTCGTTCAAATCGACGTTCAAGCTACCATCGAAACGGAGGGATGCGGTGATGCTGGAAACGACCTGGGCGATCAACCTGTTCAAGTTGGTGAAGCTGGGGGAGGTAACACCGAGTTTCTTCTTGCAGATCTCGAAGATGGCCTCATTGTCGACCATGAATGAGCAGTCAGAGTGCTCAAGGGTGGTGTGGGTTGTCAAAACAGAGTTGTAAGGCTCGACGACAGAGCTCGACAGCTTGGGAGCGGGGTAGACGGAGAACTCGAGCTTGGATTTTTTGCCGTAGTCAGTGGAGAGCCTCTCCATGAGCAGGGCACCGAAGCCGGAGCCAGTACCGCCACCAAACGAGTGGAAGACAAAGAAGCCCTGGAGACCCGAGCAGTTATCCGCAAGACGGCGGATTTTATCGCAGGTCTGGTCGATGAGCTCCTTCCCGACGGTGTAGTGACCACGAGCGTAGTTGTTGGCGGCATCCTCCTTGCCGGTGAGGAGGGTCTCGGGGTGGAAGAGGGAGCGGTACTTGCCCGTCTTCACCTCGTCGATGACTAGAGATATTGGTGAGTATACTGCTATGACAATATCTACACGCTGTGTGTACAGACCATTGGGTTCCAAGTCGATGTAGAGGGAGCGGGGGACATGCTTGCCGGTACCTTGTGGCAATTTGAGATTCGGCGATGGTTTGATCAAGAAGAGCGCATACCAGTCTCGGAGAAGAAAGTAGAGAAGCCAGAGTCGTGAAGAGAAGGCGAGTCGGGGGCGAGTCGTCCATCAGGCTATAAAGTTAGAAATGGTGTGAGCGACTGATCTTTCGTTCCAGGATACGACCGACGCTGAGATCGTGCTCAACAGTGTAAAGCTCCCCTGAGAGATGCCCTTGGTCAGCAATGTCGACTACTACACGCGTGTTCTCGCGGCTTACAGCAGGCATTGCCTATCTGGACACCTTTTCGCAGTAGAGCCGAGAATCAGCATGGATAGGCTTAGACGGTGGTTATTTCTTATTTCGTATTACCTGCTTGACCGACGTGGATGGAGATAACTGCGAAGAGCAATCGTTAGTATGGTGAAGTCAGCAATTGCAGAAAATCCGGAGCAAGTTGAAAGCAGACGGCACGCAAATGGTGGAGAAAGGATCTAAACTGACCTTCACGCATGATGGATCCGACAATTACGTCCTTGGGAAAACAGTCAGAGGTTGGAGGAAATGAAACCCAAAAGGCACACAAAGGAGCAAGTGCGAGATAATGAGCTTTCGCAAAGTGATGTATAGTCGATCAAAGAGGTACAAAAATGCTAACAAGTCACAGGTCGTCCTCGGACGACTCTTCGTCGTCGGACAGAGCCGCGAGCCCTTGTGCGCCAGGTCGAGAACGTTTGGCTATGATGTTATGTCTGCAAGGGAGGTCATTAGCACAAGGCAGTATCGTAGACGAACTATGCGACTTACGTTAGCAGGAAATTCTCGATTCCGTCCTTCCCTGCCTCCCAGTCGACACGAACCCAAGTATGAAGCAACTCTCCGTGGCGGTAGACTAGGATGGTGGGTAGCATGTCCAGATCGACGTCCTCCTCTTCAGGCTCATGGTCATAGTCGTCGCCAAGGTCGTCCTCTGTATGTTCGAGCTTTGAAAAGTCTGAGTTTTCGCTCAACGTGTACAGCTCCTTATCGTGGCGGGAGAGAGTAGACTTGGACCCAAGAGCGCCAGTCGCAGAACGCCCCAAGGATGCAAACCCAATTGCGGACGCCCGGGCGCGCAGGAACTTAGTGTGTGGTGAAGTGCGGGCGACTCGTATGAGTGCTTCATCGATTTTGGCGCAGCGTTCGAGTGACTGGCAGTGGCCCTCAGTCCATCTCACCTCAGCACGTCAGACGGGACTTACTCACCGCATCGTAAATATGCACGACGACGTTCACGTTTGACGAGTCTTCGACCGCCGCCACAAAGTTCTTGGCTCCCACCTCCCTGAGGTGGCCAAACCGGGCTTTTGTAGGTCCGGATGAGGTTGCTCCAGAACCGTGTATAGGTTCAAGTCCCTGATCCACCCTCCGGGCGTCCTCGTCTTCCGCCCAAGTTTTTCCGCCGGCTGCAAGTGACGTCTGCTCCAATTTTCTGTTCAGAGCCGCAATCTCTGACGTTCTCTTTGCTTTTGCTTGAGCCACAGCTTCGGCACGATCCCGAATGACGCCCTTTACACCCGTCCTACCAGGGCCCATGCCAATCGATTGGTGGTGTCCTTCTCCTTCTGCATTTCCAGGGGCGGGAGTAGGTTTAGATAATTCATCTTCTGGGTCGTAAATGCCGTTCTCGGGCCATTGTGAACCTGGGGAGGGAGAACGGGAGCCAGACGCAGATCGCACTGGCGAGGACGAGCGAGAGGCGCCAGCCAAACCACCGGAGAGCACGAGTTGATCGAGGTCGTTGTACTAAAATAGCGTCAAGGGGGGGTAGATCACGGCAACCAGGAGAGGCAACTCACCATGTTGGGAAACAAAGCCAAGCCACCGACAGTACTCCGAATCCGAACAATGTGCTCAATGAGGGCGGCATCAAAGAAATTTTAATTTGAAAGGATCTCTACAATCGGAGGTTGTCTTTTTTTCCCACATCGGGTGTGGATGTGACGCTCTCCTTTGATTATTATTTTCACAGGAACGACTTGGAACAGGTATGATCCTGAGGCTAACTGATAAGGTATTACAAAAGCATGGGTACTGTTTCAAGGGGACTAGGCGCAATGCATGGTAACTGAGACGCGTGTGCAGCTGCAGGCTAATTCTGGCTCATCACTATCTTTCCCAAAGAAGAGGATCATTCGTCTGATAATCGGCACGGAGGGTGTCTGAGGTGAACAATAGCTTTCACAGTCGGTTTCATTGAGAAAATGAGTGATTGTGATTGTGATTGTGATTGTGATGCTCTGCAAGCGAAGAGACGTAGACCCTGCATATCGAGGTGAATATAAGGAGTTGGATATTTGGAAATACATATACTCACTACCCTTCTCCATGTTGCATGTCGTCAGGGCTCGTCGGATCGAGGACCAATAAGGCCCTGCATGGCGCCATCGGGTCCCAAGTCCCAAGTTGGCAATTGTGGCATTTTGTTGACGTCAGGGGCGGTGGCGGCAGTGGTTACTGCGTCAGCGCAATCAAACATCAAACGCTTGAGCGCTCACCATTCAGTATTCATTCAATACACCTCACTACCGACTACCGGCTACGACATAGATAGGTGACAACCACATGTGCCTTGCTAAGCTCGCCACAGTCACAGTCACGCTGCAGCTTGGCCTTATCGCTTCTGGCACGACACCACCACGACATGACAGCCCGCGACAACGCGCGAACATGAGCGGCTGGCTGGCTCCGTCCATTCAACATCTAACATTCACTTCCCCTTCTTGTCTTAGTGGCTTTTCACACCCTTTACCCGTAACAACAGCAGGCACACGGTCAGACACACGGACACCAAACATGGGCGCTCGCTCTTATCTGTCAAAAAAAAAGCCATATCAGTTCAACTTCAACTTCAGACATGGATCAACTCCAGGTCTTTCGATGTCGACATCGAAGCAAAGCGATGCGATGCGAAGAAGATGCACACGGGGGAGAGGGGGACATTCTCAGTGGTTCTCCCGCTTTTCCCGTTTATTTGTAGAGTTTTGGGGAATTTACCCTGTTCCGTTCCATCACACCTTGCGCGTCAGAATTTTCGCGATAGCAGGGCCGCCATGCCTTCTTCATACGATGACCGGGTCAATCGCTCCATTCGCTCCATGGGCAGTGCTGTTGGCTGTTGGACGGTTTGCTTCCAGCGGAGCTGCCCAGGCTGCACAGGTTCAACAAGCTTGGCTTGGCTTAGCTTGCCGCGGCAGAAGCAAAAGAAGGAAGGGAAGAACTGTTTTTCTTCAGCTAGTAATTACAAAAGGAACGTTATGCTAGTTTGCAAAAGATAGACAAATGTCCGTGTCTGTGGCGGTGGACGCGTCTGTGCACATCGGAAAAAATAGTGCTCGGCGGCTATGTAGAGATATGATGACATGTAACAGTCCTTTTACACACTGCTTCGTCCGATAACGGCCGCGATCGATGTACCCTAAAATGTTAACTGGAATTGGGATGTCTAAGGGATGGAATGCTTCTGATGCTCCCAACAATCAGAAGGAGCTATGAGACAGGAGTCAGCCCCGCGGATTTCTGATCTAGAGAAGCACCACTTACAACTTCATCAACCAGGGGTTGAGTGCAATCTGCGGGCATCAGCGGGTCAGTGCATGCTCGGGGAGCACAAACGGCGTGACAAAACGGATACTCACTGGGTACAGGATATGCGAGATGAGAACAGTTGCCAATGGGAAGATGACTTTTGGGAGTGTCAATGACGAGTTTCATATGGGGTAAGTGTTCTGACACACCAGACCACTGGTAGCCAAGGATGGACCACTCTGGAGGCATGAAAGGCATCGCGAGCACGATCATGGCCGCCAAGGTCAGCAACGAGATAATCAAGGCGACGCGGAAGCGAACGATGATCTTCGGAACTTCCAGGAAAAAGTTACTCCGTTCGACTTCCTTCTTCGTCGCACCCCATTCTGCCAAATGTGTTGGTCTCGGAGGGGACTTGAGTGTATGGGAAGGACTCACGAATGTTGTAACTGAACATGTGGGCGAGAAGAGCTTTGCTCAGATGGATAGAGAGACCACCGAAGAATATCATGCTTGATAACCCTGGTCAGTTCAAAGATCGAAGAGTGAAGTGAGTCGGCTCACAAGAACGGAATATAGGTCACGTTCTCGATGAGTGACGAGAGTAGACTCCGGTGACCGAGACGGTACTCCAGTAAGGTGTAACCGACGTTACCAGCGATTGGGAAGACGACGGTGATGGCCATCCAAATCTCGAAACTACGAAGGTAGTAGCCGCTCACGGGGAGCTGGAACCCGAGCATGAAGTAATTGAGGAGAGCGAGTGGGAACCCTGCCGCAATACCGTAGTACGAAAACATATACGCCAGCATACTAATCTTGTAATGAACCGGCGCCGAGCTCCATACGAAGGTCCTGAGCTGCTTCGTGATGGGGGCCTTATGCCACCAGGTCAAGATGGGATTGAATATGAGTTCACTGCAGCCAAATGCGTACTTCTCCCAACGGTTCAACTCATCGTCGCAAGTCTGTCATGAGAATGCTCAGTGCTATCATCTTTCTATAGGAGAGAACTGCATCCTTACCAGTGAGACACCCTCCTTGAAGCCACCACCAGCGTATGAAGCCCAACGAACGTTGTAACCGGTGAGTAACAAACGAAGTGCCATGTCGAAGTCCTCCGACACCTTGTCCTCTGACCAGATCTTGCGGTTCCCGTCCCCGTCGAGGAAAGCAGCATCCTGGAGAGCACTCCAGCGAAGGAACGCGTTGTGACCGACGAAAGCTGCAACTTCACCATTGGCGCACGCTAAGCTGATACACTTATTGATACGGCGGGTGAAATGGGCGATTCCGTTCTCAAAGTATTGCCAGTCGACTTGCATGACATCGGATTCGTGCTGAATGATCGCGACTTCTGGGGATTCATGCATCTCGCGAGCAGCATCGCGGAAGCAGTCTTCAGGTACGATGGTGTCTGAGTCGACAATGAGGATAATCTCTCCAATACGCATGGCCTTGCCATTGACTACAACGAGGTCAGCGAAAAATGGAGATCGAGGTGGGTCACATACCAGCCCATGGCTTCCATTTGCTACCGGTGGCTTCATACACTTCTTCAATGGCCAATTGCAAGGCCAGGTCCTCTAAAGACATCGGTCCTTCGTCCTCATGCCTGCTCCCATCAGTCCCGTCAAACTCGCTGCTGCGACGGCCCTCCAAGGAAGTCCTGGCATATTCAGCGGCGCCCTCGTCCGCTTGAAGTCGTGCAAGGTGCTTCTCGAGAATGAGCGACAATTCCAAAGCGTAATTCATGTTCGAGGCTGCAGCCAAAGAGTGAGCTCATTGATCAAAGCGCAAGGGAGTGTCTCACCTTTCTTGAAACGACCAGCACGTTTGTACCCACCCTCTTTGGCGTCGTGAGGAGGCCGGGCGACCCACGCAAGGCCATGGTCGGCGTAGTACTGGCGACGCTCTTGAGCTTGTTCGGGCTTGAGGAGTTGCAAGCCGTCGTCGCAAATCAGGATGCTCGAGGTTCCTCCTTGACGGGCGTAGGTCTGCATAGCCTTCTTGATAGACTCGCAAGACGGAGCGCTGGAAATGAGAAGTCAGTCATTCGCCCAATATATCCCGGGTGTCCACTCACATCGTCTCGGTGAGAGACTCTTTGTACACGGGCATTTGGATGGTCACGTGCGGAAGATGCGCATCAATTGCTTTGTTCGGTTTGGGCTTGACCGCTGAATAGTACTTGGAATTCTCGTGGAATTGAGCGACGGGGCCGATGACCATGGAAATGTTCGTTATAATCGATGTTGAAAAAAACTGAACATCTGTCAGTAATGTACGGCGCGCGGTTAGGACTTTAACTAACGAGGGAGACGCAGAATAGGAAGGGCATGGTGGCGACCAACGCGAAGCGGACATAATCGCCATCAAGATAGAATTCCATGAGCAGCATTCGCAAGCCGCCTCCCATGAAGACTTTCGGAATGGTCAGTGGCAAACCAAGGAGAGTTCAAGGGCGATACGCACAGAGGGCTACAGCGACACCGAGGCCATTGTAAATGGGAGCAATCACCTTGGTCGGACGTCTCATTTCCATCTCTTTCTCGAGGTCCCCAGCCGCTGTTCGCGGCTTGGCACTCCTCCAACCGAAGAAAGACTTTTTGGGAGCTTGTTCTTCAGGCTTCATGGCGTCATCCGTCTCCTTTGTCTCCCCAGTAGGAGTACCGGGGATTGTGTTCGGGTCTGTAGGGAGGATAGCCGCCTGCGAGTCGAATGGACTACCAAAGGCATTCATGGAGAGCATTGAAGGCTCCCGAGATTGGAGACCCATTGGGCGGCTGCGCCATACCAGTTTGATGAGGCGGTCGTCGAAGTCCTGGCAGCTGGAGAACGATGAGATCAACGGACTATGGCAAAAATAAAAGCGAACAAGATACCCACATGGGGATGATACCGTTTAGGTGGTCTGACCAGCAAACAAGAACGCGCTCGTCTCGCTGAGAGAAGAGATGAGAGGTATCCAGTAGAATGAGGTGAGTTGCCTACGATGAAAGCAGCGCATTGTTCCTTGTCTGCGCGCGGGAGAGCAGACATTGAATCGAGGACTTGAATCCTCGTATCGGGGTCGACGAAAATGGCATTATCACTGTCTGATACTGTATTTAGGGCGGCATGGACAGACGCGCTGCGAACTTTGACGGCGACCAAGGGGTTGAGTTGGCGGACGGCGGCCTCAAACGGCGCGAGCTTGAGGTTCTCGTAAGGGAATACACGGTATTGTGGAGGGTTGTTGGCGATACGAAGGGCGACGCCGGCTTGTAAGTTCTCTTCGAAGGGCTTGAACCATGCCTCTCCTTGTGTCTGCTTGAAAATGTGGTGGAGAATGGCCTAGGGAGTGGGGTCAGTTTGAGGTCGCGATAGGGAGGTGTGTGGCGAGTTGCGCACATCATAGGCATCGTATTCGCTTGCCATATTAGGGAGTGATCAGGATCGGGGTCGGGTCGTAGATCGTAGGGTACAAGGAGTGTGAGTGGAAGGTAGGGAGAAGACGGAGATGGCGGGCTGGGCCTGGGGAAGTAAGGGAAATGCGGTCGGGGGAGTTAAGAGGGACGTTTGCACGGTTGGTTTGCACGTTTGGTTTGACCGAGGAGAAAGACGAGGTGATGCAGGCACTGAAAAAGTGACGTGTATGGGTGTGTCAGTGGCAGGGGTGGCCAGGGAGGTCTCCAAGGTCTCCGGTGATTGCTGGCGCTGGCGCTGACGCCGGCGCCTGATGCAAGGTGTTTCATCGGACGATTTACGGATAAACGGGGTAAGATTGTTCCCTGAAATATTAATGTTTCCGGGTGTGTCTGAGGCCCGGGTGGCCCAGATTGAATTCGTTTCCGACTTCGCGCGAGTGGCCTGTTTGTGCTAGACAGTAGACACGTCCAACGTCTCACCAGTCAACAGAAAGAGGCTGTACCGGCTCGACTCGCCTCGCTACACTTCTCACTTCTCAGGGCGAGCGGTCTCAGGGTCGGCGACAACGCGCTGTCCAAGTTGGAAAAGAAGCTTTGACATGCGGACATGCGACATGCGTGACCAGATGGCGTGACCAGTGTGAGACAGCGGGACACACGTCACGTCCTTCAATTGACGTGACAACTATTTGACGGTTGACGTTTCCATTCAGATACAGTACCACCCTCCACCCATAATCCCGTACCGATTTCGTCTCAACTTGCTAGCACCCCCCTCCTTCTGTATTCCCCCCTCCTCTGGTCCTCTGGTCCCTTCGCCTTGGCATGGATCCCCGTCATGAGAGTGATGCCTCGCACTCGCACTCGCACTCGCAGTCGCATCTAGACACCTTGCACGTCATCACCTTCGGGTCCTCTGGGACACACACCCCGTCCGACTCACCCAAGGCGGCTCCTCTCCAGATCTCCCAAACGACCCCGGAGTCCCCAACCACCTCAGCTTTTCCTTTCTCATCAGGCACCTTGCCACGGCGCGGAGTTGAATCTTCTGCCTCTAGTATTCGTCAGTCCTCTGAGGGCATCACATTCACTGCCAAGTCTCGTTCGAATATTACTGGCACTGGCTCACCTCTGAACCCCGCCCGATCGATTTTTCGGGATTCTGCCTTTGCTCCTCCACCGCTCCGTGCTGTCTCTATCTGCACGGACAATGCCAGTATCAACAAGGGCCCCGAAAAGGCCATCATCATGAAGAGCACGAAGTTGGAACGCGACGCCAATGGGGAGATCCACCTAGAGAAGCCATGGACAGAGAGAAAGGATCCCTTCATCAGGATCAGCTACTTCCTCACGTATGCATTCATGTCTCTCGGTGCGTAACATCACTTGCGGATCTGGCATGGGAGCCAACAAAACTTTTCTAGGCCTCATCGCATCTGGTCTCCTCATATATCTCTCCTACCAGGCGACTCCTAAGCTTCCACCACTCTGCCTTGTCTTAGAAGATCATTTCGACACCCTCAACCTCCAAACCTGGAACCGTGAAATTGATCTCGGTGGCTTCGGGTATGCCTCTTCTCATCTGTCTACTTCGTCTGCTTATCGCATGGCCTAGAAATGGACAATTCGAAATGACCACGGACTCTGATGCCAACTCATTCGTGAAGGACGGCAAGTTGTACATCACGCCCACCCTTACCGCGGACGTTATTGGCCGCGATCAGGTTCTCAATGGCCATACATTTAATCTGACTGGGTGCACCAACCTGATTAGCGGCAAGTCTACCCTGGTTTTTAGCCTATCGCAAGGACTTTTCCTCACCTCTTCCACAGATGGGAAAGGTGGTCAAATCCTGAACCCCGACGCATGTGGTGCGGTTTCTAACAGCACAACCGGGAAGGTCATCCCGCCCGTAATGTCCGCTCGCCTAAATACCAAGGGCCACGCAGCCATTCAGTGCGTATATGGCCGGTTCACCGTAGAATTTAATTCCTGACTTCCTGGCCAAAAGATATGGCAAGGTTACCGTACGCGCAAAGCTTCCGAAGGGGTGAGTCTTCTGAAACTCACCGCCACCAGAGAATCCTCCGCCTAATCTGGCCTTCTAGGGACTGGCTCTGGCCTGCAATCTGGATGCTTCCCGTAAACGATACATACGGTAAGTGTCCAAATTTGCAGTCGTAACTCTGGCTCACATAACTCTTCGCAGGGGCTTGGCCACTGTCCGGAGAGATTGACATAATGGAATCACGCGGAAATGACCCTCGTTATCCTAAGCAGTGAGTCGCTTTCGTTCTGCTTCAATTGACGGGTCGCTGATAGTTTGTACTCTTAGAGGTCGCAATTACGTTCGATCTACACTCAACTGGGGACCAACTGTCCATCTCAATGCTGGCTCGAAAACGTATGGTGAGTACTATAGACAGATGATCTGAGAACGTGCCCAGGTGTTGATATTTTTGGTCAGGCTGGTGGTTCGAAAGGCGTACCTCGTACGACCAGGGGTTCCACGACTTCAGTTTAGAGTGGACCCAAGATTACCTGTAGGTTCAATCCGTAGCCCACTGGGAAAACAAAAGAGTAGAGGATTGAAAGATTGCGCCCATTCTGCTAGGTACATGTACATCGACAGTCGTCTTCACCTCGCGGTCGACATTCGCTTCGACAAGCCGTTCTTTGATCGAGGCGACTTCCCGCAAGTAATCACCAACGGCACCGAGCAAATTGCTCTTCAAAACCCATGGAAGAATCGTCCAAACTCGGCCCCCTTCGACCAACCATTTTATTTGATCCTCAACGTTGCAGTCGGTGGGACCAACGGATGGTTCCCCGACGGTGCTGGGAACAAACCTTGGTTGGACGGGTCGTTGAGTATGTACACATTGTCGCTATCGCCGGCTCGCCTTGACGTATTCCCTCTATAGCGGCTATGCGTGACTTCTACAGCAAGGAGAACGAGTGGATGCCCACCTGGGGGTCTCTCGATGACCGATCTATGGTCGTGTAAGTGTCGTCCTCCGCCTTCACGATAGCCAATAGCCTGACACATGTTTCCACAGCGACTCGGTAAAGATGTGGCAAGCATGTGGCTAAAGTATACTGTGTGTTCTATTTTTTTCGTTGCATAGATTTGGTAAAGGACAGTCACGCAGCACGACACCCGTGCGATCCACTCGTTACACTACAACAACATTCATTGTAATACATTCATTTGAAATGCGCTCTTGGATTTTTTCTCGTGGAAGTTTCAACCCTGAGCTATAATTCGCACAAAGCCGCAGGCGACATAAGGGACATCAACCGACCAACTCTTGGAATAAAGGGACCGGAGTAAGCCAATGCAAAGTTAACCCTTCTCAGCGCTTTTCCGAGATTCAGGTACATTGATCGGAGAAGGTCAGACTCCGTTGAACTGGTATCATATCAATGCCCGTACGTGTCCGGCCCTTACGGTGTCTCTTCTCCGCGGTGTCTTTCCGGGTCATATCATTTGCAAGATGATACTTGTGAGCGGTCGCGAACCGAGCAAATCTCTGAGAGTGCGCGCGGTTCGCAGTTGCAAAAGGTTCAACGGGTCGTGGTCACTTCGAATTGCGAATCGTTGCGAATCGTTGCACGTTACGATTTACCTTATCACCCTGGTTTCAATGCAGCAAGCTTATCAAGACCACCCCCCCCAAAAAAAGGAAAGAATAAATGACAGGAATGTATATTCGAGGAGTCCGAACTTTGTAATAAACGAAAGTAACATATATTGTCAAGGGAAACTGGATGGAGGGTATCGAGTCTCTATCCGAGTAAAGGGGAGGTAACCGTTTTGTTTTTGTGTAACTGGTTACCTAGAGACCTGGCTTCGTGAAGTCGGGGAAATCGGGCCAGAGGCCAAGTTTGCCAGGATCGCCACCGATTCGGACCCATTGCGAGTGACTGGGTGTTGGTCCATCGAGCGCGAAGAGTTGGAACCAGCCGGGCCTGAAAGGTCGACATGATCAGCTTTTATCGATTGCACAGTATGTGGTTAGTAACTCACGGGCAGACATGTGCGTTTGGTGGAGCCTTGATGGTGCACACAATACCAGCGCAAGTGAACTGTACAAACTGTCAGCATGATACGCGTAAAAAGGTTGGGCTAGGTTTCACCTCTGGGAAGATAGTTCGGATGCCCATAGATTGGCCGTGGGTAGAGGCAACAGCGCCGAGGAGGGAGAATTTGATCGGGCCGGTCTGGAACGTTTGGATCGTTACCTGGAAGTTACCACCATATGTCCAATCCTTATTAGGGAGCGACAAAATGTTCGGCTGGAGGCGGCCATCTAGCAGGTATGGTGGTACGTAGACCTCGACGCGGTATTCTTGCGGGTTGACAAAGTCTTGTGGATCGCTTCCACTGACCAAGATACGTCCGTCACTGAGGAGAATGGCTTCGCTGTGATACATGCGGGCTGCATTTTCCACAACAATCAGCTTAAGGGTCGTAAGTTCGAGAAAGAAAGCTACTGACCGACGGGAGTAGTGTTCAAGATCGAGAACCGTTGGTGGCGTGGTTGACTGGGATCGTAGAGGATCGCCTCATTGTTGGGGTCAGTTGCGAGACCGAATCCGGCAACACCCTCTGTTAAATAGATCAGAACCTAGCGGCTCCATTGATGAGCAAATTCGACTCACGGTGAGCACCCCCAGCAATGAAAAAGGTTCCGTCAGGGAGCGCAACCATCAACGACATCACACGTTTTGAAGGCTATCCCTAGTTAGTTGGGCAAAACAACGCCGATGAAAGTTTACACACCATGCGTTCGATGACCCATTTGGGGTTGGCGACTTCTGGTTGAATGGAGACACAGTTATCGAGAGCAACGCCGAAGTTAGAACCACCACAAGCCATGAACTGAGAAATTCAATCAGCAAGGAACTTCGCGGATAGAATGGCTACTAACCTCGATGGGGTCCGTGTAAGGTGCGTGTTGGGGTAGAATGACCGTAGTACCTTCCAAGGGGTAGGTACGTCCTCCGCCGCCCATGACGTTTCCAGGAAGAATGGGCAACTCCTTGGTCGTAGCAAAGGTGGCCTCGTTGAGAATTCGAGCCTAGGGAGTATTAGATAAGCGACCAAAGGGGACTCGGAGCGCTCACCTCGTTGTAGTATTGCACAAAGATGCCACCTCCAGGAAGGACAGCGAGGAAAGGATAGAGATTGTTGGGGTCCGTACGTTCGAGCCAATCCATGTGCAGCCAAGTGGGGCCACCGACTGGTGTAGGCAAGATTTCAAGAGTTGGGATCGCCTTGCCATTTGCGCCCTCCTCACCACCGACGACGAGGATACTCCCGTTGGCCATGACCATAGCGGTTGGGTACCAGCGGCCCTGTGATGTTTGGCATGAGTCTCAAGGAAGCAAAAAAGAGGAGCTTGAGCGAGCATGCGATAGGGACGCACTTGTTGCAAGTGAATCTCTGACCAATTTTCCTCCCAGTCATTCGTGCCGTTGACGCCAGGAGAGCCATCTGGGGTGTAGAGGCGAACGCCCTCGGTGGATTCGAAACTCCACCCTCCGATACTGAGTATACGACCGGACTTGTCAGGGAGAACAAGGTTGGCCTAGAGGAGAGTCAACGACTGTACGGCTAGAGTCACAAAAAGGTACTCACAGCACAGAAAACGTCAGACTCGACATGCATCGTCCTCCAAGCGCGATTGAAGTCATTCTGTGCCGATGGATGAGCAACACAGAGTGCAACAACGTAGACAAACATACCGAGAGCGACGGGTCCAGCTCGTATGCACCAGTGGAGTTCGGAGCTCCGGTACCAAGCTTCTCAAGGAATACGACCTTGTCGTTGACACCTAGCACTGCGATAAGGGGCTATCAAGCATAAATAGTTAATCTCTGCGTTCCACCGTTAGAGGTGAATCCATACAATGACGCTGCGGAGAAGTTAGAAGACCTCCTTCTAAGCAAGAGAGACGACGTACATGCCACCAATCAAGAACTCGTAGCGACCCTTTACTGCAGGCTTATGCCACACGTAGAGCGGAGGGGAAGTCCAGGTGTAGAGACTGGGTTAAAGTTCAGCGTATTGAAGCGTTGCATAGGAAGAAAGCTCACGAGAGGCGTTGAACACCACCGCAGATGTGCTCAGGATCGCCCGGGCAGGCCATTGTACAATCGGCCTCTGGGGCTTTGAATCCACCATTCTGGGCAATCATCTCGAAGTCTCCGCACCAGCATTCATTGCCGAACTGCATCCTGATAAGGTGGGTGCACGGTACTTGAATGGGGAGCCACGTACCTCGACACCAGCTGCGGCATAACCGTATTCGGAGCATAGATTGAGACAGGTCTCGGGAGAATTGGTGTTAGGGAATTGGACGAAGTAAGGGAAGACGCGTTGCGCTCCGGGCTCCCTGCAAACCCACATTAGGTTTGGAATTTCCTAAAAGGTCTAACTCACGCATAGCAACCCGCATATTGGAAACTACCAGGAAGATTCGTCGTTTGGGTGACTGGTACGGGATGGACAGGGATGTTAGCGATCCTGGAGTACAGAGAGTGTCTAGATATTCAATTAGAATCACTCCGGCCGATCATTCCCTTGTGGACTCACCGATTTGGACCACCGCAGCCATGCCTGAGGGAAGAGGGATATCAGCAAAGAAGAAATGGAGAGGTAACCGCATCAGAAACGCACGCAGCGTCACCACCGCACGCCATGTTGCATTGACCGTCGCTAGAGGCTTGGGCTCCGGCATTGTTGATAGAGTCACCACACCAGCACTCTGGAGAGGTGTTAAAGATACATTGTCAAGAGGCCTGGGTGGACCACGAACCCTGCGAGAATTGGAGGCCAGCAAGGTCGAAGTCGTGGGAGTCACAGTAATTAATGCAAGTCTGGATGGTCATAGCGGGGCTGGGGGGCAGGCCTTGGTTGGCAAGAATGCGTCCGAATGCGTTATCAATCCAGCAGTGAGCGTAGTGCCAAGCGCCAGGAAGCCCGGTAGTCAGCGGTGGAGGAGCGTTGGGGTCCACTGGCGGGTCTGGATCTGGATTAGGATTAGGATTTGTTGTGAGTGCCGCGGTGTAGTTGTACATGTTGAGCTGGAGAGGAAATAAGCCTCATAACCGATACCCGATCACCCGATCACGACTCACCCTGTTGGCGCCACCACACAAGGTCGCAGCGTTGCCATTGCAGGGCATATCGCAGCCACTGGTAGCCGGCGCGCCAGTTGCAGCAGTCTGGGACCCGCACCCTGGTGAAGGTCATAGGTCAATTTTGGCTGGCCATCGCCCTAGTCAAGTTACGTACAGCATTCGCTGGGGAACGAGGTCAGTAAGAACACAATTATTCGTTGGAGTGGGGCTCACCCTCCGTATTCAACGCCACCGAGACGGAAACCACCATTTTTGCAAGCATCGAGGCACCCTGGCACGGTACCCGGGATACCCATGCCGGTGGTCAAAGTACGTTGAGCTACGGTATCACTGCGTTGGATGAGTAAAGATCGCTCAGGTAAGGGGCACAAACCACCCACGTCCAGCAATGTAGAGACGTCCAATTCCCGTATGTCTGGACTTCTACAGGTCCTGTTGGTGTCCCTGTTGGTGTAGAGGTAGCCGTTGGTGTTGGAGAGGCAGTGGTCCCGGTTGGAGGGGTGGTGGTGTAATTGTAGAGGTTTAGCTGCAAAGCCTCAGTACGGTACGCGCGATCCCCTCGCCAGAAGGACCTACTCGGAAGGACCCGCCACAAAGGAGCGTTGGGTCACCGGCGCATGCCATGTTGCAGCCATCGGCGCTGGCAGGAGCGCCTCCGTTCGAGATGACATTGCCACAGTCTGTAGAAATGGTGATGTAAGTAGGGGGTATGACGAGCTCGAGCACGAAACAGATTTACAGCATTCCTGTTTGGCAGAATATTAGTGGGTGGAGATCGAGAGATAAAAGCATGAAACTCACTCCTGCATACTCCACACCTGCAAACTGGAAAGGCGGGGCAGCCGAGTGACAAGCGTCCATGCAACGCTGTGGGGTCATAGCGCCTCCTTGGACAGGCATTCCAGTCAAGAGCGTTCGTTGGGGCCCGTCGGTGTAGCAGCCTAGAGAGTGCCAGTTACCGTATTGTGGTAGCACGGTCGGGGCACCCGGAGCCGGACCCGCGTTCCCGCCAGAATAGGAAACCAATAGTGCATTGGGGCCTCCACAGATTTCGCCCGCGTTTCCTGAGCAAGGCATGTTGCAACTGCTCATGGGCAACGCCGTTGAGGAACTCAGGAGTTCGTTACCACAAACTGTAAGAGCAAGTTCATGAGTGATAAGGTCCCCGACTTGGGAGTAATTAGGTCGTACAGCATTCCTAGAATTCGAAAACCATGCGTGAGTCTTCATTCCGCCACAGCGGGGGACAGGGATGCGACACTCACCACTGAATACTCGGTCCCCGCTCGGACGTATCTGCAATAAAATACAGGTCAACCAAGCAATAAAAAAATTTCGAAAATAGAAACCCACCCTTTATCATCGCAAAAGTCAATACATTGCTGGTTGGTCATTCCGGTAGCGTTTGCATAGGTAGCGGACGAGAGACTGCGTTGTGCAACTGAGTCGCTGGGGATAATGTTAGTGACATGTGGAATTAGGCAGACGTCGTTCTTACGAGAAGCATCCAACTTGGGCCCACGTTCCGGGAGGCGGCTTGCCGGAATAGAAAACCAACAGCGCATTGGGGCCTCCACAGGTTTCGGCCGCGTTTCCTGAGCAAGGCATATTGCAACTGCTCATGGGCAACGGCGTCGAGGTACTCGGGAGAGTGTCGCCACAAACTGTAATAGCAAGGTCGTGAGTGGTAAGGTTCCCGACTTAGAGGAATTCGTTCGTACAGCATTCCTAGAATTGGAGAGCCACGCGTGAGTCCTCATTCTGCGACAGCGGGGGGGGACAGGGATGCGGCACTTACCGCTGAATACTCGGTTCCAGCTCGGGCGTACCTGACAATCAAATACAGGTCAACCAGGCACGCAACAAATCGAAAGCAGAAACCTACCCTTTAGAATCGCAGTAGGCAACACATGCCTCGTTGGTCATTGCTGTACCGCTTACATAGGCATCGGAATTGAGACTGCGTTGTGCAACCGAGTCACTGGGGATAATGTTAATAACGTGTGGAATTGAACAAACGTTGTTCTTACGAAAAACATCCAACTTGGGTCCATGTTCCGGGGAGCGCGCGGGCGTCGATTTCGCGAACCGGGTGGTGGTGGTGGTGGTGGTGGGAGCGGGGGTAAAGAGCGCCCTAGAGAGAATTAGGCACGAAGTCGATACGAGTGCAAGATAAAGGTCGGTCGAACCCTATTATCAGACGCGGAGACGAGAGTCGTGAGGACAAATGGGAGCAACATTGCCGCTGCTGCCGCCATCGTGAAAGGAGCGAACGGAATTAACGAATGACAGTGGGTGGGGAGAGAGAGAGTGAAAGGGGCCGGGTCGCTAGGTTCAGCTGCACGGTCGGCCGGCCGTTCTTTAAAGCATGGTTCACAGGGCTCACGAAGCCGCCGCAACGCGCAACCAATTTTTCAGATTTCTCTTGTCTTCAGTCCCAAAACGAGATTGACACGCGTATAATGGCGTTTGGCAGATGACGTGAAGTCTGAATTCGCATCGAGGCCCCGACTTACTCGGCGGTATCTGGAAATAAAAGTGTATTCATAGGTGAAACAGGGAGACACCGCTACCACCTTCATTGAGGGACAAGGCTTATGGGTGGCGGGAGCTTCGGGTCACCAAGCGCCGTGACATAGCAAGCTGTCACGCCTCCGTCGACTTTAAAGTCCGTACCCTATGCTTCAAATCAATATCGGAATCGCGATCAACTACGATGGAACTCACCGTGATGTAGCTACTCTCGTCGCTCGCGACTGCAAGTCACCAGAGTACGTCAGCAAGCTTTTGACAAGAAACCTTTTTCTCGGCGACGCACGGAATAAGGCAGCCTTGGCCTGCTCAACCGCTTCGCCAAAGCGACCCATGGGCAGGTGGACCATTCGACGATCACGCTTTTCAGGCGTGTCGAGAAAGTCCATCAATAACGCTCACGGAGACGTCAGAAGTCTTTCAAGCGCTCAGGGCGTTCGGACTCACGGGTCTTGAGGGGTCCCCTTTTAGAGAGTGTGTCAAAGGACTGGATGCTCGGCAACGGTGAGGTGAAATTGGTGAAATTGCTTACGGGCAAAGGGAGTTGAGGCGGATGCCTTCCCTGGCGTGAACCATCGCCAATTCTCTCGTCATGGCAAGCACGGCGCCCTGACAAGATAAGAAGGTTTTATATATATGACTACCGAGAGGTGGCATTCATTCAGTAAGTACCTTGGATGCGGTATCTGGGCAACATTGAGAACCTCGGCAAAATTTCTCGGCAACATTGAGTTG